>Ga0307373_10004148_pt1 | contig 24611 bp, 19 predicted proteins | sample OX2MG_FD_202534 | JGI IMG/M metagenome (GOLD analysis project Ga0307373, IMG submission 202534) | Soil microbial communities from Risofladan, Vaasa, Finland - OX-2 | ecosystem: Environmental > Terrestrial > Soil > Coastal area > Acid sulfate soil | place: Finland: Risofladan, Vaasa | collected...
ACCAGGGTGGGTGCAGTAGTATCAGCGTGGGTGCAGTAGTGCCAGGTCGCTGGTTTGTAGGACAGCATATTTCGCGCCGGCAGGCGAGAGTTCACTTTTCATGACATGCAGGTGGCTGGCGCGGTAGAGGGTTGATGGAGAGGAAGATTGATTTGAGTGGAGCAGGCGTTGCAGCGCCTGTTGTTCGGAGGGTGAGAGGGGTTGTTTGACGCGGGCCAGCGTGATATGCGGCGAGAAGGGGCGTTTTTCAATATCGAAGGCGCGCCGAGCCAGTTCCCGGTTGAGAACATGGTGCAGTTGTTGCAGGGGAAAGCCGTGAAGCTGCGCGATGGGCTGGTCCTGGATGCCCATCCAGATGGTACGCGGTTGGAGTGGAGAGCCGAAAACGCTCAGGGCGGTCAGGCGATAGTCGAAAGAAGGAAAGTCGTGTGTCGCGACGCGGGCGGCTTCCATTGCCAGAGCCAGCCGCTCAGCGTCCAGTTCTCCCAGAAAGGCCAGTGTGAGATGGATGCTTGCCGGGTCAACCCAGCGCAGGGCGGGTAACGCTTGCGCGCCCTGGTCGATGACGCGTTCCAGGACGCGCTGCGTGGATGCTGGCATCGCAAACGCGATAAATGTGCGTGTCATACTGAAAATAACATCTCGTCCAGCTCTGCGCCGTCGATAGTTTCCACTTCGATCAAGTGCTCCGCGATCTTGACGAGTTTATCACGCTTCTCGCGCAAGATGGCAAGCGCGGTGGCGTAAGCATCGTCAACCAGAGCGGCGGTTTCCCTGTCGATACGAGCGGCGGTTTCAGGGCTGAAGGCGATACCTCCTTCGCTATTGTCTTTGAGGGCCAGCATACCCAGTGGACTCATGCCAAATTCGCAGACCATGCGGCGCGCTACCGTCGTGACGTATTCGATATCTTGCGCCGCGCCCGTCGTGATATCGCCAAAGATGACCTCTTCGGCGGCTCGCCCGCCCATCGCGCCCGCCATTTTTGCCAGCAGTTCAGACTTGCGCATCAGGTAGCGATCCTCGTCGGGCGACTGCATGGTAATGCCAAGGGCCATGCCACGCGCGATAGCGGTGACTTTGCGCACGGGGTCGGCTCCCGGCATGGAGCGCATGACGATGGCATGCCCGACCTCGTGATAGGCGATGATGGCTTTTTCGGCTTCTGTGATGATGCGACTTTTGCGTTCAGGTCCCGCCATGACGCGCAGGATAGCCTCTTCGAGTTGAGGCTGGCAGATGACCTCCTGCTGGCGACGCGCCGCCAGCAATGCTGCTTCATTGAGGAGGTTGGAGAGATCAGCGCCTGAGAAACCGACGGTCTGACGGGCCAGGTAAGCCAGGCTGACATCACTGGCGAGCGGTTTGCCCTTCGCGTGTACTTCCAGTATGGCCAGGCGGCCACGAATATCGGGTTTGTCGAGCATGACCTGGCGGTCAAAGCGCCCCGGACGCAGCAAGGCCGGATCGAGCACATCGGGTCGATTGGTGGCGGCGATGATGACAACGTTGGTCTGCTTATCAAAGCCGTCCATTTCCACCAGCAGCTGGTTCAGCGTCTGCTCGCGCTCGTCGTTACCGCCCATGCCGGAATTATTGCGCTGGCGACCAACGGCGTCGATTTCGTCGATAAAGACGATGCAGGGAGCGTGTTCCCTGGCTTCTTTGAAGAGATCGCGCACGCGTGCCGCGCCAACGCCGACGAACATCTCCACAAATTCGGAGCCGCTGATATGGTAGAAGGTCACACTGGCCTCGCCAGCTACAGCCCGCGAGATAAGCGTTTTGCCGGTGCCGGGCGCGCCCACCAGCAGAACGCCTTTAGGAATGCGCGCCCCCATCGCGACAAAGCGCGCGGGGAATTTGAGAAACTCGACGATCTCTTGCAGTTCAGTTTTCGCTTCCTCGACGCCTGCCACATCCTGGAAGAGTATGGAGGGGTGTGATTCGCCGAAACGCCTGGCTTTGGAACGGGCAAATACGCCCGCCTGCCCACTCATACTGCTGCGCTTGAAGAAAAACAGCACGACGCCCACGATGACAGCGAGGAAGAGCACGTCTACCAGCAATTGCGTCCACTGGTCCTGGCTGCCATTGCTAATAGTCACAGTAGCTCCATCGTGCCGGAACATATCGGTCAAAGACTGGTTATCTTCTTTGAGGGCGTGATAATGCTGGCCTTGCTTATCAACCGCGTAGACGTCATTGCCATTGATGGTCACAGATGTTAAAGCATGTTGGTCTGCCAGGTTGAGCACCACGCTGATAGGCCGTTCCAGCGTGTTTGAATGGCTCATATTGCTAGTGACTACACGAAATACGATTACTCCCAGCAGCGAAAGCCCCAGGAGCAAAATAAGAGCCGGGAGAGCCAGGCGCATCCATACGTTCCGCTTTTTTGATGTTTGGCGGGTGGAACGCGTCGAGTCGGGGTCCCGTGGTTCCTGGTTATCGTGTTGAGGCATTTCCATGAAGTAACATCAGACCCTTCTAAAATACTGTGGAAACAGGGGCTACCCGACCGGCGACCCTTTGAACGACAGACCATTGCCCCCAGGCAAAGATCATTGTCAAAATGTCACAAAGCGTACTGTAGTGTTTCTATGTATGTCGGTAGTATAACCTGAAACTTTATACGTAATCAAGTTAATCGATCTCCCAGGGTAAAATTGGCCAGAGTACTCCGTTTTTCCAGGGCAACTGCAATAAAATGAGGGATTGCATGAGGCTCAGGGTGAGGCTCGACTCACCTTGCTTTTATATAGTATATAGGTTATATTTTGTTATATATCTCACGTTTTCATATGTCGTGTCGTTTTTGTACGCGCGACTACTTAACCGCTTATTCTGATAGTGCATTGTAGGTATCTTTGTAGGTGTCGTTTTTGTAGGATGTTCTCTCCCATCTTTACTGTAGCAGCGTCTCCCTTTGAATTCATTGTCGACGGCGTTCAAAAGAGAGGTGTCATCCATGAGTTCCTCATCCCCTTCTTCCGTTCCAAACCGTTGGGCGATTGCTATCGCCGCCTTCCTGTTGCAGCTTGCACTGGGTTCGGTGTATGCCTGGAGTGTCTTCCTACCGCACGTGATTGACCTGTACCATGTTTCGAAGGTATCGGCGAACGCTACTTTCAGTATTACGCTGGTCGCGCTGGGTGTGACGGCGGGTTTCGGCGGATTTTTGCAGAGCCGTTTTGGGCCACGAGTGATCGCCAGCGCCGGCGGTCTCCTATATGGACTTGGCTTGATCCTGGCGGGAGTGACCACCAACGCATCTAGCGCTCCCAACCTGTTTGTGCTTTACCTGACCTATGGGGTTATCGGCGGCATTGGCATCGGCCTGGGTTATATTGTGCCGCTGGCGATGCTCATCAAGTGGTTTCCCGACCGGCGCGGCTTTATCACCGGCCTGGCGGTAGCGGGATTCGGGCTGGGCGCGCTCTTCACGGCGCAGATCGCCAGCCCCCTGGTGGCACCCAAAGGGATCGGCCTGGGGAGCACGCTACTTTACATGGGTATTGTTTACCTTGTGATCGTGGTGGCGGCGGCGCAGTTTTTCCGCCGGGCACCTGAGGGCTTCGCGCCTGCTGGTTGGACACCTTCAGCCATATTGCAGGCTAACCGCTCGACACGCGATTTTACACTGGGAGAAGCCCTGCGTTCGCCTAGCTGGTACCTGCTGTGGCTGATCCTGGCGCTGAATGTCACCGCCGGAGCTGCCCTGATTTCGGTAGCCGCGCCACTGGCGCATACCTTCACGGGTCAGAGCCTGACGACTGTGGCGATTATCGTCAGCACCATCTCGATCTTCAATGGCCTGGGCAGATTATTCTGGGGCTGGGTTTCTGATTTCATCGGACGCCCTTACACTTTCCTGTGCCTGTTTGTCATCCAGTGCATTGTGTTCGCGATCTTGCCTTCGATTAACAACCTGGGCGTGCTGCTCATACCGGCGGCCATTATCGGGTTGTGTTACGGCGGCGGATTTGGCACGATGCCGGCATTCGCGGCGGACTTTTTCGGCGCGAAGAACTCAGGCACCATCTACGGTGTGATGCTTACGGCGTGGAGCGCGGGTGGTATCGTTGGCCCCATATTGATCGCCAGTTTTGGCACCACCAAGAACCCGGATTACATGACGCCCCTGTACATCATCGCGGTGATTATGCTGGTGAGTATCGTGCTGCCATTCGTTGCACGCGTGGTTGCGCGCCGCCGCACTACTATGGTTCAGGCTGCTGCCGGTCGGTAGGGATGGCGGGGATGCGGGGGTCTTGTGCTTGTCCGGGGTGGGGTGGTCGGCCATAGGTATCGTATAACGCTAGCGGAAGCGGACCCCGACGAGGACAAGCACAAGGCCCCCGCATCCACCCAACCCCGCGTCCTTGTCCCTACAGGACGGGGGGGGCCGCATGGTGGGGGCGTGAGCGTCATACGGATACGGCTGGCATGATACAATAGGTACTGATGTCATTTTTCTCAACTGGTCTGGGTCTATTTCCAGTATGCTAGAAGGATGTGTTCAATGCAAGAACGCACATTTTTGCCTGAAGTTGTACAAGGGGTTGTCACTGGGGCGCTGGAGGTTGGCTCAAGAATGCAGCCATTCAGCAAGGAGAGCCAGGAAAAAGCTCCCCGCATTCGCGACGCGAAGGTCGTGCATAGCGTTTGCCCCTACTGCGCGGTGGGATGCAGCCTGAACGTCTACGTCAAGGATGGCAGGGTGATTGATATCGAGGGCGACCCCAACAGCCCTATTAATCACGGAACGCTGTGTCCCAAAGGATCGGCTACATTCCAGTACACGGTGAACCCCAGTCGTCTGACGCAGGTGCTTTACCGCGCGCCTTATAGCGATCACTGGGAGGTCAAATCGCTTGACTGGGCCATGGAGCAGATCGCGCAGCGCATCAAGAAGACGCGCGACGAGACGTTTGTGGAACGGCTATCCGACGGGCGCGAAGTCAATCACACGCTGGGGATTGCTTCGCTGGGCGGCGCGACGCTGGACGTTGAAGAGAACTATCTGATGAAGAAGCTTCTCACCGGCGGACTAGGCATCATCTCGATTGAGAACCAGGCCCGTATATGACACAGTTCCACCGTACCCGGTCTGGGTACTACGCTGGGGCGTGGCGGGGCCACCACATTTCCACAGGACCTTGTGCATAGTGACGCTATTTTGATTATGGGCAGCAATATGGCAGAGGCGCATCCTATCGCGTTCGCTAACGTGGTGAAGGCGAAGGAACTGGGAGCCAAAGTCATGCATGTTGACCCGCACTATTCGCGCACGTCCGCGCTGGCGAACCTGTACGTGCCGACGCGCGCGGGCAGCGATATTGTCTTCCTGGGTGCGATCATTCACTATCTGCTGGAGAACAAGGGCTACTTCCATGATTACGTGGTGAATTATACGAATGCAGCCTCGCTGATCCGCAGAGAGTTCGAGGATACTGAAGAGCTGGATGGGCTGTTCTCCGGTTTTGATGCGCATACGGAGAGCTACAGCGACCAGAGCAGTTGGGAATATGAACGGGACGAAGACGGGAAGATTCTGGCCGATGCCACGCTGCAAAACCCGCGCTGTGTGTTCCAGATCATGCGCCGCCACTTCACGCGTTATACGCCGGAGATGGTAGAGGAGATATGCGGTGTTTCGCGCGAACAATGGCTGCAGGTTGCGCAGACGCTGATGGAGAACTCCGGGCGCGAGCGCACGACGGCCATCTGTTACGCGGTCGGCTGGACGCAACAGTCGAAGGGCGTGCAGATTATTCGCGCCGCCGCTATCATCCAACTACTGCTCGGCAACATCGGACGCCCTGGTGGCGGCATCATGGCGCTGCGCGGGCATGCCTCGATTCAAGGTTCAACCGACGTGCCGACGCTGTATGATTTGTTGTCCGGTTATATGCCGCAGCCTGCCGCGATCGTGACGCCGACGCCGCACGCCGAAAATTCGCCGAATGCAACGACATGGGGTGAGAAGCACGACGCTCCCTCGAACGCGCAATCGCAGCAGACCTTACAGGAATACATCGATTCTTCAGGGCAGAAGCTGGGCTGGTGGTCCAACTTCCCGGCTTACATTCGCAGTCTATTGCAAGCCTGGTATGGAGATGCCGCCAACGAGGAAGAGGGCAATTGCAGTTATCGCCTGATTCCCAAGATGACCGGCGATCATTCGCACCTCGTGACGAGCTATGCCATGCTGGATGGCAAGGTCAAGGGCTACCTGCTCTTCGGGCAGAACCCGGCGGCGGGCAGTACCAACGCGCGCATGCAGCGTAAGGCGCTGGAGCAACTGGACTGGATGGTGGTACGCGATCTGTACGAGGTCGAGTCGGCGGCATTCTGGTATAAGCAGCCGGGTTTCGGGCCAGAAACCATTGCGGTCGATTCAAGCAAGATCAAGACTGAAATTTTCCTCCTGCCCGCCGCCGCCTCGACGGAGAAAGAGGGCAGCTTTACCAATACGCAGCGCATGCTCCAGTGGCGCGACAAGGCGGTTGACCCGCAGGGGGATGCGCGTTCAGATCTGTGGTTTGTCTACAATCTGGGCAAGCGCCTGAAGGAACTGTATGCAGACAGCAAGAAGTGGCGCGATCAGGGGCTACTGTCGCTGACGTGGGACTATGACCCTGAGCATCCCGAAGTGGGGTCGCGTATTACCAATGAGCCGGACGCGCTGCTGGTTCTGAAAGAGATCAACGGGTACTACGTACATCCACCTGAAGAGGCGGGAGCAGGGCAGAACGGGCAGGCGAGCTATACGCTGCACAATGCTCCACACGTGCCAAATTTCGCGGCGCTGAAGGGTGATGGCAGCACGGCGTGCGGTTCGTGGATTTATAGCGGGGTGTATCCTGCTCCCGGTAAAAACCTGGCGGCATCGCGCAACCCGGAGGGACGAACGTTCCTCGAGTGGGGCTTTGCCTGGCCTGCCAACCGGCGCATCCTGTATAATCGCGCCTCGGCGGACCCGCAGGGGCGGCCATGGTCGGAGCGCAAGAAGTATGTGTGGTGGGATGAGACCGAGAAGAAGTGGACAGGTTACGACGTACCTGACTTCCCGGTGGGTAAAGCGCCTGATTATAAGCCCGCGCCGGGAGCGGTGGGCATGGATGCTATCTCCGGCAGCGATCCCTTCATTATGAAACCCGATGGCAAGGGCTGGCTTTTCGTGCCGAAAGGACTGAAGGATGGGCCGCTGCCGACGCATTATGAACCGGCAGAGTCGCCGGTCCACAATGCGCTGTATCACCAGCAGAGCAACCCGGCGGCGAAGTACTTCCGCGACCGGCCTGATAATCGCCTGGCGGCGGTGGGTGACGAGAACTATCCAATAGTGATTACCACCTACCGGCTGACGGAGCATCATGTCAGCGGGCCGATGACGCGCTGGATGCCGTGGCTCAACGCGCTACAGCCGTCATTATTCGCGGAGATCAGCCCGGAACTGGCCTCGGAGCGCAAGATTCGACACGGCGACTGGATGATTATCAACACGCCGCGCGGCGAGATCGAGGCGCGTGCTATGGTGACACGCCGCATGCGCCCGTTGTTTGTGGCGGGCAAGGTGGTTCACCAGATTGGCCTGCCGTTCCACTGGGGTTTCCAGGGCAAGAGCAAGGGCAGCATCACCAATGACCTGGCGCACATGGTGCTGGAGCCGAACGTGAGCATCGAAGAGGCGAAGGCGTTTACCTGCAACGTGCGGGTAGGTCGGTTGCCGTGAATATGCTGTTGTCATAACGCAACGTGTGTAGGGACGCGATAAATCGCGTCCGTGTTCGCCATATGCCAGGTGAGCGGACGCGATAAATCGCGTCCCTGTTCGCCATATGCCAGGTGAGCGGACGCGATAAATCGCGTCCCTGTTCGCCATATGCCAGGTGAGCGGACGCGATAAATCGCGTCCCTACACACGTTTTGAAGGAGAACACGATGGCAATTGAATCCTCCCAGGGGTCTTTGCAATCCGTGATCGGGGCGCTGGTGGGTAATAAGACGAAACCGATTGCGCGGCAGGCTGCTATGGGGTTTTTCACCGATACGAGTTTGTGTATTGGTTGCAAGGCGTGTGAGGTGGCTTGCAAGCAGTGGAATCAGCTTCCGGCGAGTGACCCGATCTGGACGGGGACGAGCTACGATAATACGGGGGCGCTGAGCGCGACGACGTGGCGGCACGTGCAATTTATCGAGCATATCGGGCGGCGCGAACAGGGATCGAACGGGCTGCATGGCGGTATAGACGCGCAAATCGCGCAGGCGAAAAGTGACGGCGTTATTCCCATGATTGCGCCTGGAACGGCTTTGCCTTTCTTCAATACTGATCGCTGGTTGATGCACAGCGATGTGTGCAAGCACTGCGCCAATGCACCCTGCCAGGAAGCCTGCCCGACGGGCGCGATTATCCGCACGGAGTTCGATACGGTGTACGTGCAGCAGGATATTTGCAATGGCTGCGGTTATTGCGTGGTGGCCTGTCCGTTCGGGGTGGTTGCGCGTGACGAGCGGAGCGATCACACGGCGCACAAATGCACCCTGTGCTATGATCGCATGAAGGATGGGATCGAGCCAGCCTGCGCCAAAGCCTGCCCGACCGATTCGATTCAATTTGGCGAAGTGGAGAAGCTGAAAGCGCACGCCCGCGAGCGACTGGGTATTTTACAGGCGCGCGGTGTGCAAGAAGCGCGGCTGTATGGCGTGGATGACGATATTCTCGAAGGTGGCTTGAATGCAAGCTTTCTGCTGCTGGATGAGCCAGAGGTGTACAACCTGCCGGCCAATCCCGCGCGCCCGTCGAACAACGTGGTTCCTGCGTCATTACGGACAATCCTGGCGGCTATTATTCTGGGATTGTTCGGCATTATTTTCTTTAGAGAAGATTAGGGGAGTGCCTTATGGAGCAAATTCGACTGCCACAGGCGCTGCGGGAAACAGTGTCACCGGCCAGTCTCGTCGAGCGACTGGCAACGCTTACGACGGGCTATACGCCCGACCTGGAACGAGAGATTGAGGAGGAGCCGAGCTATTACGATTATCCGGTGCTGAAAGAGTCAACCTGGCACTGGGAAATCATCTGGTATTTTTTCTTTGGCGGTCTGGCGGCAGGCTGCTTCGTGATTGCCAGTATTGCCTCACTCTTTGGCTCACGGGAAGACCGCGCAGTGGCGCGCACAGGCTATTATCTTTCGTTACTGACGCTGTTGCCATGCCCGCCGCTGCTCATCAAAGACCTGGGCAGACCTGAGCGATTTTTGCATATGCTGCGCGTCTTCAAGGTCAAATCGCCAATGTCGATGGGTACGTGGGGGCTGGTCAGCTTCTCACTCTTCAGCGGGCTGACGGCGGTGATCCAGGCAGCACGCGACGGCATACTGGGACGCTGGTGGGGCGCGCGCCTGCTGGCCGGGCTACCGCAACGATTGATAGCCTTGCCGGGAGTAGCGCTGGGTATCTTCGTTGGCGGCTATACCGGGGTGCTATTGACAGCGACCAGCGTGCCGCTGTGGTCGCGCAGCAAAGAGCTGGGGGCAATATTTGTGTCGTCGGCAATATCGACCTCAGCGGCCCTGATCTCGCTCGTGCTGCGTCTGACAGGCGCACCTGCCCATTCACTGCATAAACTGGAACGCCTGGAATGGACTGCGCTGCTGGTTGAGATGACGGGATTGGTGACATTCTTGCGCGGGAGCGGGCGCGCGGCGCGGCCACTGGTGGGAACCGCGCCTGCCGAGCACGGGCGCGCCTTCTGGGGCTTTGTTTTTGGCAGCGGACTGTCCCTGCCCTGGCTGCTGCAGTCGTTCTCGTTGTTGAGCGGACGACGCAAGAATAAGCAGAACAATGGGCGCGGCATTGTCATCTCGCTGCTAGTACTGGTGGGCGGCTACTTCCTGCGGCGCACGATGATCGAGGCCGGGCGCACATCGAGCCGGGATGCGCGCACGACGCTATGGAACGCCAAAAAAGTCAATTGACTTATTGTTGCAGGCCGCTGACGACGCGGGCGTATTTCTCGGCGAGGGCCTGGGCCTGCTCGTTGGAGACGGATTCGGCGATGACGTGGAAGAGCGGACGGTCGGCATCGGGGAGCACCAGCACCCATTCTTTGCCGAGATCGATCTTGATGCCATCGATGGGTTTGGCGCGGCGTTCGCGATACTGCTCGCTGAGGATGCGCATGACCTTGCCCTTGTTCTCCCAGGGGCAGTTGACGGTGGTACGGCTCATGTAGTAGGCCGGCAGGTCGTCAACCACTTCGGAGAGACGCATTTCGAAGGTTGCCAGCAGTTCCAGCAGTTTGACTACTGCCAGCATGCCGTCAAAGGCTGGTTGCATGGCGGGGAAGACAAAGCCACCCGCACCGTCACCCACCAGCACGACACCCTCGCGTCCAGCCGCCGTCATCAGGGCATTGGCCAGCACCCTGGTCTGCATGATTGTCCCATCGTAGCGTTTGGCGATGTGCTGAAGCGCGCCTGGGGCCGAGACGGGAGCGGCCACAATACCGTTGCGGTTTTTGCGCAAAATCAGACTGGTCATGACTGCCAGCATCTTCATGCCGTCCAGCACGCGGCCGCGGTCATCCACGACTGAGATGCGCTCACCGCCGGGATCGATGCGTATGCCCAGGTCGTCGTTCAAGGTCGAGGTGATGGTGGCGAGTCGCTGCATATCCTTCTCGATTTCCTCGATGGACCGTGCTGATCGCGCCTCTTCAAAGTTGGTGTTGAGCACAATGACTTCACATCCCAGGCGATTTAAGATGCCGGGCAGCAGTTGTATTGTGCTGCCATTGGCGTAGTCCATTATGACGCGGAACTTGCGCCGCTGGACCAGGGGTACATCAACCACCTTCATCAAGCCATCCAGATAGCGGCCCAGCACATCCGAGTTTGACAGGACTTCAATCGACCCCAGATCGTCAAGGTAGACGCGGCGGAAATCCTCGCGGAAGAAGAGATTCTCGATCTTGCGCTCGGTCGTTTTATTGATATCGGTGCCGTACTGGTCAAAGAATTTGATATCCACAACACGCGGATCGTGCGGGGAAAGCTGCACGTGTACGCCGCCGATGGCGTCTGTGGTACGCACGTAGTAACGCGCCACCGGAATGGGAACCTGGTTGATGTCTTCTACATTGACGCCTGCCGAGGGCATACCAGCGATGACCGCGCGTTTAATCATGCGTGATGTGCGATGCGAAGAATCGCGGTTGATGCAGACCATAGAACCTTTGGGCAGGATCGCGCCATAGGCCGCGCCCAGTTTGGCGGCAAACTCCGGCGTCAGGTCAACATTCACGAGGCCAGTCACGCCAAAGCGGCTGAAGAGACCGCGTTTACCTTGCGACCCCCAGATGATGCTGGTATTGATGACGGCTCCGGCTTCGATCTCTTTGTCGGGCCAGATTTTGACGTTGGGCTGAATGATAGCGCCTTCCTGGACGATGGAGTTATCGCCGATCACCGAACCCTCGAACATGACAGCCTTGCTCTTGATGCTGGTAGAGGAGCCGACGATGGCTCCGCGCAGTTCCGCGCGCTCGCCGATAAACGAATTATTCCAGACAATGCTGCGATCGACCTGGGCGCGTTCGTCGATAATGGTGTACTGGCCGATGGTGCTGGGTCCATGAATAATGCTGCCTGACTTGACCTTGCAATCTTGCGCCAGGTAGATGGGGCCATATAATTGCGCATCGGGGTCAATCTGCACACCTTCTTCGCACCAGATATTGCCGCCTATGTTCTTAGCGGGTATCTCGATATCGGCGCGTCCCTGCAAAGCATCGGCGTTAGCGCGCATATACTCACTGAGGCTGCCGACATCACACCAGTAGCCATTGGCGACGTAGCCGTAGATGGGGTCGCCCTTGCGCAGCATGTAAGGGAACAATTCCTGGCTGAAGTCGTAGGGTTTGTCTTTCTCGAAGTACGAGAGAATCTGGGGATCAATAACATAAATACCTGTATTGATAGTATCGCTAAAGACCTCGCCCCAACTCGGCTTTTCAAGGAATTGCGCGATATGGCCGTCTTCGTTGGTAATGATGACTCCATATTCAAGAGGATTGGCGACGTGCGCCAGGGTAATGGTTGCCAGCGCTTTCTTCGTCTCGTGATATTTGATGATCTCGGTCAGGTTAAAATCGGTCAACGCGTCGCCGCTGATAACCAGAAATGGTTCGGTCAACTGCTCTTCCGCGTTCTTGACACTGCCAGCCGTGCCGAGTGGGACATCTTCGCGCGAGTAGGTGATATGCATGCCGAGCTGTGAGCCGTTGCCAAAATAATCTTCGATGTTGCTTGCCAGGTACTGAACGGTCACAACGACATCCGTAATACCGTGACGTTTCAACAAATTGAGGATATGTTCCATGACTGGTTTCCCAGCAATCGGCACCATCGGTTTGGGGCGGCGAATAGTTAATGGTCGCAGCCTTGAACCTTCCCCCCCGGCCATAACAACCGCTTTCATGGAGGCCTCCTTAAGTAGCTCAATAGTAGTTCAATAGTAGCTCAACCTGATAAAAAAATAGTGGGGCGGCGCAGCAATAGCCACGCCGCCTCAATTGTACAACATCTCAAAAAAGAGTCGCAAGTGGTTTATTGCCAGGGCGACCGCAAGGGTACCCTCTACTCTTGCGGTTGCCCTGTTGCCACACTACAAACCGCTACCAATCGCTCAAGCGACCATGTTCGACCAGCCATCGCGCGAAACGATGGTAGTTGGTCTCCTGGGACGCCCGGCGCTCTTCATAGACCGCGCGCAGTTCGATAAGCCTGCTAGCTTCCTCCACGCTAAAGCCCTCGTCCAGGAGGGCATCAATGAGCAGATCCATGTACTGCTGCTGCATGCATTTTCCTCCTCCGGTAATATACTAACTACACTAAACGACTTGCTCGCTAGCTGCGTATGGTACAACCCAAGCCGAAATGCGGTAATAAAAAACTGCCCTGACAGGCTCAGCTTTCAAAAAGTGGGAGTCTCTAACGATATGACAGGTAGCCTTTTCCGCCACCACTTTACTTCACATCCAAATGCTACTATACAAAGTATAGCACCAACAGGCAAGGTTTTGCAAGGGGCTGTTTTTGGTGCTTTCGCACGGCTTTAGAGTAGGTTCTATGGGTGTTTTTCCCATAAAGCTTGTTGGGCTTATCTGCTTATTTTTGCTGTTCTAGGCTATACTATTGCGCTCCAGGCGTCTGCGGTGGCCTTGCGCTTTAGGGTTGTTCTGGCAGGCGTGCAAGGATTTGAGTAAGTAGTGTTTTATGCTCGGTAAGCTGTGCTTCTATGGAGTCCAGGCGTTTCTCTGTCTTGTTAGTGCTTTCTTGCAAGAAGCTTAGATGTGTGTTGATTGCTTCTAGCTGCGTGTTTACTCGTTCAGATTGCTGGTCTATTTGTGCTTTGAGTGATGCTAGCCGTTTTACTGCATCCTCGGTTAGTCCTTTGACCATGACTAGCTCTATTGCCGTTTCGCCATAGGCTTTGATGGTTTCGGTTTTGAATTGCTTGAGGTCGAATTCTACCGTTGTTAATCGTTCTTCTTGTGTTGGCATAGGGTATCTGCCTTTCGTTCTCTAAACAAGTGGTTCTATTATAGCATGGTACTTCAAACGGAAGAAACTTTTTTTTCTGTACTTCTCAATAACTGGCTTTTTTTCAGGGCTATGTCTCATCATGGATAGTATGCTCGATCTCAAGTTCGTGGTCATAATAGTAACTGAGGGCGTCGTAGACCTGTGCCAGGGTAAGTTTTAGTTCGCCGGCAATCTCTTCAGGGTCCTGGCCCGATTGAAACAGCAAAATGACGTGGCGCACGCCGGTACGTGTTCCTTCAACGATCGGTTCCCCGCCGTAAATGTCGGAGTCACGAACAATATAAGGGTGCGCGGTGCGTTCGATGCTCATGCACATTCATCCTTTCTTCATCTACGTGTAGTGTAATAGCAATTCTCGTGAACGTCAACCCGCGAGGGCGACCGCCTGGCTTGTACCCACATGTCTGGAACCAGGGCGACCGCAAGGGTCTCCACCCCACTCCGCACCGCCCCCGCCCTTACAATGATTACGAATGCAGCGCGCTCTGGTAGCTTATTCACGAAATATTCACAAACGAGCATTTAGAGGAAAACGCGCGCTGTGGCTTTTCAGGCGGGTTGGCATGTCATGACACTCAGCAATTCTAAATGAATATTCATCAAAAGCTTGACAGGCGGTTAAATGCAAGGTAAACTAATCCCAATGAAAGGAGGTGGTGTGTAATGGACCAACGTAATCGCTGCACAGGCAGCGTGGTAATTTCCCGCACCTTCCAGATGAGAGGTGACCGGCATTAGTCGGTTGGAAACCACTGGTAGGTGAGTTTATATCCCTACCTGTGCAGCGTTCCCCAGAGTGATGGCAAAGTCAGATCTGCTGTTACTCTGGGGTTTTTATCCACAATATCGATCAGTCCCGGCACCGCATCAATTAAGTATACCGAACAATACATACAGATGGAACCACTTGAGCAAATAGCTATAGACCACATGGCTGGACGAGTCCTGATTGATTTATCTTCACTACCGATTCTCTGATTTGGGATAAGAATGGATAGTTTGTTGGGGGATGCGCTGGATATTGAGGCGCTCTCAAGATCACTGGATACGCGGTATTTTGGTTGTAGAGATCGGTTATTGTATCTACCAACCGTAGAATCAACAAACACACTGGCAATGAAGCTGGCCCATGAACGGTCAGATGAAGGGTTGGTGGTGCTTACTGATAGTCAAACCGCCGGGAAAGGCAGGCAAGGTCGCCGCTGGGTAGATGTGCCGGGATGCAATGTACTGATGTCCATTGTACTCCGGCCCTTATTTCCGCCACACCTGCTTGTTATGATTGCTTCGCTCGCGGTCGTTGACGCGATTGCCAGGGTCTGTGAGACTCCGGCAGCTATCAAATGGCCCAATGACGTTCTAATCGAAGAGCGCAAAGTTGCTGGTATTCTGATTGAAACCAGCCATGGTTTAGAGGGGCAAATGCTAGCTGTGATCGGAATTGGCATGAACGTGAATGGACGTATCGAGGAAGTGTCACAGTATCTGGCGGGCGAGGCGTCAAAAGTGGCGTTTGCAACGACGCTGGAAACGGCCTGCGGGCATCCTGTCAGTCGCGAAACATTGATCGCGTATACATTGCGATCTCTCGAAGATGCTTATCTGGCGCTACAACAGGAAGTCTCAGGGAACCGGCCCATAACGATGGCCTCGACGCGACCCTCCCGATTGATACGGGAGCAGTGGCGAGACAGGTTGGCAACGCTCGGTCGCGCCATCACGGTGCGACAGGGCGAGACGACAATCAGCGGGATCGCTGAAGATGTGGATGGGAATGGAGAGCTGTTACTCCGCAACCATTCAGGCGAATTAATCTGTATCACCTGGGGGAGTGTTGATTACCCTACCAGGTAGGCTCCTACGATCTAAGATAGGAGCGTGAGGTCTGGCAGAAGTTGGAATACTGCCAGAGAAGAAGGGAAGACGAGATGGATACACAATTCCTGACAGACACCGGACGAGAACGCGCAGCGACTCAACTGGAGTTTTTGCGAACGGTCAAACGCGCCGAGGTTGCCCAGTATTTGCACGAGGCAAAGGAATCGGGAGACGTTATAGACAATGCCGCATACGAAGACGCGAAGAACGAGCAAGCGCGCCTCGAGGGTCGCATTTTGGAACTTGAGCAGTTGCTTGCGACCGCCAAGTCCATCAGCAAGTCACGGACTGACGAGGTATCGCTGGGTTCTATCGCGCACCTGCGCACGCCCGACGGACGCGACTATCACTATACGATTGTTGGCGCATTTGAGGCTAAACCGGGATCGGGACTTATCTCCAATGAGTCGCCGGTTGGAAAAGCACTGCTGGGCCACAGGATTGGTGATATGGTGATTGTCTCAACGCCTGGCGGAGTGAAAGAATATACGATAGAGAGCATCAAGTAACCCTTCCAGGCAGTAACAGCAACCGACCGGTGGCCCACCTGAAGCCACCGGTCATTTTTTATGCACCAGTATGCACCAGTATGCACCAGTAGGGACAGCGGGACAGCGGGAAACCGGTGACAAAATGCTAAAAACAATGTTACAATGGGTTTCACAAATTTGGAGGAGAAAGAGATATACAATGGCAGACGAACGAGAAGCACGCCTACAACGGCTGCATGCTATACGAGAGAAGGGGATCAATCCCTATCCCAACCGTGTGGAGCGCACGCATACTATCGCCGAAGTGCTTGAGCATTTTGACGAGTGGCAGGGTGAAGATGGAGATTTCATTCTGACGGGGCGCATTCGCCTGATGCGCGATATGGGCAAGGCGGCCTTCGCGCAGTTGGAGGACGGCACGGGACGCGTGCAGATTTTTATGCGTATCAATGATCTTGGAGAGGACGCGTATAAGACCATCAAGCTGCTGGATATCGGCGACTTTATACAGGTAGAGGGCTACCTGTTCATGACGCGCACGGGCGAGCGCACGCTGCATGTGCGCAACTATCGTATCCTGGCGAAGGGGCTACGACCCCTGCCTGAGAAGTTTCACGGGCTGGAAGATGTTGAGGTGCGCCAGCGCAAGCGTTACCTGGATTTGATCGCCAACGGGGAAGAAGCGCGTAACATATTCATTATACGCAGCCGCACGATTACAGCGATGCGCCGCTACCTGGATGAACACGGGTTCATCGAAGTCGAGACGCCCATCTTGCAGCCACTCTACGGGGGCGCGACGGCGCGGCCTTTTGTAACACATCACAATACACTTGATCGCGATCTCTATTTGCGTATCGCAGTCGAACTCTATCTCAAACGTTTAATTGTGGGTGGGTTTGAACGGGTCTATGAAATTGGACGTGATTTCCGCAATGAAGGTATTGATCGCAGCCACAATCCAGAATTTACTATGATGGAATGTTACCAGGCGTATGCTGACTACAATGATATTATGAAGCTGGTAGAGGAGATGATCTGTAGTATTGCCATCGAAGTCAAAGGCTCGCCGCGCATCACTTACCAGGGGACGGAGATCGACCTGACGCCGCCGTGGCCGCGCATACGCCTGCTGGATGCCATCGCGGAATTTACCGGTATCGACGTTGGGCGTTTCCCCGGCAAGGAGGCACTGGCGGCTGAGATGCGCGCGCATGGGTACGAGGCAGACCCGAAGCTGGGGCGCGGGCGTCTGATCGATGATCTCAAGGGATACATGCTGCGCAAAGGCATACCCGCGCTGCGCCAGGCGTTGTTCTTGACGGATTATCCCATCGACATTTCGCCGCTTGCCAAGCAGCATGCTGAGATACCAGAATTGACAGATCGCTTCCAGCCCTTTATCGGCGGCCTGGAATGCGGCAATGCATTCACAGAACTGAATGACCCGCTCGATCAACGCGCGCGCTTCGAGGAGCAGATGCGCCAGCGCATGCAGGGTGACGACGAGGCCCAGGTACTCGACGAGGATTTTCTGGAGGCGCTGGAAATCGGCATGCCGCCTACGGGTGGCCTGGGCATCGGCATCGATCGCATCACCATGCTGATGGCCGACCAGGAGTCGATTCGCGACGTGATTCTTTTCCCGACGATGCGTAAGACGGCCAACGAACAGTAATAGCTGACCAGGATTTGCCTGATCTATTCGAGGAAATGATCGCGCGAGGCCTGGGCCTGGCGCAGCAGTGCGTTCACCTGCGCGCTTTTCAGTCCCCTGCGTGATGAAGCCGCCTCGGCGATGTGATCCTGCCTCCCCACGAGAGAAACATTCCAGGTATCCTCCCCTCGTGAAAGAGCTATAGATGCCGATAGAGAAGTAACGTGAAGGGTTGTTTTCTCGTGAGTGAAAGAGGTGTTCTGTGGACATACACGAGCAGGAGTTCTATCGAAGCTCTCCGCATATTCCCCGTTCCTTCTGGTACAGCGTTGCATTTGGCGGCATGTACTTTCTGGTCTATGGAGGTTGGGTGATACTGTATGAAAGTCCCTCGCCATCTTTTCAGGCAGTAGGGAGTGTTGGCATGATGCTGGCGATAATTTTAAGCTTTGTGCTTTCCTGGGTAGGCATCAAGCGACACGGCGGGAAGCGTGACGGCAGATCACCGCGCCTACCGTTCCAGCGCCGGCTCCATTCGTGGGTACCACTTATATTCAGTATAGCGCTGCTGTTTGAGAGCCTTGCCAACATCCTCTACGGCTACTATTACACGCATCACATCTACACCTTCCCAGGATTGAATGATGCCATGGCATTAGCAACATATCCTACCTTGATGCTGGGCATCTGGTTTTTACCTGCACGTTCTTTATCGAGGCAGGGCCGCCTGCGCGCTCTCCTGGATAGCTTGATGATGATCGTTGCGCTGCTGGCGTTTGGCTGGTACTTTCTGCTGGGTCCTCTGCTCCTTCACATTGTAGAAGCATCGCTATTCGTGACCCTGGCTCACATTGCCTTTCCTGCTGCTGAATTGCTGCTGATCAGCTGCCTCATTTTGTTCACTGCGCGTGTGCCTGGCAGAATTCTCCGTCCAACTGTGAGTCTCATCTCTATCGGACTGGTCGCTTTCGTGCTGTCTGGTATCGTCTGGCAATATACATTAGTAAAACACATGACATACACGCTGGGATGGTATACGCTGGGATGGCCAGTGGGATGTTTCCTGATTGCCTTATCCACTCAAACGATGCGCTGGCTGCCCGATCAGAGGACGACCGAGGACGACGCACGACACGAGGACGTCTCGACGACGGGACCGCTGTGGCGCATGCTGCTCCCCTATGCCTTTGTCCCCGCGGCGATGGGATTGGCGTTTTATGTCTGGAACACAGATCGGGGGGGCATATTGGCCGTGGGAACCTACTGCTGCGAGCTGCTGCTGCTCGCCCTGATCTTCTCCAGACAAATCATTGCCATGCGCGAGATCCACCACCTCAATGGCGACTTACAGCGGGCCAAGCAGGCGCTCCACGAGAAAAACGCTGCTCTCGAACGAGCTAATACCCGCTTAGAATCCCTTGCGACGACTGATATGCTGACGGAGCTTCCCAACTACCGCGCGCTGCAAACGCTGCTGGAACAGGAAGGCGAACGCGCGCGCCGCTTCGGCCACTCCCTCTCTATGCTGTTTTTTGACGGCGACCGCTTCAAACAGGTCAACGATACCTATGGTCACGCGGTAGGTGATGTGGTGCTGTGCGAACTGAGCGAGCGTGCTCGCAGTATCCTACGCGCAGGCGATACCATCGGGCGCTTTGGCGGCGAAGAGTTCCTGGTCCTCTTGCCGGAAACGGATGGTCAGGAAGCTCAGATCATCGCAGAACGGCTGCGCAGCGCGGTGGCAGCATCGCCGCTGGCCGCATATGCCGTCGCAGGAGGTATCTCCGTCACGGTGAGTATCGGCGTAGCAAGCTATCCCACCGATGGTGCTACCATCAGCGACATCCAGGAGCAGACCGATCAAGCCATGTACTGGGCCAAGCGCCTGGGACGCAATCAGGTACGCACCGCTGCGGAGGCGGCACACGCCAACCAGGATGCAGCGCTCAAAGTGGCCACTGCTCACGCGCTGGAGCGCCCTGAACTGGCCGCACTCGATGGACGTGACACCGAGCAGCAACTGCGCGCGGAGCAGTTGGGGCTCATCTACGCGCTGATAGGTATGCTGGACTTGCGCGATCCGGGCGCGAGCGAACACGCGCATGAAGTCAGTGACCTGGTGGCTGGGATGGCACGGCTCCTCCGGTTCGACGAAGCGCGCGCGCTGCAGGCCACCGCCGCCGCGTTTCTGCATGATATCGGCAAGATTGCCCTGTCTGACCGGCTGCTGCTGCAACCCCGGCAGCACTTCTCCGCGCAGGAATGGCGCCAGCTGCACCAGCACGCGGAACTGGGGGCAGACATTGTGGAGGCCAGTCCCAGGCTCAGCAACCTGGCACCAGCCATCCGCCACCATCATGAACGCTGGGACGGCACGGGCGATCCAGATGGACTGGCAGGTGAGGCGATTCCCCTGGAGGCACGGTTGATTGCAGTAGCAGAAGCCTACCACTCTATGATCAGCGAGCAGCCCTATCAGGCCGCCAGGTCTGTCGGCGAGGCGCTGGCTGAACTGGAGCGTTGTGCCGGTACCCAGTTTGATCCCGCGTTGCTCCCGATCTTCCAGGAGGTGCTGGAAAGCCGACAGGGGCCAGGAGGCCACTTTGGAGAGCGCACAGGACGCGACCGACTCGTGCATGTATAGCAGCACGGTTCTGGACGGAGGAACCAATACCAGGGGTATAAAATGCTTGACAACCTCCTACACTGATGCTATAGTTGCTGTTGTCAGCAAGGGCGCTTAGCTCAGTGGGAGAGCGCTTCGTTCACACCGAAGAGGCCACTGGTTCGATCCCAGTAGCGCCCACCGTAACTGTACCTCTGAATCACCTCACTTTGCTTGACTGTGGAGCATTTTCCCACTACACTTATTTGAGAGACGCTTTGTTTTCCAGTTCATTTCACGTTATCAAGTGCGTTGGTGTTCGTATGGAGCATGACTTTGAGACGAAACGCCAGCAATTGCTCGAATCACTACGCAAAGCTGGCATATATGACGAACGAGTACTGGCCGCAATAGACAGTACTCCACGCGAATTTTTTGTCGATGAAGCACATTATGGGCTAGCTTACGAGGACCGCGCTCTGCCTATCGTGATGGGGCAGAGTATCTCTCAACCGTTGATGGTGGCTACTATGACCCAGGCATTGCAGCTACGCGGCACGGAGCGTGTGCTGGAAATCGGCACGGGTTCAGGTTATCAGAGCGCGATCCTGGCGCGTTTAGCCGCGCGCGTTTACAGTGTCGAACGCATCCAGCAACTGGCGTGTGAAGCGGTAAAGCGGATGTCAAAATTAGGGCTGGAAAACGTTACAATATATATAGGTGATGGTTCGATGGGCTGGCCGGAGCAAGCACCCTATGACCGTATACTGGTAGCTGCGGCGGCTCCCGAAGTTCCGGCGCACCTGTTCTCCCAACTGGTACAATGGGGTGCGATGGTCATCCCGGTGGGAAAGCATGATCGCCAGGAACTGCTGGTCGTTCACCGCGCGCCCTGGGGACCGGAAATCCGCTCGCTGGGCGGTTGCCTCTTCGTGCCACTGGTTGGCGAAGAGGGTTGGCAAGAGCTATAATAGAGCATAAGACAGTTCGCGCGCTGATACAACAAGGAGAATCGCATGCCAGATATTCACAGCAATGTACACATTACCAGTATTCTGGGCCTGGTTGGTTTTGTTGCGCTCTGGCTGGCGCTCGTGGAAAGCGCCAAAGTATTGATCGCGTTGCTGAGAAATGACCCGCTGATCGGTTGGGCGATCGGGCCTCTGGGCATAACCACGCTAGTTCTATGCGAACCCGCGACGCCATTCATCCTCTTCAGCGCGATTTTCCCCGCGATTCTATCGGGATGTATTCTCTACTTCGGGCTTTTCAGTGTCTTGCCTAGCCCCCTGACATTACCGCATGAATTGTTGATCGAAATCCTGGTCGTGGCTGGCGGCGTGCTGTTTACCAGCGCGGCCAACATTGTGAACGCGCTGCGAGACCTGCGGTATCCTCTTTGGGGCGAGGCGCGTATCCTGCGCAGCATTCAGTTCTTGCGAGCTACATTCGCGTCTATCCACTTTACGAGTTTCGGGATATCTTACCTGCGCAAACAATTCGGGTCGAATCCAACAGATTTGTTGCAGGCGTTTTGAGCGATCATGGCATTTGAAGGGTGATTGTGCGAGGAACGCGGGGCAGTGTAAAAAAGAATGTGCTGCCAGCGCCTTGATGACTGGAGAGCCAGATGCGCCCGCCATGCGCCTCGACAATAACTTTGGCGATATATAGACCCATACCGATGCCTGAATATTGGCGGCTGACGGTATTGCGCACGCGGTAAAAGCGCTCGAAGATATGGTCAAAATAATCGGGACTCACGCCTATACCCTTATCGCTGATGCTGACCTGATATTCGTTGTCCTGTTCTTGCAACTTCACAGTTACCTGCTTGCCCTGTGGGGAAAATTTGATGGCGTTATCCAGGATATTGCCGATGACCTGGCTGACGCGCAGCTTATCCGCGACGAGCTTGCTATCCTGCGCTTCAATATCGAGATAGATGGTGTGCTGTTCCGCGCTAACCTGGGCCTGGCGCACATTCTCGGCCAGCACATCGGCCATGTAGAAGCTGGAAAATTGCAGGTGCAATTCGCCCCACTGCACGCGCGAGAGATCGAGTAAGTCATTAACGAGTCGCTCAAGGTGTTCGGTCTGGCTCTGTACGATATTCAAGCTGCGCAGGTCGTAGCTTTCCGGCAATTCAGCGACCACGTTGACGGGCTGTGTCATGCTGATGCTGCGCAGACGCCGCTCGATGCGTCGTATGAGGTGCTGGGTATAGCCTTTAATGGCGGTGAGCGGTGTGCGTAATTCATGCGAAACGATGGAGACAAACTCGTCTTTCAACTTTTCGATCTGCTTATGCGATGTGACATCATTGAGTACCGCAACGACACCGAGCAGGCGCGTCTGCGGCAGCCTGGTATCATACAATGGCGCGGCACTGATGCTGAGGGTCAGGGGAACTGTTTCGCCGTTAGCACTGGCAACTAATTCGTGATTCATAACGATACTGCCGACCAACGCCTGGTCAATGATTTCCACGAGATCGGCCAGCCACTTCGCTTCGTTGTTGTCAGCCAGCACGCGCAGCGGTATGGAAGTTTCCTCCAACTCCAGGCGGGCCTGGGATAGCAAATGCTGCGCTGAACTGTTGAGAGAAGTGATGGCTCCCCGCGCATCGGTGATCAATAAACCCTCGGCCATACTGCCGATAATCAGTTCCAGGCGCTGGCGCTCCAGTTCAGCCTCGCGCCACAAAGCCCTTTCGCGCTCGTGCAGGCGCACATTCTCCAGCGCGACAGCCGCGTAATCGGCGATCATAGTAGTGAGTTGCAGCAAATCGGTATCGAATGCGCCTTCTCGTTCGTCGAAGAGGCTGAGCATACCGATAATGCGGTTCTCGACGGTCAATGGAATATTGAGGAAATCGCCGATGTCGGTCACACTACTGGGCGTTGATGACTCGGACGGGGCCAGTTCGTCGGGAGCGTCCAGGTAAGCCATCAAGGCCAACTCGTCTGCTGTGATACCAGAGAAGTTGATAGCCTCGGCGGCACGCGCGATGCGTTCCATCATGGCCTGTAAAAATGCCTCGTTCAGGGGGTGAGATGGAATGATGGAAAGCTGAAAGGTCAGTTCAATGGGATCGTCTTCGAGTAGTATGGAGCAAGCTGAGAAACTGTAGAGTTCTTGCAGTGTGGCAAGGAGAGCGCGATGAACCTGAAAGCGATCAGTGGCAGCCACGAAGCGTTTGCCCATCGTGTTCAAGAAATCCATTTGCTGGCGCAGAGCCGATAAACGATCCGCACTCTGCCCTATGAAGGAGCTATACGCGCTTTCTGTGACTTTTGACTGTGGTTGCACGCTGCCCTCCAGGTTTCTTTAATAAGGCATTTGTTCCAGTTGCCGCGTGACTTCCTCGATAAGTGGTGGAGCGATCAGGTCCCCGGTCAGTTCTTTCAACCCCGCGAAGCACTCTTGCAGCAAGGCATCCAGGCCTGAGGCTAGTTGCTGTGGCAGGACGCCTCCCAGTTGTTCACGAACGACAGAGGGAACAACTTCAGTATAAGGCATCCTTTCAAGAAAGTGAAGAAATGGATACGTTTGAGCTACTCGCCTGGCGGCACCCTGTACCATGACACGGGTGGTGGCTTTGCCTAGAAATGGTGTGACGCGATCATCAATCGTATGGATCGCTTGCAGGTACGCCTCTGTTACCTTTTCACGGTAGTCGGAAGAGGAATGGTCAGACTCAGGTAACATAGTCATGTGCCTCTCCCTTCACAGCTTCTCTGTTCTCTTCTTATATAGTATAGCACAGACCAATCGTATTTTGTAAGTGGGTAGCCAATCAGTAATTACGTAAATCATGACAATGTACGAGTTTTTGCGATTTTGCCGTGCATAAAAAGCTCTTCAGGCAGGTATGATTTGTAATCACATTGTTAGTGTTTGTGATACTACAATGTTAGAATGACTGCATTTATACGAGGCGGAAGAGGCGCGCCAGCCAGAGACGGAAGCCACGCAGCGGTGGTTTGCCATTCTGGTTTAAGCTGGATGCCATATCAAGTAGGCGCTGCCGTCCGGCATCATTGCGCGCTCTTGCAACTTCTATAGCTTCTTGCGCGGCGTAGCGCTCGCGCTGTTCGTCAATTGCTATCGCGAACTGCTCAGCGCTGATGACGAATGGAGTTGATGGGAGGACAGGCTGTAAGGGAGTTGATGATACAGGTGTTGAAGAGACTTGCTCATCATCTCTCTCAAATTCTTCTGTGACCTGCACGCGGCTGGTAGTCAAGCGGGGAGCGATCCATTCGCGTAAGGCAAGAAGGGCTACGCGCCGGCAAATGGCCTCGATATCCGCGCCGCTGCGTCCATTGGTCTGGCTGGCCAGTGCCCCCAGCGAGATATCA
>Ga0307373_10004149_pt1 | contig 24608 bp, 19 predicted proteins | sample OX2MG_FD_202534 | JGI IMG/M metagenome (GOLD analysis project Ga0307373, IMG submission 202534) | Soil microbial communities from Risofladan, Vaasa, Finland - OX-2 | ecosystem: Environmental > Terrestrial > Soil > Coastal area > Acid sulfate soil | place: Finland: Risofladan, Vaasa | collected...
CTTCGGACATTGCGAATGCCGCAAGAGATGCGATAGCAAATGGATTTAGCGCCGTAAAAATGAATGCCACCGAAGAAATGCAATACATAGATTCTTATGATAAAATAGAGAGTGTGCTGGAACGGGTGGCAAACGTCAGAGAAGTGGGTGGCTATGCTTTGGGTATAGGAATAGATTTTCATGGCCGGCTTCATAAACCAATGGCGAAAGTAATGGCGAAAGAACTTGAACAATTCCACCCGATGTTTATTGAGGAACCTGTATTGCCGGAAAATAATGAAGCGCTGAAAGAGATTGTACAACATACGTCTATTCCCATCGCAACTGGCGAAAGAATGTTTAGCCGCTGGCAATTTAAAAATTTATTGCATGATGGATATGTTGACATTATTCAGCCGGACCTTTCTCATGCGGGCGGTATCACGGAATGCAAAAAAATAATTTCAATGGCTGAGGCTTACGACGTAGCTGCAGCTCCCCATTGTCCTCTTGGACCTATTGCTTTAGCAGCGTGTCTTCAGGTGGATGCCACTTGTCACAATGTATTTATACAGGAGCAGAGCCTCGGCATACATTACAATGCTGGAAGTGATTTGCTTGATTATCTAAAAGATAAATCTGTTTTTAATTATGAAAAGGGTTTTGTACAAATACCTTTAGGGCCAGGATTAGGAATTGAAATAAACGAAGCGCATGTAATTGAAATGGCTAAGGAAGTACATAACTGGAAGAATCCTTTATGGCGGCATGAAGATGGAAGTGTAGCGGAGTGGTGATTTACGGTGATGCGTGATGATAAAATCTCCTGGATTTTCTTGATAACTTTTAATTTAAAGTCGGTATTTTAAAATCTTCCAGATTTATAAGAAGTACATTTTTTAAAATGCAAAAATTACAATCTCAAAAACCCACCCACATTCGATTGGCCATCCTCGTCGGTATTTTTATAAATGTTGTTATCAATTATATGGACAGAAGCAACATCTCTATTGCAGCGCCAATGATCACAGAAGAATTTCATTTAACTACCGTACAACTTGGCTATATATTTTCTGCTTTCGGATGGACGTATGCCTTGCTTCAAATTCCAGGAGGTATCCTCACAGATCGATTCGGTCCACGAATTATTTATACATTTAGTTTAGTGCTTTGGTCTGTAATTACCGTGGCACAAGGTTTTGCAAAAGGATTCGCCTCATTGTTAGGTTTACGCATGGCAATTGGTGTGTTTGAAGCGCCCTCCTATCCTACTAATAACCGAATCGTAACAAGCTGGTTCCCTGACAAGGAAAGAGCATCAGCGATTGGAGTTTATACATCAGGACAATTTATTGGACTTGCATTTTTAGCCCCCGTCCTCACTGCGTTGGAGCAATATGCCGGATGGAAAGGTTTGTTTATTATTACAGGAATCGTTGGCGTTACATGGGGAATTACCTGGTATTTTTTTTATCGAGATCCGGCAGATTCTTCTCGGGTAAATGAAGCAGAATTAAAATATATAGAAGAAGGCGGCGGATTGGTTGACAGAAAAATAACTTTGGACAAATCAAAGCCGGAACCATTTCAATGGAATGATTTGAAGGAAGTTTTCAGGCACAAAAAATTATGGGGAATTTATCTCGGACAGTTTGCCGTGGGTTCTACGCTTTGGTTTTTTCTCACCTGGTTTCCGACCTATCTGGTAAAGTACAGGCATATAAATTTTATTCAATCCGGCTTCCTTTCTTCTCTGCCTTTTCTCGCTGCTTTTGCAGGAATTTTATTCGCAGGTTTTTTATCAGATTATATGATTAAGAGAGGCGTTTCCATGAGTGTTGCACGCAAAATGCCAATAATCACGGGGCTTCTGCTAAGCATGTCCATCATAGGGGCGAACTATGTAAGCAGCCCTGCGCTAATAATTTTGTTCATGTGCATTGCTTTTTTTGGAAATGGATTTGCCTCAATCACATGGGTTTTTGTTTCTACTTTGGCGCCAAAACATTTGGTTGGTTTAACCGGCGGGGTATTTAATTTTATTGGCGGCCTTGCAGGAATTATTGTTCCCGCTGCAATTGGCTACCTCGTGAGCGATAGCAACTTTACACCGGCGATTATTTTAATTACCGTAATTGGAGCATTGGGTGCTATGAGTTACATTTTTTTGGTTGGAAAGGTAGAAAGAGTTAAGGTAAGAAAAATTAAATGATTGGCTAAAGTAATTATTCAAAATAAAATATTGAAATTGTATTCATACTTTTTACTCTAAAAAATCAAACAATTATAATTCTTCCATGAACAAATTCATCAGTTGCGATTGGGGTACTTCTTCATTACGGTTACGGTTAGTCGAAACCGAAACACAGAACGTTTTGGCTGAAGTTATTTCGAATCAGGGTATTGCTGCAATTTATGCGTTATGGAAAAATAATCTTTCAGACAGATTTGAATTTTACCGCTCGATATTGTCAGAAGGAATAAAAACGATTTCGGCTCAATGCGGATATAACCTGAACCATATTACCTTAGTCATTTCAGGTATGGCATCGTCCGGCATTGGAATGATAGAACTGGAATATAAAACGCTTCCGGTTAACACAAATGGAAGTGATCTATTGGTTCATACGATTGAACCCGTAAACGATTTTAAGCACCGGATGATTATTGTCTCTGGCATTAAATCTTCGGGCGATGTAATGCGGGGCGAAGAAACGATAATTGTCGGTTGCGAAATAAAAAATACTGACAATAAACAATTATTCATTTTACCCGGCACTCATTCAAAACATATCATTGTAAAGAATGGTATGATAACCGATTTTAAAACATTTATGACAGGAGAACTATTTAATTTGCTTTCTACTAAAAGTATTCTATCTGGTTCAGTAGAAAGAGTAAATCCAACTGCAAAAGGTATAAATTCATTTTTTGAAACGGGGGTGAAAGAAGGTGCTTATAATAATTTATTAAACAGCATTTTTACTGTTAGAACAAACGTGTTGTTTAATAAATTATCTCAAAACGAAAATTATTATTATCTGAGTGGCTTGTTAATTGGAACTGAATTAAAGGATATATCGCACAACCATTATAGTAATCTTACAATTGTTTCGAATGAAAAATTGTTGCGGCTATATTCAAGGGCTTTGCATATTTTGAAAATAAATAAAGGCATTCATTGCATCACTGCGGATAAGGCTCTCATCAAAGCGCAGAGTGTTATTTATAATCTATGGTTATTGCAATAGGTGAATTTAAAGCCGGTTATGTCTGCAATAGAAAACAACACAGAAAGATTAGACTAATTCATAAATAATATGTAAAGGTATAAGTTTACGTCTAATTTGATAAGCCTGTTTATTCGATAAGCGACATCATGTTTTTTAAAGCTTCAATTTTCCAGATAAATTTTGGAGAAAAAATAATCTATCAACAAATTAATATTTCGTCCCTAAAGGTTCATAACTCTTCAACTTCCCCATAAATCTTCTTCAAATTCCTCAATAAAAACATCCTCTTCTTTTCTTCGCCGCCAAAGTCATAATACTTTGGCAGTTCATGATAATGTCCTTTTTCTTCTTCAATTGCTGAAAGGTCAAGTTTGATTTTGCATTTGAAAGTATTAGTCTGGTATTCTTTTAAATCATTATTATTATCCCTCGAAACAATCGCTACCACTTCACCAGCATTTTGGTTGGCAATTTTAGAAGCGGGTATAACAGTATCCATTCGCTCAATAATGTTTACGGCGGTTTTAGATCTGTCGATATTAAGTCCCATATTATTCTGTTTTATTTTTCCGAACAATGTTTCCAGCCATAGTAAAGTTTCTTTTGACCTCACAGCTCCGGAAATTACACTACCCATGAGTGATGAGATGGTGTCTGCTGTTGACTTCCCATATTGTTGATGAAACTGGGGCAGTTCCTGTAAACCAAGGATCACAGCAACTTTATTGCTTCTTGCTGTGGCAATCAGGTTTTCAATTCTATGCTCAATCACTTTTCGAATAGAAATATCCCTTTCATCAGCTTGCTGTTTTAATTTTTCTTTCAGGCTTTTTGTCATCCTGAAATTTATCTGAATCCTTACTTCTTTCATAATTCAAAATTATTAATCTAAGTTATAAATTAATTCATTTAATTAATAAAAAATAAGTTGCGCAAAATTTTTAATTCCCGCCTTAGCGGGCAAGATAGTCTTTGGGAGGTACGTACAAAGACACATCTTGTCATATTTTCTGTTTTTTCAGTTTCGGGAATAAAAGGATTTAATTAATCTTTGAGATTCTTTATTTGTAGGCATTTGTATGCAATAATCTTCAATTCCACTCTGCATATCTCGTCGTTAATCCTTATTTGTCTGCATAAGTATTTAAGAATCTTCAATAATATTCAACAGTCTTCAAAAATTTCTTAAATAAAGAGAAGAAATTGGTTTATACGGAATACATTTTGAAAGCCCAATCCAGTTAGAAAAGAAGTTGTCATCAATAAACATAATTTAAAAATTGATTTAAACAACAAAGAACTCCTGACAGGTTTCATAACAGGCTGACTGATGGAAAACAATCAGCTAAAAATATCTTTTTTACAATTTGAAAATACCATGGCAATTGATTTAGTAGCGATAAAAAATCGGATAGCGTTAAGTACCCTTTTCATATAGTAGTTAGCGTTAAAGATGAAGGCTGAAAATAATAAAATATTTTATTAAAAGAGTGAATGTGGTTTTTCGCATGAGTAACGAAATGGGGAAATAGGTATTTATTTTCTGCTGTTTACATTTATAGAGCTATATAATTCAATACATTTGAATTTTATAAGAGAAGGGGAAAACTGAAAAGCCCAATCCATGTATCTTTCATAAAAAGGTATTGTTGAAAGAATAAGCTGGTGCGATTGAATTTGCACAACAATATTGTATAAACATCTTCAGACTTTCTTTCTTAAAAATATATATTGTAATAATGGCCGAAATAGCAAAGCAAAAAAAACAAAAATCTATTGAAGAAACTCTCTGGGACAGTGCTAATAAATTAAGAGGTTCCGTGGAACCATCAGAATATAAGCATGTGGTTTTAGGGCTTATATTTTTAAAGTTTGCCAGCGATAAATTTGAAGAGCGCCGACAGGAATTGATTGCAGAAGAGAAAGAAAAATATGTGGACATGGTGGAGTTCTATACCAGTAAAAATGTTTTCTATTTACCTGAAATTTCCCGGTGGAGTTATTTGATTGCAAACGCCAAGCAGGATGACATTGCCATTAAAATTGATACGGCTCTTTTTACAGTAGAGAAAAACAATCCTGCATTGAAAGGCGCTTTGCCTGATAATTATTATTCACGAATGAGCTTAGATGTGAGTAAACTTGCTTCGTTGCTTGACACGATCAACAATATTAATACTCTTAAAGACAAAGAGCAGGACATTGTTGGCAGAGTGTATGAATATTTTTTGAGCAAGTTCGCTATTGCTGAAGGAAAAGGTAAAGGAGAATTTTATACTCCAAAGAGCATTGTAAACCTGATCGCCGAAATGATTGAACCTTATAAAGGAAAAATATATGATCCTTGTTGCGGATCGGGTGGCATGTTTGTACAGAGTATGAAGTTTATCGAAAGCCATCATGGAAATAAAAAAGATGTTTCCATTTATGGACAGGAAGCCATTACCACCACCTACAAACTGGCAAAGATGAATTTGGCCATTCGTGGTATCAGTGCGAACCTGGGCGATATAGCGGAGAATACTTTTTTTCGTGACCAGCATAAGGATTTGAAAGCTGATTATGTAATGGCCAACCCACCTTTTAATCAAAAGCAATGGCGCGCAGATAATGAATTGACTAACGATCCGCGATGGGCGGGGTATGAAGTGCCGCCAACAGGCAATGCCAATTATGCCTGGATTTTGAACATGGTAAGCAAACTCTCTGAAAATGGAGTAGCTGGTTTTGTTTTGGCAAATGGCGCATTAAGCGGCAATGGAACAGAAAAGGACATCCGAAAAAAAATGATTGAAAATAATTTGGTGGAAGCTATTGTAGTATTACCTCAAAATATGTTTTACACAACCAATATCAGCGTTACACTTTGGTTTCTGAATAAAAATAAAAAAGAAAGAACCATTGAACAGAATGGAGAAATTAAAAAATACCGCAATCGTGAAAGAGAGATACTCTTTATGGATTTAAGAGAAATCGGGATCCCCTTTGAAAAAAAATACATTCAGTTTTCTGATGATAATATTAACCAAGTTACCGACACTTTTCACAACTGGCAACAAATTGGTTATGAAAATACCTATAAAAATACGCATGAGTTTTGCTATAGTGCCTCGTTTGAAGAAATAGAGAAAAAAGATTTTTCCCTGGCGCCAAGCAAGTACATTGAATTTGTAAACCGTGATGAGAATATTGACTTTGATGAAAAGATGCAAGCCTTACAAACAGAATTTGCAGAATTGCTGAAAGCAGAACAAGAATCTAAAAATGATTTGCTAACTGTATTTAAAGAACTGGGTTATGAAATCAAATTATAAAAAGATTGGGGAACATATTCGTTTAGTGGATAAACGGAATCCAGGGTTAAAAGTAAAACAACTTTTGGGTTTAAGTATTTCAAAACAATTTATTCCTTCTGTTGCAAACATTATTGGAACAGATATGGAGAATTATAAAATTATTCGCAAGAATCAATTTGCATGTAGCACCATGCAGGTAAGGAGAGATAAAAAAATGCCGATTGCTTTATTGAATGAAGTTGATGAAGCAATTATTTCCGCTGCATATCCCGTTTTTGAAGTAACAGATACTGAAAAATTGTTACCCGAATATTTAATGATGTGGTTTAGCCGCCAGGAGTTTGATCGTGAAGCTTGTTTTTATGCGATTGGCGGCGTTCGCGGAAGTTTGGAGTGGGAAGATTTTTGTGAAATGAAATTCCCAATTCCGCATCCCGACAAACAAAAAGAAATAGTAAAAGAATACAACACCATTGTAAACCGCATTGAACTCAACAACCAAATTATTCAAAAATTAGAAGAAACAGCACAGGCCATTTACAAGCAATGGTTTGTTGATTTTGAATTTCCTGATCCAGATGGGAAGGCTTATAAAAGTAATGGAGGGAAAATGGAGTTTAATGAAGAATTAGAAAAGGAAATTCCGAAGGGTTGGAGAAGTGGATGCTTAGGTGATTTGATTGAATTGCAGAGAGGTTTTGATTTAGCGACTCAACACAGAAAGATTGGAGAGTTCCCAATTTACGCATCAACAGGAATTGCGGAATATCACGCTGACTACAAAGTAAAAGGGCCTGGGATAGTTACAGGACGAAGCGGTTCATTGGGTGAGGTGTTTTACGTTGAAGGAAATTTTTGGCCATTGAATACAACTCTTTGGATTAAGAATTTTAAAAACGCCACTCCTATTTTTGCTTTCTATGTTCTCAAAGGAATTAATATAATAGATTACAACAGTGGTTCTGCTGTTCCTACTTTAAATAGAAATCACATTCACCTGCATCAACTCGAAGTGCCTGAAATTTCTGTGATTGAAAATTTTGAAAAGATTGAAAAGAAAATATTTCATCAACTTAAAATTGTAACAGAAGAATTGAAATTACTTAAATCATTTCAAGATGTATTACTCTCTAAACTTGCGACAATAGAAAATTAAAACAAAGAAATCATGAACTTAAATACCAGTTTAAAAGGTCGTTTAAGAAATACCAATTTGCCATTGACAAATGTTCTGCATCCTTTGTTTGAGGCGGTTGTAAATTCTATTCACTCTATTGATTCTGTTTTAAAGTTGAATAGTAATTCGTCTTCAATGGACTGCACTATTAGAATCAAAATTTTACGGTCATCACAGGCAACAACCTTTGATGATGTAAAGCCAGACATTGTCGGCTTTGAGATTATTGATAATGGAATTGGATTCAACAATGATAATTACATCTCTTTTCAAACTTTGGATTCCGAATATAAGATAGCGTTGGGTTGTCGTGGAGTTGGTAGATTACTTTGGCTCAAAGCGTTCAATAAGATAAGTGTAAAAAGTGTGTATGAAGAGAACGGACAAAGGTTTACACGGACTTTTGATTTCAATGCAATAAATGATATTCATAACGAAAATGTAAAACCTGCTTCCAATGCTAAGATTGAAACCTCAATTAAATTGCTTGACATTCACAAGGAATACTTGAAGTATTTGCGAAAGACTGCAGCAACAATTTCCCGAGATTTACTTGAACATTGCCTTTGGTATTTTATTCGTAGTGGCCGTGCACCTGATATTTCTATTGAAGATTCAGGTGATAAAATATCCCTTTACAAAGAGTATGATGCGTTGATGATTAATGCATCTGAAAGCGCCACATTTACAATAAAGTCAAGAACTTTTGATATTACACATGTCAAATTAAAATCTTCCTTGCAGAATAAACATAGCATCATTTTCAGTGCTGCCGACAGACTTGTAAAGGAAGAATCGCTTCAAGGAAAAATTCCAGGGCTATTTGGTTTTCTAAATGATGGTTCAGAGAACTTTGCTTACATGTGCTTTTTAACCTCTGATTATTTGACTGAAAAAGTTAATCCCGAAAGAGTAGGATTTAATATTCCTGAAACAGCAGAAGGAATGTTTGCTGATGATGAAATATCATTCAATGAGATAAGAAATAAAGCAATTGAAATTATTACGAGCTACTTAAACCAATACCTTTCAGAGAACAAACAAATCGGAATAAAAAGATTGACCGACTTTGTTGATACTAAAGCTCCAAGATACAGGCCTATACTTGGAAGATTAACTGAGAACGATAAAATCGTTGACCCCAACATTTCTGATAAAGATTTGGATATTAAGCTACACTCTCACTTAATGGCTTTTGAAACTGAATTGCTTGTAGAAGGACACGACCTAATGGTGCCTGATGGAATAGAAGACAAAGATGATTACAGCAAGCGAATAGATGAGTACTTGTCAAAGGCAAGTGATTTAAAGCGTTCTGATTTGGCAAATTATGTTGCACACAGAAAAGTAATCCTTGACTTACTTGGCAAAGCAATTCAAAAAGGGCAAGACGGAAAATATTCTAGAGAAGATGTATTACACAAACTGATTATGCCAATGCAAAAAATAAGTGATGAAATTAATTTTGAGGACAGTAACCTTTGGCTGGTTGATGAAAGGTTAGCATTCCACAATTATTTAGCATCTGACAAAACACTTACTTCATTGCCAATTACAGATTCCAAATCAACGAAAGAGCCGGATTTGTTGGGATTAAATGTTTACGATAACCCCTTATTGGTTAATGATGGACAATCATTGCCTTTAGCTTCAATCACCGTTATTGAGATAAAGAGACCTATGAGAGATGATGCAAGAGGAGGTGAAGAAAAAGACCCAATTGAACAAGCACTTGGATATTTAGAGAGGATTAGAGAAGGTAGAGTAAGAACAGGAACAGGAAGGCAAATCCCAAATTCAGAAGACATTCCCGGATATTGCTATGTAATATGCGACATAACAGATTCCATTAAGAAGCGGTGTGCTTTATTTAACTTAAAGGTTACTTCAGACAAGCTTGGTTATTTCGGATACAATGATAACTATAAAGCATACCTAGAAGTAATTTCTTTTGATAGATTACTGAATATGGCAAGAGAAAGAAACAAAGCATTTTTTGACAAATTAGGTTTACCATCAATATAAATACGATTCAATGAAGAAACATTAGCGCAAGCCGTTATTGAGTTATTTGAAGCCAGATTCAGTTGTGGATGAAAAAAACGTCATCATCTAACTAATTAAAGAAAAAGAAAACAATATGTTGCGAGTCTTTATTAAATAAATTATCATCTTAAATGAAACCTGAAACCAATCGCATAGAATACAAACAGGAACTCACTGATGATTTGGAGAAAGAAGTAATTGCTTTCCTGAATTATCATGAAGGCGGCTTGATCTATATTGGTATTCATAAATCCGGCAAAGTGATGGGCATCACGGATGCTGATGCAATGCAATTAAAAATCAAAGACCGGCTTAAACACAATATTTCACCGTCCTGTCTGGGCTTGTTTGATATTATATTAGAAGAGCGGGATGAAAAAGAAATTATTAAAATCATTGTGGCCAGTGGCCCTGAAAAACCTTATTATCTTAGAAGATACGGTCTGTCTGAAAAAGGTGCTTATATCCGCGTGGGTAGCGCCAGCGAACCAATGCCGGCAAAAATGATTGAAACTCTATTTTCAAAAAGAACACGGAATTCTATTGGCAGGATCCAATCCAATCAACAAAAATTAAAGTTTGAACAGTTTAAAATTTATTATAACGAAGCCGGCAAAAAATTGAATGCGCAATTTGCCGCTAACCTGGAACTTTTAACTCCGGATGGAAAATATAATTATGTTGCCTTCCTGATGTCTGATGTAAACAGCCTCTCTGTTAAGGTGGCAAAATATAAAGGGCTAAACAGGGTGCAACTGATAGAGAATAATGAATATGGTTATTGTTCCCTCATCAAAGCTACCAAACAGGTATTGGATAAAATTGAAGTAGAGAATAAAACACTCACCAAAATCACTTCAAAGGAAAGAGAAGAAAAACGGTTGTGGAATGCTATCGCATTGCGTGAGGCCATCATAAATGCTATTGTCCATAATGATTATACCAACGAAGTGCCACCCAAGTTTGAATTGTTTGTCGACAGGATAGAAATTACTTCGGCAGGTAGTTTGCCAGATGGCTTAAGCCGGGACGAATTTTTTGAAGGGTACTCTGTTCCCCGCAACCAGGAGATCATGCGCATTTTTAAAGATCTGGATTTGGTGGAGCATTTAGGTTCCGGTGTACCGCGCATTTTAGAAAGCTATGGAAAAGATTGCTTTACTTTTTCCGACAATTTTTTAAGAATGACTTTTCCGGCTGCAGAACAAGTGACCGAACAAGTCACCGAACAAGTGACCGAACAAGTCACCGAACAGGTCGAAAAACTATTAGCCATTATCACCAAAGGTGAGCATACGGCTTTTGAATTGATGGAATTATCTGGAATAAAACATCGCCCTACTTTCTTGTATAACTATATACAACCTGCGTTGGATTTAGGATTATTAGAAATGACTATTCCGGATAAACCCAACAGCCGTTTACAAAAATACCGCCTGACAAAAAAGGGAATGAGCGTAAAACAAAGCCAATGAAATTCACAGAAGAAACATTAGAGAAAGCTGTTATTGAGCTATTGGAGGGCCAACAAATACCTCATGTGCATGGAGAGACCATTCATAAAGAAATGACCGATGTTTTGCTTCGTGATGATTTAAAAAACTTTTTGCTAAGTCAATATAATAAGGATAATATTACGCTGAATGAAATTGATGGAATTATCAGGCAGTTAGATTTGTATCCAAGCTCAGCATTATATGAAAGTAACAAAGCCATTATGAAAATGGTGGCAGACGGCTTTACTTTAAAGAGAGAAGATCGAAACAAAAAGGATCTTTTTATTCAATTAATAGATTTCAAGACTTTAGGAAACTTGCAGAGGGAGTTATTGGATGAAGAGTTAAGCATAGCCGCAGAACCGGAAACTGTTTACGAAACCAAAGACCATAACATTTATAAAATCGTCAATCAGCTTGAAATATTAGGTTATGAAAAACGAATACCCGATGGTATTGTTTATATCAATGGATTGCCTTTGGTAGTTATAGAATTTAAAACTGCGGTTAAAGAAAACTGTACCATTAAAGATGCCTACACTCAACTAACGGTACGTTATAGACGAGATATTCCGGAACTGTTTAAATACAATGCCTTCTGTGTTATCAGCGATGGCGTGAATAACAGAATGGGTTCTCTGTTTGCACCTTATGATTTTTTTTATGCCTGGAGAAAAATAAAGGATGAGGATGAACCATCTGATGGCATCAGTTCGTTGCATACTATGATTAAAGGATTGTTTAATAAAGAGCGGTTGTTAAATGTTATCCGCAATTTTATTTATTTCCCGGATACATCAAAAGATGATATAAAAATCGTATGCCGCTATCCTCAATATTATGCGGCTAATAAATTGTTTGAAAGTATCAGGGTAAATCAGCGACCACACGGAAACGGAAAAGGAGGCACTTATTTCGGCGCAACAGGTTCCGGTAAAAGTTTCACGATGTTGTACCTGACACGGCTTTTAATGAAAAGTCCACACTTTGCAAGTCCGACAATAATATTAATAACAGACCGAACAGATTTAGATGATCAACTTTCGGCACAATTTACCAATGCCAAAAATTTTATTGGAGATGAAAATGTAATAAGTGTGGAAACACGCGAAGAACTGAAGACTCTTTTGCAAAACAGGAACAGCGGTGGCGTATTTCTCACCACCATTCACAAGTTCACTGAAAACACAGAACTTTTAACCAATAGAACGAATGTGATTTGTATTTCAGATGAAGCCCACCGGTCACAAATAAACCTTGACCAAAAAATAAAGATCACGGCTAAAGGCGTTGAGCGCAAATACGGCTTTGCCAAATACTTACATGATTCATTACCCAATGCTACTTATGTTGGCTTTACCGGAACACCTATTGATGGCACATTGGATGTGTTTGGTAAAGTGGAAGATGCTTACACCATGAAAGAATCTGTAGAGGATGGAATTACTGTAAGAATAATATATGAAGGACGTGCAGCTAAAGTGTCGTTGAATGAAGAAAAACTAAAGCAGATAGAAGAGTATTATAAACAATGTGCCGTTCAGGAAACTAATGAGTACCAGTTAGAGGAAAGTAAAAAGGCGGTAACAAAAATGGAGGTAATCCTGGGCGATCCTAAACGCCTCAAATTAGTAGCGGTGGATTTTATTGAACATTATGAAAAAAGAATTGAAGAAGGAGCCAGTGTAAAAGGGAAGGTTATGTTTGTATCCAGCAGCAGACCTATTGCATACGATTTGTATAAAGAAATTATTACGTTGAGACCGGAGTGGGCAGAAATAAGAGATTGTGAGGAAGGAGCTGAATTAACTGAAGAAGAAAAGAGAGAACTAAAGCCGATTGAAAAAATAAAAATGGTAATGACCAGGCAAAAGGATGATCCGAAAGTTATGTACGATCTGCTTGGTACCAAAGAAAATAGAAAGGAACTGGACCGGCAGTTTAAAAACGCAAAATCTAATTTCAAAATCGCAATAGTTGTGGATATGTGGCTTACGGGGTTTGATGTGCCGTTCCTTGAAACAATTTACATTGATAAACCAATCGAGCAGCATTCATTGATTCAAACTATTTCAAGGGTAAATAGAGTGTATGAAGGTAAAGAACTTGGTTTAGTAGTTGATTACGTAGGTATCAAAAGCAATATGAACCTTGCTTTGGCAAAATACAGCAAAGTAAGTAAAAATGATTTTGAAGACATTGACAAGGCAGTTGTTTTGGTAAAGGATCAATTAGATTTATTAGCCAAACTTTTCCACGGTTTCGATACAAAAGATTATTTCAATGGAACTCCATTACAAAAATTAGATTGCCTGAATCGCGCTGCGGAATATGCACAACTTACCGATGAATTAGAGAAGCGATTTATAGAGATGGTAAAAAAGCTGCGTTCCGCTTATGATTTATGCTGTTCCAGTGAAGACATTAGCGAGGAAGAAAGAGATTATATTCATTTTTACTTTGCCATTAAAGCAATCATTCACAAACTAACGAAGGGCGATGCACCAGACACAGCACAAATGAATGACCGCGTTAGAAAAATGATTGAAGAAGCACTGATAAGCGATGGGGTAGAAGAAATATTTAAGTTAGATAAAAACGATCCTAAAAACAATGCAGATATATTCAGTGATGAATACATGGCAAAGATTGACAAAATAAAACTGCCGAATACCAAAATAAAACTATTGCAAAAATTGCTTTCCAAAGCAATTGATGATTTTAAAAAGATCAATAGAATTAAAGGAATAGATTTTTCTAAGAAGCTAAAAAAGTTGGTAGAAGTTTATAACGAGCGTAAAGATTTTGATGTATTCCAAAGCCATGTGTTGGATGAGGTTGCAGAGCAATTTGCCAACCTTTTTAAAGAACTCCAAAAGGAACGAAACTCTTTTATGGATTTAGGAATTGACTTTGAAGAGAAAGCCTTTTATGATATCCTTAAAGCCATTGCACAGAAATACAATTTTGAATACCCGGAAGATAAATTGATTAAGCTATCACAGGTAGTTAAGAAGATAGTGGACGATAAAGCAAGATATACAGACTGGGCAAACAGGGATGATATTAAAGCAGAATTGAAAGTTGACTTGATCCTGGTTCTTGCAGAAAATGATTATCCTCCAGTTCCGAAAGATGAAGTGTTTAAAGAAATATTTGAACAGGCGGAGAATTTTAAGAAGTATGCAACGCTTTAAAAATTTAAAGGATTCCGCCTAAGCAACCAAATTGCGATTTATTAATTGGTTTTAACTGGGGAGCGTCAAAGAATGTGCCTGATGAAGCACAAAAAGAAATTCCATTGAAAACATTTAAACAATTATATGATAAAAATGAGCTTGGTTCATTTCAAAGAGTCTATGAGCCATTGAAGGAATATTTAAAAAATGATGATATTGATAATTGTGTTCAGACTAACTTTTGTTTTTTCAGATCTGATAAAGAAAACCGAATTACAAAGGAAGATATTGAACTTTCAAAACCATTGTTTCGGAAATTAATAGAAATTATCGCACCCAAAAAAATAATTGGATTTTCAAGTAAACTGCGGGATCATTTTCTTGACAACAATCTATGTTTGCCACATGACGACCGATATATTAAATCTAATAATAAAACACTTTTTGTGTCAAGGGAATATATCAAATGGCACAAAAGGAGATACCAATTTATTTTTTACCACATCCAAATGCTCATTACACTTCTGAATCAAGAAAAAAAGCGTGGCAATTTTGCTTTCCAGAAAGTATTGCCCCCCTCCCGTAGAGTGTTTAAATAATTAAACGAAAAGGAACAATATCGAACTTGATAAAGAAAAGGAACGTCAAGTATGCTCATTTGTTTTCCATGCTTCCAATGAGTTATCCTATTTCATCTTAACCCATCCATTTTCAGTCTTCCTAAAATTAATTCCTCCAATAACTTCTTTAATTGTTTGACCCTTCTTAATCGCATTTATTTCTTTGTAGGAGGTTGTGAATTCTCCAAATTGCTTATTATAATCTTTGGTAGCCTGGATATCATGCGCAATTTGTTTTAAGTAAGAAATGTCAGAATCTGCACGTAGAAAGTATCCATTCCGGAAAATCCTCTTTTGGTAAAAACATGCAGATCATATCCCGCAACTAATTTTGTCTGGTACTTCATCCAATAAAAATCCTCGCCCATCTGATTACTTCTTTTGTCATCAATCTTTTTTAAATCCTTATAAGCTAAAGGAGGTTTTATTGCTTCATTCAGTTTTGCTAAAACAAATTGTTCAGTTGGCAAAGGATCGCTTTTGCAAGAAGCAAGCGTCAGACAAAAAACACAAAGCGCCAAAGATGGTAGTGTAAAATATTTCATAGGCATATTCAACTGAAGTTAAGATAAATCCATTAAACTTGTACACCTAAAATAAATGAAAAATCACCTTTGGTGTAAAAGTTTAACGGATTTCCAGGTGAATAAAATAAAGGCTTTAATTATCTGCAATTCTCCTTATTAACCTGCAATTTTTTATTTTTTTTCTTTCCCTTTTTTTAATTTCTTTTCATTTTTTTCTCATAGATAATAATAGTTAATCAATAGATGTATTAGAAACACCCTTCAAACTCAATGTTAACAAGTGTTACAGCAAAAAAAGGTGTACAAGTTTAATGGATTCAGGGTACAAGTTTAATGGATTCGGGGTACAGGTTTAACGGATTCACCCTGACAGGTGTACAAGATTAATGGATTTTTTTTGTGATAATTTTCATTCGACAGTTAACACCCGATAAAGAGGCTCACGCTTTTTTAAGGCATCAGCCATTTTCGATTCAACCTCTTTTAGATGTTACCAGTAAGTGCTTTGTTACCTCCAAAATTTTTTAAATAGCACCATAATAAGATTGATTGAAAAAACCTGGTTGACTGTTTTCAAATCTTTTCTTTCTTAGCAAAATAAAAATACATTGTATCTTTTGCCCGCAAAAGTCGAATTTAAGATAATGGCAAGCATTCATAAAAGATTCTCATAGATTACTAATATGGCGCTACTTGAAAAGCATCTATATATTAAGAAATCCAATATTCCCGGTGCAGGCAAAGGATTGTTTACCCTGCAATTTATAACTAAGGGGACAGTGATTGTAGAGTATAAAGGGAGGATCACGACATGGAAAGAAGTTCTCAGTGGAAAGGTTTTTAATAGTTACGTTTATTATTTAAATAGGCGCCATGTTATTGATGCTATGCCTTACAAAAAAGCTCTTGCGAGATTTGCCAATGATGCTAATGGTTTAAACAAAATTGAAAATCTTAAAAATAATTCCAAATTTATTATTCAACAAAATAAGGTTTATATCCAGGTTGTAAAGGATATCTGTGCCGGCGAAGAGATTTTAGTTTCATATGGCAGAGAGTATTGGAAAGTAATTGCGGAAAACAATCTTACTTCAAAATAAATTGAAATTTAGGAATGTAATTAAAAAACGTTTACCAGTTATTGATGAAAGATAATTAAGATTTGTAAGTTACACGAATGATAATATCTCAGGAATGTAAAGAGTTCTTTCTTTGCAAATGCGAGTAAGTAATTCAGGGGGTATTGCATTTATTTTAAAATCCGAAGCACTCTTAAATCACAAAAATTAATTAACCCCAATTATTTCAAAATTTATTCTATTTATCCCGATATTTTCGATGCTCATTAGAGGATTCCAAAACTCTTTTATAGAATTTTCTTTCCCGTGAATTTATTAATTACTGAATAAGAAAAATCCTGGATCAGGATATCTTCGAATTAAAAATTGTAGGGTAAATTGTAGGGTAAATAAAAAAACCACTTACAAGTAAAATTCTGTAAGTGGTTGATTATCAGTGTGACCCCGCCAGGATTCAAACCTGGAACCTTCTGATCCGTAGTCAGATACTCTATTCAGTTAAGCTACGGGGCCAATGGGGTGCAAAAATAATAAATAATTTTTTCAACTCAATTTCTTCTGGCATCTTTATTTTGTCTTTTCGAGAAATCACAATTCTTTACCATATTGCAACCAAATTGTTATTAATGAAAATATATTTCTGGTCGGTTGGAAAAGCGCATGAATCATACGTAAAAGGAGGGATAGAATTATTTACTAGTCGTATTTCACATTATTATACGGTAGAATGGAAGATTTTCCCCGCCTCCAAAAATGCCTCGTTATTGAACCAGGAACAAATAAAAAAGACCGAAGCAGTTAATCTTCTCAACGCTTTACAAATTGATGATGTTTTGATTGCTTTAGACGAAAATGGAAAACAATGGAATTCAGTAGAAGTGGCAGGATTCATTCAGCAAAAAGCAAATGAAAGTGCTAAAAATATTATTTTTTTAATAGGCGGTTCTTATGGCCTTCACGAAAGTATTTTAAAAAAATGCAGTTCTAAATGGAGTTTATCCAAATTGGTTTTTCCTCATCAATTGGTGCGGTTGATCCTTGCAGAACAAATTTATCGTGCGTGTACTATTATTAGAAATGAAAAATACCATCATTCTTAGTTTTTATGTAGGTTTGATGCTCTTAAAAAAATAAAATGTCTATTACTATTATTATCATCGTCATTACGGTTATCGTTTCCATATTTGCATTTCGTTCTCAAAAGGTAATGGATGATCTTATATTTTATCCAACTATGGTCACTGAAAAAAATCAGTACTATCGTTTTATAACTTATGGATTCATTCATGCAGATATTACGCATTTAATTTTCAATATGTATGCATTCTATTTGTTTGGGGGGGCTTGTGAAGATTCATTCGTAAATATTTTTGGCAATTATGGAAAAACATTTTACTTGTTAATGTATTTATTAGCATTGATCGTTTGTGTGATTCCTGATTTCAATAAAAATAAAACCAATCCCGGATATCGAAGTCTCGGTGCTTCAGGAGCCGTATCAGCAGTAGTTTTTGCGTATATTTTATTTCAGCCATTACAGGGTATCGGGTTATTATTTATCCCAATTTTTATTCCGGGATTTTTATTTGGAATATTATTCCTTGTTGTTTCTTATTTCCTTGGTAAAAAGGGCGGTTCCAGAATCAATCATTCGGCACACATCTGGGGAGCTATATTCGGCGTTGTTTTCCTGATTATTTTCTGCCATTTCTTTTCAAAGTACCCATTGCTTGATAATTTTATGACTGCTGTAAAAGGGCTTGACCTGCGTCATATTTTTACCACTAATTAAAATGAATGGACAGTACATTTTTTGTTTTTTCGGTTATCTTAAACCGATCATCAATTCTTTTACCAATGATCCATATTATTTTTTTATTGCTTTCTATAACCCATATTTTTTCTTTTTCGGTTAAAGACATCTTTTGATCAATAAAAAATTTACCGAGTTTCTTTTTTCCATGCATTCCTAAAGGATAAAAATAATCGCCTTGTTTCCATTTGCGTAGCAATAATGGAAAAGTAATATTTTTCAAATCCAACATGGCAACTTCGTTGGAATCAGATGGCTTTTCATTACCACCAAAGTGTTTTTTCAATTTCAATTCCCCCTGTTCAAAATCAACAGTAGTATCACTTTCATTTATCAAAATATGGTTTGCCTCTAAATTATTTAATGGAGAAACAATAAGCCAGTTGCGGTTTTTAATAATCCTGTGAGATGAGGATGAAATGTATTTTCCACTTTCGCTCCTTAATAAATTTATGGTTCCATCCGTTTGATGTGCCGTGAAACCATATTCTTTTATAATCTCGTAAATGACCGTTTTTAAAGGTTTTGTTTTCAGTAGTTTTAAAACAGGAATAAGAATTTCATTTCCTTTTGGTTCCAGTAATTTTTTCTTATGAAGCTCTATTGATTGTTGATATAAAATTTCTATTTCTTTAAATCTATCTATATTTTCCATTAAATTTTCTTCGGCCTTTCGAAAAACTTTTTGAATAGAAGGGATCAGTTGATGGCGTAAATAATTGCGGGTATATTTATCAGAATTGTTGGAGGAATCTTCTACAAATTCCAGGTTATTTTCTTTTATAAATAATAATATTTCTTCTTTTTTTGCAAATAATAATGGACGAATTATTTTTCCCTGTTTGGGAAGTATTCCCTGCAAACCTTTTATGCCGGTTCCTTTGAAGAAATTCATTAATAGCGTTTCAATATTATCGTTAGCATGATGGGCAGTGAGAAGATAGGATGGATGATGTTCGGTCTTCAAGTTGAAATCGTGGAGGTCTGTACTCAGTTTTCGGTCGCGGTTTTTCAACAATTCTTCAAACCATCCATACCTCAGTTCACGTGCGGCAACCTGGATAGAAGTTTTATGTTCTTCAGCGTATTTATTTGTTTCAAATTTTTTTACAAACACTTTTGTCCTATATTTATCTCCGAGACGTAGCACAAATTTTTCATCTCTTTCGCTCTCCTCTCCTCTTAGCTGAAAATTACAATGTGCAATTTCAAAATGAAACCCTGCCTGGAAGCAGAGTTCACATAAGGCAACAGAATCAGCACCACCACTTATTGCAAGCAATAAATAATCATTTTTATGAAAAAGATTTTGTTGCTGAATATTATTTATAAATTCTTTTAGTAACGACATTGTTGTTTTTTAAAAAATATATTGAAAAGATAGTAAAGAAATAAGTACCATGATCTTCTTATATAAATTGAATTCCTTAATGAGCAATAAACCAAGAAATATTTAGGATTCTTATTTTTTAAATCACGGTTATTAAAGCTGATAAAAGATTCTATCGCTGAATGGCTGCGGGATGGAAGCGGATATCCTTTTTTTCAGGGTTTTGTGGGTTGGCCAAAAAAGATAGCAGCGCACAGCCCGGACAAAAGTTGATAAAAGAAACCAAAGATGACAGCTCCAAAAAAATTGTTTTGTTCTCTGATTTTATAATTCATCTTCTGCATCTTCATAAGCCCCCTGTAATTCACTATAAGAATGAGAATCATTCGCAGCCGTCGCAACTTCCATTCCTCTTTTATATACACGAATTGCCTTTGTGCGATCCCCTATCCGTTCTAACAATTTTCCTAAATGATAATATGAGCCAAGATAAGTTGGTTCTCTTTTCAATATCTCATTAAACAGTCTTTTGGCTTCCTCATCATTCCCCACTTTTATATATTCCAATGCCAGCGCGTGTTGCAGAAAACTATCTTTCCCGGAAGTCTTCATATATTCTTTCAATTTGTCTATTCGATCCATCAAATACTTTTTTACTTTTTTTTTCCTTAGTATCTTCGCACCTCCAAAAAGAAGAATAATGAAGATACTCGTTTGCATCAGCAAAACACCTGATACCACAGCAAAAATAGCCTTCACGGATAACAATACGAAATTTGCAGAAGCTGGCGTTCAATTCATTCTAAATCCGTATGACGAATGGTACGCTTTGGTGAGAGCGATTGAATTAAAAGAAGCCGATCCCTCAACAGTTTTGCATTTAATAAATGTCGGTGGAGCAGATAATGATCCTATCATTCGCAAAGCACTGGCACTTGGCGGCGATGAAGCGATAAGAGTAAATAGTAACAGTCATGATGATTTTTTTATTGCATCTCAAATCGCAGCAATTGCAAAGCAAAATAGTTACGATCTTATTTTTACCGGAAAGGAAACTATAGATTACAACGGGTCTTCGATCGGCGGAATGGTAGCAGAATTATTGGACTATCCTTTTATTTCACTTGCTACTAAATTTTCTTTGGAAGGAAATACAGCAACTGTGGAGCGTGAAATCGAAGGCGGTGCTGAAGTAGATGTGGCAGATCTACCACTGGTAGTAAGTTGTCAGAAGGGAATGGCAGAACAAAGAATTCCGAATATGAGGGGAATAATGGGAGCCAGAACAAAACCATTAAAAATAACAGAACCTTTGCAGGCAGACACTTTTACTGAAATATCTTCTTTTGAATTACCTCCTGCTAAAGCAGGTGTAAAATTAATTTCTGCAGATCAACCGGAGGAACTGGTGAGATTACTTCATGAAGAAGCGAAAGTTTTTTAAAATAAATCAAATTCTCCCAAAGAGAATTAAAGGATAAAAATCATGGTATTAATTTTTCTTGATCAATCTGATGGACACATAAAAAAGAATTCTTTTGAAGCGTTATCTTATGGCGCTAAAATCGCAGAAAATCTGAATACTTCTGCTGAAGGAATTGTTTTAGGAACTGTAAACGATGATCTGGCCTCTTTAGGAAAGTATGGTTTGAAAAAAATTCATACATTAAAAAACGAAGCTTTGAATAATTTTGATGACGAAGTCTTTACACACATCATTTCTGAAGTTGCCAAAAAAGTGGATGCAAAAGTGATCATCTTCTCTAATAGCTTTAATGGCAAAGCGATTGCACCAAGATTATCAGTAATATTAAAAGCGGGATTGGTTTCGGGAGCTGTGGCGCTTCCGGATACTTCTAAAGATTTTATAGTAAAGAAGAATGTTTTTAGTGGAAAGGCATTTGCAAATGTTTCGATCAAAACGGATATAAAAATAATTTCTTTGAATGCCAACTCTTACAAAGTAACTGAAGGTGAAGGGACAGCAGAAATCTCAGAATTAAATGTGACAATTCCTCAATCGAAAGTAAAAGTTAAAGAAGTAAATAAAGTAATTGGTGAAGTTCCATTGGCTGAAGCAGAAATAGTGGTAAGTGGTGGCCGTGGTTTGAAAGGTCCTGAAAACTGGGCCATTGTAACAGATCTTGCAAAAGCCCTTGGTGCGGCTACCGCATGTAGCCGACCGGTGAGCGATAGTGACTGGAGACCGCACCATGAACATGTGGGTCAGACAGGGCTTACAATAGCACCGAATTTATATATTGCTATTGGGATTTCTGGTGCTATTCAACATCTTGCAGGCGTAAACAGAAGTAAAGTGATTGTAGTAATTAATAAAGATCCGGAAGCGCCTTTCTTTAAAGCTGCTGATTATGGTATTGTGGGTGATGCATTTGAAGTAGTTCCGAAAATTACTGCAGCAGTTAAAAAATTAAAAGGAATCATTTAGTTAAAATTATACAGATTATTTATATTTTTAAAAATCAAACTTTTATCAAAAGTCTTTTATTTTTACATTTGTTATTCACAAAAAATAAACTCCGCAAAAAGCGGATTGAGTTAATATGAAGAAAATTGAACTGGAAATTGTAGCGCTTTCTCATAGTATTACTCAAACCCATTCCTATGCGGTTGTTTTGGGTGAAGTAAACGGATTAAGAAGATTGCCGATTGTCATTGGAGGTTTTGAAGCTCAGGCCATCGCTGTTGCTTTGGAACGTATGCAGCCAAGTCGCCCACTCACTCACGACCTGATGAAAAATTTCATGATGGCATTTAATATTGACCTTCACGAAATAATTATAAATGATCTTCAGGAAGGGATTTTTTACTCTAAATTAATTTGCTCTTCAGATAAAGATACCGTTGAAATAGATTCACGTACTTCAGACGCGGTGGCGCTGGCAGTTCGTTTCGGATGTCCTATTTTTACTTATGATAATATTCTGGAAAGTGCAGGTATTCTAATGGATGAAGATGATAAAAAGAAGAAAGTAGTAGTATCGCATAATGATGAAGGAAGTGACGACTTGAAAAAATTGTCCGTGATGGAATTAGAATCCTTATTGAGTGAAGTGCTTGAACACGAAGATTACATTAAAGCCGCTTCTATAAGAGATGAGATTAACAGAAGGAAAGGAAATTGATTCCTTCTGTATCATCCTGAATAAGAATCTTAATTATTTGTCGGTTTACCGCCTTTTTTATCCTTCATTTTTTATTTCTGCATGATCACATTTCCCAATTGCAAAATTAATCTTGGACTTAACATACTGCAAAAAAGGGCGGATGGTTACCATAATATTGAAACTGTTTTTTTCCCTCTACCCTTAACCGATATACTCGAAATAATTCCTTCAGAAGATAAAACACAATTAGTTACTACCGGAATTTCGTCGGGCAGAAATGAAGATAACTTGTGTCTAAAAGCATATCACCTGATTAAAAAAGATTTTCCATACTTACCAGAACTAAACATTCATCTTCATAAAGTAATTCCTATAGGTGCAGGATTGGGAGGCGGATCTTCAGATGCTTCATTTACTCTTTCGCTTTTAAACAACATTTTTGATCTGCAACTGAGCCCGTTTAGACTTTTTGGTTACGCATCAGAGTTAGGAAGTGATTGTTCTTTTTTCCTGTTTAATAAACCCTGCGTTGCTACCGGTAGAGGGGAAAGTATGGAAGTAATAAAACTTTCATTGTCTGATTATAAAATTTTATTGATCAATCCCGGAATACTTATCAATACCAAAGAGATTTTTCAACAGATAATTCCTGCAATCCCCACAAAAAAAATAAAAGACATTATACTACAACCTGTCGAAACATGGAAAAATGAACTTGTAAATGATTTTGAAAAAATCGTTTTTGCGAAATATGATAGTATTAAAAAAATAAAAGAAAAATTATATGAACACCAGGCAGTTTATGCTTCTATGACTGGAACCGGAAGTACCGTTTTCGGGATCTTCAGAGCCAATGAGGATATTAATTATCCGGTTGAGAAAGAATATTTTCATAAATGGGTCAATCTGCAATAGATAATAATTGATCCATGAAAAAATATAACTTTTAAGCATTTCAAGATTTTTAACAGAACAGGAATCAACAAAAAATAGAAAAAACTTTATATTTTTTAATATCTTTGCTAAATAATAAAAAGAATTGACCCACACATCTCACATAAAATCTTTCCTGGCGAATAATCTTGATTTCTTAGATCACAAGATCTAGTCATATCGCCCTATCAATTCTCTTTTAGTTACATTTTTATTTTCTAATTTTCTTTTAATTTTCTTGTATGTCCGCCCAGTCCACCATTTCACAATCCGGTTATTTCATTGATCTTGAAGACCAATACGGAGCACATAATTATCACCCACTTCCTGTAGTTCTTAAACAAGGAAAAGGAGTTTTTATATGGGATGTGGAAGGGAAAAAATATTACGATTTTCTTAGCGCGTATTCTGCAGTAAACCAAGGTCATTGTCACCCTAAGATCATCCAGGCACTAATAGAACAAGCACAAAAACTCACTTTAACCAGCAGAGCATTTCATAGTGAAGAACTTTCTCTTTTTTCTGAATATATCACTAAATATTTTGGTTATGATAAGGTATTGCCCATGAACACCGGCGCCGAAGCGGTAGAAACTGCCTTAAAACTTTGCAGGCATTGGGCATTCAGGATAAAAAAGATTGAACAAAATAAAGCGAAGATCCTGGTATGCAGTGGAAATTTTCATGGCAGAACATTGGGAATCATTTCATTCAGCACAGATCCTGATGCCAAAGACGATTTTGGACCCTATATTGAAGGTTTTGAAATAAT
>Ga0307373_10004152_pt1 | contig 24583 bp, 19 predicted proteins | sample OX2MG_FD_202534 | JGI IMG/M metagenome (GOLD analysis project Ga0307373, IMG submission 202534) | Soil microbial communities from Risofladan, Vaasa, Finland - OX-2 | ecosystem: Environmental > Terrestrial > Soil > Coastal area > Acid sulfate soil | place: Finland: Risofladan, Vaasa | collected...
TGCACTGGGTGCAGGTCGCCGCGCTGGGTGACTGGCTGACCGGGCGGCTTGGCTTTGACCCGCGAGCCGGGGTGGGGCTGCTCGACTGGCTGGCCACCCCGACCCAGGTGCTCGCCGAGCTAGCCGGCGGCGCCGTGTTCTGGGACGGGCTGGCCGCGGAGCCGGCTACTCCGGAGCGCGGGCTGCTCGCCGCGCGGGCGGCGCTGGACTGGTATCCCGACGACGTCTGGCGCTACGTGCTCGCCTGCCAGTGGGCGCGGATCGGTCAGGAGGAGGCGTTTCCTGGCCGGTGTGCCGAGGCCGGCGACGAGCTCGGCTGCCTCGTCGTGACGGCTCGGCTCGTCAGGGACCTGACGCGGCTGACTATCCTGATGCGGCGGCGCTATCCGCCGTACAGCAAGTGGCTCGGGTCGGCCTTCGCCCGGCTGCCCGGTGTGCCTGACGTGCTGGAGCCGCTTCTGTCCGCCGCGCTCCAGTCGCGGTCCTGGCCGGACCGCGAGCAGAACCTGTGCGCAGCTTACGAGGTGGTGGCGCGGATGCACAATGACCTGCGGCTAACCGCGCCGGTCGAGGTCGCCACCAGGCTGTACTACGACCGCCCCTACCGGGTGATCGACGCGGGGCGCTTCGCCGCGGCGCTGCGCGGCTCGATCGTCGCCGACGAGATCCGCCGCCTGCCAGTGACCGGCGCCGTCGACCAGTTCGTCGACAGCACCGATGCCCTCAGCGACGTCTCGCTGCTCCGGGCCGCGATGGCAGCTCAGCTAGCCGGCTAGCCACGCATGGCGGCGAGCCTGCCGCGGGGAATCCGCCATCCACAACATCCCGCATCGCGTCATCCACAACGGCGTCTATGCCACGTTCAGCGGTACTGCGCCCCGTGAGGCCATACTGTGGGCGGCCGTACTTCGCGCCGGCCAGGGCGCGCTGCTCAGCCATGACACGGCGGCTGAGCTGCACAGGCTGGTTGACTGGCCGAGCTCCGTCATCCACCTCACGATTCCTGCGTCTCGCCGGGTCGTTCCCATCCGCGGCGTGGCGGTCCACATGACGGCTCGTGCCGAGCAGGCCGCTCACCCGACGCAGCAGCCGCCTCGAACCAGGATCGAGGAGACCGTGCTCGACTTAGCTCAGGCCGCGTCCTCCGCGGAGGACGCCTGCGGCTGGATCACACGAGGACTTGGCCGTCGGCTGACCACGCAGGACAAGCTCAACGGTGCCGTAAGCCGCCGGCAGCGGATGCGATTTCGGACTGAGCTTTCCGAGGTCCTGTCCGCCGACTTCGCAGGCGTCTGTCGGCCCGGCCATGCTCCCTGGCCTGCCCGGTGACGAGGAGTCTGCGGTTAGGTGAAGAGAATGCGGCAGCCGGCGACGCAGAATCTACAGCTAAGCCGGCCTGACGGTTCCGGCCGATTGGCGGGAGCGGTAGGCGGCTACGTGGATGCGGTTGCCGCAGGTGCGGCTGTCGCAGTAGCGCCTGGACTGGTTCCTGGACAGATCGACGAACACGGCGTCGCAGGTCGGCGACGCACAGCTGCGAATCCGGCCGCTGGCCCCGGCGACGACGAGCTCCGCAAGGCCCATCGCGCTGTGCGCCGCGATCCGGTCGGCAAGCGGGACACCGGCCCTGGAGACGTGGATGTGCGGGCCGCGCCCGTCGTGCGCGACGATCTGCGGGACCGCTCCCGTCTCGGCCAGCAGCGTATTCAGGACCCTGATCGCGGTGGCATCGTCGCCGGCCAGACAGGCAACGGCAACTGAGTCAAGGCGAGTGCGCAGCTCGCGCAGCCGCAGGACGTCGCTGGCGCGGACCGCGCCGAGGTTCTCGACCCGGTGCCGGCGGCCGAAGGCAACCACGTCGTCCAGCGTGGCAAGCCGCTCGGCAGCGCCGGACGGCGCAGCTGACGTGATCCGGCCGGTGTTGATCAGGTCGACGCACTCGGCCAGCGCCTCGATCTGGTCGGGGCCGAATCCCATGTTCTCCCCTGCTGATCCGGGCCGTATGCTGAAGAGCGTGACAGCACCGTACAAGTCTACGGTCCTTACAGGCAACGACGGCACCGCCAACTCCGGTGCCGTTGCCATGCCTGCCAGGCGCCCGCTCCTGCTGGCCGGCCTGGGTGCGGCGACCATTTCCTCCTCCGCGGTGCTGGTTGCGCTCTCCGGAGCGAGTGCCGTCAGCACGGCGTTCTACCGGACGGCTCTGGCCCTTCCCGTGCTGATCACCCTCGCCGTGATCGAGCAGCGCCGGTACGGCGCGCGGCCGCTGGCGCAGCGCCTGCGGGCGGTGGTCGCTGGCCTGTTCCTTACCGTGGACCTGATCTTGTGGGCACATGCCATCGCCGAAGTCGGCGCCGGCGTGGCAACCGTTCTCGGCAACCTTCAGGTGCTGTTCGTGGCCGGCATCGCCTGGCTGGTCTGGCACGAGCGCCCGAGCCGTGCGGTGGCGTTCGCGCTGCCGGTCGTGATGGTGGGTGTCGTGCTCGTCTCCGGCCTGATCGGTACGCCTCCGGCTGGCCAGCATCCGCTGGCAGGCATCTTGTACGGCGTCGGGACGTCCATCGCGTACGCGGGCTACCTGCTGATCCTGCGCCGGTCGTCGGCCAGCTCCCCGCACGTCGCCGGCCCGGTCGCCGATGCGACGGCGGGGACGGCGATCGCCGCACTCGCCTTCGGGCTGGTCTTCGGCGGCCTCCGGCTGCACCCGCTGTGGCCGGCCATCGGCTGGCTCGCGCTGCTCGCGCTGCTCAGCCAGACGGCTGGCTGGCTGCTGATCGCGTCATCGCTGCCGCGGCTGCCCGCCGCCGTGTCCTCGCTGATGCTGCTGCTCCAGCCGGCTGCCTCGCTGGCCCTCGCCGCCGCCATCCTCGGCCAGCGGCCGACGCTGCTGCAGGTCCTCGGCGCGATTCTCACCTGCGGTGGCGCCCTGGCTGCGAGCCTGTCCACGACGAGGGCGGCGGCGCAGGACGCGGAGGCTCAGGACCCGGCACTCGACGCCGCGGCACCGGACTCGGCGGCACACGGAGTGGCGCCGGAGACCGCTCTTCTGGCGGTGGAGGCTGTGGCAGACTCCGCCGCAGAACGCGGCTGAGCGAGCGGCTGGGGCAGGTCGGGAAGCGCAGCGGCCTGCCTGGTCCCGCACTGGCTGGGGTGAGGGCGCCCGCTGCCTAGTCCCGCGCTGGCCGGGGTGTGAGCGCCCGGCCCAGCCACAGCCCGGCCAGCCCGAGGGCAACGCTGACCGCGAGCGCGGCACAGAAGGCGAGCACGGTGATCGCGGGCAGGCCTGCCGTCACGGCGATCGTGCGGGCCGTCGCCCCGAGCGGCAGCCCGCGCAGGGCAGGAACCCACAGGGCCAGTCCCCATCCGGCCGCTGCCATGATCACCACGGCCGGGACAGACACCCGCAGCCGCCAGCCTCCCCAGCGCATCGCGAGGCCGGTCGCCAGGCCGACGACGAACGGCATGAACCATAGCCCGAGCACCGATCCCCCGGCAATCATGACGGCGCCGATGACGGCGGCCAGGATCCAGCCCACTGTCGTGCCCGGGTGCTCCGGCCTGACAAACGACGGCCGGAACGGCCGTGACGGCCTGCCCGGGCCGGGACCTAGCGGACCGAGCCCGCCGAGCCGGTAGGACCCGCGCTTACCCATCCGGTCGACTTCCGACCGGCTCACCAGCCGGCTCATGGCCGCAGCTCCCATCTGATCCGCCCCAAGGCTGTCGCGCCGACCGGCGGCATCGGCAGGTATCCGCCGCTGGCCCACCGGGCGATCAGGTTGTCATACCAGGGAGAGGCAGGGTCCTCGCTCTGGCCGCCCGGATAGATCCCCTCGGCCTCGATGCCCTGGCGCCCGCTGGCGGCGGGCAGCCAGACGATCATCCGCCAGCCCTGGTTGGCTGTCCCCGCCGGCAGCGTATAGCCGGCCGCTACGGTCCATGGGGCACCGGCACCGGCACCGGCCGTGACCGGGCCGGCCGCGACTGTGCCCGCAGCGACTGTGCTAGCCGTGACTGTGCTAGCCGCAGTTGGGCCGACCGCGGTTGGGCCGACTGCCGTCGCGCTGGCGCCGAGCACGGGCACCCGCGGCAGCGACGCCGTCGTGGTGCCGCGCAGCCTGCCCCACGTCCAGCTGGAGGGTGCGCCGCCGAGTAGCGCGTGCAGGCGCGCCACAGCCGCGCCGAACGCGACCCGCATGACCGAGGCCGCGGTCCTGGCCGGACCGCCCGGCGGAGTGAACGCGGGGTTGGACGGGTCGGCGAGCGTCCAGTGCTCCAGCGCCTGGACCAGGCCGAACTGACCGGCCGAGAACGCGAGCCCGGCGGGATCCGGCTGGACCGGGACGGCGGCGGCCTTCCACCACGGGCCGAAGGTCGCGGACAGGTAGTCCGGCCAGAACGTCGACCAGATGGCGGCCGCCGCTGACTGCGCGTCCAGCACGTGATTCCAGCCACGGAGCACGCCAGCGGCTTGCCGCTCCGCCGGCGTGAGCGTCGCGCGGTGCAGCGCCGCGAGCAGCCTGGGCACCAGCCGGGCGGCAATCTGGTCGGCCGATCTGGCCTGCAGCGCGGCGAATCCGGCCGGCTGCAGGCCCGATCGTCGGCCCAGGACCGCGTACTGGTTGCTAGCCCAGCCAGCCGGGTCGAGATCGCTCGCCGTGGTGCCGATGTAGTAGGGGTACGCGGCCGTGACCGGCCGCTGGCCAGCCGTCGCGATCACGTGGCCTGGCGGATCGTAGCTCTGCGGCAGCGCGGCGAACGGGATCGCGCCCGCCACGTCGTCGGCGCCGGTCCCCGGCAGCGGCAGCCACGGCGCCCCGTGCCGCACGATTGGGTAGTCACCGGCCGCGATAGCTCCGATGTTGCCCCGGTCGTCGGCGTAGACGAAGGTCTGGGCGGGTGAGCGCCAGCCAGCGAGTGCCGCCCGGAACTGGGTGAAGCTGGCGGCCGCGCCGATCCGGGCCAGCGCCGCGATGTCGGGCGATCCGGTGCTGCCCGTCCAGTCGACGGAGATCGCCTGGCCCGCGTCGGTCAGCACCGGACCGTGCACCGTGAGGTCGACAGCCAGGTGCCGGGTCTGGCCGCCGCGGACCGGAATCGCGTAGCGCACCAGGCGCATGGCCCGCCACCGGCCGCGCCAGAAGTACTGCCCCGGGCGAGCGCGGCTGGTCCGCTCGGCATAGAACAGCGTGGACTGGTCCTGGGCATGGCTCAGCGACCACGCGATGTGCTGGTTGTGGCCGAGCACGACACCGGGCAGCCCGGGAAGGCTGATGCCGGTGACGTCGTACCGGGGCGCCGAGATAGCGACCTGGAACCAGGCCGACGGGACCGTACCAGCCAGGGGCGCCGTGCCGGCCAGGATCGAACCGCGGCCCGCGACCCTCGGCCCGTTCGCCGCCCATGCGCTGCCGGCCGCCGTCTGGCCGGCCACCTGGCCGGGCGCCGTATCCCTGGCCACCTGCCCGGGCGGCAGGGCGCTGGTCACCGCGAGCACGGTGACCGCCGACCGGGCGACCGCTGCCGACGCCTGGCCGGCCACCCCCGCCGACAGCTGCCCGGCCGTCCCGGCCCAGGACTGCAGGGCTATCGCCGCGGGCGACTGGCGGCCAGTCCCCGCCGGATGCTGGCCGCCCGACGGCTGACCGCCGGCGGCACCCGCCGACCCGCGGCCCGGCGCGGCCGTGGTGCTGACCCCCGTGACCGGCGCGATCCCCTGGGCCTTGTACGGGCCCGGATCGTAGGTGCGCTGCGTACCGCCGGGGACGACAGGGAACCAGCGCATGGTCCGCCGGATCCCCAGCGACCTGACCAGCAGCGCATAGTCCAGCGGGCTCGTCGTGTAGTCGAGTTCCTGCGCCAGGTCCCCCTGGACCGCCAGGCTGTCCACGGGAGTCCAGCGGGCGGGGTAGACACCGGCCACCGAGTAGAGCGCCGGCCAGTCCCCGCTGGCGTGCAGCTGCGCCAGGTAGTCGTTGACGCCCCGCGCATACGCGGCGAGCATCGTGGCGGCCGCGCCGGTCCGAGGCATCGCCGCCCACTCTCGTCGCGCCGTGCGCAGCAGCCCGAGCCGCAGCTCGAACTCGTCCGAGGAGACCGCGGCGGGCCCGACGAGCTGGGCCAGCCTGCCCTCGGCCAGCCTGCGCTGCAGGTCCATCTGCGTCAGCCGGAACCTGGCATGCAGGTAGCCGAGCGCGGCCATCGCATCCGGCCTGCTGGCCGCGTTGATCGTCGCGATGCCGTTGGCGTCGAAGGACACCAGCGCCGTGCTCGTCAGCCCCGGCAGTGACAGAACCTGCGACTCCGGCAGCTGGCCACCCGACGCCGACGCCCACGCGCCGTGCGCCGGATCGAGCAACGGACCGAGCGCGGGCAGGCCGGCATAGCCGGCCCCGCAGAGCAGGAGGATGGCGGCCGCTACGAAGGCGGCAACCACACCATTGCTGACCTGTCGTACCCGCCGCCAGCGCCGACGCCCCGGCACCACGCGATTACCTCCGGATCCCTGTTGCCACCCGTCTGCACCGGATGGACTCGCTCACTCTGCGTCGGCATATCGCAACGCAGAGCAAGCAGAGTTAGTCACCGATAGTAAGACCTAGCGCGCGTTCAGGCAGCCAGGCGGGAATCTGTACCGGTTTGGCAATCCGGGCGGCCGCCTACCAGATCGACGGATGGCGGTCCCGCCACGGCCTGGCCGCCTCGATCTGCGCCGACAGCGCGATGAGGGTGGCCTCATCACCCAGCCGGCCGGCCAGCATCACCCCGATGGGCAGCCCCTCAGCATTCCAGTACAGCGGCAGGTTCACGGCGGGCTGGCCTGAGATGTTATACAACGCCGTGTACGGGGTGAATCGCTTCTGCCGCTCGAAGTTCTCGGCGGGATCAACTTCGTCGAAGTAGCCGACGGGTACGGGGGGCGAGGCCAGCGTCGGGCTGAGGAACGCATCGTAGGAGTTCAGCAGCGCCATGGCCGGCCGCATCACGCCCTGGAGATAAGCCTGCGCGAAGATCAGCTCACTGGCCGTCACCTTGGCGCCCTTGCTGCGCAGGTAGCGCGTCAGCGGCAGCAGTTCCTCCTCCTGCGCGGGGTCGATCGGTGCCAGGGTCGCCATCGAGTACCAGAGCAGCTCGAACATCGGCACCGCGTCCGAGCCGAACGGCAGCGCAACATCGGTGACCTCGTGGCCGAGATCGGCGAGCAGCTTGCTCGCGTCCTCGTAGGCCGCGACGCAGTCGTCATGCACCGCCGCGCCCGGCACGACATTGGCCAGAGAGCGCCCGATCCGCAGCTTGCCCGGCTCACGGCGAGCGTGGCCGAGGAACGTCTCGCCGTCGGGCAGCGGCGGCATGATGTACATGTCGCCCGGATAGGTGCACGTCATCACGTCGAGCAGGTGAGCGGCGTCCGCGACGGTCCGCGCGAGCGGACCGTCGGTGGACAGCCCGCTGAGGTCGGGCATCAGCGGGCCGCCTGAGATCCGGCCGCGACTGGGCTTGATCCCGAACAGGCCGCACACGCTGGCGGGGATCCTGATGGACCCGCCGCCATCGCTGCCCTGCGCGGCCGGCGCCAGGCCGGCCGCGACGGCCGCTGCCGCGCCGCCGCTCGACCCTCCCGCCGACCTGGACAGGTCCCACGGCGTCCGCGCGGGCGGCCCGATCTTGGTCTCGGTATAACACGGCAGCCCGAACTCGGGAGTCGCGGTCTTGCCGGTGATCACGATCCCGGCCTTGCGCAGCTCGGCGACGACGTAGTCGTCCTCCGGGGCGATGCTGTCCGCGAAGAGCGAGCAGCCCATCGTCATCCGCACCCCGGCGACCATGTTCAGGTCCTTGATCGGGATCGGCACGCCATTCAGGACCGGCAGCGAAGCCTGGTCGCCAGTCCGGCGGTTGTCGGTGGCGAGCTTCTCGGCGGCCGCGGCCTGCTCCCTGGCCAGTTCCGCCGTCACGGTATAGAAAGCGCCGGTCTCGGCGTTCAGGCGGTCGATCCGGTCGAGGTAGTGGTCGGTGATCTCGACCGGGGACAGCTGGCCGCTGACGATGGAATCGGCGAGCTCGAGCGCGGTCATGTCATGAATCTCTGTCACGTTACCGAACAGTAGACGGCCGGGCCGGCACCGTCTAGGCCTATCTGACCGGGCATTCCGTAGCCTGCACCCGCATGTTCAGCGGGCAGCGGATCGGCTACTCTCGGGATGTGGACGCGGACGTGCACGAGCCGCCCGGCCAGCCGGCTGAACAGGCCATTGAGCGAAAGGGCCTGCGCGCGCTCTTCCGCCGGACGTGGGTGGAGGACGACGGTGCCGCGGAGGATGCTGAGTCCGGCAGCATCGACATGGACGACACCGACCCCGGCTACACCGATCCGGACGACACCGATCCCGGAGACAGCGGTCCCGGCGGCGAAGGCTCGGCGGCCTCCGGCGCGGCGGCATCCGGCGCGAGCGCGACCGCGACCGCTGCCAGCCCGACCGCCGCCACCGGGAGCGCCGCATCGGCCGCGGGCACTGCACCGGGCACCACCGCCAAGCCGGCCGCCGCCACCGCCGCACCTGCAGCAGCCGCCCAGACCGCGCCGAGCAACTCGCGGCTCAGGACCGCCGCGCGCGTGACCACGGCCTCGCGTGCGACCGCCGGCGCCCGTTCGACCACCGGCGCCCGTTCGACCACCGGCGCGCGTTCAGCCAACGCCGCGCGCTCGGCGGCCGGCGCGCGGCCAGTCCGGCGGCAGTCCGTCTACCCGCTGGTCAGCCGCCCGCTCGTCAACCCGCGGCTGCGGGCCGACCCGCGATTCCGGGTCTGGGTCGTCCGGACCGTCGTCGCGCTTCTCGTCTTCGTCGGCTTCAGCATCGGGCTTGGCTGGCGGTACGGCCTGACCGCCGCTGCCATCTACGCCGCCGCGGACGCAATTTATCGATCCAAGACGACTGCGGTCGTGCCGGCCGCGGTCCGGGTGACCTCAGCCCAGCGCTACACCAGGCGCCGCCTGAAAGTGCTGCAGCCCGCCGGCTACATGGCACTGCACGCGCGGACCATTCCCGGGACCAAGCACGTCATCGATCACGTCGTCATCGGTCCCGCGGGCGTGTTCACGCTCGACTCCCAGCGCCTGGACCGCCGGCTCCCGCTGCGTGCCATCGGCGGGATGCTGTACCACGGCCGGTCCAGCATGGAGGACCGGATGGACCACGCTCAGATGGAGGCCAGGCACGCGGCGAAGCTGATCGCGGCCGAGGTCGGGCAGCGGGTCAGGGTGCGGCCGGCCATTGTCATGTACGGGCCGAACATCCCCTGGGTGATCATGAAGTTCAAGGGCGTCGACGTGTTCGACGGCAGCCGCGTCGGCACGTACTTCCGGCGCCAGTCGAAGGACACCGCCAGCCATCGCCTCACGACCGGGCAGATCGCCATGGTTTTCGCTGCCGCCGCGCGTGCGCTGCCGCCGCTGAACTGAGGGCTGATCCGACCCACCGGCCCTGCCCGGCTAGTCTGTGACCCTCCATAAGCGGCAGACAGGACAGGGCGTGACGTCGGCACGAGACTGGATAGCAGGCGCCAGGCCACGGACGCTGCCCGCCGCTATCGTCCCTGTCGCGGTCGGCTCGGGCGTCGCGGCCGGGTACGGCGAGTTCATCGCCTGGCGGGCCGCGCTCGCGCTGGTCGTCGCGCTGGCGCTGCAGGTCGGGGTCAACTACGCCAACGACTACAGCGACGGCATCCGCGGCACCGACGAGCAGCGGGTCGGCCCGGTCAGGCTGGTCGGCTCCGGCCAGGCAACGCCGCGCCAGGTGCTCGCCGCCGCCCTCGCCAGCTTCCTGGTCGCCGGACTGGCCGGCCTCGTGCTCGCCGCCGTCGTCTCCTGGTGGCTGCTGCTCCTCGGCGTCGCCGCCATCGGAGCCGCCTGGTTCTACACCGGAGGCAGCCGGCCGTATGGTTACCGCGCCCTCGGCGAAGTCTCGGTCTTCGCCTTCTTCGGCGTCGGGGCGGTGGCGGGCACCGCCTACGTCCAGATGGAGAGGCTGACCTGGCTCGCCGTCGCCGCTGCCGTCCCGATCGGCCTGCTGGCCTGCGCGCTCCTGGTGATCAACAACCTGCGCGACATCCCGACCGACGAATCCGCCGGCAAGCGCACGCTCGCTGTCGTGCTCGGCGACCGGCGCACCAGGGTGCTCTACGCGGGCTGCGCGTGGGCGCCGTTCGCCGTTGCCGTCGCGATGGCGCTCGCCGCGCCGCTGGCCCTGATCACGCTCGCCGCCGTGCCGCTGGCCGTCGAGCCGGTCAGGCAGGTACTGCGCGCCACCTCGGGCCGCGGCCTGATCACCGTGCTCGGCCAGACCGGGCGGCTTCAGCTGGCGTTCGGGCTGCTGCTGACCGTGGGGCTGTCGATCCGCACGTGAACCGCTACCGTCCTCGGTCATTCGTCCGCAAACTCGTCAGGCATACATCTACCATGACGACTGACTAAGACCTACAGTTGTGAAGTTCTGTTCGATCCAGGACCTCTCTAACGCCCGGAACGCAGATCGGAGATAGGAACATGACACTAGGACCAGACGAGCCCATTCCGCCCGCGCCTGCGCAATGGCAGCAGGCTCAGGATCAGGTACGATACCAGCCAAACGCCCAGCCGGCGCCTGGTGCCAACCAACCGGTTCCTTACGCACAGCAGGCGTACCAGCAGCAGCCGATCGTCGCTAAGAATCCAGCGATTAGTCTGCTTTTGTCATTCTTCATCCCGGGCCTAGGGTCGATGCTGAACGACCGGGTTAATATCGGCGTGATCATCCTCGTCAGCTACGCGGTGGGATGGGTGCTCACCCTGGTGCTGATCGGCTTCCCGATCCTCTTCGGGGTATGGATCTGGGGCATGATTGATGCTTACCAGTCCGCCGTGCGCTGGAACCAGGCGCACGGCATCATCAGCGGCTGACGGGCCGGCCTCCAGCGCGGTCCCGTCAGCCGCCTCGCCGGGCACACCAGGTGCGTGAACCTGAGCGGGCTTTTGCTTCTCGCCGAGGTCGGTCGCCGCGGATCGGCCCGGCACGTCAGTTCGGTGCTGGCCCACCGCTGAGGGGATGGGGCGGGGCACACTTGCGGCGACAGGGCCGTCCCCCGTTTCGGCCTGGCCGCCGAACGCCGAGGTGAGCATCCGCAGCGCGCCGGTGAGCTCGCTCGGGATCATCCAGACCGTGTTGCCCTGTCCCTGCGCCAGCTGTGGCAGGGTCTGCAGGTACTGGTAGGCAAGCAGCTTGGGGTCGGGGTTGCCCTCGTGGATGGACTTGAACACGGTCGCGATCGCCTCCGCCTGGCCTTCGGCCCGCAGGATCGCCGACTGCTTGTCACCCTCGGCCCGCAGGATCGTGCCCTTCTTGTCACCATCAGCGGTCAGGATCTGCGACTGCTGCACGCCCTCGGCGTGCAGGATGGCCGCCCGCTTCTCCCGCTCGGCCTTGAGCTGCTTCTCCATCGCGTCCTTGATCGACTGCGGCGGGTCGATCGAGCGGATCTCCACCCTGGTCACCCGGATGCCCCACTTGCCGGACGCGTCGTCGAGCACGCCGCGCAGCAGCGTGTTGATCTTGTCGCGGGAGGTCAGCGTCTGCTCGAGGTCCATGCTCCCGATGACGCTCCGCAGCATGGTCGCTGCCAGTTGCTCGATCGCCTCGATGTAGTTGACGATCTCGTAGTCGGCCGCTCTCGGATCGGTGACCTGGAAGAACAGCACGGTGTCGATCGCCACGACGACGTTGTCCTCGGTGATCACCCGCTGGCCCGTGAAGGACACCACCTGCTCGCGCAGGTCGATCAGGTCCTTAACCCTGTCGATCATCGGTATGACGAGGTGGAGGCCGGGCTCCAGGGTCTTGTGGAACTGGCCGAGGCGCTCCACGTTGCGGGCCCTGGCGGGCGGCACGAGCCAGATCGACCGGCTCAGGAAAACGATCACCAGCACGACCACGACGACGGCCACCACGATCGCGGCCACGACACCTGACGACATCTTCACTCCCTCTGGTGAACAAGGGCTGTGGCGCCCCTGATCTGCAGGACATCGACCGTGGACCCAGCCGGGATAACTGACGTCTCGTCATAGGGCTGAGCCGACCATTCCTCGCCGCCGATCCTGATCCGCCCGCCGTGCGGCGTCACGTCCGCGAGCACGTAGCCGGTCTGGCCGACGAGGGCGGCGGTCCCGGTGCGGAGGGTCGACCTGCTCCGCAGCCGCCGCAGCGCCACGGGCCTGATCAGCACGATCCCGGCCAGCGAGACCGCTACGAAGACCGCGACCTGAGCTACGGGACCGCCGCCGGCGGCCTCGGTCAGGGCGGCTGCGAGGGCCCCCACGGCCACGAGTCCGAGCGCGAGCGTCGTGGTCAGCATCTCGGCCACGCCGAGCACGGCGCATGCAATGAGCCAGACGACCAATAGGACCACGTGCCGCTCCGGTCAAGTCCGATCGAATCCTGCAATGATCACCCTAATCCCGCCTGGTGCCAGTAGCACATTTCCTTTTGCGCGGTCGGCGGCTGAGCTTCACACCCGGCGGCATAACGGGCACGATGGGGGACATCAACCGGCGAAGGGATCGGTCATGTCCACCGAAGTCACGTTGTCCTACAGCCACGGCTCGTCCAGCATCGCGCTGCTCGGCGAGACGATCGGCGAGAACCTCGGACGGGTCGCTGCCGCGCACCCGGACGCCGAGGCGCTTGTCGACGTGCCGACCGGCCGCAGGTGGACATACGCGGACTTCGACGCGGAGACCGACATGCTCGCCCGCGGCCTGATCGCGGCCGGCCTGGCGGCGGGCGACCGGCTGGGACTCTGGGCGCCCAACTGCGCCGAGTGGGTTCAGCTCCAGTACGCGACCGCCAAGGCCGGGATCATCCTGGTCAACATCAATCCGGCCTACCGCAGTCACGAGCTTGGCTTCGCGCTGCGGCAGTCGGGCGTGCGCGTGCTGGTCAGCGCCGAGCGGTTCAAGGCGAGCAACTACCGCGGCATGATCGAGGAGGTCAGCCCCGACCTGCCGGAACTGCAGGACGTGATCTACCTCGGCACGCCCGAGTGGGATGCGCTGTCCGAGGCCGGCCGGGCCGGTGGCAGCAGCCACGCCGGCGGGACCGATCCGCTCGGCGAGCGGGAAGCGAGCCTGTCGTTCGACGACCCGATCAACATTCAGTACACGAGCGGGACGACCGGGTTCCCCAAGGGCGCGACCCTGTCGCACCACAACATCCTCAACAACGGGTTCTTCATCGGCGAGGGCTGCCGCTACTCCGCGCAGGACAGGGTCTGCATCCCGGTGCCGTTCTATCACTGCTTCGGGATGGTGCTCGGTAACCTGGCCTGCACCACCCATGCTGCCTGCATCGTGATCCCGGCTCCCGGCTTCGATCCGGCCCAGACCCTGCGCGCGGTCCAGGCCGAGCGGTGCACGTCGCTGTACGGCGTGCCGACCATGTTCATCGCCGAGCTTGCCCTGCCTGATTTCGGCAGCTATGACCTGTCGACGCTCCGGACCGGCATCATGGCCGGATCCCCGTGCCCGGTCGAGGTGATGAAGCGGGTGGTCAGCGAGATGCACATGACCGAGGTGACGATCTGTTACGGGATGACCGAGACGTCGCCGGTCTCCACCCAGACCACCGCCGACGACGAGACGGACCGGCGCGTGTCGACCGTGGGGCGGGTCCACCCGCACGTCGAAGTCAAGATCATCGACCCGGAGACCGGCCGGGTGCTGCCCCGCGACACCCCAGGCGAGCTGTGCACCCGCGGATACTCGGTGATGCTCGGCTACTGGCACGAGCCGGAGCGGAGCGCGGACGCGATCGACGCTGCCCGCTGGATGCATACCGGCGACCTGGCCGTCATGGATGAGGCCGGATACCTCAACATCGTCGGGCGGATCAAGGACATGGTGATCCGCGGCGGCGAGAACATCTACCCGCGCGAGGTCGAGGAGTTTCTCTACACGCACCCGGCGATCGAGGATGTCCAGGTCGTCGGGGTTCCAGACGTGAAGTACGGCGAGGAACTCTGTGCCTGGGTCAAGCTGCGGCCAGGCCGGGAACTCGACGCGGACCAGGTCAGGGAGTACTGCCAGGGCAAGATCGCGCACTACAAGATCCCCCGCTATGTCCGGTTTACCACCGACTACCCGATGACGATCAGCGGCAAGGTGCAGAAGTTCAAGATGCGGGAGACCTCGATCGGCGAGCTCGGCCTGGAGGCAGCCAGCCAGACCAGGACCGCGTAACCGCTCGGACCGGCGGGCGGCCTTTTCGCGCACTTCCCGTTTCCGCGATCTCAGCGCGTGGCATGTTGAGTACGTCTCGTGCATCAGGGTGTACTCCGGGGGACTATCGTGGGCAACCGAATGGCCATGCTGGCGCGCTTTGCCGTCCTGCTGCCCTGCACGGTGCTGGCCGGCGCGTGCACGAGTGTTCCCGCCGTCAGGCAGGCAGCGCGGCCGGGGCAGCAGGCCGCGGGCCAGACAAGCCGGGCCAGCCACGCCGGCCGGGCCGGCACCAGCCGTTCCAGCGCGCTGCCGCGCCTGGTGCTGCAGGTCAGGCCGGCCCCCTACCGGCTCCCGGCAGCCGTCTCGGGCGAGGCCGTCAGCGCGGACGGCCATGGCCTGCTGGTCTCCGGCGGCCTGCTGGCCGACCAGTCAAGCAGCGGCTCGGTCATCAGGATCGACCTGCGAACTGGCCGGTCAGTCGTTGCCGGGCACCTGGCCATGCCCGTGCACGACGCAGCGTCTGCTGTGCTCGGCGGCAGGCTGCTCGTCTTCGGCGGCGGCACCTTCTCCAGTAGCGCCGCCGTGCAGCGCCCCTCGCCCGGCAGTGGCGCCGTGTACGGCACGCTGCCGGCGCCGAGGTCCGACCTGCTCGCCGTCACCCAGGGGACGACCGCCTACCTCGCCGGCGGGCACAACAGCGGCACGTACGCCAGGACCGTCCTCGCGACGACGGACGGGCGGCACTTCCGGGTCGTCGCCCGGCTGCCGCTGCCCGTGCGGTATCCGGGAGTCGTCGCCACCGGGACCCAGCTGTGGATCTTCGGCGGGCTGACGCCGCACGGCCCGGTCAGCGCCGTCCAGCGGGTCGACCTGCGAACTGGCCGAGCCCGGCTCGCAGGAAGGCTGCCGCACCCGCTCGCGGCCGCGGCGGCCTTCGCCCTGGACGGCACTATCTATGTGGCCGGCGGACTGGCTGCCGGCTCGCCAGCTCGCGCAGGCGGCTCGTCGCAGCTGGTGACGAGCTCCGCCGTGCTGCGATTTGACCAGGCCGGGTCGTCGTTCTCCGCGGCAGGCACTCTGCCGGTGCCGGTCGCCCATGCCGGCGTGGGCGTGACCAGCGGAGTCGCTTACCTGGTCGGCGGGCTCGACGGTTCCAGGACGGTCGGCGCGGTGACCACCTTTCAGGTGATCCGCCGGCCAGTCAGGTAAGCCCGTCGGCCAGTCAGGTGAGCCGCCCGCCAGTCGGGTCAGCCGTCCGGCAGCCAGGTGACCCGTCGGCCAGGCCGCCGGGCCCCAGCCGGCGCGGGTGATGCTAGGACTTTCCCAGTTCAAGAGTCACTTTTAGTAGTCGCGTGGGTACGATTCGTAATCAGCTATGTCCTGGGGGTTCACGTTACCGACGACTCAGCCCGAGAGCCGGGCAGGCGAGGACATCGCGGGGCGCCTGGTGTGGCTCAGCCGGCGCTCAGGCGCCGAGCCCAGTCCCGACTGCTCACGCTGCTGGACAGCCTGCGCCCGCTGCATGGGCTGGCTGGCCGGCTGTCCGTCCTGGTCCTGGCGGCGGCCTGCAGCGGCGGCCAGTCCGGTCCCGCGGCGCTCAGGGGAGCGGCGCACCGGCAAGCTCCGCAGCAGCCGATGGTGCTCCAGGCAACCTGGGCTCCCTATCAGCTGCCGTCGGCGATCTCCGGCGAGGTAGCCGTCCCGGACAGCGGGCGGCTGCTGATCGCTGGCGGGACGGCGAGCCGGGGTGCCGCGGCGGGCGTGGTGACGCGGCTCAACCCGGTGACCGGGCAGGAAGGACGCGTCGGAAAGCTCGCATTGCCGGTCACCGACGCCGCAGCCGTGCTCGTCCATGGCCAACTCGTGGTGTTCGGCGGCCGGGCTGGCCAGGACGCCTCAGGCGGCCGGGCTGGCCAGGACACCTCCGGCGTTCAGGCGCTCGCGCCTGGTGGCCCGCGGGCGCCAGCACGCCACCTGGCCAGCCTGCCGCTGGCCACGTCCGGCCTGACCGCCGCGACCACGGGAAGCACGACCTACCTGGTCGGCGGGGCACGAGGCGCTAGCCGGCTAGCCGCGGTTCTCAGGACAACGGACGGTGCACATTTCGCCGCGGCCGCGTCGCTGCCCGTCCCGGTCGCAGACGCGGCGACCGTAGCGTCCGCCGGCCAGCTGTGGGTGTTCGGCGGGACGACGTCCGCCGGCCTCACGAACGTGATTCAGCGGGTCGACCTGGCGAGCGGTCGGGCGAAGGTCGTCGGACGGCTGCCCAGGCCGCTCGCCGCCGCGAGCGCCTTCGTGCTCGGCGGCCGGATCTTCGTCGCCGGCGGCCTGACGATCCCGGCCGCCGGCCAGGATGGCTCCCGTCCGGCCGGGCGGCCGAGCGCCAGCGGCACCGTGCTCAGCGTCGATCCGGCTCATGCCAGTGTCAGGGCCGCTGGCCTGCTCCCGACCCCGGTCGCGCACGCCGCCAGTGCCGTGGTCGGCGGCACCGCCTACCTGGTGGGGGGAACGGACGGCAGGCAGCCCGTTCCCGCGGTCGTCACGCTCCGGCTGGTTCCTGTCCGCGACGCACTTCCCGGCTCCGGCACCGGCAGCACCCTGAGCGGGGCCGCGGCGCGGCAGGCCGAACGTTCCGCACCGTGGCTGGCCCCGGCGAAGGGATCAGGCCACCTCGCACCGGGATCGCGTCCCTCCGCGCTCCCCGCCGACGTGCTCGTCGCCGATCACCTGAACAACCGGCTGGTGATAATCGACCCGCGGGGCCGCGTCAGGTGGGTATTCCCGAGGCCGGGCGACCTGGCACCGGGCCAGACGTTCCGGGTGCCCGACGACGCCTTCTTCTCCCCCGACGGCCGGTACATCATCGCGACCCAGGAAGACGACCAGGTCATCTCGATCATCGACGTGGCCACTTCGAAGATCGTCTACCGGTACGGCAAGCCCGGGACGCCGGGCATGGGCCCGAACCGGGTCGACAATCCCGACGATGCCTTGCTGACGCCGTCCGGTGACATCATCGCGGCGGACATCAAGAACTGCCGGGTTATCGTCATCGCCCCGCCGGCGCACCGGCCGCTGCGCGTCATCGGCCAGACGACCAACGGCTGCGCCCATGATCCGCCCCGGCATTTCGGCAGCCCCAACGGCGCGTTCCCGATGAGCAACGGCGGATACGTTGTCACCGAGATCAATGGCGACTGGGCCGACAGCCTGGACCTGAACGGACATGTCCGGTGGTCGGCCAACCCGCCAGGAGTGCTCTACCCGTCGGATACCAACGAGGTCTATCCGGGCCGCTTCCTGACCGCCGATTACTCCGATCCCGGCCAGGTTGTCGAATTCACGCCGGGCGGGCGGCTGCTCTGGCGCTTCGGCGGCCTGAACCAGCCGTCACTGGCGATCCCGATGCCCAACGGCGACGTGCTCATTAACGACGACTTCAACCACCGAATTATCGTTGTCAATCCAGCTAACAATCACATCCTGTGGCAGTACGGCCACACCGGTATCGCCGGCCGGTCGCCGGGGTACCTGAATGATCCTGACGGGCTCGACCTGGTACCGCCTGATTCCTTTCTGATCAGGCATGCGACGACCATGCGCCAGCCCTAGAGAGCGGCACAGCAGCCGCTCGCCCGGCCGCGCCGACCGCGCCGCCGCCGGGTGATTCAGCACCTGTCACCTGCTGTATAGTCCATTCTGAATACGGCACGGGAGGGGAACCATGCTGGGACACAAGTGGGGACCAGCCCAGGGGACAATCGTCGAAGCCCACAGCGGGGCCCCGGCCGGGCAAGGCGGTGCCGGGCACCACCACGAGCGCAGCTACGTGATCGAGGTACGCACGCCGGCCGGTGAGGTCATCAGGCCCAGCGGCAGCAGATCATCAGCGGGATCTGACCGGGGCAGCGCGCACTTCCAGGCGGTCGAGAAGGTCAGCGGTCGCCCGGGAGACGGCCTCCACGGCCGCGTTGAAGGCTTCGGCGTTGTGCGCCGCCGGGGCGCGGAATCCGCTGATCTTGCGTACGTACTGGAGCGCGGCAGCCCGCACGTCCGCGTCGGTTACCTGCTCGGTGTAGGGCTCTCGCAAGGTCTTGATGCTTCGGCACATAGACCCAACTTAGCCGCGGCCCGGCAGCGATGCCGACTTGCGCCCGCCACGGGGCATGGCGACAATCCCCGGGTGCCAGCCGGGAACACTGACCGGATCAGCCAGATGACGCGGGCGGGGATCGACCCACTTCCCTGGCTGACGCGAGAGGTCGCGGCGGCTGACCATCTGTCGCGCCACGGCGCGCCGGTCGTGGCCCCGGCGGACCTCGCCGAGCCCGGACCGCACCGGGTCGACGGGCTCGCGCTGAGCCTGTGAACCTATGTTCCAGCGTCGCCGCTGCGGCCCGGCCGAGACCGGGCGGGCCCTGGCGCTGCTGCACGCCGCCGGCGCAGGCTTCGCTGGCGAACTGCCGGTCCTGTCGCCGGTGCGGGCGCCGGCGGTGACGGCAGTGCCGACAGCGAGGGCAGTGCCGACAGCGAGGGCAGTGACGGTCGTTCCGGTGCTGCACGGCGAAAGCGGCGTGGCGCGACCACCGGCGGGAACTGGCACCATGGATGGGTCATGACACTTACCGACCTGGTGCCGGAGTCCGCCGGCCCCGATGCGCTTTACGCCGCCTTCGTCCAGTGGGCTGATGCCCAGGGGCTCACCCTGTACCCGCACCAGGACGAGGCGCTGATCGAGATCGTCTCCGGCGCGAACGTCATCCTGTCCACGCCGACGGGCTCGGGCAAGAGCCTGGTCGCGACGGCCGCTCACTTCGCCGCCCTCGCGGTCGGCGACCGCAGCTTCTACACCGCCCCGATCAAGGCCCTGGTATCGGAGAAGTTCTTCGCGCTGTGCGACATCTTCGGCCCGGTCAACGTCGGGATGATGACGGGCGACGGCAGCGTCAACGCTGAGGCTCCGATCATCTGCTGCACCGCTGAGATCCTCGCCAACATCGCGCTGCGGGACGGCGCGGCGGCGGACGCGGACCTGGTGATCATGGATGAGTTCCACTACTACGCCGACCCCGACCGCGGCTGGGCCTGGCAGGTGCCGCTGATCGAGCTCCCCCGGGCGCAGTTCCTGCTGATGTCGGCCACTCTCGGCGATGTCACCAGGTTCGAGCAGGATCTGACCCGCCGGACCGGCCGGCCCACTGCGGTCGTCAAGTCCGTCGAGCGCCCGGTGCCGCTCACCTTCCGGTTCGTCCTCGAGCCGCTGCACGAGACGATCGAGGAACTGCTGGCCACCAAGCAGGCCCCGATCTACGTCGTGCACTTCACCCAGGGCGCGGCGATCGACCAGGCCCAGGCGCTGATGAGCGTCAACGTCTGCAGCCGGGCCGAGAAGGACGCGATCGCCGAGCTGATCGGCCGGTTCAGGTTCTCGGCCGGATTCGGCAAAACGCTGTCCCGGCTGGTCAGGCACGGGATCGGGGTGCACCATGCCGGGATGCTCCCGCGCTACCGCCGCCTGGTCGAGACGCTCGCCCAGGCCGGCCTGCTCAAGGTGATCTGCGGCACCGACACGCTCGGCGTCGGCATCAACGTGCCGATCCGCACCGTTCTCTTCACCTCGCTGAGCAAGTACGACGGCAATGTCACCAGGCTGCTCCAGGCCAGGGAGTTCCACCAGATCGCCGGGCGGGCGGGCCGGGCGGGCTTCGATGACGCCGGCATGGTCGTGGTCCAGGCGCCCGAGCACGTCGTCGCGAACGAGCGGGCGCTCGCCAAGGCTGGCGACGACCCGAAGAAGCGCCGCAAGGTCATCCGCAAGAAGCCGCCGCCCGGCATGGTCTCCTGGGGCCAGCCGACCTTCGACCGGCTGGTCGCCGCCGAGCCGGAGCCGCTGAAGTCCAGCTTCGCCGTCAGCCACGCCATGCTGCTCAACGTGATCAGCCGTCCGGGCGACGCGTTCGCGTCGATGCGGCACCTGCTCACCGACAATCACGAGGACCGCGCGGCCCAGCGCCAGCACATCCACCGGGCCATCCAGATCTACCGGGCGCTGCTGGCCGGCGGCGTGGTCGAGAAGCTGGACGAGCCGGACGACCAGGGCCGGATGGTCAGGCTCACGGTCGACCTGCAAGCGGACTTCGCGCTGAACCAGCCGCTGTCACCGCTCGCTCTCGCGGCCATCGAGCTGCTCGACGTCACCTCACCCGACTACCCGCTCAACGTGCTCTCGGTGATCGAGTCGACACTGGACAACCCGCGGCCCGTGCTCGCCGCGCAGCTGTTCAAGGCGCGTGGCGAGGCCGTCGCCGAGATGAAGGCCGAGGGCGTCGATTACGAGACGAGGATGGACCTGCTCGAGTCGGTCAGCTATGCCCGGCCGCTGGCCGACCTGCTCGAGGGTGCCTACAGCATCTACCGGCAAGGCCATCCGTGGGTCGCCGACTACGAGCTGAGCCCCAAATCGGTCGCCAGGGACATGTACGAGCGCGCGATGACCTTCAGCGAGTACATCAGCTGGTGCAGCCTGGCCAGGTCCGAGGGGCTGCTGCTGCGCTACCTCGCCGACGCCTACAAGGCGCTGCGCCAGACCGTGCCCGACGAGGCCAAGACCGAGGAGCTCGCCGACCTGATCGAGTGGCTGGGCGAGATGGTCAGGCAGGTCGACTCGAGCCTGCTCGACGAGTGGGAGCGGCTCGCCAACCCCGATGCTGCCGACACGGCCGGCCAGGTCAGCCAGCTGGACGAGCGGCCGCCCGCGGTCACCGGCAACGTGCGTGCCTTCCGCGTCCTGGTCCGCAACGCGCTGTTCCGTCGCGTCGAGCTCGCGGCGCTGCGCCGCTGGGACGAGCTCGGCGAGCTGGATGCCGCGGCCGGCTGGGACGCGGACGCCTGGGCCGGCGCGCTCGAGCCGTACTTCGCCGAGCACGACGAGATCGGAACGGGCGCCGACGCCCGAGGCCCGGCGATGCTGATCATCGACGACACCGACAAGGATCTGTGGCGGGTGCGGCAGATCTTCGACGACCCGGCGGGAGACCACGACGGGGGATTCTCCGCCGAGGTGGACCTAGCCGGATCGGACGAGGCCGGCGAGGCGGTCATCTGGGTTACCGCTGTCGGCTCGCTCTAGCGGTTACCCGGGCGGGTTACGCGGCGAAGGAGGCGTGCACCTCGTCGGAGTCCACGATCCGGACGCCGAGCGGGAACAGCGAGATCGGGATCAGCTTGAAGCTGGCCAGGCCGAGCGGGATGCCGATGATCGTGATGCACAGCGCGACGCCGGCGATCAGGTGGCCGAGCGCGAGCTCCCAGCCGAACAAGATGATCCAGATGATGTTGCCGATCAGCGAGCCGACACCGGCATCCTCACGGGGCACCGTCGTCCGCCCGAACGGCCAGAGCACGTAGTTCGCGATCCGGAAGGACGCGATGCCGAACGGAATCGTGATGATCAGGATGCAGGCGATGATGCCTACGAGCACGTAGGCGATCGCCATCCACAAGCCGGCGAGCACCAGCCAGATCACGTTCAGGATCACTCGCACGCCATACCCCCTCGTCACGTGCGGGCCGGAGTCCGGCGAGTTCTGCCGCCATGCGGGCTGCCGCCAGGCGGGCTGCCGCCAGGTAGGCTAGCGCCTGGTCACGCCAGGCCGAGCAAACCCTCCAGGCCAACCGTCAGCCCGCCGGGCAGTGACGCGATCCCGCGCACCGCCATCAGCACCCCCGGCATGAACGATGCCCGGTCAAGCGAGTCGTGCCTGATCGTCAGCGTCTCCCCGTGCCCGCCGAGCAGCACTTCCTGATGTGCCACCAGGCCGGCTAGCCGCACTGAATGCACATGTACCCCGTCCACGACGGCGCCACGCGCACCAGCCAGTTCCGTTGTGGTGGCGTCAGGACCCGGGCCGACTCCGGCCGCGGACCGTGCGGCCGCGATCATGGCGGCGGTCCGCGCCGACGTCCCGGACGGGGCATCGACCTTGCCGGCGTGGTGCAGTTCGATGACCTCAACTGACTCGAAGAACCGGGCGGCCTGCTCGGCGAACTTCATCATCAGCACAGCACCAACTGAGAAATTTGGCACAACGAGAACCCGTGGCCGACTCGACCCCGGCAGCCCGGTCGGCGCGGCCACGGACTCCAGGGCTTCGCTGACCTCGCTGAGCCTGGTCTCGTCGAAGCCCGAGGTACCGATCACCAGGTCCTTGCCGTGGCCCGCGCACCAGCGGAGGTTGTCCATGACGACGGCGGGGCTGGTGAAGTCGACTACCACGTCGCACTGGCCCAGCTCGTCGATCGAGTCACCGGCGTCGACCTCGGCGGCCAGCTCGAGATCCCCGGCAGACATGACGGTCTGGCAGACCAGAGATCCCATCCGGCCCTTGGCGCCGAGCACCCCGACCTTGATCACCGCGCTTCTCCTTCCAGGCTGCTGGTCCGTCCTAGCTGGCCCGGCCGCGGGACCGACCTGCCGTACGTCCGCTCAGGCCGCGATGGCCGCCGCGAACGAGTCGGCGTCGTCGTACGGACCGACGACGGCCAGCGCCTTCGGCTGAGACAGGATCGAGTTGGCCACCTCGCGCACCTCGTCGAGCGTGACCGCGTCGATCCTGGCCAGGATCTCATCGACCGGCTCGAGCCGGGGGTAGACAAGCTCGGACTTGCCGATCCTGGTCATCCTCGACGCGGGGTCCTCGAGGCCGAGCACGATCGAGCCGCGCAGCTGGCCCTTGCCCCGGTCGAGTTCCTCTTTCGTCAGGCCGCTGTCGCAGACCTTGGCGATCTCCTCGGCGCAGATCGCGAGCACCTCGTCTGCCTTGGCCGGCAGGCAGCCCGCGTAGATGCCCCACAGACCCACATCCGCGTGCTGGGAGTTGAAGCTGTAGACCGAGTAAGCGAGGCCACGCTTCTCCCTGATCTCCTGGAACAGCCGGGACGACATGCCGCCGCCAAGCGCCGCGTTCAGCACGCCCAGCGAGAACCGCCGGTCGTCGGTCCTGGACAGGCCGACGCATCCGAGGACCAGGTTCGCCTGCTCGATCGGGCGCGAGGTCAGCCGCACGCCCGTGCCCGAGCCGACTTCGGGACCGGCCTGGCCCGGCAGCCTCGGCGGCGCCGGGATCGCCCGCTCCTTCATGGCCTGACCGAAGCAGTGCCTCGTGAGCTCGACCACCTCGTCATGATCGAGACGGCCGGCGGCCGCCACGACCAGGTTCTCCGGGCCGTACTTCGCGACGTAGTGCTCGGCGATATGGTCGCGGGTGATCGCGTTGATCGAGTCGGCGGTTCCGAGAATCGGACGGCCGAGCGGCGTGTCGCCGAACAGTTGCCACCCGAACGCCTCGTGCGCGGTGTCGGACGGGTCGTCCTCGGTCATCGCGATCTCTTCGAGAATGACCGCACGCTCGGCCTCCACCTCGTTCGGCTCGAGTAGCGACCCGGTCACCATGTCGGACAGGACGTCGATCGCCAGCGGCAGATCGGCGTCGAGAACCCGCGCGTAGTAGCAGGTGTACTCCTTGGCGGTGAACGCGTTCAGCTCGCCGCCGACCGCGTCGATCGCCGCGGAGATGTCGAGCGCCGACCGCCTGGATGTGCCCTTGAACAGCAGGTGCTCCAGGTAGTGGGTCGCGCCCGCGTGCCGGATATCCTCGTCACGCGAGCCGACCCCGGCCCAGATCCCGAACGATGCCGACCTGACGGCCGGCAGCGATTCGGTGATGATCCGCAGGCCGCCAGGCAGCACCGTGCGGCAGACGATGCCGTCGCCATCCGCCAGCCGCTCGGTGCCTTCGGCCCGACGTCCGTCAGTACTAGCCCGGGGGGACGACCCCCCGGAATCCCCCCGCAGGGTGGTCATGAGTTGCCGGATTCGCGGTCGCGGTGCCTGGTGCGGTGGTGCTCGCCGCCCTCGCGGTCACCACCTCGCCCGCGGTCACCCCGGTTGCCCCGGTCCCGGTTCCGGTCGCCCCGGTCACCGCCGCGGTCGCCACCGCCGCCGCCGCTGCCGCCGCCCAGGTCCTCGCCTGCCGCCTCGCGCTCGACGACCTCGACCGGCACCAGCGACAGCTTGCCCCGGTCGTCAACCTCGCGGATCTCCACCTGAATCTTGTCGCCGACCTTGATCACGTCGTCGACGTTCTCGATCCGCACGCCGCCGTGCAGCTTGCGGATCTGGGTGATGTGCAGCAGGCCGTCCTTGCCTGGCAGCAGCGACACGAACGCTCCGAAGGTGGTGGTCTTCACCACCGTCCCGAGGAAGCGCTCGCCGACCTCGGGGACATGCGGGTTGGCGATCGCGTTGATCGCCGCCCGCGCGGCCTCGGCCGA
>Ga0307373_10004153_pt1 | contig 24577 bp, 23 predicted proteins | sample OX2MG_FD_202534 | JGI IMG/M metagenome (GOLD analysis project Ga0307373, IMG submission 202534) | Soil microbial communities from Risofladan, Vaasa, Finland - OX-2 | ecosystem: Environmental > Terrestrial > Soil > Coastal area > Acid sulfate soil | place: Finland: Risofladan, Vaasa | collected...
CGGCGGCATCGGCATCTGGGGCAGGATGGCGCTCACCTCGGGGTCGGCGTCGAGCCGACTGATCAGCTCGATCACCTCGGCGGTGGTCGCCGTCGCCGGCAGGCGGTGGTCGGAGGTGCTGATCCCCACCCGCAGGCAGTTGCGCTGCTTCATCCGCACGTAGATCGCGGAGGCCGGGTCGTCGCCCACCAGCAGGGTCGCCAGGTGCGGCCTGGTGCCTCCGCCCGCCACCCGGGCCTGGACAGCCGCCTCGATCTCCGCATAGACGGTCTCCGCCAGGGCATTGCCATCCAGGAGCTGGGCCGTCACGGGCGCCGCGCCGCCTCGGCCACCATCCGCATGACCTCCCGGAGCTCGCGGCCGCTCTCCCGGGCCAGGCGGCGCGCGTCCTCGTACTCGGGCGCCCATTCGACGGCCCGCCCATCCAGGTACTTGACCTTGACTCGGGCGATGCCCAGCTCCGTCTCCACCTCGACCACCTCGCGCTCGGCGAGCACCCGGCGAGTCTCGGTCACCCTCACGCCGAGGGTCGAACTGGACCGGAGAAGGAGGTCGGTGAGGGCGGGGGCGCGGTCGGCCCCGGTCATCACCGTCAGCAACTGCCCAGGGCGGCCCTTCTTCATCAGAGCCGGGGCGACCGAGACGTCGAGCGCGCCCGCCTGCATCAGGTCCTCCACCAGCGCGGCGACCAGGTTGCCGGGAAGGTCGTCCAGGTTGGTCTCGAGGACTGTGACGGTGTCCTCGGGTCGGGCGCCGACCTCGCCCAGCCAGACGCGGAGCAGGTTGCCGGGCAGGTCGCGTCCGCCGGCGCCGTAGCCGATCCGCGACGGCCGGATCACAGGCCGCGAAAAGCTGGCACAGACGGCCAGGATCGCAGCTCCGGTGGGGGTCACCAGCTCGACCGTCGAGTCGGACGGCTCGAGGGTGGCCCCGGCCTCCGCCAGGAGCTGGAGGGCGGCCGGCGCCGGCAGCGGGAGGTCGCCGCGCAACCCGCGCTCGGCGGGAAGCGGCGAGGCATACACGTCCGCGACCTCCAACTCGTCGAGGAGCCAGAAACTGCCGACCAGGTCGACCAGCGTGTCGGCTCCGCCGAGCTCGTGGAGGTGGACTTCGTCGATGGGAACAGAGTGGAGACCCGCTTCGACCCGGCCCAGGCGGTCCAAAGCTTCGAGCGCCCGGCCCCGCGTGCGATCCGGCAGCCCGACCGCCTCGCCGACCAGCCGTTTCAGCTCGGGAAGCGAGCGGACCGAGCCGTCGCCTGCCCTCACCTCCGCTCGCAGCCCGCGAACGTGGCCTCGGCTCACCCGCCCGAGGTCGATGGAGACCTCCTCCTCGAGATCCAGCGCCCTCACCAGCCGGGTCAGCAGCGACAGCCCGGCCTCCTCGCCGGTGAGGTCGATCAGCGCCCCCAGGACCATGTCGCCCGAGATACCCGAAAAGCAGTCGAAGTAGGCCGCCCGGGTCATGGCCGGGTGATCTCAACCGACACCGAGCGGAACTCGCCCGGGAGCGGAGGCTTCTTGTGCACCCGGACCGTCACCCGCTCCACCCGGGGCAGGGCGAGGAGGCGCCCGGCGACGCTCTCGGCCACAGCTTCGAGGAGATGGCGGGGCTCGCCCTCGACCACCTCGCGGACCACCTCGTAGGCCCGCGCATAGTCGATCGTCTCCTCCAGCCGGTCCGAACGGCCGGGTGCGCGCAGGTCGCCCTCGAGAAGGACGTCCACGCTGAAGCGGGCCCCCAGCTCGCGCTCGGCCGGGAAGACGCCGTGGCGGCCGAAAAAGCCCATGCCCTCCATCAGGATCCGGTCCACCGGCAGATTATCGGTGGCTCCGAGCCGACACCCGGGCGCCCGCCTCGCCGATGATGGGGAATCAGGACCGGTCTCGAACCGGTAGCAATGGGGTTTTGTCGTTGAGCAGAGACTCGGTGCAACCGTCCCACGAGGACCGCCAGGCGGCGAACGCGGCCAAGATGGCCGGGCGCAGCCCCTGGCCCGCCCTGCTGGTGCTCTGCATGGGCTTCTTCATGATCCTGCTCGACACCACGATCGTGAACATCGCGATCCCGAGCATCATCGACAAGCTCCACGCGACCCTCGACCAGATCCTCTGGGTCCTGAACGCCTACATCCTGGTCTACGCGGTGCTGCTGATCACCGCCAGCCGGCTCGGCGACCGCTACGGACAGCGCAGCCTCTTCGTCGTCGGGCTCTTCATCTTCACCGCCGCCTCGGCCCTCTGCGGCCTGGCCCAGGACAGCAACCAGCTGATCGCGGGCCGCGTCGTCCAGGGCGTCGGCGGCGCGCTGCTGACCCCCCAGACGCTGGCCATCATCAGCGTCATGTTCCCGCCCCAGCGGCGTGGTGCCGCGATGGGCGTCTGGGGCGCAGTCGCCGGGGTTGCGGCCATCGCCGGGCCGACCCTGGGCGGTTTCCTGGTCACGGACGTCGACTGGCGCTGGATCTTCTACGTCAACCTGCCGGTCGGGGTGGCCGCGATCATCCTCTCCTTCGTGTACATCCCCGACGTCCGCCCGGGGCGCCAGCACGGCTGGGACCTGCCCGGCATCCTGACCTCCACTGCGGCGCTGTTCCTGATCGTCTTCGGCTTGATCGAGGGCCAGCGCTACAACTGGGGCACCGTAGCCGGTTTCCTGACAATCCCGATGATCCTGGTCGTGGGCTGCGTCCTCCTGGTGGCCTTCTTATTCCTCGAGCGCAGGACGACCGAGCCACTGGTCCCCCTCGACCTCTTCCGAAACCGCAACTTCGCGATCCTCAACTGGGTCACCGCGGCGATGTCGTTCGGCATGCTCGGGCTCTTCCTGCCCCTGACCATCTACCTGCAGAGCGTGCTCGGGCTGACCGCGCTCCAGGCCGGGCTCGCAATTGCCCCGATGTCGCTCACCTCGATGGTGATCGCGCCCAACGCCGGGCGGTTGACCGACCGGATCGGCGGCAAGTACATCCTCATGGCGGGCATGGCGCTCTTCGCCGTCGGGATGGGCGGGATCATCTTCACCGCGCGGGTCGACTCGACCTGGCTGACCTTCCTGCCCTGGCTGATCGTGGGCGGTTTCGGGATGGGCTGCATCTTCGCGCCGGCGACCACGGTCGCGATGCGGAACATCCCCCAACACCGGGTCGGCGCCGCCTCGGGGGTCTTCAACACCACCCGCCAGCTCGGCGGGGCGGTCGGCTCCTCGATCGTTGGGGCCGTGCTTCAAAACCGGCTCAGCGAGGCGCTGAAGAGCGAGGCGGCGAGCCGCTCCGGCCAGCTGCCCAGCCAGCTTCCGCCGTCAACCCGCCAGCAGCTGGTCGACTCGTTCAACAGCAGCGGCGGGCTCGAGGTGGGCCGTGGCCAGACCGGGTCGTCCGGAGGTTCCTTCCAGGCCCCGCCCAACGTCCCGGCTGCGGTGGTGCACCAGATGCAGGTGCAGATCACGGCCTACTTCCACGACGTCTTCGTCAACGCCTACCTCACCGCGATGCGGCCGACGCTGGCGATCTCAGTGGCGGTGCTCCTGGTGGGCGCTCTCAGTTGCTTCCTGATCGAACGGCGGGCGGTCGCCGCCCGCCGGGCGGAGGAGGAGCGAGAGCGGTCGGCGGTGGCCTCCTAGGGCCACCATCCGCCGGGGACTTTCGCTGGCTACCGCCGGCTGCCGGTGACCAGCCTGAGAACCGCCAGCAGCGCGATGGCGCCTATCAGCGCCACCACCAGGCTCTCCCAGAAGCCGGCCGTGCCCTGGATGAAGCCGCCCAGCAGCGCGCCGCCGATGAAGGCGCCGGCGATCCCGACCAGGATGTCCACCACGCAGCCGTAGCCGCGACCGCGAACGACCCGACCGGCTACGGCGCCGGCGATCAGGCCGATCAGGAGCCAGGCGAGGACGCCTCCGGGCTCGAGCTGGAACGCGAGGTAGACGGGTTGCGAGTCCACCCTCGCAGGCTAGCGGTAGACGCCGTTATGACCGATGCTGTAGCTCCCGGTGTTGGGGAAGTAGGTGAGCCCGTGGTCGCCCGCGCCGGCGTGGATCGAGTCCAGCACCCGGCCGGACTCGGGGTCGATCACCAGCACGGTGGCGTTGTAGCGGCTGGAGACCCAGAGCTGGCTGCCATCGGGTGAGAGCTGGAACATGTCCGGGCTGCCGCCGACCCTCCAGGTCGCGACCACCGTGCGCTGGGCCACGTCGATTTCGGAGATGGTCCCCGCGTCCCGGTTGCTGACGTACATGAAATGTGTGTTACGAGAGACCTGGAGGCCGTGGGCGCCGCGGCCGGTCTTGATGAAGCCGACCTCCTGCATGGTGTTCCCGTTGACGATCGAGACCCCCGCACGGTAGCCCTGGTTGGCGACGTAGAAGACGTCACCCGCAGGGGCCAGCCGCACGTCGATGGGCAGGCCGCCGACGTTGAGATAGCCGGTGATCGCCATCGAGCGGGTATCGACCTTGACCAGGATTCCGCTCCACTCGGTGCTGGCGATGAAGTAGCTGCCGTCGGCCGAGAAGTCGAGGTGGTCCACCCCGGGATAGGGAATCGGGACGGACTTGATGAGCTGCCAGGTGTTGGGATCCCGGAAGTCGATCCGCGCCAGGCGCTCGACGACGACGATCGCCTTCTTGCCGTCAGGAGTGAAGTAGAGGTTGTAGGGGTAGGGAACCGAGATGTTGCCGACCAGCGTGGCGGTAGCGGGGTCGATGACCCCGAGCTGGCTGGCGCCCTCCTCGTCGATGTAGAGCCTCTTCATGTCCCATGACGGCGTGATGTGGTGTGGGATTGCGCCGACCGCGAATTGCTTGACCACCTTCATGGTGGCCGGGTCGATCACGTCGACGGTATTGGCGAGGCTGTTGGGGACGTAGACATAAGGCTTGATCGAGGCGAGCTTGGGATCCACCAAGCCGGAGATGGTGTTGGCGTAGACGTTGTAGGGGGCCGGGATGACCGGATCCTCGTCCAGGAGAGGATGCAATGCCCGGCGGCGGGAGACAGTGTTCGGCGCGAGGGTTCCCACCCCCGCCGAGAGGGCCGGGGCGCCCGAGGCCGCGCTGCCACCATCGGGCGGAGGCTCGCCCCGGAAGCCGACGGCCGCGGGACGGTCGGGCGAGATGGTGAGCACCAGCAGGCAGGCCAGGCAGAGAGCTATGGCGCCCGCCAGGGAGCCGCGAATGAACCTCAAGGCGAGTTGGAGTCTAGTTGGGTGAGGGCGCCTTTAGGCGGGCGAGGTGCCGACCTTGGGCCCGAAGTCGGCGTCGGCCCGGATCAACGAGTCGATGTAACGGAAGCGCTCGTAGCGATGCTGGAGCAGCTCGTCGACCGGTGTTCGCAGGAGCGGCTCAAGGTGTCGGGTGAGCGCCTGGTCGAGGGCGCGGGCGGCCGCGTCGAAGTCCAGCTGGGCGCCGCCCTTGGGCTCGGCGATCACCTCTTCCACGACACCCATCGCGAGCAGGTCGCGAGAGGTGATCTGCAGCTGCTCGGCGACCTCGACCTTGCGCGAGTTGTCGCGCCAGACGATCGAGGCGGCCGCCTCTGGCATCGCCACCGAGTAGATCGAGTTCTCCAGCATCAGCACCCGGTCGGCGACCGCCATCCCGAGCGCCCCGCCGCTGCCGCCCTCGCCGATGATGGCCGTGATCACCGGGACCGGGATCCAGAACCACTCCATGATCGCGGCCGCGATCGCGGCCGCGATGCCCCGCTCCTCGGCGCCGGCGCCCGGGTAGGCACCGGGGGTGTCGACCAGGCAGATGATCGGGAAACCGAACTTCGCCGCCTGCCGGGCCAGGCGCATCGCCTTGCGGTAGCCCTCGGGGTGCATCATCCCGAAGTTGCGGCGCACCCTCTCCGGGAAGTTGCGGCCCTTCTGCTGACCGAGGAACATCGTCGTGCGCCCGTTCCAGGTCCCTACGCCGCCGACCAGCGCCTGGTCGTCCGCGCCCAACCGGTCGCCGTGGTACTCGACGAAGTCGGGCGCCAGCCGCCTGATGTAATCCAGCGAGTAGGGGCGGTCGGCGTGGCGCGCCAGCTCGACCACCTGCCACACACTCAGCGTCCCCAAGTGCCTTTGGGTCACGTGTAGAGGTCCACCAGGTGGGCGAGCAGCGGCCGGAGCTCGACCCGCGGGACGACCATGTCCACCTGGCCGTGCTGGAGCTGGAAGTCGGCGGTCTGGAAGTCCGCCGGAAGGTCGGCGTAGGTCGCCTGCTTGATCACCCGCGGACCGGTGAAGCCGATCTTGGCCTCGGGCTCGGCGATGTTGACGTCGCCGAGCAGGGCGAGCGAGGCCGCGGTGCCGCCGTAGGTCGGATCGGTCAGGACCGAGAAGAAGGGCAGGCCGGCGGCGTGGAGACGGCCGACGGCGCCGTTCGCCTTGGCCATCTGCATCAGGGCCAACACGCCCTCCTGCATCCGGGCGCCACCCGAGGCCGCGACCAGGATATAGGGCAGCCGCTCGGAGGTGGCCGCCTCCAGGCCTCGGGCGAGGCGCTCGCCGGCGACGATGCTGAGCGTTCCGCCGACGAAGCGGAAGTCGAAGACGCCCAGCCAGCAGGCGCGCCCGCCGAGCAGCGCCGTGCCGGTCCGGACCGCCTCGTTGAGGCCGTCCTCGCGGGCCTGCTCGATCGTCAGGTGGTAGGGCTTGGGCATCTTCCAGTCGAGGAGGTCGTGCGGTCGGACATCGGACCAGCGCTCGTTCCAGGTGTCCCCGTCCGCGAGCAGCGCGATCCAGGAGTCGGCGCGGAGCTGGAAGTGGTGCCCGCACTCGCAGACGTAGACGTGCGCCGCGAGCTCCTCCCGGTCGAGCCCGACGCCGCAGCCCGGGCAGTTGCTCGGCAGCTCGATCTCGGGCAGCGGGCCGCCGGCCAAGGGGACGTCCTGCCAGGGCGGTGTCAGCGCGATCATCTTTTAGACCGAGAGTCCCCCGTCCACGACCAGGGTGTGGGCGGTGATGAAGCCGGCCGCCGGCGAGCAGAGGAAGGCGACCGCGGCGGCGACGTCCTCGGGGGTGCCCTCCCGCTGGAGCGGGGTGAACTTCACCAGCTCGGCAACCATCTCATCGGTCAGCGAGCCGGAGGTCAGCTCGGTCCGCACGTAGCCGGGCGCCACCGCATTGGCCGTGATCCCCCGGGAGCCGACCTCCTTGGCGATCGCCTTGGTGAAGCCGATCAGCCCCGCCTTGGCGGCGGCGTAGTTCGCCTGGCCCGGGTTGCCGGTGATGCCGACGATCGAGGCGATGTTGACGATCCGGCCCCAGCGATTGCGGAGCATGCCGCCGGCGAGCGTCGCCTTGGTCGTGTGGAAGGCGGCGGTCAGGTCGGTGGCGATGATGTCATTCCAGTCCGCGTCCGTCATCCGCAGCAGCAGCTTGTCGCGGACCGCGCCCGCATTGTTGACCAGGATGTCGACCCGGCCGATGCCCTTGATCATCGATTCCACCGCCGCACCGTCGGTCACGTCGCAGCGGACCGCCGCGCCGCCGATCTCGCCGGCGAGCTGTTCGGCCGAAGCCGCGTCCGAGCGGTAGTTGAGGTGCACCTTGGCGCCCATCGCCGCCAGGGCGCGGCAGATGGCGGCGCCGATTCCCTTGCCGCCGCCGGTGACCAGCGCGACGCGGTCGCTCAGCTCGCCACTCAAGCCGGCACCTCGCGGGGCGTGTCGACGAAGTCGATGAACAGCTCCTCCGCGTTCCAGGTGTCGACGCCAGGGATGTGCTTGGCCGCCAGTGACGCGAGGACCCGGCCCGGGCCCAACTCAACCACAGTCTTCACCTTCATCCTCCGCATCGAGAGCATGGTCCGCATCCAGTCGACCGGTCGCAAAAGGTGGGTGCCGAGTTCGGCCCGGAGTGCGGAGACGGTGCGCATCGGGCTGCCGGTCGCGTTGGCCAGGACCGGGAAGGCGGGCGCTGAGATGTGCAGGCGGTCGACCACCTTTCGGAAGGCCGCGCCCGCCTTCGCCATCAGCGGCGAATGGGCGGCCAGCGGGATGGTGAGGATCAAAGCCCGCCGAGCGCCAGCCGCGAGCGCAAGCCGCTCGGCCTCCTCTACCGCCGGGACCTCCCCCGAGAGCACGAACTGAACGTCGGCGTTGCGATTGGCCATGAACAGCTTGCCGAAGCTCCCCGCGGAGGCGAGGATCTCCTCCACCTCCGGCTGCGCCAGGCCGACGATGGCGATCATCGCACCCGGCTGCTCCTGGGCCGCTCGGCTCATGATCTGGCCGCGCTCTTTGACCAGCAGGAGCGCGGTCTCCCAGCTGATGGCTCCGCTGGCCGCCAACGCGGTGAATTCGCCCAGCGAGTGGCCGGCCATCAGCTTCACCTGTTCCATCCCGTATGACTGGCGCCAGACCTCGTAGGCGGCCCAGCAGCAGGTCATGACGCAGGGCTGAAGCACGTCAGTGCGGTTCAGCTCCTCCTCCGGGCCGTCGAAGCAGAGCCGGCGGACGGGCATCTCGAGCACCGCCTCGGCACGCTCGAACGCGGCGCGCGCGGCCGGGTAACGGTCGTAGAGCTTGCGTCCCATGCCCGGGCGCTGGACGCCCTGGCCGGGGAAGAGCAGGGCGATCGGCCCTGCCAGGCTCACGCCCATTCGAGCAGGGTCGCCCCCCAGGTGAGCCCGGCGCCGAAGCCGGCCAGCAGGACTTTGTCGCCGCTCTTGACGCGGCCGGCCCGGATGGCCTCGTCCAGGGCCAGCGGGATCGAGGCGGAGGAGGTGTTTCCGAACTCGTCGATGTTGTGGACGACCTTCTCCATCGGCAGGCCGAGCCGGCGGGCTGCGGCGTCGATGATCCGGAAGTTGGCCTGGTGGGGAACGAAAAGGTCGATCTCGTCGAGCGAGATGCCAGCCGTCTGGCAGACCTCGTAGGCCTGCCGGAGGAAGATGTCGACGGCGAACTTGAAGACCTCCGGGCCCTTCATGTTGATGATCGGGTTGGGGTCCTTGGCCGCGTAGGCGCCCTGCGGAATGTTGCCGCAGGTCACCTGCTCGTAGCCGCGGCCGTCGCCGCCAAGGCACCACGCCTTGAAGCCGGCAGAGCCCTCCGCGGGCCTGACCACGGCGGCGCCGGCGCCGTCACCGAAGATAACCGCGGTCCCGGTGCCGCGCTGGGTGTAGTCGAGGTTGCGCGAGAGCACCTCGGCGCCGATCACGAGGACGTTCTCGGCGCGGCCGGTTGCGATCGCTGCGTCGGCGTTGGCGAGCCCGTACACGAAGCTCGTGCAGGCGGCCAGGATGTCATAGGAGTAGGCACCCGGCGCGTCCCATTCGTCCTGCAGCCGGCAGGCGATGCTGGGGAACGGCCCGTCCGGCGTGGAGGTGCCGACGATGATCATGTCCAGGTCCTGGGCGCCGATCCCGGCCGCGGCGAGCGCCCTGCTTCCTGCCTCCCGGGCGAGGTCGAGGGTCCGCGTGCCCGCCTCGGCGATGTGGCGGGTGCGGATGCCCGTCCGCTCGGTGATCCACTGGTCGGAGGTGTCGAACATCTTCTCGAGGTCGAAGTTGGAGAGCACGGCGTCCGGCGCGTAGGCGCCGACGCCGTAGATGGCGCTCGGCCGCCCCTGCGCCTTGAAGGTGCGCAGCGGGAGGGCGTCCGAGCGTACGCGGGGCGCGCTGGTGATCGCCATCTAGACCTCCTGCCTCTTGGCGTGCTCTTCCTCGAGGAAGACCCAGAGCGCGCCGATGTCCTTCATCCCGTCCAGCCGCTCCTCGGAGAGCTCGACGCCGTACTTGTCCTCGACCGCGGCGATCAGTTCGACCAGGTCGAGGGAGTCGGCCGCCAGGTCCTTGGCGAAGCTCTTGTTCATCTGCACGTCATCGGCATTGACGCCGAGGATCTCGGCGGCGAGGTTTTGCAGCTCGGTGAAATCGGGTTTGTCGCTCATTGCTTTTCGGAGTCCTTCCTAATTGGGATCGGGACGCCGGATGACCAGCGTCGCGTTGTGGCCGCCGAAGCCGAAGGAGTTGGACATCGCGTACTCGACCTCGGCCTTGCGGGCCTTGTTCGGCACGTAATCGAGGTCGCACTCGGGATCGGGGTTCTCGAGGTTGATGGTCGGCGGCAGCATGCCTCGGTCAATGGCGAGGATGGTCGCTGCGGCCTCGAGCGCGCCCGCGCCGCCGAGCAGGTGGGCATGCACGGACTTGGTCGAGCTCACCGCCAGCTTCCTCGCGTGGTCGCCGAAGACCTCCTTGATCGCCCTGGTCTCGGCGATGTCCCCGACCTTGGTGGAGGTGCCGTGGGCGTTGATGTAGCCGACCTGCTCGGGCTCGATGCCGGCCCGCTTCAGCGCCTTGCGCATCGCCCGGGCAGCGCCGGCGCCCTCGGGGTGCGGCGCGACGTAGTGGTACATGTCAGCGCTGGCGCCGTAGCCGACGATCTCCCCGAGGATGCGGGCCCCGCGCTTACGCGCGTGGTCGTAATCCTCGAGCACCAGCATCACGGCGCCCTCGCCCATGACGAAGCCGTCGCGTTCGAGGTCGAACGGCCGGCAGGCGCGCTCGGGCTCGTCGTTGCGCTCGCTGACCGCCTTGATCTGGCAGAAGGCGCCCAGCGTCAGCGGGGTGATGGTCGCCTCGGTGCCGCCCGCGATCATGGCGATCGCGTCGCCGCGCTTGATGATCTCTGCGGCCTCCCCGATTCCGTGCGCGCTGCTGGCGCAGGCGCTGACGACCGAATAGTTCGGGCCGCCCGCCTTAAGGTGCATGGCGACGATGCCCGACCCCATGTCGGGGATCATCATCGGGACGGTGAAGGGGCTCACCCTGCGCACGCCGCGCTGTAGCAGGATGGTCTGGTTGCGCTCGATCTCCTCCATGCCGCCGATGGCGGTGGAGACTATGACGCCGACGTCGTCTGGATTCATGTCGGCGGGCACCAGCCCCGACTGCTCGACAGCCATCTTCGACGCGGCCAGCGCGAACTGGCAGAAGCGGCCGATGTTGCGGGCCGTCTTCCTGTCCATGTAGTCGGCCGCGTCGAAGTTCTTCACCTCCGCCGCGATCTTGGCGCTGTGCTGGGAGGTGTCGAAGCGGGTGATCGGGCCGACACCGGAGACGCCCTCGACCAGGTTGGACCAGACGGTCTCGGTGTCGTGGCCGACGGGTGTCACAAAACCCATCCCGGTGACCGCCACGCGCACCCCGTTACTTGTGCTCATCGTCCAACAGCGTAGGCGCGGAAGGTTGCGATCGCACCTCTGCCATGCCAGAAAAAAGGCGGCCACCTTGGGCCCTGGTGTCCAAACGATTCTTGGGTCTCTTGGGGGATCCGCGCCCCGCACCGGGGCCCTTTCACGGGGACCCGGCGCCGGCTACAGCAGTTTGCGGAGGTCGAGCGCCAGCTGCAGGCGGTGCCGCAGGAAGGGGTCCTCGAGGTCGTTACCCAGCGCGTCGCGAAGCTTGTCCAGCCGGTAGATCACGGTGTGGCGATGGAGGTGAAGCGACTCTGCGGCCTCTTTCACCGAACCCTTCGCCAAGAACGCCTCGAGCGTCGGCAGCAACTGGCCGCCGCCCCTGATGTCGGCGTCGATGATCGGCCCCAGGTGATGGCGCACGTAGCGCTCGGCGAGAAGCGGGTTCTGCGTCAGGACGATGTAGGGCAGCACCTCCTCGTAGTCGTGGGCGCCGCCCTCCGGTCGCAGCCTGCGGCCGATGTCGATCGCCTGCTGCGCCTCCAGGTAGGAGCGGCTCACCCCATGCAGCCCGGGGTGGAAGCTGCCCAGCCCCGCTCGTACCACCGGCTTCAGGCGACCGCTCCAGCGGAGCTCGGTCTCCGCCTGTAGCTGGCGCACCAACTCTGCAGCGGTCCTGCCGCCCTCCGGCCAGAGCAGCATCAGCGTGGTCGGGTCGGCAACGTGCGTCAAAGCCCGGTCCGGCAGCTCCAGCGCGCTGGTCGCCTCGAGCAGCATCTCGGCCCCCCGCTCCGCCTCCGCCTTGCCCTGGAGCAGCTTCATTACCACCGCGCGGTAGCCGGGCGCGAGCTGGAGGTTCAGTGCCAGCGCCTGCTTTTGGAGCGCCAGCTCCGAATCGAAGGTGTCGCTGACCAGCGCGTGGAAGAAGCGGGTTCGCGCGCGGGTGCCGCGATGGAGGTGCTGCTCGCGGGCTGCGAGGTAGGTCTTGGTCACCTCGGTGGCAACCTGGTCGAGGGCGGTGAAGACGTAGTTGGCGGTCACCACCATCGCCTCAGGGTCCGCCTCCCGCGTTTCCCGCCAGGCGGCGAGGATGGCGGCCCAGGCGACCTTGGCGGCGACCCGGTAAGCGGCCAGGACCGGTTCCACCGACTGCGACCCGCGGGCTTGGTGGACGCCCAGCTGGGCGACCCGGCGGAGCTCCTCCGCGGTCGGCGCGCGCGCCTCCCGGGCCGTCGCCAGGAAGAGGTCGAGGCCCGCCTCGCAGGCCCTTGCGATGGCCGCGGCGGAGGGTGGTGCGCCGGCGGACGCATCCCAGCTGATCTCGCTCACCACGGCCCGCGCCATGTGCCGGGCCAGCCCCACCCGGCGGCCGTCGATGAGCGCCATCAGCGACTCCGGGAGCAGTGGGCCCGGTTTGGCCGCGATGTCCCGCCTCGCCATCAGCCGCAATATAGGCTCGGTCGCCGCCGTTGGACCCGGCGTCCCACCGCCCCGGACCCCCTGCCGGGTTGGCTCCTTCGAACGCGCATGCGTATACTGCCGCTGGCCCCGCAGGGAATTGATGCAGACTCCCAATAGAGCATTCCAAGCCCTGCACGAGGTCGCGGTCGCCGCGGCTGGGCTTCGCGATCCGAAAACGCTTGCCGAGCTCCTCGTCGATCGCGCACGGGATCTCCTGGAGGCCGACGCGGCGGCCCTCTACTGGTGGTACCCGGAGGTTGGGCTGCTTCGCACGCTGGCCCACAACGATCCCCGGGAAAAGGACCCCGAGCCTCCCTTCAAGCCCACCGAGGGAGCTGCGGGCAGGGCTTTCTCCTCCTCGGCCCCGGTCCGGGTCGACGACTACCGATCGTGGCCGGAGGCGGTCCCCACCTCGGTGCGCAAGGGGATCGAGAGCGGGCTCGCGGTTCCCCTCATGGCGTCGCACCGGGCGATCGGCGCCCTCGGCGTCTTCAACCGCCGGACGCGGAGCTGGACCGAGGACGAGGAGCAGTTACTGATGCTCTTCGCGGCCCAGGTCGCGCCCGCCCTCGAGGCTGCCCGACTGACCCAGGAGACCATCGAGCAGGCGCACAACTTCCGGGCGCTCCACGAGGTCGCGATCGCGGCCGGTGGCCTTCGTGACCTGGCCGAGCTTGGCCGGCTGGTGGTCGACCGGGCTCGTCAGCTGCTCAAGACCGAGAGTGCCACCCTGCGCTGGTGGGACGCCTCGACCTCCAGCCTTCGGCTCCTCGCCAGCGTGCCGGCCCTCGCCGGCTCCACGGAGCGGATCGCGCCCGGCGTTGGTTCGCTGGGACAGGCCTTCGAGCGCCGGGAGCCGGCCGTGATCGACAACTACGTTGAGGCGTCCGACACCCTGGAGTGGGCTGTCGGGGAAGGCATCCGATCGGCGCTCGGGGTGCCGGTGATGGCCCGAGAGGAGCCGCTCGGGGCGCTTGGCGTCGCCACCACCTCGGAGCGCACCTTCGGGAGGGAGGAGATCTGGCTCCTGACCATGCTGGCAGCGCAGGTAGGGCCCGCGCTGGAGGCGGCCCGCCTCTACGCGGAGTCGGAGCGACGGCGGCACGAGGCCGAGGCGCTGGCGGAGCTGGTCCGAGCCGGCGCCGGACAGGACGACACCGACAAGGCGATCGCGCTGATCGTCGAGCAGGCCAGCCGGCTGGTCGGCTGCGATTACGCCATGGTGGTCCTCACGACGCCCGACGGCGGAACGGAGGTGAAGGGCCACCACGGCACCCGCTCGGCGGTCTGGGCGCGCGGTGTCGCGATCTCCGCCACCGGCCACCCGGCCCAGGTCCTGGGCGCTGGCGCGACCGTGGTCCTGCCGAACATCGAGGCAGCCGAGCATCCGATCCACCGCGCCGAGGGCGGCCGCGCCGCGATCGGGGTGCCCCTGCGAGAGGCAGGCCGGCTGATCGGCGTGATGATCCTCGGCTGGAGGCAGCCACTGGTCCCTGACCCGGAGGCGGTACGGCTCGCGGAGGCGGTCGCCGGCTACGCGGCGACCATCATCGACAACGTCCGCGGCCACGAGCGCGAGCGCCACCTGGCGGTTGAGGCCGCCGCCCGGAGCGCCGAGCTGGCGGCGGTGATCGACCACATCCCTGCCGGCGTCTACGCCGCCGACCTGGAGGGACGGATCGTGCTCATGAACCCCGCGGGCGTGGCGATGATGGCCCCCGACGGTGGGTTCCAGGGCGACGCCCTGGGCGGGCTCGACGCCTTCACCATCCTCGACCCGGTCACGCGGCGGCCGCTGGAAGGGCGCGAGCTCGCCATGTCGCGGGCTCTGCGTGGCGAGCAGGTGGACCGGGAGGAGACCATCGTCCAGCTCCGCGACGGGCCGCAGAGGTATCTCGAGTCGTCGGCCGTCCCGCTCCGCAACGCCGCCGGGACCGTCTCCGGCGCCCTCGTGATCTTCTCGGACATCACCCGGGAGAAAAGCCTGGTGGGCGACCTCGCCGCCTCCGAGGAGCGCTTCCGATCCCTCTACGGGATGGTCGCCTGCGGAGTGCTGGTCCAGGACGCGGAGGGGCGGGTGCTGGACGCCAACGGGCCCGCCCAGGAGATGCTCGGGTGGTCCCTGGAGGAGATGAGGGGCAGGAGGACGGGCAGTCTTTGGGAGGCGGTGGGTGGCGACCTGAAGCCGGTTTCGCTGGAGGAGCTGCCGACGATGCTGGCGCTCCGGACGAAGCGGGTCATGAAGGGCCAGCTGCTCGGCATCACGCGGCGTGACGGCGGGACGCGGTGGCTTCAGATCGACACCATCCCCGTCTTCCAGGCGGACGGCAGTCCGCTCCAGGTCGTCTCCAGCTTCATCGACATCACCGAGCGGAAGGCGGCCGAGGAGCGGCTCGCCGACAGCGAGCTGAAGCTCCGGACCATCTTCGAGGGGGCTCCCATCGGACTCGCCCGGATCGACCTCGAGGGACACATCCAGGAGGCCAACCTGGCCCTGCGGACGATGCTCGGCTACCCGGAGAAGCAGCTGGTTGGGCTTCGCTTCGAGCTGGTGCTGGGGAGCGCTGGTAGCGGCGACGCGGCCCTCGTCGAGAACTTCCTCAAGAGCGGCCGCGATCGCTTCCAGGCCGAGCTGGCGGTCCGCCCCAAGGACGGGACGGAGCGCTGGGGCTCGGTCAGCCTCTCGCTGGTCCGAGGCTCTTTCCGGGAGCCGCTCTACCTCATCGGCATGCTGGAGGACATCACCGACCGGCGGGCGCAGACCGAGCTGCTCGAGTACCAGGCGCTGCACGATTCGCTGACCGACCTGCCCAACCGGACGCTGCTCAACGACCGCCTCCAGCAGGCGATCCTCACCGCCCAGCGCGAGAACCGCCAGCTGGCGCTCCTGATCATGGACCTGAACCGTTTCAAGGACGTCAACGACACCTTCGGACACCACCTCGGCGACGTCCTCCTGCAGCAGGTCGGCCCTCGGATCATGGGCGTGCTTCGCGAGTCGGACACCGTCGCCCGGCTCGGCGGCGACGAGTTCGCGGTGGTGCTGCCCACGGCCGATGACGAGGCCGGCGCCACCCTCGCCGCCAGGCGCCTCCTGACGGCTCTGGAGGAGCCGTTCGAGATCGAGGAGCGCCGGCTCGAGGTGGGCGGCTCGATCGGCATCGCGATCACGCCCCAGCACGGAACCGACCCCGCCACGCTGATGCGCCGCGCCGACATCGCCATGTACGTGGCGAAGCGGACGAGGTCCGGCTTCGCCATCTATTCGCCCGAGCACGACAAGCACAGCCCGGGGCGGCTGACCCTGATGGGCGAGCTCCGCGACGCCCTCCAGACCGGCGCCCTGGTGCTCCACTACCAGCCCCAGGTCGACCTCGCCACCTCCTCTGTCAGCGGCGTCGAGACCCTGATCCGCTGGCAGCACCCGCGTCACGGGTTGATGCCCCCGGAGGAGTTCCTCGGCCTGGCCGAGGAGAATGGGCTCATCGTCGGCGTCAGCGAATGGGCACTCAACGCAGCCTTGGGGCAGCTCAAGACCTGGGGCTCCCGCCGGGCGCTCCCGGTCGCCGTCAACATCTCCGTGCAGAACCTCCAGGAGCCCGACTTCCCGGGCCTGGTCGCGAGTCTTCTGGAGCGCCACGCGGTGGCGCCCGAGCTGCTCAAGATCGAGATCGCCGAGACCGCACTGATGGCGGATCCAGGCCGCTCCGGCGAGATCATCGGCAGGCTCCGCGAGATGGGGGTCTTAACGTCGATTGACGACTTTGGGGCCGGCTACTCCTCGCTCGCCTACCTGAAGCAGCTGCAGGTCGACGAGCTCAAGATCGACCGCTCCTTCGTGGTCGGGATCACGCCGGCGGCGGACGTGGTGCCAATCGTCCGTTCGGCCATAGACCTCGGCCACAGCCTCGGTCTCCGGGTCATCGCCGAGGGTGTCGAGACCCAGGCCGCCTGGGACATCCTGAACGACCTCGGCTGCGACGCCGTGCAGGGCTTCCTGGTCACCCGCCCGCTGCCCGCCCGGCAGCTGGTCCGCTGGCTGGCGGCGGGGCTCGTCCGGCGGGCTCCCGACCTGACGCGCTGACCCGGGCGCGGCATTCATGAAGCTCTCCCCGGTGGAGGCCCGCCGCCTTGCGATCAACGCCCAGCGCCTGGCGGGACCGCGACTCCCGGCCACGGCCGAGGGGCTGCTCGAGGTGGCCCGATCGCTTCGTTGCATCCAGATCGACGCCGTCGGCATCGCCGGCGCGCCGACCCAGCTGCTGGTCCCCTTCAGCCGCGTCGGGCCCTACGACCGGGCGCTGGTAGACCGGCTGGCCTTCGAGGACAAGACGCTGTTCCACTACTTCGCGCACGCGGCATCGTTGGTGCTGACCGAGGACTTCCCGATCCACTGGGGATCGATGCGCAAGTACGCGGCGCGGCCGGACACCTGGGGCGCGCGGATCCACGAGTGGATGGCGGAGAACCAGGCCCTCCGCCGCCAGGTACTGGAACAGATCGCGGCCCGGGGCCCGCTACGCTCGCGCGACTTCGAGAACACCGCGCGCACCGACTGGCGGTCGAGCGGCTGGACCGAGGGTCGGAGCGTCAACCGGATGCTCGAGTTCCTCTGGGTCGAGGGCGAGCTTACGGTCGCCGGCCGCAACGGCCAAGAGCGCCTCTGGGACCTCTCCGAGCGATGGTTCCCTCCCTGGACCCCACGCGAGCGGCTGGCCCCCGAGGAGCGCTCCGATCGGGGCGTCAGCCACGCCCTCCGCGCCCTCGGTGCCGCGACCGTGCGGCAGGTGTCGAACTACTTCCTGCGAAGGTCTCTTCGCACTGGCTATCCGGACCTGGCGGGGTCGCTGACGCGCCTCGGGCGCTCCGGGGCGGTGCTGCCGGTGACGATCGAGGGCTGGAAGGGCGATTGGTACCTTCACCGCGACTCGCTGGCCTTTGTCGAGATGCCGTGGCAGCCGCGGACGGAGCTGCTCTCGCCCTTCGACAACCTCATCGCCGACCGCCAGCGGACGAGCCAGCTCTTCGGTTTCGACTACACCATCGAGATCTACGTGCCGCCCGCCAAACGGAGGCGCGGCTACTACGCGATGCCGGTCCTGTCCGGGGACACGATCATCGGCACCGTCGATCCGAGCTTCGACCGCAGGTCCCGGGTCCTGACCCTCAAGCGGGTAGCGCTGGAGCCGGGCGTCCGCCTCACCGATGCCGCCCGCAGGGCGGTTACCGAACTGGGCCGTTTCGTCGGAGCCGAGGAGGTCGTATACCCGGCCGGCTAGGCCGGCGTCAGCCTCGCCATGAATGCCAGCATCCTCCGCCAGGCGGCGTCGCAGGCCTCAGCGTGCTCGGTGTAGGTGCGGTCGAAAAAGCTGTGCGGCGCGTCCGGGTAGGTGTGGGTCTCGACCGGGATGCCGCCGGCGCGGACCTCGGCGGCCACCTTCTCGAACTGCTCGGGCGGGGTGAAGTCGGCGCCCGCGATGAACATCAGGATCTCGCCCTTCATCTCCGTCAGCTGCGGCAGGATCTGTTCTGGCCTCCCGCCGTAGAAGCCGATCGCGCCGGCCAGGCCGTGGCCCTTCGCCAGCTGCGACCAGGAATTGCCGCCGCCGAAGCAGAAGCCGACGGTGAAGACCGCGCGGGGGCGGCCGCCGTCTGCCGTCGCCAGGTACTCGACGCAGGCCCGGACGTCGGCGGCGATGCCCTCTTGGGTGGTCTGCTCGCGGTGGATCTTCCAGTCGAAAGCTTCGCTCCGGTCCTCGGTCTGGGCCGTTCGGCCGAAATAGTCGAAGGCGATCGCCTCGATCCCTGCTTCGGCGAAGCGGGTGGCCAGCTCCTTGTAAAAGGGGTGCAGGCCGCGGACGTCGGGCAGGATCACGATCCCGGAGCCGGTCGGGGCCTGGGCGCGGGCCGCGTAGGCCATGAACCGGTTGCCGTCGGCCGCGGTGAGCCGCAGGTCGGTCTCGTCGGAGGCGGCGCCCCCGATGAGCGGTGGCAGGGGAGGTCGGGCGTCGTCGGTGTAGCACATGCTTCCACGTTATCTTCACTGGCGTGGCTGGCGTAACGCTCGAGCGCGCCGAGGGCCTGGCGACCATCAGGATCGACCGCCCGGAGGCGCGCAACGCCCTCAACCGGGAGGCCATGGACGCCCTCGACAGCGCTCTCGACGAGGTGGCCGGCTGGGACGTTCATGCCGTCTTCATCCGGGGCCGCGGCGACCGCGCCTTCGTCTCCGGTGGCGACCTGAAGGAGCTGGAGAGCGTCCGCGAGGAAGACTTCGCCTTCGAGCTGGCGGAGCGGATGCGGCGCACGCTGGACCGGATTCCGGCGCTGCCGATGCCGGTGGTGGCGATCGTCAACGGACACGCCATCGGCGGCGGCGCGGAGGTCGCGATCGGCTGCGACTACCGCCTGGCGGCCGACGACGTGAGGATCGGCTTCACCCAGGCGACGCTGGGCCTGATGCCCGCCTGGGGCGGGATCGAGCGCCTGGTGCAGGCGATCGGCCGCGGCCGCGCCCTCCACCTCCTGACCACCGGCCGCACCATCGACGCCGGCGAGGCCTGGCGGATCGGGCTCTTCGAGGAAATCACACCGCGCGCCATCCTCGAAGAACGCGTGGCCTCGCTGGCGGCCGAGCTGTCCCGGGTGCCGGTGGCGGCCCTCGCCGGCATGAAGCGAGCCGCCGAGGCTGCGCAGCCCTACGCCCGCCCGGAGCTGGCGTCGGCCGCCAGCAGGGACTTCGCGCGGGCGTGGGTCGACGAGGAGCACTGGAAGGCATTGGAACGAGCCGAGGAGAGGAGAAGGAAATGAAGATCGAGAGCACGGGCTTCACGGCCGCGGACCTCGCGCATTACAGCGACGAGCTGGCCGACCACGAACGCCTGGTGCTGGCCAGACGCCTCGAAAAGGCGTCGGAGCGGCTCCTCGAGCTGGCGCCCAGGGTCGAGGGGTCGACCGGTGAGGCCGAGGGCTGGAACGCCCGCGAGGTGCTCGCCCACATCTCGGTCCTGAGCAAGTTCTACGGCATGCTGACCTACAAGATCGGGAGCGGGCAGATGACCGAGCTCGACCTCTTGGGGGGCGTGCAGCTCCGCGACGTACTCGGCGAGCAGCTGTCGAAGGAGGACCCCACGATCCTGGTCGAGCGGGCGGTCGCGGACCACCGGCGGACAATTGAGTACCTGCGCTCGGCCGACGCGGCCTCGATGCGCCGGGAATGCGTCCTCGACGGGGGCCGGACCGTGATGCGCGCCGGAGATGTGGCCCGGGAAGCGCTGATCGGCCATCTCGAGATGCACGTCGAGCAGCTCGCGAAGGCGCTCGGTTGAGCCAGGCTCGGTACCGCGTATACGATCTCGGCTGTCCGCTCGAGGCGACCACCCCGGTCGCCCCCGGTCATCCGAACTTCCGGATGGCCCTCCTACGCCGGCACGGGGACGTGCTCCGTCCCGACGGATCGTCGAGCGCCAACGAGCTGATCTCCACCTCCGGGCACACCGGCACCCACATCGACGGCTTCGCCCACTTCTCACAGGACGGTCGCCTGCACGGCGACGAGGACGCGGGGGAGGCCTCGCGGGGCGGGCGCTTCAAGGTCCACGGGGCCGACACCATCGCGCCCATCGTCACCCACGGCGTGCTCCTCGACGTGGCCGCCGCCGAGGGGGCCGAGGCGCTGGAGGCCGGGCGGCGGATCACTGCCGAGGACGTCGAGAAGACCTGCCGCCACCATGGCGTCGAGGTCGGCGCCGGCGACGCCGTGCTCTTCCGGACCGGCTGGCCGGTGGGGCGGTACCAGGACGAGGCGGCCTACGTGGGCTGGCCGACCGGCGTCCCCGGCCCGGATGAGAGCGCCGCCCGCTGGCTTGCGGAGCGCAAGGTGCACGTCGCCGGCTCGGACACCATCGCCTTCGAGTGGCTGGCGCCGGGCGCCGGACATGCCCGCCTGCCGGTCCACGTCATCCTGCTGGTCGGGTCGGGGATCCACATCATCGAGGTGATGGACCTGGAGGAGCTGGCCCGCGACGGGGTGCGCGAATTCCTCTTCGTGTGCTCGCCGCTGAAGATGGTTGGCGCCACCGGCTCGCCGGTCCGGCCGCTGGCGCTGGTCGAGGCTTGAGGACCAGGGTCACCGACCTCCTCGGCATCCGCCACCCAGTCCTCCTCGGGCCGATGGGCGGCGGGACGGACGCCCGCCTCGTCTCGGCTGTGTCCCAGGCCGGCGGGTTGGGGCTGCTGGCAGCCTCCTCCCTGAGCCTGGAGGCGGTGGAGGCCGAGGTGGCGATGATCCGCGAGCTGACCCCTATGCCATTCGGGCTGAACCTAATACTCTGGCGCTCGGCTGACCGGGTCCCCTTCATCCTCGAGCAGCAGCCGGCCGTCCTCTCCACCGCCTTTGGCGACCCGTCGCCCTTCGTGGAGATGGCGCACGACGCCGGCGCCCTGCACGTCCACATGGTCAACACGGTCCCCGAGGCGGTCGCCGCCGCGACTGCCGGGGTAGACCTCATCATCGCCCAGGGCCAGGAGGGTGGTGGCCACGTCGGCCTCCAGTCGACCTTCACGCTCGTCCCTCAGGTCGTAGACGCGGTCGACGTCCCGGTGGTGGCGGCGGGCGGGATCGGAGACGGTCGCGGTCTGGCCGCCGCGCTGGCTCTCGGGGCGGAGGGGGTGCTGATGGGCACCCGCTTCCTTGCCACCCGCGAGGCGCCGATCCCGGACGGCTGGAAGCGGGCGATCCTCGACGCTTCCGGCCACGACACGGTCCGGACCTCGATCCCCGACTACGCGCAGGAGGCCGCCTGGCCCCCGCCGGTCGCCGCGCGCGCCATCCGCAACGCCTTCCTCGACCGCTGGCTGGGCCGGGAGGAAGAGGTTCGCCGTCTGGGGAAGCAGCTCGGCGAGAAGCTGGCCCAGGCTCGCGCCGACGACGACCCCGCCGAGATGAACCTTCTCTCGGGCGAGGTGGTGGGGCTGATCGGCGACCTGCCCAGCGCCCGGGCCCTCATGGAGCGGGTCGTCCGCGAGGCGGAGGGGCTGCTGCCTCAGCTGGCGGCGAAGGCGGCCGGCAAGGGAGCCCCGAAAGCCGAGGCGTAGCGCTCGCCGAAGTCGGCCAGGGTGTAGGAGTGCTCGATGGTACCCGCCTGCTCGACCACGTAGGCCGCGGCCAGCGACGCCACCCGCCCGGCCTCGGCCGGGCCCAGGCCGCGCAGCAGCCCTGCGACCAGGCCCGAACGGTAGGCGTCGCCGGCGCCGGTCGGGTCCACCTCCTGCCGGGCCGACGCGGCGGGGATGTCGACCCGGCCGGTGGCGGATTCGATCCGCGAGCCCTGGCGGCCCAGCGTGGTCACCACCGTCTCGGTCAGCTCCAGCAGTCCCGGCACATCGCGGCCCGTCCGCTGGCGGATCAGCTCCAGCTCGTAGTCGTTGCCGATCAGGATCCAGGCGCCCCGGCAGCCCTCCTCGAGGTCCTCCTTCGACATGTGGGGCAGCTGGTGGGCGGGGTCGAAGACGAAAGGGATCCCCGCCGCCCGGCACTCGGCGACCAGCCGCGTCATCCCCGACGGTCCGTTGGGCCCGACGATCACGGCGGCCGGCCGCACCCCGCAGTCGGCGAGGCCGAACTCCACCGCCCGGTTCATGGCGCCGCCGTAGTAGCCCGTGATCTGGTTGTGGTCGAGGTCGGTGGTGGTGAAGCCGGTGGCGGTGGTCTCGTCCGCCAGCAGGCGAAGGCCGCTGCAGTCGATGCCGAGCTCCTCCAGCCAGCGCCGGTAGCCGTCCGCGTCGGCCCCGGCCGTCGCCAGAATGGCAGCGGGGTGGCCGAGCAGTCGGAGCGAGTAGGCGTAGTTCGCGGCCACGCCGCCTCGCCGCTTCTCGAACTTCTCGACCAAAAAGCTCAGGTTCAGGATGTGGACCTGGTCGAGCATGATGTGGTCGCGGAAGCGCCCGTTGAAGGTGAGGATGTAGTCGAAGGCGACCGACCCGGTCGCCAGCACCATCCCTTTCCCCCCACCAGACACGGGGCTAGACACTAGCCGAATCGGCGTCGAGCCATTCCAGCCACTGCCCGTGGTCGTGGGCCGCGGCCAGCCGGGTGTGCGTCCTCCGCCCACCCTCGAGGTGGTCCAGCTCGAGGTAGGGCTTCTCGCCGGGGAACCACTCCAGGCTCACCCGGTCGATCGGCCGGGAGCGCGCAGCGATCGCCACCTGGGCCTCCAGCCGATCCCGCTCCTCGGGCCGGAACTGGCCGATCGTGAAGCTGGAGAAGAGGCAGAGCGCGGTGTTGGCCGGCGCCTGGGCGATCGCCTCAGGCAGCAGCTCCAGGGCATCTCCGCGGAGCAGCCGCGGCGGGCGCTGGCGGGCGACCTCGATGGCCTCGAGGAGGACTTTTGCCCGCCACGGCTGGTCCGGCCAGACGAGGGCCCGCAGCCACAGCGCCTGCTCGGGATCGCAGACGTCCACCGGCTCGCGGTCGATGCCCAGCCGCCAGGCCACCGGCGCGATCGCGGTCGGCGGCCGGAGCTCTCCGCGGAGGCGGCACTCGATCAGCACCGTCGAGGCCGGATCCCCGGTCTCCTCGCCCCCGTAGGAATAGCGGTAGCGGTCGCCCAGCAGGTTGAGCCCCGCGCTGCTGCCCACCTCGAGAAGGGCGAGCGGCAGCCCGGACAGGGCGGCGATAACCGCGAAGGCCGGCTGGAGGGCTGAGCTGCGGCCGACCTCGTTGGTCTGGACCCGGCGGGTGTGGACCAGGTCGGCGACCGCCTCACGGTTGGCGAGGCAGAACTCGCGGAAGGCGGGGTAGGGGTCCTCGTCGACGTCGCGGCCGCCGTTGAGGCTCGGGTAGAGGCGGGCGAGCGGATGCTGCACCCCCTTCAGGAGGAGAAAGTGGACGGCGCCGAAGAGCAGGTTGGGAGGCGGCTGCCCGATGGGCCCCTCGACGGCCAGCGCCAGGAGCTCGGGGTCCTCGAGGATGCGGGTGCTGAGGCCGGCGTAGAGGGGCGAGGTGACCCGGGTGAAGAGCTCGAAGGAGGCAATCGCCCCGACCTGCGGCTCGACCCGGGTCAGCAGCTGGAGCGCGAAGTCGCCGAAGACGTCGATGTGAGCCACCCGCCTTCGCTTTTCGGGCTGGATGGCCAGCAGGGGTATGCCCTGTGCTCGCGCCCATGGCTCGAGGACCGGGCGCAGGCCGATCACGTGCAGGAAGGGGCGGGTCATCAGGAAGCCGCGGGCCGAGCGGGTGCCGTGGTAGTGGTCGAAATTGCGATGGACGGCGATGCCGCCGTCCTCGGCCCAGGCGATCGCCGCCTTCACCGCGCGCCGCTCGAAGTACCGTTCTTCACTCAAGCCATTGAGGATGCTCTCATGACCTCCGAGGTGACCGAGGCGCCAGTCCAGGTCATCGCCGTCAGTCCCGCCGACACCCTGCGCTGGGTCAAGCCGGACCTGCTGACGCGACTGCTCCCCTTCGCCATCGTGGTCGCCGCCGCCTGGTTCATCTGGAGACCGGCGTGGCTGGGCATCTCAGTAGGTGACCTGCGCTGGCAGCTCGGGTTCGGGCTGGCCGGCCTGCCGTTGATGTTCGTGCTGGCGACCCTGCTCCAGCTCCCGCTCAGCCGCCGGCGCGGGGCGCTGCGCGTGGGAAGCGGGCCCGACGTGGTCCTCGAGGCCGGGTTCTACCTGCTCAACGGGCCGCTCGAGGAGGGATTCTTCCGGGGCCTGGTCCAGGGCGGGCTCGGCCTCCTTCTCGGCGCCCCGGCCGGCTTTCTCATCGGGACCGCCGGCTACGTCCTCTACCACCGGCTGGGTGGCTGGACCTGGGCCGACGTCGCCGCCACCGCGCTGGCCGGGATCCCGCTCGGCCTGGCCTTCTGGCTGCTGCCCGGTCCGCCCTCGCTGCTGGGCGTCTCGCTCGCCCACGTCGGCGCGACCTGCGGTTTCCTGGGACCGGGTCCCTACCTGCTTCGCCGGCTCCGGCTGATTTGAGC
>Ga0307373_10004154_pt1 | contig 24574 bp, 22 predicted proteins | sample OX2MG_FD_202534 | JGI IMG/M metagenome (GOLD analysis project Ga0307373, IMG submission 202534) | Soil microbial communities from Risofladan, Vaasa, Finland - OX-2 | ecosystem: Environmental > Terrestrial > Soil > Coastal area > Acid sulfate soil | place: Finland: Risofladan, Vaasa | collected...
AGAGAGGCGAGGTCCGATCCGGCGTCGGGCTCGCTGAAACCTTGGCACCAGCGGTCGCGGCCGTTCACGATGCCAGGGAGGAAGCGACGTTTGACGTCGTCGCTGCCATGCTCGAGGAAGCCCTGGACCAGATAGCCGACGCTCGGGCGTGGCGGGGCTCCGGCGGCGGCCAGCTCCTCGTCCACGATGACGTCGAAGACGCTCGGCATCTCTTGGCCACCCACATCCACAGGCCATGACATGCCGAAGAATCCGGCGTCGTACAGCGACTGGTGCCAGGCGGCCTGGCCGGCCCAGTAGCCGTCGTCCGTCGAGGATGCCGGCAGACCCGGATTGTGCTCGGCCACCCACGCCCGCAGACGTAGCCGGAACTCGCGCTCGGCGGGGGCGTCACCGAAGTCCATGACTGCTCCCCACCGGTGTCCGTATCCCGTGATGGGCGAGCACGCGCTCGACGTTGGTGTCGGCCCCTCCGAACAGCTCGATCGAGAGCAGGGCCCGCCGGAGGAACACGTGGGCCAGGCAGTCCCAGGTATTGCCGATGCCACCGTGCACCTGCACCGACGTCTCGCACACGAAGAGGGCCGCCCGGGCGCAATACGCCTTGGCCGCCGCCGTGGCGGCCAGCGCGTCGGGTGGGGCCAGGGCGTCGACGGCCCACGCCGCATGCAGGGCGATGCTGCGCGAACCTTCCATCGCCACGTAGGCGTCCACCAGTAGGTGCTGGAGGGCCTGGAAGGATCCGATGGGCGCGTCGTACTGCCGGCGGGTTGACGCGTACGCCCGTGCCAGCTCGAAAGCGCCGCGCATGACGCCGACCAGATCGGCACAGCTCAGGGCCAACCCGAGCGCCATCCAGGCGGCCAGGTGGTCCTCGCCGAGAACATCAGGCGTCTCGAGCACGGCGAGCACGGCGCCGTCTTTGACGACGGCGCTGCGGCGGGTGAGGTCGAGGCGGCTCTCCCCTGCCTGCAGCGGCACGAGGCCGAGGCGCCACCGGCTGGCGGTTTCGTCACCCAGGAGCACCAGCGCCGCCCGCCCTTCAGTGGCGTCCACCGATACCCCCGCCGGTGTCTCGCCGTTCAGTGAGCGCGCCGGCCATGACAGGGTTCTGTCGAGAAGCACGGTCTCGGGCGCGTCGGCGAGCCCGGCACCGGCCCGTCGGCGCAGATCAGCGGCCATGACCGGGCCCACAAAGGGCACGTCGGCCAAGCCACGCCCAAGCTCCTCGGCCACGATGGCGACCTCCACCACCGAGGTGAGCGGCCCATCGTCCTCGGCGCGCTGTCGCAGCTCAAGCCAGCCCGACACCTCCACGGCATCAGCCAGCCTCCCCGAGCGCTCCATGTCGTCGAGGCCGGCCACGGTGCCCGGACCGAGCCGGTCGACGACATGGGCCGCGGCGTCCCGCAGGGCATGCTGCTCGGGGGACAGACGGACGTCCATCACGCCTCGGCCGGCGAGCCGAGCAGAGCTGGCGCCCACTGATCGCGCAGTGACCGGCGCAGCGCCTTGCCCGACGGCAATCTCGGGACCGCATCCACCACGATCACGTGGCGAAGCTGCTTGTAGGTGGCGAGTGTGTCAGCCACGAGCTGCTGCAGCTCCTCCGCCGTGACCGAAGCAGCCGGATCGAGATGTACGGCGGCGACCGGGACCTCCCCGGCTCGCTCGTCGGCGATGCCGAACACGGCGCAGTCGAGCACGCCCGGGTACCCGATGAGGACGGCCTCGATCTCGGCCGGCGCCACCTGGAAGCCGTTGACCTTGATCATCTCCTTGAGCCGGTCGGTGAGATGCACCCATCCCTCGGGCTCCAGGTATCCCACGTCGCCGGTGCGGTACCAGCCGTCGACCACCGACTCGGCAGTCGCACTGTCGGGCAGATAGCCGGCCATGCACGATCGGCTCCGCACCTGGATCTCCCCGGTGCCGCCGGGCTCGAGTTCGGCGTCGGTGTCGATATCCACCACACGCAGCTCCACCCCCGGGGGCGGAAGCCCAGCCGAGTCGAGGCGCCACTGCTCGGGTCGGGCCACGGGGTTGGCGGCGATGACCGGCACTTCGCTGGTTCCGTAGGCCGGCAGCCACCGCACTCCGGTCCGAGCCGTCACCACCCGGGCCACGGGCTCGGTGACGGGGGTGGCGCCCCACATGATGTAGCGCAGTGACGACAGGTCGAAGTCCTCGAGGTGCGGGTGGTTGGCCATGGCCAGGGCTATGGGCGCCACCGCCATCTCGATGGTCATGCGGTCGGCCCCGATACAGCGCAGCACCTCGTCGAGGTCGAAACGCCGATGCAGGCGCACGGTGACCCCGGCCGACATGGCGACCAGCAAGTTGAGCAGCCCGAGGATGTGCGAAGGGGGCGTGGCGATCTGGAATCGGTCCGCCGCGCTCAGACCCAGGGCACCGACCCAGTGGGCGGTGGCGTGGCCTATCGATTCGTGCGTGTGGCGGACCGCCTTGGGGAGGCCGGTCGTTCCCGAGCTGAACACAAGGACGGCCTCGCTGTTCGGCGCCACGACTCGGCGCTCCGGTGCGGGCCCGCCGGCCGCCAGGGTGGCCACGACCGGGTCGTCGACGTCGGTGACCTGATCACGCCCGAGCGGTCCGGCCAGCAGGGACAGGCCCTCGGTATCGGTCAGGCCGTGGACAGGTTCGGTCAGTGCCAGGGCGGCGTTGACCTCGGCGGTCTTCCAGGCGGGACTGATGAGGACGGTGGCCGCCCCCAGCTTGCTCACGGCGTGCACGGCGACCACGAACTCCACGCGATTGGCCATGAGCAGCGCCACCCTGGCACCGGGGCCGACCCCGGCCCCGGCGAGGTGCCCGGCCAGCGCATTGGCCCACCGGTCGAGTTCGGCGAAGCTCCAGGAGTACTCAGGAGAACGTACAGCGACACGTTTGCCCAGCTCATGGGCAGAGCGTTCAAGCCCGCCATGCATCGGCCCCAGCCCCATATGAGAACATTATTCTCGTTTTCGAATATCGCTGTCAACGGATCCGGCTTGTAGGCTTCTCGCATGGCTCCGACCCCACGGCCGGAAGACGCCGACGACGTCAGGCAACAGATCATCGACACCGTCCGCCGGTTCGTGGCGAACGAGGTCGTGCCTGTCGCCGCCGGGCTCGAGAGGGAGGATCGGTTCCCGACGGACATCGTCGAAGACATGCGCGCCATGGGCCTGTTCGGGGTCACCATCCCCGAGCGCTACGGCGGCCTCGGCCTCGACCTGGTCACCTATGTCGGCATCATCGAGGAGCTGGCATACGGCTGGATGAGCTTAACCGGCATCGTGAACACCCACACCATGGTGGCGACCCTCTTGGTGGCCCACGGCAGCGAAGAGCAGAAGCAGCGCTGGCTCCCGGTGATGGCCGCCGGGGAGCGGCGCGGCGCGCTGTCGCTCTCCGAGCCGGACGCCGGCAGCGACACCCGGAACATCTCCTGTAGGGCGGAGCGCGACGGTGACGAGTACGTCGTGAACGGCACCAAGGCATGGGTGACCAACGGCGAGCGGGCAGGCATCGTGGCGCTGGCCGCTCGCACCGAAGAGGGCATCTCGGCGCTGATCGTGGAGAAGGAGCCGGGCCCGGCGTTCGAGGGGATCTCCATATCCAAGCACGTGGGCAAGCTCGGGTACCGGGGCGTGGAGACCGTCGAGATGGCTTACGTCGACCACCGGGTGCCGCGGGCCAACCTGGTGGGCGATGCCGGACGGGGCCTTCCCCAGATCCTCGGGGTGCTCGAGGTGGGTCGCATCAACATCGCAGCGCGTGCCTGTGGCGTGGCCCGGGCTGCTTTCGACGCCGCGCTGGCGTATGCGTCGCAACGCAGCACCTTCGGCAAGCCCATCGCCGAACACCAGGCCATCCAGCTGAAGCTGGCCGATATGGCCACCCGGCTGGAAGCGTCGCGTCTGCTCACCAAGAATGCGGCAGAGCGCAAGATGGCCGGCCTTCGCTGCGATGTCGAGGCCGGGATGGCCAAGCTCTTCGCCAGCGAGACGGCTTTCGAGCTGGCCACCGAGGCTATGCGCATCCACGGCGGCGTCGGCTACACCACCGATCTCCCGATCGAGCGGTACTTCCGCGACGCGCCGCTCATGATGATCGGGGAGGGCACCAATGAGATCCAACGCCTCGTCATCGCCCGGGGACTGCTCGCCCGGGCCAACGGGCGTGACTGAACGCCGGCGCTCGGTTCTAACGCTCGGCTAACGCTCGGTTCTCACGCTCCGGCGCGCCGGCGCGCAGCTCGGCTCGCACCTCGTCGGTGTGCTGGCCGAGCTGCGGCACCCATCCTGATCGGGGACGGACGTCGGAGAACTGAAAGGGGCTGTTGACCGTGCGCAGTGCGCCGCCGTCCACCTCGACGAGCCCGTCGTTCTCAACGAGTTGGGGGTCGTGGACCACCTCGGCCGGGGTCTGGGCCGGCGCCCACCACACCCCCTCGGCCTCGAAGCGCTCGATCCACTCGTCGAGGGGGCGCTCGGCAACGATGGCATCGAGGATGGCGATGACCTCCACCCGGTTGCGGCGCATGGCGGCGGCGTCAGCGAAACGAGGGTCATCCAGGAGGTCGGTCCGGCCCAGCGCCTGCAGCACGGCACCGATATGGCGGTCGGCCTCGAGGCCGGTGAAAAACACCCAGCGGCCGTCGGCGGCCCGGTACGGGTTCATGAGCGGGGCCTGATTGCGGTGCCGGGGCTCGGCGCCGGCCACCTTGCCCAGGGCCAGTTGCAGGCCCAGGTCCCACCCGAGGACATAGGCGCCGGTGCGCAGCAGCGACACCTCGACCACTCGTCCAGACCCGGTGGCCCGCTGCTCGAGCACGGCAGCGAGAATGCCGGCCAGGGCGGCCAACCCGGTGATGTGGTCGCCGACGCCGCCTCGGGCGTTCAACGGATTGCCCTCTCCGTCGGCCATCTGCATCGAGAGGCCCGAACGGGCCCAGAAGGCGCCGATGTCGTAGGTGGGGCGGTTGCGGTCGGGGCCGCGCAGACCGTAGCCGCTCACACTGCAGTAGACGAGGCGCGGATGCCGCTCGAGAGTGGCGCCGGGCTCGAGCCCGAGCTTGTCGAGGGCGTCGAGGCGGAGGTTGGTGACGAAGACATCCGCCCCGGCCAGCAGCTTCTCCAGCGAGGCGCGGTCCTCCTCGGTGCGCAGGTCGAGCACCACACTGCGCTTGCCCCGGTTGTCGAGGGCGAAGGCGGGGTTCGGCAGGTCTCCGTCGATGCCGAGGGATCCAAATACTGAGCGCATGGGGTCGCCGGCCGGCGACTCCACCTTGACGACGTCGGCGCCCCAGTCGGCGAGCAGGGCGGCGGCGGCCGGCGCCGCCACCCAGACCCCGAGCTCCACCACCCGGAGTCCGGCCAGGGCGCTGAGCCCGCGTCGGGGATCGGCGCCCGCGTCAGCGCCGCTCACGGCACCCACCGCGGGTGTGCGGTAGCGGCGCGCCGGCGCAAATCGTCCTTTTGTACCTTGCCGGTGGCATTGAGCGGCAGCTCGTCCACGATCTCGATGACGCGCGGGACCTTGTAGTTGGCCATCCGCCCTCTCGCCCACTCGATGACGCCGGGCGCATCAACCGATGCTCCCGGTCGGGGTACCACGAAGGCAACGCCCACCTCGCCCAGGCGACGGTCGGGGATGCCGATCACGGCCGCTCGGGCCACTCCCGGATGCTCGAGCAGGAAGTTCTCCACCTCGGCCGGGTACACGTTGAACCCACCGACGATGAACACCTCCTTGGAGCGGCCAACGATCTGCAGGAACCCCCGGTCGTCCACTCTCCCGAGGTCGCCGGTGCGGAGCCAGCCGTCGTCGGTGAGGGCGGCCTCGGTGGCTTCGGGGTCGTCGAGGTAGCGCGACATGACGCTGCCGCCGCGCAGAAGGATCTCGCCGGCGGCGCCCGGCGCCATGTCCATGCCCTTGTCGTCGGCGATGCGCAGCTCGAAGCCCGGGCGGGGCCGGCCCACTGTGGTGGCCACGGTGGTGGCGTCGTCATCCGGCGACGTCGCCGTCGCCGTCCCGGCCTCGGTGAGCCCGTAGCCGGTGATCACCAACGAAAACGGAAGTTCCGCTCGCACTCGTCGGATGAGCTCGACCGGTATGTCGGCCGCTCCGGTGACGGCCACCCGCAAGGTGGAGAGGTCGTAGTGGGCCCGACCCGGGTGGTCGAGGATGGACTGATACAGCGTCGGCGCGCCGGGAAAAACCGTCACCTTCTCGCTCTGCACCCGGGTCAAGACGGCGTCCACGTCGAAGACCGCTTGGGGGAGCATGGTGGCCCCGGCGGCGATCGAGGCCAGGATGCCGGCTTTGAGCCCGAACATGTGGAAGTAGGGATTGACCATGAGGTACCGGTCGTCGGCCCGAAGTCCGGTCATGGCCACCCAGTCTGTGCCGACCCGCAAGGTGCGGCCATGGGTCTGGACAACGCCCTTGGGCCGGCCCGTGGTCCCCGACGTGAAGAGGATGTCTGACGGGTCCTCGGCCCCGAGAGCGGCCGCCCGGCGCTCGGCCTCGGACAGCGCCTCCGGAGTGGCCCGGGCCAAGAACGACGCCCACGATTGGGTGCCCTCGGGCACGCCGCCGGCGGCGACGACGATCGTGTCCAAGGCGGGAAGCTGAGCGCCGCGGAGCGATTCGACATAGTCGGTACCGAGGAACTCGGTGACGGTGACGAGCAATCGGGCGCCGCTCCGACCGAGGATGTCGGCGGCTTCGCCTCCCTTGAACCGGGTGTTGACCGGTACCAACACGCACCCCGCCTGCCAAAGGCCCAGCGCGGCGACGATCCACTCGGCGCTGTTGTAGGCCCAGATGCCGACGCGCTCCCCGGGCGCCAACCCGCAGGACACCACGGCGCCGGCAAACTGCTGGGCCTGCTCGAACAGCGCTGGATACGAGAGGCTCAGTTCCCCGTCGATCACGGCCTCATGCCCGGGGTGGGCCGTCGCTGCCGACCGGACCAGGGCGGGGATGCTCGGCCAGTCCCCCGTCATGCGGGAACGGCGTCGTCCACGTTCATGAGCCTGGCCAGGTTGCCACCCATGATCTGTCGTACGGCGTCCTCGGACAGGCTGTCGAGCTCCCGCACATAGCTGACCGGGTCTCCAAGACCCTCGGGATGCGGGAAGTCGGATCCGAACAGGACACGCTCGACCCCGATCAGTTCGGCGAGGGCACCGAGGTCCTCCTCCCAGAACGGGCTGATGTGGACCTGGCGCTTGACGACCACCACGGGGTCTTCGAGGAACTCCTGGGGCATCTTCTTGTAGGTATCCGCCAAACCCCTGAGCAGCGGCTCCACCCAGCTGCTGCCGTTCTCGATCACCGCCACCTTGAGCTGCGGAAAGCGCGACAACGCCCCCTGACAGACGAAGGAGGCCACGGCGTCCTCAACCGGCCGCCATGCTTGGAGCATACGGAAAGCCTGCGGCTGGAAGGGCAGCATTTCGCTGCTTTCACCCATCCAGTCGTTGGCGTAGCGCTCGTAGCCGCTGTCGGAAGAGTGCATGGCGACAAGCACGTCGTGTTCGACCACCTTCTGCCAGAACGGGTCGAACTCCGGCAGGGCGAACGAGCGCGGTCCGCGGTATCCCGGCACGGGGGCCGGACGGATGAGCACCACCCGGGCGCCATGGCCGACGACCCACTCGAGCTCCTCGATGGCCCGTTCCACGATGGACAGCGTGATAACCGGCGTCGAGAAGATGCGGTGCTCGTAGTCGAACTGCCACGTCTCGTACAACCAGCGGTTCAGCGCGTGGATCACCTCGTGGGTGAGCTCCGGGTCGTCACGCAGGCGCTCCTCGACCAGGCTCGCCAGCGTCGGGAACATGAGTGTCCGGTCGAGACCCTGCTCGTCCATGAGCTCCAGCCGGGGGCCGGGCTCGCGAAACGCCGGGATACAGCGCATCGGCTCCCCATAGATCTCCCGGCGGCTTTTGCGCTCGGGGTTGCCACGGCGGAAGTACTCCTCCTGGGCGCCGGGGCGGGCCACCACGTCGAACGTCGGGTTGGGGATGTATTCGCTGATCCGGCCGCGGACGACGATCTTGGTGCGTCCCCGCACGTCGATGTAGTCGATTGCCCCCTTGTAGCGGTCGGGGACGAATTTGGTGAGCGCCTCCCGAGTCTCGTAGAGGTGGTTGTCCGCATCAAACACCGGGATGCCGAGAGATCGATCCGCCATGGCACACCTTTCCGTGCATCGAGCCCTGGCCGTGATAACCGGCCTCTTGCAAACGAGAATACCGTTCCCAGCGGGTCCACGCCGGGCGCTAGGAGCCCGCGGCGAAGGGCGAGGGAGGAACCCGGGCGACCAGGTCGTCGTCGAGCTCGATCTCGAAGGCGCCGAAGACCATGGCCAGCAGGTCGTAGGCGCCTACGGTAAAGACCAGGTCCATGAGCTGCTCGGTGGTGAGTGACCCCGCCAGCGTCGTCCAGGTCTCGTCCGAGACGGTGGCGCCCACCACCAGCTCGTCCACGGCGCGCAGCATGGCCGCCTCGAGCGGCTCCCACCCGGCGGCGTCGGGCCCCTCGGCCACGGCCAGGAGCTCCTCCTCGCCGATGCCGACGTCCCCGGCCAGCACGGCATGCTGGCGCCACTCATACTCGGCTCGGCGTAGGGCGGCCACACGAAGCACCACGAGCTCCCGCTGTCGCTCCGACAGGCTGGTGGCGAACAGCACGTGCCCGTTGAACCCGTGGTAGGCGCGTGCCAGGGCGGGGTGCTGCGCCAGCGTGCCCAGGATGTTCAGGCCCGCCGGCCGGTCGGCGCGTCGCGGGGGCGGCTCGTAGCGGGGGTTGGCCGGTCGCAGGGCGGCGATCACCTCGCGCATCTGTGACGGCCATTCCCCGGGGGGCACCGGGGGGATGCGAGCCACGTCAGGTGTTCCGTCCCCCATTGACCCCGATGATCTGACCCGTGACGTATCCAGCCTCGTCGCGCACCAGGAAGGCGCACATGGCCGCTATGTCCTGCGGTCGTCCCGCTCGGCGCACGGGCGTACTCGCTTCGTGCTCCTCGACGGTGCCGCCGAGCAGCCCCTTCTGCTCGGCGGCGCGGAGCATCGGGGTGTCGATGAACCCGGGGGGGATGGCGTTGACCGTGATGCCCTTCGGACCAAACTCCAAGGCAAGCGACTTGGTGAGGCCGTTCACCCCGGACTTGGCCGATACGTAGTGCGCCATGAAGGGCTGACCACCGTGGGTGCTCGAGGATGAGATGTTCACGATTCGGCCCCAGCCTGCGCCGACCATGTCGGGGAGGACGAGCTGGCACATGTTGAAAGTGCCGGTGAGGTTCACGGCCAGAATGCGGTCCCACGTCTCCGGCGAAATCTTCAGGAAGGGAGCGAACCCGTCGAGGCCGGCCGAGTTGACGAGGACGGTCACGGGACCCAGCTGCTCGTGCACCAGCGCCAGACCGGCGGCGAGGGCGGCCCGGTCGGTGACGTCCGCCGTCACGCCGATCGCCCTTTGACCCGACGCGGCGATCTTCTCGGCGGCGGCGGCGGCCGCCTCGCTGTTGCGGTCGACGAGGGCGACTGAAAAACCGTCACCAGCCAATCGTTCGGCAACGGCCTGGCCGATGCCCGAGGCCCCTCCGGTGACGATTGCGGTTCGCCCGTCCGGTGCCACCATCACTGGATGGTCACGTGGCCGTGCCCGGTCGTGCGGTGCATCGGGCGGGGCGAGCAGGGGTCGTCGGGCACTACCAGGTGCCGCAGGCCCCGCCTCTCCTCGATGATCACGGTCGGCATCTCGCTCCCCTCCTGCCTACCCTCCTGCCGGCCCGCGTCCCGACTGGCCCAAGAATGCCATATCCGCGGGAAGACAATTCTGTTGTTCACGTCTGTTGTTCACGGGCCCCCGGGCCGCATCCCGTCCCGCAATTGCTGGCGGAGGCGGAACTTCTGGACCTTGCCGGAGGCGGTGCGGGGAAAATCGGCCATCTCGTAGATCGACTCGGGCCACTTCTGACGGGCCAGCCCGACACCGGCCAAATGCTGTTGTACCTGCGCGAGCGTCGGCACCTCGGCACCGAGCCGCAGCCGCACCAGGGCGACGGCCCGCTCGCCCAAGCGAGGGTCGGGCTCGGCCACCACCGCCACCTCGGCCACGGCGTCCAGACCGAGAAGGAGTTCCTCGATCTCCTGCGCGCTCACGTTTTCGCCGCCACGGATGATGACGTCGGAGATCCGGTCGGTGATGCTGAGATATCCGTCCTCGTCCAGGAGTCCGATGTCGCCGGTGCGGTACCAGCCCTCGGCGTCGAATGCGGCGGCGGTGAGGGTGGGATTGGTGTATCCCATACACAAGTCCGGTCCCCGACTCCAGATCTCGCCGTCGTCGGCCAGCCGGATCTCCACGCCCGGCAGCACGTGACCGTCGGTGGTGCACCGCTTCACTTCCGGGTCGTCGAGGAGGCAGCCGGTCACCGAGGGGTGCTCGGTGCTCCCGTAGGAACGGAAGCAAGCGATCCCGAGCGCGGTGGCCCGCTGCGTCACGGCCACCGGCACCGGTGAGCCACCGAGGCCGGCGAAGGGCATGAGCGCCAGGTGCTCGGGGCTGAAATCCGGATGGTCCAGGAGGCTCAGCAAGAAGTAGGTGGAACCACCGCCCACGCCCAGGCCCTCGCTGAGCATGAGCCGGAGGACCTCACCCGGGATCCACTCATCGACCAGGGTCACGGGCCGTTCGCGCAGCAGCGGGCCGAGGAAGGCATTGACCATGCCGATGAAGTGGCCGACCGGTGCTCCGATGATCTCGGGCGGTCCACCGAGGGGGAACATGTAGTCGAGTTGGCGGCTCTCGAAACCGATTGTGCGGTGCGAGTGCACGACCCCTTTGGGGTCGCGCGTCGTTCCCGAGGTGAAGGCGATAAGCGCGGGTGCATCGGGGTCGACGGGGGCGGGACCCTCGATGGGCTCGTGGTCGAGCATCGAGGTGAAGGGGACGGCCCCGGGAGGCAGGCGGTCGGGCGGCGTGTCGCCCACCACCAGCCACCGGGCCTCGGACCCGGTCAGGAGCTCGGCGTAGGTGCCGAGATAGTCGCCATGCCCGAACTGGTCGGCTGTCACCACCACGTCGGGATCGGTGACCCGGAGGATGTAATCGACCTCTTTGGCCCCGTAGAAGTGGACGACGGGGACCACCACCGCCCCCAGGTAGGCAGCCGCCCAGAAGGTCATGCCGGCTTCGGCCCAGTTCGGGAGCTGGAACACCACCACGTCGCCGGGCCCCACCCCCACCGCACGCAGCGAGCCGGCGAGCGCCCGGGCGGCGTCGTCGAGGTCACCGAGGGTTCCGGCCCACGGTCGGGTCCTCGAGCGGACCCGAAACCCGGCACCGGCCCGCTCCCGCAAGCCGGTGGCCACCATGGTGCCGAGGGACTCGTCGGTCCACCACCCCTCGGCGCGGTATCTGCGGACAAGCGGGTCGGGCACCGTCCGCAAGCCCCACTGCTGCGCGGCCGTGCCACTGACAACCCCCAACTGACCCTCCTCGTCGGTTCCCACGCACTATGACACGACCGGCAAGGGGATGCGAGCCTCATTGGCAATTAGTGAGAACCCCATTATCGTGGAGGTATGGCCCGGCCCGAGCCAACTCTCAGCGTGGCGCGCCCGCTGCGCGACCACGGCTTCCACCCGCTGCGGGTCGACCGCGTGGTCCGCGAGACGAAGGCGGCGGTGTCCGTGGTCCTGGATGTCCCGTCCGAGTTGTCTGACACTTTCGCCTACCGCGCCGGCCAGTTCTGCAACGTCCGGGTGCAGATCGACGACCGGTCCGAGATGCGCTGCTACTCGATGTCCTCGTCTCCGGCCCTGGGCGAGGCGATGGCCGTGACGGTGAAGCGGGTGTCGGGCGGGATGGTGTCCAACTGGATCAACGACCACCTGCGCGCCGGTGACCTGGTGGAGCTGGCGCCGCCGACGGGGTTCTTCCAGCTTACCGACACGAGCGACGACCTGGTCGCCTTCGCCGCCGGGAGCGGCATTACCCCCGTGTTCTCCCTCCTCAAGACGGCGCTGGCCACCACCGATCGGACCGTACGGCTCCACTACGCCAATAGCGACCTGGACAGCGTGATCTTCAACACCGAACTGCGCGAGTTACAGCGGCTCCACCCGGAGAAGCTCGTCGTGGTTCACTCCTACGACGTGGAGCACGGGCTGCTCACGCCCGAGACGGTGGCCGCCTTCGCCACCGCGGCTTCCCCCGGCGAGTTCTACCTCTGCGGCCCCGGCCCCTACATGGACGTCGTCGAACGTGGTCTGCGCACGCTCGACGTGGAGGAGGCTCGCATCCATATCGAACGCTTCGCCCAGGCCGACCTACCGGTCGCAACGGCGGCCCCGGCCCCCGGGGCGGTCGGCGGAACCCTGGTCACCGTTGAACTCGACGGTCGCAGCGGAACCACCGACCACCGCCAGGGGACCACCATCCTTCAGAGCGCCCGGCAGATGGGGATGGCGCCGCCTTTCTCCTGCGAGTCAGGCAACTGCGCCACCTGCATGGCCAGGCTGGTCGGAGGGACGGTCTCCATGTTCGTCAACAACGCCCTCACCGCCGAGGAGGTGGAGAACGGCTGGATCCTCACCTGTCAGTCGGTGCCGACCGCACCGGCGGTCCACGTCGTCTACGACATCGAAGGGGGATGAGATGGGCCATGTACCCGTCGAGGACGTCATCGAGATCGAGCAGCTGCTCGCCCGCTACGCCCTCGCCATGACCAAGGACGATGTCGAGTCGGTCATGGAGATTTTCACACCCGAGGGGAGTTACAGCGCCTTCGGCGACACCTATCGGCTGTCGGACTTCTCGACGCTCGTGGCCGCCGCACCGAAGGGACTGTTCCTCGTCGGCCCTCCCGTGCTCGAGCTCGAGGGCGATACCGGTAAAGGGCAGCAACCCCTGTGTTTCGTTGAGCAGAAGACGCACGACATGCGCATCGGCTGGTACACCGACAGCTTTCGCCGAACCACCGACGGCTGGCGCCTGCACACCCGGACCATGACCTTCATCCGCAAGAGCGGTGCCCGCGACAGCGGACGGCCGCACGACCCGACCCGACCGCTTCCCACCGAATGAGCATGGAGCTCGACGCCTTCTGCCACACGCTGGACCGTTGGCTCGATGAGCACGCTGCCGCCCTGGCGCCGGACCGCGCCATGGGCACGCTCGACGAACACATGGCTCAGCTGGCAAAGGTGAAGCGGCTCGCCTACGACGCCGGCTTCATGCGCTGGGGTTGGCCCGAGCGGGTGGGTGGGCTCGGCGGCTCCTCGCTGCTGCGCGCCTACCTGGGCGAGGCGCTCACCGACCGGGACCTGGTCGAACCCGGCATCTACTCGATGACTGAGACCCTCGCCCCCACGATGATCGATCACGCGCCGCCGGCGCTGGCGGCTGACATGGTCCCTCGGCTGCTTCGCGGGGAGGAGACGTGGTGCCAGGGCTTCTCCGAGCCTGGCACCGGTAGCAATCTCGCCGCCCTCGGCTGCCGCGCCATGCGCGCCAAGCAGGGTTGGCGGGTTACCGGGGAGAAGGTATGGACGAGCCTGGCCCAGTACGCGCAACGCTGCGTCCTCCTCACCCGCACCGGGGCCCCTGGCTCCGCCCATAGCGGCATTACCGCCCTGTTCGTCGATATGGACAGCCCCGGCATCACCGTGCGGCCCATCGAGACGATGCACAGCGCGCCCGAGTTCTGCGAGGTGTTCTTCGACGACGTGGCCGTGCCCTTCGAACGCACCCTCGGTCAGGAGGGTCGGGGGTGGTCCGTCGCCATGGACCTTCTGCCCTTCGAACGCAGTACCGCCCTCTGGCACAAAGCGGCCTATCTCCGACGACGCCTGGAGGACCTCGTCGAGGTCGTGCCCGTCGACGCGCTCGACCCGGCGGCGCTCGGTGCCGCCGTGCAGCTGCTTGCCGCCTTCCGGGCGCGGTCGCGCGCCACCCAGTACCGGATGGCCGCCGGTGAGCGCCTCGGTCCGGAAACGTCCATCGACAAAGTGCTGGTGGCGAGCGCCGAACAGGCCGTCTTCGACCTCGTCGAAGACGGCCTGGCCCCCGAGGTTCTTCTCGGTGACGGTCTGGGGGAATCGCGGTGGCGCAGTGACTACCTCTTCTCCCGAGCGGCGACCATCTACGGCGGCACGTCCGAGATCCAGCGCAACATCATCGCCCGGCGCCTGCTCGGCCTCGGCCTCGACCGCTGATGGACGCGGCTGAGCTCGACCTCTTCGACCGGACGTTGCGCGGGGCCACCGAGGCGCACAGCGGCGCCGACCTCGACGCGGCGTTGGTCGAGCTCGGTTGGCACGACGCCCTGGCCGACGACCGGCACGCCGCGGTATCACTGCTCTTCGAACACCAGGGCCGGACCGCGGTGACAAGCGGAGCACTCGACGACGTAATCGCCGACGCACTGGGGACCGACACCGCACCCGACTCCGCCATCGTCTTCCCCGCTCTGGGACGGGCCGAGCCGCCGGCACACCAGGTCGCCGGTGGCGTGGTCCTCGAGGGCCTCGGGACATCCCGGCTCCTGCGAAGGGACACCGCGTGGGTTGTGGTGAGTACCCCTCAGGGCATTGTGGCGGCGGCGGTGAAGACGGCGGAGCTGGCGTGCCGGCCTGTCCTGGGCATGGACCCCGACTTCGGTCTGGTGGAGGTCGCGGGTGGCGCCACAGTGGTGGCGCCGGTGACGCCGATCGACCCCAACGGGTGGAGCACGGCGGTGAGCGGCGCCCGCCTTGCCGTCGGTCACGAACTCGTGGGTGCCTCTGCCGCCATGCTCGAGCTCGCTCGCGTCCATGCGCTCAACCGGGTGCAGTTCGGCAGCCCGATCAGCGCCTTCCAGGCGGTGCGCCACCGCCTGGCCGACTCCCTGGTCGCCGTGGAGTCGGCCCGCGCCCTGCTCGACGCGGCGTGGCAGGACGGCTCCGGCGAGACGGCGGCTATGGCCAAGGCACTTTCCGGCCGCTCGGCGCGCACGGTGGCTCGCCACTGCCAGCAGGTCCTCGCCGGCATAGGCTTTACAACCGAACATCCCCTGCACCGCTACATTCGCCGGGTGCTGGTCCTCGACGAGCTGTTCGGCTCGGCGCGGTCGCTCACCGCCGCCCTCGGTCGCGACGTGCTCACCCGCCGCCGCCTTCCGCCCCCGCTCCCCCTGTAGTTACGATAGCGAGGAGGTCGACGTCCCGGTCGACTTGCGCGACGTCAGCTCAACGGGGACATAGTCAGGATCGTCGGGCGCCCGCATGCTGAAGCGCCACTTACAGCACACGTCACCGGGATCCCTTCGAGGAGGGATTGCGAGGATGTCGACCTTCATGTTCGGGTTGTACATCTGGGTCGTCACCATCATCGACTTCGGACACGTCGAATGACAGTTCTTCTCCAAGATGTCCGGCCGGCCCATCCCTTCCCACTGATCGGCGGCAACGCATCGGTTGAAGGTCATGATGCCCACGTCGGGTTCGGGCATCTCAAACGACACGTCGAAGGCCTTACCCGGCAACGCCGTCGCATCGAGCTGGAGGTCTTTCATCCAGTCGGCGACGGTGTTGCCGTCGATGCCGAGGTATTCGACTTTGAGCTGCTTGACGCCTGGGAGAACGACGTTTCCCCAGAGCGTCCACTGGATGTCGAACATGACGTCGAGGCCGTAGCGAACGGTAATCTGCGTGGCCCATGCCTCGATGCACTGCAGGAGGTACTCGTGGCTCCCGAGGAGCCAACGGACGAGCTGCTGCTTGGACAGCGCTGTCCACTCCACCGGGGCGGTGAACGGCCATGCATAGACGACGCGGGTGGCGACCCGCTGCTCCAGGCTGACGTCCGCATTCGGGTCGTCCGAGCGGACGTGAGCGGGCAGGAACTCGCCCCTCATGCGCTCGAACTCCGGGACCACCTGGTCTGTCCACGCCGCCCACTCGATCTCGTGCATCGTCTCGGTGCCGTACCGCTGGGCGACCTCGGTCGCCCAGCCGTCCACGCAGAGCTGGAGGTAACGCTCGCTCCAGGGAAGCAACTTGGTGGCGAGCGCCTCGTTGGAGAAGTCGGTGAGGCGCAAGTCCGCCCGGTACGGTCCGCCGTAGTCAGGGAGCTCGGCCCCGGAGTTGACATCCAATTGGTCACGGATGTCGAGGTGCGTCTTGGGGTACGTGACGCTGTCGTCGACGCGGGCGAACTTGGGGAAGTTCGTCAGGTCGACGCCGAGCATCAACACGAAATCGTCGGCGACGACACCTTCCTCCAGGTGGGCGCCGGGCTTGCGCAGCTCCAGGAACCCGTCAAGCTGCTGGTCGTTGGTCGGTTCCGACACGTCGTCCCCCTTCGCTCCGGGGCTTGGGCCCCTGACCTGCCGCCCCTAGCCGATCGGCTAGTCAGGATAGCCGATCGGCTAGTCCCGTGGGAGCCGGCAGTACTGTCTCTGTCTGATGAGACTGTCCGGCTGGTGAGACTGTCTGCCTGATGAGACTGTCTGCCTGATGAGACTGTCTGCCTGATGAGCTCGATCGGATCGGTCCCCGTGTCGCCTCCTGAGCGAAGGGCCCACAGCGCCGCCCGGGGGCGGATCGTCGATGCTGCGTTGGACCTCTTCGCCGAGCACGGGGTCGGCGGTACCTCGCTCCAGATGATCGCCAATGCTGTGGGCGTGACCAAGGCCGCCGTCTATCACCAGTTCCGGACCAAGGAAGAGATCGTGGTGGCCGCAGCCGAGACGGAGCTCGCCCTGGTGGAAGCCGCCGTGGAGGCGGCCGAGGCCGAGGGGTGCCCGGAGAATGCCCGCCAGGTGTTGGTGTCTCGAATGGTCGATCTGGCCGTCGCCCGCCGTCGCATGGAGAGCACTCTCCTCGGGGACCCGGTCATCGTCCGGTTCTTTTCCCACCACCCGCCGTTTCGGGATGTCATGAACCGCCTCTACCGCATCCTGATGGGTGAGCATGCCGGGCCCGATGCCCAAGTCCCGGCGGCGATGCTCACGGCGGCGATCGGCGGCGCCGTGATGCATCCCCTCGTCGTCGACCTCGACGACGAGGCGCTGCGGAATCAGCTCCATCGTCTGGCTCGCCGCTTCCTCGACATGCCCGACTGACATTCCGGACAGCCGGCTCCGCCCGGTCCGGCTCAAACCACCGGACGGCGCGCTGCCAGCGAAGCCAGGAACTGGCGAGTGCGCGTGAATGAAGTGACGAGCTCGTCGCGGCTCTGGCCGATGGGAACGACTCTGATCGAGACGTCGGTCACGCCGGCGTCGGCGAAGGCCTGCAGCCGTCTCTCGATCGTTGCCTCGCTGCCGGCAGCCAGAATGTCGCCCACCGCTCGGGCATCACCGTGCTCGAGGAGCTTCTGGTAGTTGGGCGACACCTCGGCCTCGGCCAGGATCCGGTTCGTGCGCTCGACGGCGAAGGGGATCTCCTCGTCGAGACATACGCACACGGGGATGCCGGCGACCACCCGGGGCCGGGGCCGGCCCGCGGCCTCGGCCGCACGGGTCAGTGCCGGTACCACGTGGGTGGCGACGGCCCGCTCGTCGGCCATCCAGAGGATGGTGCCAGCGGTGCGCGAGCCGCACAATTCGAGCATGCGCGGCCCCAGGGCGGCGATGAGCACCGGGGTAGGCGCCACGTCGGTGACGTCGAGGGGCTGGTGGATGCGGAAGAATTCGTTCTCGACCTCGACGATGCCGGGACCGGCCAGCGCCTGATCGAGAACGTCCAGATAGGCGCGCATGGTCGGTACCGGGCGCTCATAGGGCAGACCCATCATTCCGTCGATGATCCAGTCGTGGGAGACCCCGAGGCCGAGCGAGAACCGTCCGGCGCACACCGCCTGCACCGAGAGGGCCTGCTGAACCAGGGCCACCGGATGGCGGGGCTGCACCGGCACCACGGCGGTCCCCACCTCGATGCGCGAGGTGGCCTCGCCCATCAGGGCGGCGCACGTGAGCGCGTCGAACTCGTCGGGGATCTGCGGGATCCAAACCGTGTCGAGCCCGGCCTCCTCCGCCCACCGGGCATCGGAGCGCATGCGTTCCACCTTGGTCGCATACCGTCCCCGCTCGGGGCCGACCATCAGCCCGATCCGCATCACGTACCGTCCTCTCGGGCGAGAATGCTATTTCCAATTTATGGATACACGATATCCGGCCTGGTGCGCCGGCTACGGTCTTCGGTTCTGGCCCTCCTCCCAGAATCGGGGAGCCGTCCACGGAGACGGCGCCGCCGGCTCAAAGGACCCAGAGCCCCGACCATGTCACGTCTCAAGCCCTGCACGGGGTGGGCCTCGCCGGCCCCCGCCGTCATCTCTGTACCCGATGCCTCCGTGACCTCGGTGCCGACCTCGAGCGCAGCGCCGGTACCCACCGCGTCATGGTCGGCGCCATCAACATCGCTTCGAGGTCGCCTCGGGGCGCAATTAACGTCGGCCCATCCCGGTTGGCGACACGCCCCGTCGATCCGGCCGGCACCTGCCCGGCCGGACCCGGCGTGACCTGAGACGGGTGGCTGTGGAGAAACGTGGTCACCTGGTGGGCCTGGCGCCGGCCGCGGACCGCCCCGGGGGCGTCTCTGATGACAATCCCGGGGAGTCGCTCGCCCAGGATGCTCCGGCCGCCTGAGCGAGGAACTGGCACTAGGAGACGAATTCCGACATGACGTGGCGGGCGAAGGCCTCCACCTGGGCGTCACCCGCCTCGGGCCAGCCACAGACCAGGTAGCCGTAACCGGCATCGGACCACTTGGCCGCGTGCTTCCGGGCCACTTCGAGGTCGTCGAGCGACATCGAGCCAGCTCGCGTGATGGCTGACGGATCACGACCGGCCTCGGCGGCCAGCCGGTCGACGCTGGCGTTCGCCTCGCGCAGAGAGCTGGGGGAACCCCAGGCGTGCCACACGTCTGCGTAGCGGGCCACCAGGGGCAGGGTGCGGATGGGACCGGTTCCGCCGATCCAGATGGGTGGGTGGGGGTGCTGCACGGGAAGCGGACGCATCCGGGCGTCGTGCAGCGAAACCCGCCTGCCTTCGTAGGAGACGACGTCACCGGTGAACAGCCGGGTCACGATCTCGAGCGTGTCCTGCAGGAGGTCGAAGCGCTCGGCCGTCGACGGGAAGGCGATACCCAGCTCGTGGTGCTCCTTGTCGAACCAGGCGGCCCCGAGGGCCAGCTCGAGGCGGCCTTGCGAGGCGTGGTCGATGGTGTTCGCCTGCATGGCGAGCATCGACGGGTGGCGGTAGGTGACCCCGGTGACGAGCAGTCCCAGACGGATGCGCGAGGTCACACCCGAGAGGGCGGCCAGGGTGGTCATGCCTTCGAACGTCTCCCCCGGCCCCTCCCCATACATCGGCTGGAAGTGGTCGAAGCCCCACATACCGTCGAAGCCAAGCTCCTCGGCCAGCTGGACCCGGCGGACGAGCTCCTCCCACGGCATTCGCTGCTGGGCAACGTCGAGACCGAATCGCATGGCGTGCAATCTATCTCCCGGGGGCGGGCGTGAACTCGAGATGTAGGCGAGTCAACCCCCGCAGGATGTAGGTCGGCACGTACGAGTAGCGCCGTTCGGCGGCCGGACCGTGGGCCGCTTCCGAGATCCGGATATCGGCCATGCGGTCGAGCAGCTTCTCGAGGCTCACCCGGCCTTCGGCCCGGGCGAGCGGCGCCCCGGGGCACACGTGAACACCATGGCCGAAGGCGATGTGGTGGCGGGAGTTGGCACGGTCGGGATCGAACACGTCGGGATGCTCGAACTTACGAGGGTCACGGTTCGCCGCGGCGTTGAGCACCATCACCGTGGTACCGGCCGGGACCTCTACCCCTCCGACGGTGATCGCCCGGCGGGCCAGGCGGAAGTCGCCCTTTACCGGGCCCTCGTACCGCAGCATTTCCTCCACGAAGTTCGGGATCCGTTGGCGCTCGGAACGCAGCTGTCGTTGCAGGTCCGGAAGATCGCCGAGACACTGAAGCGACGCCGCCAGCAGACGCACGGTCGTTTCCTGCCCAGCGGCGAAGATGTTGGCCGCCACCCGGACCACGTCGATGACCTCGGGGACCGATCCGTCCTTGAAGGTGGCCGTGGCCAGGCCGCTCAGGACGTCGCCACGCGGGTCACGTCGGCGATCTTCGACGTACATGGAGAGCTGCGAGTAGAGGAACTCGAGTGGGCTGTGGGCCAATGTGTCGTCACCGGTGCTGCCCAGCCCGCTCGTCCGATTGAGATTCTTGCGAAACAGTGCATGGTCCTCTTTCGGGACCCCGAGCAGGTCGGCGATGACGAGCATGGCGAAGGGACTGGCGAACTCCGAGATGAACTCGCACTTCCCGGCGTCGATGCATTCGTCAATCTGACGGTCGGCGTACTCCCACATGAACGCCTCGTTCTCCTTGAGGCGCGCCGGGGTGAGGAGCTTCATGAGCAGGCCCCGGTGGTCGGTGTGCTTCGGGGGGTCGAAGGTGATGACCTGGTCGCTCATGGGCAACTGGTCGCGGTAGCGCTCGACCAGGTCGCTCACGTCGTCGCCCTCCAGGGGGACAGGGAAGCCGGGGAACGGGCCGGTCACCGAATTGCACGAGGAGAACAGGCCGGGGTCGTGATAGACGGCGAGTGCCTCCTCGTAACCGGTGACCATCATTACGTCGTGATGGTTCTCACGGCGGACCGGACACCGGCTGCGCAGGAAGTCGTAGTACGGATAGGGGTCGGCGACGAGCGACTCGTCGCGAAAGAAGTCGATACTGTCGAAGTCGGTCATCCTGCCTCCCGTCGGGATTCCGGCTGCACGAAGGCGGCGGCCCTCCGGTGGAATCGCCACCCCCCGTCCGGGCAGAAGGTGGCGACCACGTCATCGGTACGCCCGTCGAGCGCCTGGGTGTAGACGGCCCGGACGGCTCGGACCTCCTCGGCGACTTCGGCGAACGTGGTGGTACCGCCCATCAGAATTGAAGGTCGAGCACCGGCATCTCGAGCGGGTGCACGTTGATCGAACGCATGGCCGGCAGCAGCCGCTCCCAGGCCAGCCCGGCCAGGAAACCGTCGATCATGCGGTGATAGTTCGAGATGTGACCCTCACCTCTCTCCGACAGACGCATGAACCGGAAGCTCTTGGCATGGAGGCCACGCTGCTGCCGGGACAGGTTGGAGAAGTCCTGGGCCGGGATCGGCGGCCATCGGAGATCGTCGTTGTCCCACACCTCGGGCGGAGTGGGTCGGGGCCGTTGCGTGCCCTCGGGAAAGCGAGTGAGCGACCAGATCTCCATGAGCGTCTCCTCGGGACCGAGCGGCCGGAAGCGGTAGGCGGAGGCACTGCTGTACATGGGAAGGACCAAGTAGTGGGGGAAGCAGTAAGCCATCGGCTCGTTGATCCCCTGCTGCTGAAGTTGGTTGATGTCGGGCATGTCGTGACCCGCCTCTCGGTGCTGACGTACCACCTCGTCGTTGAGAGTGCGATTCCAGAGGTCCATCGCCAGCTTGGGATCGACCGGCAACTCGATGTCGGCCATGCTTTCGGCGATGCGCACGTCGCTGGCGTGCACCATGCCGGACATGCCTTCGCTCATGAGGCGCAGGTACTCGAGCTCGGATTCCACGAACACCTTGGGGTCGAACCCCCCCTCACGCGACGGATAGCGTCCGGGTAGGCGCAGCTGCGGATGCGTCTCCAGCACGTGGTATTGCTCGACGAATGCCTCTTGGGCCAGCTTCCAGTTGGCGGGCAGCCGGCACGCATACCACCATTCAGTCTGCAGCGACTCCACCTTCCAGGCGTCGAGGATGCCGGAGATGGGCTCGAGGTACTGGCGCAGCGGCGGCGCACCTTCGTCGAGGTTGATCCAGGCGCAGCCGCCCCACGTCTCACAACGGACGGCCGTTAGGTCGATGTCGCCGGGTTCGAGGTTGTGCTCGGAGAACATCCGCGACTGCGACACGAAGGTGTTGACACCGTCGAGGCCGTAGCACCACCCGTGAAACGGGCAGGTGAACCCCGACTTGAGGGTGCCCCGGCCCTCGACGACCTTCACCGCGCGATGGCGGCATGCGTTCTGATAGGCGCGCACCGACATGTCCTCGGCTCGCACAACCACGACGGACTGGTCGAGGATCTCGTACTCGACGAAGTCACCCGGCTCGGGGATCTCCTCCAACCGGCACGCCATCTGCCAGACCCGGGACCACAGCAGCTCGGCTTCAAGCTGAAAGAAGCTCGCGTCGTAGTAACGCTCCTTCGGCACCCGGTCGGGGACCTCGACGGCGAAGGGTACGGGGAGCGCCGACCACTTCCGGTCCACGATCGCCATCTCCACCCCTCCCACACGCCTGCCTCAAGCGGCTATCGTACCGATCGGTACAGGAAACGCCAATTCCGATTCTCGCATACGAGGTTCGCGCACGGGGGCCCCTTCACGCACGAACCGCCGGAGACAGAACGACGACATGGCGCCGCACGACAGCACAGAACCGTGACGCCGCCGACCGGGCTCCCGTCCGGCGGTCCCCGCGCTCCCGATGTCGACGTCCTCGTCGTCGGCGCCGGCATCACCGGCATATACCAGCTCTACCGTGCCCTGGAGGCCGGATTCTCGGCGCGGCTGTGGGAGGCGGGCGGGGGGGTCGGGGGGACCTGGTACTGGAATCGCTACCCCGGGGCCCGCTTCGACTCGGAGAGCTACACCTATGCCTATCTCTTCTCGAAGGAGCTGTTCCAGCAGTGGCGGTGGTGTGAGCACTTCGCCGAGCAGCCCGAGATCGAGCTCTACCTCAACCACGTGGTCGACCGCTTCGACCTGCACCGTCACATCCGCCTGAACGCACCGGTCACGGCCGCCGTCTACAACGAGACATCGGGGACATGGACGCTCACCGCCGGCGACGGCCACACCATCTCGGCGCGGTTCCTCGTGGCTGCCACCGGCGTCCTGTCGGTCCCGTACTTCCCCGACGTCTCGGGGCGTGACCACTTCAGAGGTGAGTCCTACCACACCGGTCTCTGGCCGACCACGCCGGTCAACTTCAGGGGCAAGCGGGTGGCGGTGATCGGCACCGGCTCGAGCGGCGTGCAGATCATCCCGCTCATCGCCGAGGATGCCACCTCGCTCACCGTGTACCAGCGGACGCCGAACTGGTGCACGCCGCTCAACAACGGACCCATCACGACGGAGGAACAGACACAACTGCAGGCCGAGTTCGAGACCATCAAGGAGATCCTCGACACGTCGCCGGCCGGGTTCCTGCATCTGCCCCACGACCGGGCCTCCACCGACGACCCGCCGGCGGAGCGCCGGGCCTTCTTCGAGAAGATGTGGAGGAGCCCCGGATTCTCGAAGCTCATCTGCAATTACACCGACGTGATGTTCGACGAGCGGGCCAATGCGGAGTGGTGCGAGTTCATTGCCGAAAAGGTGCGCGGCATCGTACGGGATCCCGCCACGGCCGAGAAGCTCATCCCCCAGAACCACCGATTCGGCGAGAAGCGACCACCGTTCGTGACCCGGTACTTCGAGACTTACAACCAACCGAACGTGTCCCTCGTCGACCTATCGGAGACTCCGATCGTGGGCATGACGACCACGGGGATCGAGACGACGAACGGTGAGTGCGCGTTTGACATCGTGGTATGGGCCACGGGCTTCGACTTCGGCACCGGCGCCCTGCTGCGTATGGGCATCGTGGGACGCGGTGGGTTGACGCTCGCCGAGCACTGGTCGGAGGGGCCGAAGACGTTCCTCGGCATCCAGACGGCCGGCTTCCCCAACCTCTTCTTCCCGGGCGGCCCCCACGCCGCCGCCGGCAACAACCCCCGATACAACGGCGACCAGGTCGACTTCGTCACCAACACCCTCGTCTACCTGCGCGACCGGGGCTACGACTCCATCGAGGTTGACCCCGCCGCCGAGAAACGGTGGACTGCCATGATCGACCGGGGCGCGGCCAAGTCGACGTTCGGCGAGAGCAGCTACTACTTCGGTACCAACATCCCGGGCAAGCCCAAGAAGTACCTCTTGAACTCCGGAGGCCGACCGAAGCTCTTCGCCATGATCGACGAGGTGGTGACGAACGACTACCAGGCCTTCCGACTGTCGCGGTCGGCTGACTCCTCGTCAGACGGTGGCCACGGGGGTGAGCGGCGACCCCACGGCGCCGGGTAGACGCAGAGGCGGCGCTGTGAGCAGGAACCGGCTCCGGCCATGGGCCCGCAGCCACCCGGCCAGCTCGTGCAAATACCACATCTCCCCCAACGGGACGCCCAGACGGAACAGGCACAAGTGGTGCACGGGGAGGAACGAGTGGCGGCTGGGGTCCTTGTCCCTGCCGATGAGTGCTTCGACGGCGTAATTGTCGGCCACGAGCGCCGATATCTGGGACTGCGCGATCCATTCGAGCAGCGACGGGTCTCGGCCGTCGAGGGACGTGCACATGCGGTGGATCTGCACCGGGTCGGGCTCCCGGTTCCACTCGAGCACCTTGGTGGCGAAGCCGGTATGCAGCAGCAGCATGTCGCCTGGCTCCACCACAACGCCGTCGGCGGCCATGACGTCCTGCAGAG
>Ga0307373_10004155_pt1 | contig 24569 bp, 16 predicted proteins | sample OX2MG_FD_202534 | JGI IMG/M metagenome (GOLD analysis project Ga0307373, IMG submission 202534) | Soil microbial communities from Risofladan, Vaasa, Finland - OX-2 | ecosystem: Environmental > Terrestrial > Soil > Coastal area > Acid sulfate soil | place: Finland: Risofladan, Vaasa | collected...
CGCCGGCCGCCTGCGGCCCCGGAGGTCACCCTGGGCAGGTGAGCCGCGGCCCTCCCGGGCGGGCGAGGATGAGCCGATGTCCACGCCAGCATCCGCGCCGGACCCCAGGGCACTGCTCCGCAGCCGCAGCTACCTGGGCCTGCTCGCCATGGCGGCGATCCTGGGCATTCCGATCTCGGCCGCCGCCTACGGATTCCTGGCCCTGGTCACCTATCTGCAGGAAGAGATCTTCACGCACCTTCCGCACGGCCTCGGCTTCGCCACCGAACCCCTCTGGTGGCCGCTGCCCGTGCTGGCCGTCGGCGGGCTGCTGGCGGCCCTGGCCATCCGCTATCTGCCGGGGAACGGCGGTCCCTCGCCAGCCGGCGGCTTCGCCATCCACGGCGCCCCGACCCCGTCCCAGCTGCCCGGCGTCATCCTGGCGGCACTGGCCACCCTGGTCTTCGGCGCCGTCCTCGGCCCGGAAATGCCGCTGATCGCCATCGGCGGCGGCCTGGCCGTGCTCGCCACCCGGGCCGCACGGCGGCAGGTGCCCGCCCAGGCGGTCACCGTGCTGGCCTCCGCCGGCAGTTTCGCGGCCATCAGCACGCTGCTGGGGTCCCCGATCCTCGGCGCCTTCCTGCTGATGGAGGCGTCCGGGCTGGGCGGGCCCATGCTGGGCCTGGTGCTGGTGCCCGGCCTGCTGGCCGCCGGGCTCGGCTCGCTCATCTTCACCGGCCTGGACCAGATCACCGGGCTTGGCACGTTCTCGCTGGCCATCCCCGGCCTGCCGCCCGTCCATCATCCGTTCGCGTCCGAGTTCGCGTGGGCGGTGGTGATCGGGATCGCGGCCGCTCTGGTCGGCCCCGGAATCCAGTGGCTGGGGCGGCTGATCCAGCCTTATGCGCAACGATGGACAATGCTGGTCGTGCCCGTCGCGGGCCTGGCCGTCGCGGGGCTGGCCATCTGCTACGCGGCGGTGACCGGGAAGGCCTCCTCAGACGTGCTCTTCTCCGGCGAGTCGTCGCTCGGGCCCCTGGTCGAGCACAGTGCCAGCTACACAGCGGGGGCACTGGTCCTGCTGGTGGTCTGTAAGTCGCTGGCCTACGGCGTGTCCCTGGGCAGCTTCCGGGGCGGCCCGGTCTTCCCGTCCATGTTCATCGGGGCGGCTGGCGGTGCGGCCATGTCCCATCTGCCTGGGCTGCCGCTGGTGGCGGGGGTCGCCATGGGGATCGGCGCGATGTCGGTGGTGATGCTCACCCTGCCGATGACCTCGGTGCTGCTCGCCACCCTGCTGCTGGCATCGGACGGCCTGGAGGTCATGCCGGTGGTGATCGTGGCGGTGGTCGTCGCCTACGTGGTCTCGGCACGGACCTCACCCCGGCTGGTCCCGCAGCCCGCGCCCGCAGCCGCCGCGCCACTGTAGGCCCGCCGGAAGCCGGGCGGCTCACCCTGGGCGGGTGAAGCCCCGCTGAAGGCGGGTAGACAAAACTGAGGCGCACGAACGAACGGAGGCGCCATGCCGCAGGCGCGGACCAGCAATCAGACCAGCACGACCGGGCGGCAGAGCGCTCGCACGCCGGCCAAGCCGGCGGCAGCCAAGCCCGCTGGAGCTAAGCCGGCGGCGCAGGAACCGGCAGGGCAGGCACCGGCAGCACCGGCCCAGCCTGCGGCGCGATCAGCCGCCCGGCCAGCGGCGGCGCGATCGGCCCGGCGGACCGCGGCCAAGCCGGCCGGGCGGGCGGCGCCGAAGCCGCTCACCCCAGGGGGGTCATCGATCCGGGCCGGCCGGCTCGGCGCGGAGGAGGCGGAGCCGCTGACCCCGGCGCAGCGCGCCGCGCTCGGCAAGGCGGCACGGGCAGCGGTCCCGCGTACCAGTCACGCGGCCTTCGACCCGCCCGCCAGCCGGCCCGACCCGGTCGCGCTGCTGGAGGAGCAGGCTGTGTCGCGGCTGCCCGACTTGATCCCGCTCCGGTACGGCCGGATGCTGGCCTCCGCCTTCAGCTACTTCCGCGGTGCGGCCCTGCCGATGGCGGCCGACCTGGCCAGGACGCCGGTCACCGGGCTGACCGTCCAGGCATGCGGCGACGCGCACCTGTCCAACTTCGGCCTCTATGCCTCACCGGAGCGCAAGCTTCTCTTCGACGTCAACGACTTCGACGAGACCCTGCCCGGTCCGTGGGAGTGGGACGTCAAGCGGCTCGCCGCCAGCCTGGAGGTGGCGGCCAGGGACAACGGTTTCGCCCGCAAGGACCGGCGCCAGATCGTGCTGGCCGGGGTCGGCCAGTACCGGCTGATGATGCGCCAGCTCGCGGGCCTGAGCAACCTGGGCGTCTGGTACACCGACGTGAACATCGAGGAGTTCCGCCGGGAGTTCGCCGCGCAGATGACCAGCCGGCAGCTCAAGACGATCGACAAGATAATGGTCAAGGCGCGCGGCCACGACAGCAGGCAGGCCCTGGGCAAGCTGGCTGCGGTCCAGGACGGGAAGATGCGCATCGTGGCCGACCCGCCGCTGGTGGTCCCGCTCACCGACTTGCTCCCGGAGCAGATGGACAGGGCCGGGATCGAGACGCAGCTGCGCGCACTGGTCGGCCAGTACCGGGGCACCCTGCAGTCGGACCGGCGGGTTCTGCTGGAGCAGTTCGATTTCACCGACATGGCCCGCAAGGTGGTGGGGGTCGGCAGTGTGGGGACCCGCTGCTGGATCATCCTGCTGCTGGGCCGCGATGAGTCCGATCCGCTGTTTCTCCAGGTCAAGGAGGCGCAGCCATCGGTGCTCGCCCGCTACGCCGGTGCCAGCAAGTACTCCAACCAGGGGGAGCGGGTGGTCGCGGGCCAGCGGCTGATGCAGGCGGCCAGCGACATCTTCCTGGGCTGGCAGCGGACGACCGGGCTGGACGGCCAGTACCGGGACTTCTATATCCGCCAGCTGCGGGACTGGAAGTTCTCGTTCCCGATCGAGGCGATGATCCCGCACGGGCTGCGGATCTACGCCCAGATCTGCGGGCACGCCCTGGCCCGGGCGCACGCCAGGTCCGGGGACCGCATCGCGATCGCGTCCTACCTGGGCGGATCCGACGTCTTCGACCGGGCGGTCGCGGACTTCGCGGAAGCCTACGCCGACCAGAACCAGCGCGACTACGAGGCCCTGGCCGCGGCCGCCGCCTCGGGGAGGATCACCGCCGAGCACGGCGTCTGACCCGCTGCCCGCCTGCCCGGCTCACGAGCGGGAGGAGGCCAGCTGCCGGAGCGCGGGCCAGTCCACGGCCGGGCGCGGCGGGGGGACCCCGGGACGGTTCTTGGGCACCCGGACCCGCAGCGCCGCCGGCCGGGTGGCGCAGCGCACCGGAGTGGGCATCATGACGGTTTCCCCGTCGATGCCGACCGGGATCTGCGGGGCGTCGGCCTCCACCACGATCTCGTCGGCGGTGAGCGTGGTCAGGCCGGGGCCGTGCCCGCGGCGCAGCAGCTGGACAGCCTGCCGGGCGCTGGCCACCGTCACGGCGATGACGCCGAGCGTGCCGGTGTCGAGCCGGGCCCGGCGGCCAAGGCCCGCGATGTCGCCCATCTGGTAAGGGTCGTTGCTGACCAGCAGCGCCTGCGGGCTGGTGATCGAGACGCTGCCGGTGCGCACGGACAGCGGGGTGCCGGTCTGCCCGTTCAGCAGGTCTGGCAGCAGCTGCAGCGTGGTGCCGCGCTTGTCGTCCCGGTATGCGGGGCTGCGCACGACCTCCGCGTAGGCGCCGAACGAGGCGTTGTTCACGAAGATGCGGTCGCCGATGACGCCCAGATCGATCCGCAGTTCTTCCCCGTCGGTGAGGGCGTCCAGGCAGGTCGCCGGATCGTCCCGGTTCAGGCCCAGGTCCAGCGCGAAGTGGTTGCGGGTGCCGGCGCTGATCACCAGGAAGGGCAGGCCGTGCTCGGCGGCGATCCCTGCCACCAGTGCCTGCGTCCCGTCCCCGCCGGCGACGCCGAGCAGGTCCGCGCCCGCCGCCACCGCCTGCCGGGCCAGGGCGGCCACGTCCACCGTGCCCGGGCCTTCGAGCAGCAGGACCTGGGCTCCCAGGGCTTCGGCCTTGTCCTTCAGGCCGAACTTCGCGACCTTGCCGCCACCGGACCGGGGATTCATGATCAGGACGGCGTGCTCCGGGGGAGCGGTGGCGGCCGTCGGCATGGCGGTGTCATCGCCGTCGGCCCTCAGTGCCAGCCGCGCGGCACCGGTCGCCAGCACCACCAGCGCGGCCGACAGCAGCGCGACCCAGACGAGGTGGTTCAGGGCGAACACGATCAGCATGGCGATGGGGGTGAGGATCACGACGGCCAGCGCCAGCCACCGGATGACGCCCCGGCGGGCAAGGAACCAGTACCCGCCCGCGAGGATCAGGCAGGCCCCGATCGCCCCGAAGCCGACCATGGCCAGGCTTGCCAGGTCCGCGAAGCCGACCAGGACCGCCGCCGCGGCAAGCATCAGCGCGAAGGCGCCCCGGGCCAGCCACCGCCGCTGTTTCATGGCCGCCTCCCACCGGGGTGAACCGGATTGTCCCGCCGAGACGGACTCTCGCCGACAATCACCGGCCGCACATCATCCAGATTGGGTGAATACGGGCACGTCAGGAGCGTAATAGACCGCTGCGGGTGATGTGCTCCCGATGGCCGGCGTCACATACTGCCCACGTGTGGCCGGATAGGGCCGGCGTCACCCGGATGCTTGCCAGCGGCCGCCTCGGCCAGAACCCACCCTGGCTGGCCGGACGAAGGGGGCAGACGATGGCAATCGGGCCGGTGCAGCTCATAGTGCTGGGGTTCCGGAACCCCGACTTCCACGGCGAGATCATCGACGAACTGGAGCGGCTGCGCGAGAACGGCATGGTGCGGGTGATCGACTCGCTGGTCGTCTACAAGGACCCGGACGGTGAGGTAGAGGTCGAGCACCTCAGCAACCTGTCGCAGGAGGAGGCGGTCGAGCTCGGCACCAAGGTCGGCGCGCTGATCGGCCTCGGCATCGAGGGCGAGGAAGGAATGGAGGCCGGCGCCGAACTCGGCGCGGAGAAGGCCGCGACCGAGGGCATCAACGTGTTCGGCAACGGACAGGACTGGGATGTCCTGGACGACATCCCGAACGACAGCGCGGCCGCGCTGCTGCTGCTCGAGCACCACTGGGCGGTCCCGCTGCGGGACGCGGTCGCCCGCGCAGGCGGCTTCCGGATCAGTGACGGCTTCATCAGCCCGCTCGACCTGATCGAGATCGGCCTGCTGACGGCCGAGGACGCCAAGGAACTGCACGACCTGGAGACGGCCGCCGCGGCGAGCAGGCGCTGACACCGCTCCACGACGAACGGAGACGACATGTTCGGATCACGCAGAGTCGCACGCCGCACCAGCCGGCGGACCGCGCGGCGCGTGTCACGGCGCAAGTAAGCCCGCTGGCACACGCTGCGCTCAGAGCATGGCGACCGGGTTGACGGGAGACCCGGTCTGGCTGCTGCTCATCTGCGTCACTGTCCGTCCCGCCGGGGCCGGCGTCATCGTCCGGGGCGGGTGGGGCACTCTGGACGGGGCACCCTGGACGGGGCGGCGCGGACGGAAGGAGCCCGATGGCGCACGAGCGGCTGGTGGCGGTCAGCTACCCGGTGGACGGCGAACTCACCCGGATCAACACCGATGTCCTGGCCGGGGAGGCGGACGTGGTGTTCCTGCACGGCCGGGAGGAGGGCGGGCGGCGGGAGATCCTGCAGCGGGCGCAGGCGCTCATCGGGTGGAACCTGCGCCGGGAGATGCCGGCCGGTGCCTGGCAGGACGCGCCCGGCCTGCGGTTCGTGCAGCTGCTGCCGGCCGGCGCCGACGGGCTCGACTTCGCCGCCATCCCGGAGCGGCTGGTGCTGGCCAGCAACGTGGGCGCCTACGCCGAGCCGATCGCCGAGCACGTGATGGCGATGACGCTGGCGCTGGCCAGGCGGCTGCCGCAGCGGCACGCCCAGCTCGCGGCGGGCGAGTTCAACCAGGCCGAGCCGCTGCTCACGCTGAACGGCGCCGTCTGCGCGATCCTCGGGTTCGGCGGCATCGGCATCGCCACCGCCGCGCTGATGCGGGCGTTCGGGGCGCGCATCCACGCGGTGAGCTCCTCCGGCCGCACATCGCAGCCGGTGGAGTTCGCCGGCACGCTGGCCGACCTGGACCGGGTGCTCGCCACCGCGGACGTGCTCGTCATCGCGCTGCCGCTGACCACGGCCACCCGGGGCCTCATCGGCGCGCGGGAGCTGGGCCTGATGAAGGCCGAGGCGATCCTCGTCAACGTGTCCCGGGCGGCCATCGTGGACGAGGGCGCGCTGTACGCGCACCTGCGGGACAACCCGGGGTTCTGCGCCGGGATCGACGCCTGGTGGCACGAGCCGGGCGGGGGCGCCGGGTTCCGCACCGGTTACCCCTTCTTCAGCCTGCCGAACCTGATCGGCTCCCCGCACAACTCCGGCATCGTGCCCGGCGTGCTGGCGGGCGCTGCCCGCCGGGCGGCCCAGAACGTCCGCGCTTTCCTGCGCGGCGAGGCCGTGACCGGGCAGGTCCGCCGCTCCGACTACGTGTGAGCTACAGCAGCCCGGCCAGCCCGTCGATGAACTCCCACAGCCCGATGAGGGCGAGCACGGCGATCAGCAGGGTGCGCCCGTTGCGGCCGAGCCAGTCGTTGATGGCCCGCAGCTTGGGCATGGTCCAGCCCGGTGCCAGCAGGAACAGCAGCACCGGCACCTCCAGGGTGACCAGGGTCAGCACGACCACGATCACCGTCCACAGGGCCATCGTGGCATCGTCCAGCTTGGTGCTGCCCACCACCTGCAGCGCCGACAGGTAGACCGGCGAGGGCAGGTACAGCGCCAGGCCGATGATGAACACCGCGATCAGCCCGCCCTCGCGGGCGGTCTTGCTCACCCGCGACGTGCCTTCCCTCGGCTTGGGCGGCCGCCGGGCGACGAACACGGCGGCGGCCATGAGCACCACCCCGATCGCCAGCCGCAGCCCGTACCGGCTCGACTGCTGGCTGCCCTCCCCGAGCCCGGCGCCGTGCAGGGCGAACACGACCACGAACCCGATCGCCATCGTGCAGGCGACCGCCGCGATCGCGAACACCCCCAGCTTGGCCCGCGGCCGGACCGCCTCGGCGAGCAGCAGCACCACCGCCAGGCCCAGCGGGTACAGGCTGGCCAGCAGTGCCAGCGGGATGGCCTGGACCGGCATCGGCTCGTCTCCGCCCGCCCGCTAACCCGGTGCCCGTGCGCCGGGCCGGCTGCGCGTACACGTCCGCCACCGCCCCCACGTCGTGGACGGTGAACGCCCGCTCCCGGCGCAGATCGCGGGTGAACGCGAGCCACCAGCTGAGCACCGCCCCGAACCTGTTCCGGAACCCGGTCAGGAACCCGATGTGGATGAACAGCCACACCCACCAGCCAAGGAACCCGCCCAGGTGCAGCGGCCCGGCGGTGACCACCGCCCGGCCCCGGCAGATGTAGGCCGCCGAGCCGAGGTCGCGGTAGCGGAACGGCTTGGGCTGGCCCTGCCCGGCGACCGCGCGCCGGATCCGCCGCCCGGCGTACAGCCCGGACTGCATGGCGACCTCGGCCACCCCGGGCAGCCCGTCCAGGCTCATCAGGTCCCCGAGCACGCAGATCTCCGGGTGGCCGGGGATGGTCAGGTCCTTGCCGACCCGGATCCGCCCGGCGTGGTCGCAGTCGGCGCCGGTCGTCTCCGCGATGGCCCCCGCCAGCGCGGGCGCGGTCACCCCGGCGGTCCACAGCACGGTGCCGGCCGGGTGCCGGGTGACCTTCCCGTCCGGGCCGCGCGCCAGCAGCCCGCCGGCGTCAACCCGGGCCACGATCGAGCCCATGTGCTGTTCGACCCCCAGCTTCCGCAGGTCGCGGGCGACCTTGGCGGACAGCACGGGACCGAACGATGCCAGCGGGGCATCTCCCCCGTCGAACAGCAGCACTCGTGCCTCGCTGGGCTCGATATGGCGGAACTCGGTGCGCAGCGTCCTGGTCGCCAGCTCGCGGATCTGGCCGGCCAGTTCCACCCCGGTCGGCCCGGCGCCGACCAGGGCGAACGTGAGCCAGCGGGCGCGCTCGCCGGCGTCGCTGGCCGAGTCGGCCATCTCGAAGGCGCCGAACACGCGGCGCCGGATCTTCAGGGCGTCGGCCAGCGTCTTCATGCCGGGCGCGAAGACGGCGAACTCGTCGTGCCCGAAGTAGGACTGCTCCACCCCGGCGGCGACGATCAGGTAGTCGTAGCGGTGCTCGATGCGCTCACCGAGCGGCCTGGTGGCCAGCACCCGCCGCCCTTCGGCGTCGATGCCGGTCACCTCGGCCAGCACACAGTCCACGTTGCGGTGGCGCCGGAGCACGTCGCGCAGCGGGGCGGCGATCTTCCCCTCGGACAGGATGCCGGTCGCGCACTGGTACAGCAGCGGCTGGAACAGGTGGTGCTGCGCCCGGTCGATCAGGGTCACCTGGACCGGGGCGCGCCGCAGCGCCCGGACGGCGAACAGGCCGGCGAACCCGCCGCCGACGATCACCACCCGGGGCGGGCCGGCGTCGTCTTGCATGGCTCGCCCCGATCCTCCGTTCAGTATTCGCGGTTGTTGCTGGTCAGCCCGCCGGGTCGTGCCAGGCATCCCGGTTCGGCAGCAGCCGGTCGGCCTCCTTCGGGCCCCAGCTGCCCTTGGCGTACGGGTGGACCGGCGTGACGTCGCCCAGCACCGGATCCACGATCGCCCAGGCGGCCTCGACGGTGTCCTGCCGGGCGAACAGCCAGCGGTCCGCGTCCAGGGCGGCGCCGATGAGCCGGTCGTAGGGGCGCATGTCCTCCCCCGCCTGCTGCGCGAACGCCAGCTCCTCCATCTGCGGTTCCCAGCCGGCGCCAGGTCTCTTGCCGGCCAGGCTGAAGCTGAGCGCGGTCTCGGGCCAGACCCGGAACCGCAGTTCGTTGTCGGGCGGCAGCGGGGCGAGCCCGAAGATGTCGCGGGGCGGCTTGCGGAACCGGACGGTCACCTCGGTGGCGGTGACCGGCATGCATTTGCCGGCCCGGATCACGATGGGCACGTCCGCCCAGCGCCACGAGTCGGCGGTGAGCAGCACCGCCACGAAGGTCTCGACGCTGGACGCCGGGTCGACCCCCTCGACGTCGTGGTAGCCCTCGTACTGGCCGCGCACGGTGTGCTCGGGCGACAGCCGGGCGAGGGAGGCGATCAGGTGTGCCTTGGCGGCCGGCCAGGTGGAAAGCCCCTGGCCGGATGGCGGGTCGGCCATGACCGTGGCCAGCACCTGCAGCATGTGGTTCTGCAGCACGTCCCGGATGGCGCCGGTGCGGTCGTAGAAGCGGCCCCGGTCGGCTACGTCGAACGCCTCCGCCATGGTGATCTGGATGCTCTCCACGTACGTCCGGTTCAGCAGCGGCTCGAACACCGAGTTGGTGAACCGGGCGAACAGGACGTTCTCCACCGGGTCCAGGCCGAGCCAGTGGTCGACCCGGTAGATGTCCTCCTCGGCGAAGTACTGGTGCATGGTGGCGTTGAGCTTGCGGGCACTGCCCAGGTCGGTCCCGAAGGGCTTCTCCACCATCACCCGGGCACCCTCGCTGCGGCCGGCGGAGGCGATCCCCTGCGCGATCCTGCCGAACAGGACCGGCGGCACCTCCAGGTAGAACAGCACCTTCTTGCCCTCGCCCACCTCGTCCGACATGGCCTTATAGGTGGAGTCGTCGCCGAGGTCGCCGTCGACGTAGCGGAGCAGGCTGAGCATCTTGGCCGCGGCCGGGCTGGCCGGGTCCATGTTGTTGCGCTTGAGCGAGGCCGTGGCGTAGTCGCGGAACTGCTCCAGACCCCAGCCGCTCTTGGCCACCCCGATCACCGGCACGTCCAGCACACCGCGGTGGACCAGCCCGACCAGCGCCGGGAAGGTCTCCAGTTTGGCCAGGTCGCCGGTTGCCCCGAAGATCACGAGTGCGTCGACGCGGTTTCCCGCCATGGCTGCTCCTCCTGCCTGCTCGTTCCCTATCCGACCCGGGCCCGGCCGCCGCGGCATCGTCCGGCCCGGGTGACCCGGTCCCTACCCTTACCCGGCCCGGCGACGCGCCGGGCCACCCGCCGGCGGCTCATGCCTGAAAATCGTGGGCGCTCAGGCGGCGGCGGAACACGTAGTAGGTCCAGCCCGTGTAGACAAGCACCACCGGCAGGAAGATCGCCACGACCACGCTCATGACCGTGAGCGAGTAGGACCCGGACGCGGTGTTGTGGATGGTCAGGCTGAACGCCGGGCTGGTGCTGGAGATCATCACGTGCGGGTAGAGCTCGGTGAAGATCGACAGCACGGTCAGCGCCATCGCGATCGTGGTGGCGGTGAACGCCCAGCCTTCCCGGCGGTCGTGCACCAGCCACGCGGCGGCCGCCGCGGCGAGCACGGCGGAGATCTCGACCGGGTTGAGGAAGAAGCCCTTGCCGGCGATGACATGGGTCCAGATGGCGAAGCCCAGCACCACCAGCGCGGTCACCGGGGCGGTGGCCACGGCGGCCCGGGCGGCCCGGTCGCTGATATCGCCGGTGGTCTTCAGCGCGGCGAAGGTCGCGCCGTGCAGGGCGCAGATCGCCACCAGGGTGACCCCGGTGTACAGGCCGTAGGGCTGGAGCAGGGTCCAGAACGACCCGGTGAACTCCTGGCTGGCATTGACCGGCAGCCCGTTCAGCAGGTCGCCGAGGGCCACCCCGATCAGCAGCGGGGCGACCAGGCTGCCGCCGGCCATCATCGCCGAGAAGGTGCCCCGCCAGCGCGGGCTGGGCGACTTGCCGCGGTACTCGAACGAGATCCCGCGCGCCATCAGCGCCGCCAGCAGCAGCACCAGGGCCAGGTAGAAGCCCGAGAACATGGTCGCGTACCAGCCGGGGAAGGCGGCGAACATGGCCGCGCCGGCCACGATCAGCCAGACCTCGTTGCCGTCCCACAGCGGCCCGATCGTGTTGATCACCGTCCGCCGCCCGGCCTCGCCGGCGCCGATGAGGCCGTGCAGCATCCCGACCCCGAAGTCGAAGCCCTCCAGCACGAAGAAGCCGGTCCACACGACCGCGATGAGCATGAACCAGAACTCGACGAGTGTCATGGCCAGGCGTTCCCCCTGTGCGTCGGGCGGTCAGTAGAGCATCGACGGCACGGTGGCGTGCTCGCCGTCACCGGCCGGCGCGGGAGCCAGCTCGCGGCGGGAGAACCGGAGCATGAGCAGCAGGTCCACGGTGGCCAGGCCGAGATAGAGCAGCACGAAGATCACCAGGCTGATGACCAGGCTGGTGAAGCTGACCGAGGGGGAGACGGCGTGTTTGGTCAGCTGCAGGCCCTGCACGATCCACGGCTGCCGGCCGCTCTCGGTGAGCAGCCAGCCGGCGGTGTTCATGCAGAAGGGCAGGATCACCGCCCAGGTGGCGGCGAACAGGAACCAGCGCGCCGACTCGGCCCGCTTGCGCCACATCAGCCACAGCCCCCACAGGCCCAGCAGGAAGACCAGCCCGGCGGCGTAGGCCATGATGCGCATCGACCAGTACTGGATGAAGACATTCGGCACGTAGTAGCCGGGGCCGTACCGGGCGGCGTACTGCGCCTGCAGCGGGTCCAGCCCGGTCACCTTGCCGTTCCAGGAGTTGGTGGCCAGCAGTGACAGCAGGTGCGGGATGGACAGGATCTGGGTCGGGGTGTGGTCGTTGTTCCCGCCGCCGATCTGGAGCAGCGAGAACGAGCACGGCTGGCAGGTGGTCCACTGGGCTTCCGCTGCGGCGATCTTCATCGGCTGGTAGGTGGCCTCGATCACGCCCAGCTCGCTGCCCACGAACATGGCCAGGATGATGGCCGGGACCAGCACGATCAGCGAGAGCCGCAGCGAGTGGCCGAAGACCTCGCGCTGCCCGCCCCGGCGCAGCTGCCAGGCCGACACCGCCAGCATGACCGCCGAGCCGGTCACCAGCGAGGCCAGCAGGACGTGCGCGTATCCCCACAGGAACACCGGGTTGGTCAGCACCGCCCAGATGTCGTTGAGCTGGGGCCGCCCGGTGGACCTGCTGATCCGGTAGCCGACCGGGTGCTGCATCCAGGAGTTGGCGGCCATGATGAACGCGGCTGACGCCACGGTGCCCACCGCCACCGCCCAGATGGTCAGCAGATGCACCCGCCGGGACAGCTTGTCCCAGCCGAATATCCACAGCCCCAGGAAGGTCGACTCCAGGAAGAAGGCGATCAGCCCCTCCATCGCCAGCGGGGCGCCGAAGATGTCCCCGACCAGCCGTGAGTAGGCCGACCAGTTCATCCCGAACTCGAACTCCTGGACCAGCCCGGTGACCACGCCGACCGCCACGTTGATGACCAGCAGCGTGCCGAAGAACCTGGTCAGCCGCAGCTGCTCGGGCCGCTTGTGCCGGTACCAGGACGTCTGCAGCAGCGCGGTGAGGAAGGCGAGGCCGATCGTCACCGGGACGAAGAAGAAGTGGTTGACCGACGTCCACGCGAACTGCCAGCGTGCGAGGTCGAGCGTCATCGGTGTGCCCCCGTCGTGCTCGCCTGGCCGCTACCGGCGGGGTCAGCGGCGCGCGCTGGACACCTTGTTCCCGGGCGGCGGGGTGGAGCCGTCCCGCCACGCGCTGGCCCCGGCGGCGGTCGCCGCCTTCGCCTTGGCGATGTGATGCCGGGCCAGCTCGGTCGGCGGCATGCCGCGCTCGTTCACATAGCGCCGGGCGGCCGCCGCGACCGCCACCATGCTGATGGTGAGCCCGGCCAGGCCGAGCAGGCTGCCGATCCCGGCCAGCGCTGCCCCGGTAGCCAGCAGCCCCGAGTTCATCTGGAAACGCGCGGTGGCGTTCTCGCCGTTGCTCATCGCACCGTCCTCGCTGTCGCCTCGTGCCTGTCATGCCACCGCGTTCGCCACTGTCACCGCAGCGGCGCCGGCCGGCATCATCCTCGCCGGGTGATTGCCCGGGCCGGCCCGGGCGGCCCGGGCCGGCGGGCGGCCCTCACCCCGGGAAGGCGATGCCGCCCGGGCCGGTGGCCGGCATAGTGGCTCGGGTGAGCGAAAGCTACGACGTGATCATCGTGGGCACCGGGGCCGGCGGCGGCACCCTGGCGCACACACTGGCGCCGTCGGGCAAGCGGATCCTGCTGCTGGAGCGCGGCGACTTCCTGCCCAGGGAGATGGCGAACTGGGAGGCCGGCCCGGTCTTCGTGGACGGGAGGTACATTTCGCCAGAAACCTGGTACGACGGCGACGGCAAGCCGTTCCAGCCGCAGGTCCACTACTTCGTCGGCGGCGCCACCAAGATGTACGGGGCGGCGCTGTACCGGCTGCGGCCGGCCGATTTCGGTGAGATCAAGCACGTGGACGGGGTGTCACCGGCCTGGCCGCTCAGCTACACCGACTTCGAGCCCTGGTACACCCAGGCCGAATGGCTGTACCAGGTGCACGGCACCCACGGCGAGGACGCCACCGAGGGCCCCTGCTCCAAGCAGTACCCCTGGCCCGCGGTGTCCCACGAGCCGCGGATCCAGCAGCTGGCCGACGACCTCGCCGCGGCCGGCTACCGGCCGTTCCACGCCCCGTGCGGGATCCTGCTGGACGAGGCCAGGCGGCCGGCCAGCGTCTGCATCCGCTGTTCCACCTGTGACGGCTACCCGTGCCTGGTGCACGCCAAGTCCGACGCCGAGGTCATCGCGGTGCGGCCGCTGCTGGGCGAGCTGAACGTGACCCTGCTGACCGGCGCCGAGGTGGTGCGGCTGGAGACCGACCCGGCCGGGCGGGCGGTCACCGGGGTGGTCGTGACCAGGGGCGGCGAGCGGGAGATCTACCGGGCCGGCCTGGTCGCCGTCTGCGCCGGGGCGGCGGGCAGCGCCCGGATCCTGCTCGCCTCGGCCACCGACCGCCACCCCGATGGCCTGGCCAACTCCTCCGGGCAGGTCGGGCGCAACTACATGTTCCACAACAGCAAGGCCGTGATCGCGCTGGGCAAGGAGCCCAACGAGACGGTGTTCCAGAAGACCCTGGGGCTGAACGATTTCTACCTCGCCACCGACAGCCGCCCGCCGCTGGGCAACATCCAGCTGCTGGGCAAGTCCAACGCGATGGCCATGAAGGGCGAGGAGCCCAAGCTCACCAAGCTGGCCCCGCGGTGGAGCCTGGCCGAGGTGGCCAAGCACGGCGTCGACTTCTGGCTCACCACCGAGGACCTGCCGCTGCCCGGTAACCGGGTCACGATCGACTCCGACGGCAGCATCCACCTGGCCTGCCGCCAGACCAGCGCGGCGCAGGCCGGCGACCTGTACGGCGAGCTGAAGAAGCTGCTCAACCACGCCGGGCTGGCCAGCCATCACGTCCTGGACAAGAACTTCTACGCCTCGATGGACGTGCCGGTCGCCGGGGTCGCGCACCAGGCGGGCACCTGCCGGTTCGGCACCGACCCGGCCACCTCGGTGCTGGACGTCAACTGCAAGGCGCACGACCTGGACAACCTCTACGTGGTGGACACCAGCTTCTTCCCGAGCATCGGCGCGGTGAACCCCGCGCTGACCGCGATGGCGAACGCGATCCGGGTCGGCGACCACCTGCTGGAGCGGCTGCGCTGACCCGCGGCCCGGGGGCCCGGATAGCCCGCCACGGGTGACGACCGATCCGCCCGCCGCGGGGGATCCTGGCCGGACATGAGACGTGTGACAGTGACCAGGCCTGCCTGGTGGAAGATCGTCGCGGTCGCGTTCGGGGTGGCGCTGCTGGCGGTCGCCTGCGCGTCCGGCGGGGGGACCTCCTCCGGCGGCGCCACGCCCGCTGGCGGGTCATCGTCGGCGTCCCCGCTGCCGTCCGGGGCGCTGTGCCAGGACGCTGCGGCCCTGCGCACGTCGCTGGCCAGCCTGACCCACATCAAGGTGGGAACCGGCGCCGGGACCAGCATCAGCTCCGGCGTGGCCGATGTGAAGGCCAAGCTGGCCACGTTCACCGCCGACGCCGGCCAGCAGTGGCACGCCCAGACCGCGGCGCTGAGTTCCGCCCTGGGCAAGCTCGGCACCCAGGCGAAGAACCTGGCCAGCCAGCCGAGCGCCGCCGCCCTGGACGGGGTGGTGAACGCGCTCGGCGATGTCACCACCGCGGCGCAGAACCTGCTCGGCGCCGTGAACACCCACTGCCCGTCCGCCTCGCCCAGTACCTGAGCTGCCCGACCAAGGAGATGACCATGGAGCGCTACCCGAACATCAGCGACCACGGGCTCATCGGCGATCTGCAGACAGCGGCGCTGGTGAGCACGGACGGGACGATTGACTGGTTCTGCTGCCCCCGGTTCGACTCGCCGAGCGTCTTCGCGTCACTGCTGGACGCCGACAAGGGCGGCTACTTCCGGGTGGCACCGGAAACCGGCGACTACATCACTAAGCAGCTCTATTTCCCTGACACCGCCGTCCTGATCACCCGCTTCATGACACCGGAAGGGGTGGGTGAGGTCACCGACTTCATGCCCGTCGCCGGCCGGACACCCACCGACAAGCACCGGCTGGTCCGGATGCTGCGGGTGGTGCGCGGCACGATGCGGTTCGTGGTGGACATCAAGCCCCGGTTCGACTACGGCCGCCGGTCGCACACGCTGGAGCTCTCCGAGAACGGGGCGGTCTTCGACGCGGGCGGCACGCACCTGACCCTCCATCCGGTCGGCGAGCGGACCGTGCCGCTCGGGGAGCAGGGCATCCAGGTGGAGCGGGTCGGGCAGGATCTGCGTGTGTCCCGCACCCTGAACGAGGGTGAGACCACCGGCATGGTGCTGGAGTCCATGGGCGGCCGGCCGACCCGGATATCGCCGTCCGAGCTGGAGCGGCTGACCAGCGACACCGTGGGCTACTGGCGGGACTGGCTGCACCGCTCCAGCTACACCGGCCGCTGGCGGGAAATGGTGTCCCGCTCGGCCATGACGCTGCGGCTGATGACCTACGCCCCCTCCGGTGCCCCGGTGGCGGCGCCGACCGCCGGCCTGCCCGAGCTGACCGGTGGGGAGCGCAACTGGGACTACCGCTACACCTGGATCAGGGACGCGTCGTTCTCCATGTACGCCCTGCTGGGGCTGGGGTACCGGGAGGAGGCAGCCGAGTTCGGGCTGTGGGTCAGGGACCGCCTGGTCCAGGAGGCCAGCAACGTGAACGGCTCCCGGCCGCTGAAGATCATGTACCGGGTGGACGGATCCTCCGACCTCACCGAGGAGACGCTGGACCATTTCGAGGGCTGGCGCGGCTCGAGCCCGGTCCGGATCGGGAACGGCGCCTCGGATCAGCTCCAGCTCGACATCTTCGGCGAGGTGATGGACGCCATGGCCCATGCGGACGCCCAGGGTCTGCAGCCCGCCCATGAGGGGTGGACCGCCATCGCCAACATGATCGACTGGCTGTGCGAGCACTGGGACCAGAAGGAGGAAGGCATCTGGGAGACCCGGGGCGGCCGCAAGGACTTCACCTACGGGCGGTTCCAGTGCTGGGTCGCACTCGACCGCGCGATCCGGCTCGCTGAGCACCGTGGCCGCCCGGCCGACATCATCCGGTGGCGGTCCGAGCGCGACCGGCTCTACAAGCAGATCATGCAGCGTGGCTGGAACAGCGACCGGCATGCGTTCATCCAGCACTACGACACCGACGTGCTGGACTCCTCGCTGCTGCTGATGCCGTTGATGGGGTTCGTGTCACCGTTCGACCCGATGTGGCTGGAAACGCTGGAGGCGATGGACCACGAGCTGGTCTCCGACAGCCTCGTCTACCGCTACAACCCGGCCGCGTCACCCGATGGGCTCCTGGGTCACGAGGGCACGTTCTCCCTGTGCACGTTCTTCTACGTGGACGCGCTGGCCCGGTCCGGCAGGCTTGACGAAGCCGAGCTGACCTTCCAGAAGATGCACACCTACGCCAACCACCTCGGCCTGTTCTCGGAGGAGATCGGGCTCACCGGCGAGCAGCTCGGCAACTTCCCGCAGGCGTTCAGCCACCTGTCGCTCATCAACGCCGCGATCAACCTGGACTACCAGCTCGACCACGGCCCGGGCAACGTGGAGCCGGTGCTGGCCAGGGCCCGGGCGGCAGCCGGGGCCTGACGGCTTCGCAGCGGGGCGGCGCACCAGGCCGATGATGATGACGGCGGCGACGGCGCCGGTGACCGGTCCGGCGACGTAGGCCCACCAGCCGGTGAAGTCGCCGCCGACGATGTCGGGTGCAGCGCGTCGGCGTGCTGGGGGTCCACATGCTCGGCACTGTCAGCCATGCTGGTCTCCCGTGCTGTCCGGCCGCGGCAGGGGCGGCCGGCTTCCCTCATCCTCGCAGCGGGCAAGCGGCGGGACAGTCGGTGAACGCGCGGTAAATGCGCGCTGCCCCGGCGGGGGGCGGCGCGCCTGGCCGGGCCGGCGGGGCTGGCGGGCCTGGCCGGGCTGGCGGGCCTGGCTGGGCCGGCGGGGCTGGCGGGGCCCGCCCACAGCAGGCCGGGGGCGGCCGCGGCGGCGAGCGTGGCGCCGGCCGCCGACCCGGTGACGATCGTCCATGCGACCGGGCCGAGCGGTGTGCACCCGAAGAACTGGCTGACGCCGGGGGTCTCCACGATGGCGGCCAGGGTGGCGGCGGAAACCGCGGTGGTGCCGATCGTCAGCGGGCTGCGGCCGCTGGTCAGCAGCGTCTGGCCGAGCTGGGTCAGCACGAGCGTGGCCAGGCCCATCGTGCTCGCCCGCTGCCGGCGCCCGGTCATCCGCCCGGCCTGCCACGCGACAGTCGCTCCCAGCGCGGTCGCGCCGCCGCGGACGGCCAGCGCCCGCGCCAGTTCGGGGGCCATGAACTGCCCCACCGGCCCGGCCGTGATGAGCGGATTGTCCCCGTTCTGGCCGCCGCGGGCCGCGGACAGCGCGACCGCCAGCGCGGGCAGCATGTCGGTGAGGGTGTTGACCAGCAGCAGCTGCCGGGTGCTCAACGGGGCACGGCCGGTCACCGCCGTCCCGAGCAGGGTGAAGGCCACCTCCCCGGCGTTGCCGCCGACCAGGATCGAGACCGCGTCCCGGACCCGCGACCACAGCGCCCGGCCCTCCAGCAGCGCGTCCAGGATGGGCAGGGTGTCGGCCTCGGTCAGGATCAGGTCGGCGGCGCTGCGGGCCGAGGTCGAGCCCCGGCTGGTCACGCCGATGCCGACATCGGCCAGCCGGATCGCGGCGGCGTCGTTGACGCCGTCGCCGGCCATCGCGACCACATGCCCGGCCCGCTGCAGAGCCTGCACGATGCGCACCTTCTGCTCCGGCGAGACCCGGGCGAAGACGGTGCTGGCAGCGATCCGCCGGGTGCGGGTGGCCTCGGGAAGCTTGCTGAACTCGGCCCCGGTCAGGACGCGGCCGGCGTGCGGGATGCCCAGCTTCCTGGCGACCGCCACCGCCGTGTCCGGATGATCCCCGGTGATCATGGTGATCCGCACCCCGGCCTCCGCCAGCCTGCGCACGGTCGCCTTGGCGGTGGGCCGCGGCGTGTCGGCGATGGCGACGAACCCGGTCAGGGTCAGTCCCGCGACCAGGTCGCCGCCGTCGGGTCCGGCCGGGGTGGCCGGACCCGCACCGGCGTTGGCGGCACTGGCGTTGGCGGCACCGCCCGCCGGGGCGCCGTTCCCCGGCCCGCCGTTCCCGGCCCGTGCCGGGTGCCCGTTGGCCGGCCGGCTGCCGTTGCCGTTCCTGGCCAGGTGGTACTCCTCGGGCGCGCCCGGCAGGTCGGCTTCGGCGACCGCCAGCACCCGCAGCCCCTGCCCGGCCAGGTCGTGCAGGACGGCCTGGGCCGCCCGGCGCCGGGCCGGCGTCATCGCGGCGCTGCCGGGGCCACGCCCGCTGGTGGCCACCCGGGTACAGCGCGGCAGCACCACCTCGGGCGCGCCCTTGACGGCCAGCTGGGTCATGCCGGCGCTGCGCCCCAGCGAGGCGGCGTAACCCCGGCTGGCCTCGAACGGCAGTTCCTCGGCGAGCCGCCAGGACCGGTCACCACCAGCCCGGGCATGGGCCGATTCCAGCACCGCCCGGTCGGTGGCGTGCACCAGCCCCCGCAGCTTCCCGTTGCTGGCCGGCGGGCTGGCCCGGGCCGCGACCCGGAGCAGGTGCCGGGCCTGCGGGGTGCCAAAGGGCACCGGGGTGCCCGGGCCGGCCAGCCCGGTGACGGTGAGCCGCCCCTGGGTCAGCGTGCCCGTTTTGTCGAAGCAGATGATGTCCACCCGGCCCAAGGCTTCCAGCGCCCGGGAGGAGCGGACCAGCACTCCGGTCCCGGTGAGCCGGCGGGCCGCCGCGAGCTGCGCCACGGTGGCCACCAGCGGCAGGCCTTCGGGCACCGCGGCGACGGCAACGGCGACCCCGGAGGCGACCGCCTCCCGCAGCGGGACGCCCCGCAGCAGGCCCAGCCCGGCCACGGCGAGCCCGCCGAGCCCGCTGGCGGGCACCGAGATCTTGGTCAGGTCCGCCAGCCGGGCCTGGATCCCGGTCGCGGGTGCCCCCCGCCCGGCGGCCATGGCCGCCCGCCCTGCCTCGGTCGCGGCGCCGGTGGCGACCACCACCGCGAAACCGTGCCCGGCCAGGATCGTGCTGCCCTCGTAGACCATGCAGGTCCGCTCGGCCAATGGCGCGCCCGGTACCGGATCGACCGACTTGGCCACCGGCAGCGACTCGCCGGTCAGCGTGGACTCGTCCACCTCCAGGCTGTCGGCGGCCAGCAGCCGGGCGTCGGCCGGGACCACATCGGCGGGCTCCAGGGCGATGACGTCGCCGGGGCTCAGCTCCTCGGCGGGCACGGTCTGCTGGGGTGCGCGGGTCAGCCCGGGGAAGGTGCCTGGCTGCCGCTGGCGGCCGGAGGGCGTCCAGTCCGTCCGGCGGGCCGTCGGCTGCTCGCTGAGCAGCAGCCGCCCCAGCGATCGTTCGGCACGCATCCGTTGCGCGCCACTGATCAGCGCGTTACCGGCCATCACCCCGGCCACCATGGCCGCGTCCACCCCCGACCCGACGACGGCCGAGGCCATGGTGCCGAGCGCGAGCACGGGTGTCAGCGGATCCTGCAGCTCCTGCCGGACCGCTCCGGCCAGCTCGGCCACCCCCCGGGCCGGCCCGACGATGGCGGTGGCGGCGAGCGGGTGGCTGGCGGCGGCGGCCAGCACCGCCCGGCCTGTGCTCAGCGGGCCCGTGCTTAGCAGGCCCGTGCTCTGCGGGCCCGTGCTTAGCAGGCCCGTGCTCTGCGGGCCCGTGCTCAGCGGACTCGTGCCGGGCAGCTGGGTGCCGGATCCGCCCTGCCCGCCCGCGGACGGCGCCTGCGCGGGCTGCCGGTGCGGGTGCAGCCGGGCCAGGGTGGTGTCAGCGGTGAGCGCGTGCCAGTCGCCGCGGGGCACCGGGGCCGGTGCGGGAGCCCGCCCGACCGACCGTGCCGCCATCGTCCCGCTGGCCATCGCCAGCAGCGCCGCGCTCTGCACTGGTGCGATGCCGATCCTGGTCCGCCGGGGCCCTCGCCCAGCGGTCACCAGCAGCGCGCCCAGGGCGGAGCCGCCCAGCGACAGCCGGGCCGCGTTGCGGCTGGCGCGATGGGCCGCCCCGACCGCCCGCAGCAGCCGCCAGGCGTCGACCAGCCCCGGCCCGCAGACCAGGTCCGCCGCCCAGCTGACACCGTCCGCGTCGGTCACTACGCCCACCCCGACGTCCGCGGCGGCGAGGGCCTCCGGGTGCCCGGTGCAGACCAGCAGCACGCCGTGCCCACGCACCTGGAGCCGCCGGACATGACCAGCCAGGGGCCTGGCCGTGGTGAGCACCTCGTCGGCCCAGGCGGCCAGCTCGGCAGTGCTGGCGTGCTGGGTGAGCAGCACCCGCTCGGCGCATTCACGGGCCGCGCCGAGCAGGGCCTCGGCGCGGAAATCAAGCTCGCAGCCGATCAGGAAGCCGGCCCGGCGGTGCCCGGCATGGTCGAGGAGGTCCAGGGTGAGGCCAGCGGGCCCGGTGACATCCCCCGCTGGCCCGGCCGCCGGACGGGCCAGCCGCCAGCCGTCGTGTGCCCACGGGCCGGGCCCGGCCAGGCCGGCCAGCGTGTGCGCGGACAGGACGCGCTCCGCGGCCTGCCAGTCGGCCACGGCATGGTCCGGGTCGCCGTCGGCGGCGGCGGACAGGATGCGCGGCTCGGGAGCGCACAGCACCGCGGAGTCGACCACGATCGCGGTCACCCGGTCCAGCCGGCGCAGAGCGGCGCCGTCGAGCGGCACCACACCGCGGCGCGCCAGTTCCATGCCGAGCACGCCGGCGAAGGCCTCCCGCCCCAGGCGTGCGGCCTTGGGCGCGGTGGCAAGGATCATGGTGGCGGCCTCACCCGGGTTGCGCGTCCAGGCCAGCACCGTCGTCGCCCCGGCCAGCGCCGCCAGCGACGTCCCAGTGGCGGCCCGCTCCACCGGCCCGGGCGGGAGCGGGACCGGCCGGGGCCGGTGGACGTGGCTCTCGGCGGGCAGCGCATGCCCGGCGGAATGCAGGGCGGCTTCTTCCCGCGCCCACACCGCCCGGCGGGACCGTAGCTCCCCGACCTGGATCAGCCGGGAGACCGCGTCCACCGCCAGCGGCGCCGGGCCCTGCGACACGCCGTGGGCGAGCACGTTGCCCAGCGCCAGCAGCAAGTCCCCGCCGACCGGGCCGAAACGGCCGATTACGGCCCGCCGCAGCCGCGGCTGCCCCTCGACCGCGACGATGGGTGCCCTGATCGCGGGCGGGATCGTCGGCCACCGCAGGAACCTGCTCAGGCTCGCGGCGGTGATGCCGATCGCGTCGGCGCCCAGCACGGCGGCAGCCGAGAGCAGGGGCCCGTCGTCGGCCGGGTGGGGCGGGGCCGACCAGTCGAAAGTGTCGTCCTGCGTGCCGTGGGCCTGCTCCACGGACTCGATCGTCTCCACCAGATCGGGGAGGTCGACGGCATCCTCGTCGAAGATGACCAGCACCTGCGCTGTCGCCGCGTTGACCTCGGCCCAGTGGACGCCCTTCAGGCCGTTCAGCTCCGAGGTGACGTCGCGGGCTAGCCGCCGGTGGGCGGTCCCCCGGCCGGTGAGGCCCCGGACCTCCACGTGCGCGCGGCCAGCACCGGCCCATACCCGCCGCCGGCGGCGGCGGGTACCCAGATCGGCCGCTGCGGCGGCGGCCGAGATTACCTGGCCCGCGCGCCGGCGGGCCGAATCGCCCGCCTGCCCGGCCCGGCGGCGGGCCGGGCCACTCATCCGGCCCGCTACCGACGCCGCGGTCGTCGCCGCCGGCCGGACCAGTGCGCCGCCCGCACCCATGGCAGCCACGAGGTACCCCCCCGACGGCTTCACACCGGTAAACCCCCTCGTGACCAGCCAGGCGATCACGTCGCATGCCGCGGGCGCCCCAGGCCCCGGCGCGGACAGCCGGCTGCCATCTGCTTACCCGCCACCGGTGCGCTTTAGCCCCGGGCAGGGTCGCCCGGTCCGGGTGGGGGCGATCGTGACCTGCTGATGTTGGGTAGGTAGGCGGTGGTCAACGGGGAGGAGCAGACAGATGCCGACAACTGCATCGCAACGCGAGAGAACCCGCCCGGCCGGTGCCAGGCCAGCACGTGACGGGTCGCCGGCACGGGCGGGCGGCCGCCGGGACGGGCAGGACCACGAACTAACTGTCAGCATCCAGCTTGAGCGGGTGGCTGCCATGGTCACCGAGCCGGTCGCCGCGGCCGGCCGGGTGCTGTCGTCCCGTGGTGGCCTGCCGGTCTATATCGGGCTCGGCGTGCTGGCGGCCGCCGACGTGGTCACCTGGCCCATCGCCGCGGCGGCCGGCCTTGGCTACGCGGTGCTGCGCTGGTGGGGGCCGTCCAGGCTCCCTGCTGGCATGCCGCGGCCGGTGGCCGGCCGACCAGGTCTCCAGCCGGCTGGCCAGGCGCCTGCCGGCAAGCAGCCGCCGGCCAGCTCGCCAGGGAACGGGACAGCCCCAGCCAGCCGCAGGGCTCCGGCCGCGGCGAAGCGGCCGCGCACCACGACGAGCCGCCGGACAGCGGGCAGCCGGACTGCGGGCAGCCGGACGGCACGCGCCGGTGCCGGGTCGGCCAGAACCAGGACCGCCAGGCCGGGTTCCGGCACCCGGTCGTAGCCGGGCCCGGGCTCAGGCTGCCAGCACCTGGCGGGCGGACCTGATCGCAGTGGCGCAGACGATCTGGCCGATCAGGCCGAGCCCCGCCGCGTCGGCCATCAGCATGGCCGCGGGCTCGACCAGCGGCAGCAGGGTGCGCAGGAGCCGCAGCATGTCGGTGACGCCAGCCTGGCTGGCCACGGGGGTGCGGTCACGGCCTGCCGCCGGAGCCGTCAGCCCCGCTGGGAGAGGTAGCCCGTCCGGTATGCGGATGGTGATGGTGAGGGTCATGGCGTGTCTCTTCTCGCGTGTGGAGAAGCGCGACCGGAGTTGCTCCAGGGACAGCGCATCAGGTGGGGGCGAACAGCGGCCGGCAGCCGGGTGGATGCCGAGGGAACAGGCCGCGAACCCTCAGGGACCGCGGGATACCCCCGACCGGGAGGATCCTCACCCACGGCGGGTGAGAAGGCCGGTCCTGGCACCCCCGCCGCCCTGGTGGGCCCGGGGTTGATACAGCTCACTGAGGGTACTAGCCCACAAAGGGCTATGGCCTGCGCATATGTATTCGCGGGGATGCTGGCGTGACCGCTCGCCCGCTGATGTCCAGGCCGGATAGCCGGTCATCCGGGGGGATATCGATGACGGGCACCATCAGCGATGCGCCGCTGTCTGGGCGGGAGAACCCTGCGGGCCGCAGCGCCGGGCCGCAGGGCGGGAACGTGCCCAGCGGCCGGAAGGATCCCGGCCAGGGGACAGAACCCGGCGGCGGGACCGGAACCGGCAGCGGCAGCGGAACCGCCGATGCCGGCGGAACCGGCAGCGGCAGCGGAACCGCCGATGCCGGCGGAACCGCCGGCGGAACCAGCGGCAGCGGAACCGCCAGCGGCAGGGAGCCCGGTCAGCCGAACGGGACCGGCCGCAAAGACCCGGGCGGCGGCCGCCATGACCGGCGGCACCTGCTCGAAGACAAGCTGCGGCTGCCTCACCTGAGCTTCCCGGTGCTGGCCCGGCCCCGGCTGACCGATCTGCTCGACCAGGCCAGCCGGCACCGGGTGACGGTGATCTCCGGGCCGGCCGGGGCTGGCAAGACCGTCGCCTGCGCGTCCTGGGCGGCCGCCGGGCCCCGGGCGAGCCGGGTGGTCTGGCTCACCCTCGACGCCGGGGACCGGCACGAGTGGTTCTGGGCATATGTCTGTGCCGCGCTGAACCGGATCAGGCCAGCGCCGTCGGATGCTCTGCGGGGGCTGGAGGACACCTGCCCGGAGGAGTTCCCGCTCCGCCTGGTGGAGGCAGCCCAGGCCTTTACCGAGCCAGTGGTGCTGATCCTGGACGACAGCCACGAACTGACCGACCCCGGTGTCCTGAACGGCCTCGACGTCCTGATCAGGCACGCACCACCCACGCTGCGGCTGGTGCTGTCCGGCCGCCGGTCACCGCCGCTGCAGCTGGCGCGGCTGCGGGTCGC
>Ga0307373_10004157_pt1 | contig 24564 bp, 20 predicted proteins | sample OX2MG_FD_202534 | JGI IMG/M metagenome (GOLD analysis project Ga0307373, IMG submission 202534) | Soil microbial communities from Risofladan, Vaasa, Finland - OX-2 | ecosystem: Environmental > Terrestrial > Soil > Coastal area > Acid sulfate soil | place: Finland: Risofladan, Vaasa | collected...
CTGGATCTCCGCAACTGCTGGGACCACGGCGCTGACCAACTGTGGAGCCGGCTCGAACCTGAACTGTGGGCATTGACCCATAATCCGTGGGTCGTACTGCAAACCGTCTCGCGAACCAAGCTCACGCGCGTGGCCGCGGACCCCGCATATCGCAAGGAAGTTCAGGACCTTCTCGATAATCAGAGAAAGCGCGAGAGTGGGTCGTCATGGTTCGAGCGCTCGCACCGAGACTCGCCGCTGACCTCGGTCGCTTACTTCAGCATGGAATTCGGTCTCAGCGAGGCGCTGCCGATCTACTCGGGCGGTCTCGGCAACGTTGCCGGCGACCAGCTCAAGGCCGCGAACGATCTTGGGGTGCCGGTGGTGGGGATTGGCCTGCTCTACCAGCAGGGTTATTTTCGCCAGTTCATCGATGCCGACGGCAACCAGACCGCGCTCAATCCATATAACGATCCAAGCCAATTACCCATTTCACCGGTCCGGGACAAAGACGGCGAATGGCTTCGTCTCGAAGTTCGGCTGCCGGGTCAGAAGTTGTGGGTCCGCACCTGGCAGGCGCAGGTCGGACGGGTGATGCTGTACCTGCTCGACAGCAACGATCCGGCCAATCCGCCGGCCTACCGCGGTGTCACCAGCGAACTTTACGGCGGCGGTCCGGAAATCAGGCTCCAACAGGAACTGGTGCTCGGTATCGGCGGTTGGCGCCTGCTGCGAGGTCTCGGGATGAATCCCGAGGTTTGTCACCTCAACGAGGGGCATGCCGCTTTTGCGGTCCTCGAGCGGGCGCGCAGTTTCATGGACGAAGCCAATCAGCCGTTCGACGTGGCGCTGGCGGTCACCCGCGCCGGCAATCTGTTCACCACGCACACGCCGGTGTCGGCTGGGTTTGATCGCTTCGCTCCTGCCCTGATGGAAAAGTATCTGAAGAATTACGCCGAGAACCTGTTGCACATCGGCATGGGCAATCTGATGGCCTTGGGCCGCCTGCACGCCGACGCCGCTGACGAGCCGTTCAACGTCGCATACCTGGCGCTGCGCGGCAGCGGCGCCGTCAATGGCGTCAGCCGCCTGCATGGAACCGTGAGCCGCGAGATTTTCCAGCCGCTGTTTCCCCGCTGGCCGCAAGCCGAGGTTCCGGTCAGCCACGTCACCAACGGAGTACATACGCCGACCTGGGATTCGCCCCACGCCGACAAACTATGGACCGAAGCCTGCGGCTCTGAGCGTTGGCGGGGCACGATGGATACCGTCAGCGAGCAAATCTGCTGTGCCACCGACACCGATCTGTGGCGAATGCGGGCCGACAACCGGGTTGATCTGGTAAGCTTCGTGCGCGAGCGGATGCAGGTGCAACCGGTGGACGGCGCCTCACGCGATGCGCAGGCGATCTTTGATCCCAATACTCTGACCCTGGGCTTCGCGCGGCGCTTCACCGAATACAAGCGCCCCAATCTGCTCCTCCACGATTCGGAGCGGCTCGTGCGAATCCTCACCAATCCTCAGCGTCCGGTTCAGCTCATCGTTGCGGGCAAGGCTCATCCCGAAGACGAGCCCGGTAAGGCGATGGTTCGGGCGTGGGTTCGCTTCGCGCGGCGGCCCGAGGTGCATAAGCACGTGATCTTTCTGAGTGACTACGATCTGCTGCTTGCCGAGCGTCTGGTGCAAGGAGTTGACGTCTGGATCAACACGCCCCGCCGGCCGTGGGAGGCATGCGGAACCAGCGGCATGAAGGTGCTGGTGAACGGCGGGCTCAACCTGTCCGAGTTGGACGGATGGTGGGCCGAAGCATACTCGCCCGAAGTGGGTTGGTCGCTGGGCGACCGCGGATATCATGGAGCCGATCCGCTTTGGGACGCGGCCGAGGCCGACGATCTTTACTCAATCCTCGAACGCGAGGTGATCCCCAGTTTCTATGATCGCAACGACGTTGGCATCCCGAGCGCCTGGGTCGCGAAGATTCGCGCGAGCATGTCGCGGCTGACGCCGCAATTTTCCGCAAATCGCGCCGTGCGCGAGTACACCGAGCGATATTACCTTCCCGCCGCGCAAGCTTATCGAAAGCGCGCCAAAGATAGCGGCATCCTGGGCAGGGAATTGCTCCGCTGGCAGGAGCAGATTCGACAACACTGGCCGGCGATTTACTTCGGTAATGTTCACGCCGAGACCTCCGCCGGCCAGCATCTGTTCCACGTTCAGGTTTATCTCGACGAATTGGATCCGGACGCGGTCGCGGTCGAGCTCTACGCCGACGTGCATAACGGCGGAGCACCACAACGACACCTGATGACGCGTGGAGACCAGCTCGTCGGCGCAAGCAAAGGGTGGATTTACGCGGCGCAAGTGCCAGCCACGCGTCCGGCAGAGGAATTCACGGCACGGTTGATCCCGCGGCATCCCGACGCGGCGATTCCGCTGGAGACGACCCAGATCAAGTGGCAGCGCTAACGCCATCCGCGAAAGTCCCGCCGGGCGGTCAGGTGGCCGAGAGTAAACCTGTCGTGCCGGCGCCGGGCCCGCCTGCGTTGCCGACGGGACTCGTGGTTCGGGTTCGAGGATCGGTGGTCGATATCGAATTTCGCGATGGGGCGCTGCCGGCCCTGACCGAGGCCCTGCTCGTCGGCTGGGATGGCGCCTATCCTTTGATCGTCGAGGTAGAGGAGCATCTCGATCCGCGCACGGTGCGCGCGGTCGCGATGCAAAACACGGCGGGGCTCAGGCGCGGATGCGCGGTCAGCAAGACCGGAGGTCCAATTAGCGTGCCGGTCGGCGACGCGGTACTCGGCCGCCTGATCAACGCGGTTGGCGAGCCGATTGATGGACTAGGAAACTTCGCGTCCGAGGTTCCGCGATGGCCGATTCATCGCGTCGCCCCGAGCTTCAGCCGTCAGGACTCCGCCCGCGAAGTCTTCCAGACCGGAATCAAGGTAATCGATCTGCTGGCGCCCCTGGCCAAGGGCGGCAAGGCCGGGATGTTTGGCGGAGCCGGCGTGGGCAAGACTGTTCTGGTGACGGAGTTGATCCGGACCACGGTCGAGAAGTACTCCGGCATTTCAGTTTTTGCCGGAATCGGCGAACGCTCGCGCGAGGGTCATGAACTGCTGGGCGAGTTGCGCAAGTCGGGCGTTCTCTCCCGCACCGCGCTGGTCTTTGGCCAGATGAACGAGCCGCCGGGGGCGCGCTGGCGCGTCGCAATGACGGCGCTGACCGTCGCCGAGTATTTTCGCGACACGATGCATCGCAATGTGCTGCTGCTGATGGACAATGTTTTCCGCTTCGTGCAGGCGGGCGCCGAGGTATCGGGGATGCTCGGGCGGCTGCCGTCGCGTGTCGGGTATCAGCCTACTCTGGCGACTGAGATCTCGGACTTACAGGAACGAATTGCCTCGGTGGCAGGCGCCGCGGTGACCGCTATCCAGGCGGTTTACGTGCCGGCGGATGACTTTACCGATCCCGCCGTCGTGGAAACATTTCGCCATCTCGATTCGTCGATTGTGCTCTCGCGCGATATGGCCGCCGAAGGACTCTATCCCGCCATCGATCCGCTCAACTCAGCCTCCTTGCTGCTCGACCCGCGCATCGTAGGCGAAGAGCATTACGCCATCGCCGAAGAAGTCCGGCGGACGATCGCGCGATATCGCGAGCTGCAGGAAATCATCTCGCTGCTCGGAGTCGAAGAGTTAAGCGCCGAAGATCGGCTCACCGTCGAACGCGCGCGCCGCCTGCAACGCTTCCTGACCCAGCCTTTTCTGGTCACCGAAGAGTTCACCGGTATTGCGGGGAAATCAGTCCCAATCGCGCTGACCCTTGAGGGATGCCGCGCGATTCTTGGCGGTGAGGGAGATAAGTGGGCCGAGAGTTCTTTCTACATGATTGGCGCGCTCGAGGACGCACGCGCCAAGGAAGCCAAGTCGAGCAAAGCTAACGGGTGACGCGCGCCGATGAAACTGGTCATCACCACTCCCACCGCGATCGTCGTCAGCGCGGACAACGTGCGCCACGTCCGCGCCGAAGATTCGACTGGAGCTTTCGGAATACAGCCGGGACATGCGGATTTTCTGACGGCGCTGGCGATCAGTGTGCTCGTCTGGCGCGACCGCTCCGGCCTGGAACACTATGCGGCGGTTCGTGGCGGCGTTCTTCGCGTGCGCGAGGGCAAATCGGTCGAGGTCGCTACGCGGGAAGCGGTTCTGGGCGAAGGCCTCAAAATTTTGCGCGAGGTCGTTCTTGCGCAGATGACGAAAAACGCAGAGACGGAACAGGCCGCGCGGCTCGGAGCGTTGGGTCTTCAGCAAGCCGTAATTCAGCAGCTCTACCGCTACCTGCGTCCGGGTGAACAACCGTGGGATCCGCTGGTGCGCAAACCATGACCGGCGACTCCAAGAACGGCGGACCTTCCGACGAGGAGGAGCGCAAGCTCGCCAAGGCTGTCGATAAAGTGCGAGCCAGACGCGAATACTGGGACCGAACCGGAGAATGGCCGCTCGGACGCGCACTCGCGATGATGGGCAGGTTCGGATGGACCATCGTCGGGCCGCCGCTGTTGGGCGCGTTCGTCGGCCGCTGGCTGGACGGGGTTTTTGACTCCGGGGTTTTCTGGAGCGCGACGCTGGTTTTCCTTGGCGTGGCGGCGGGCTTTTACCTGGTCTGGCAAAGGATGCACACGCAGGCATGAATATCGCGGGGCTCAAACTGGGGTTTTTTCTCGTCCTGGGAACGGCGCTCGGTGCGGCATTCTTCGGCGCGCTCGAATGGAACGTTCGGCTCTACTGCGGGAGCGCCCAATCTCGCCTTGCGGCGCCAATTCACGCGCTGCGCCTATTCGGCGTCGCCGCCGGATTGGCCGGGGTCGCCAGATTCGGCGCGGCTCCTCTGCTTTGCGTTGCGGCCGGGCTCCAGTTGGCGAGGGTCTTCGCGGTTCGCGCAAAAGCTTCGGCGACAGAGGCGGTGCGATGAGTCGTTCTCCGCTCGAAGTAGCCGTCGTGTTTCATATCGGTCCGGTTATCATTACCGGTCCCGTGGTAACGACTTGGGTGCTGATAGCGGCGCTCGCGATCGCCTGCCGTCTCGCGACACGTCATTTGCGCGTGGTTCCAAATAGTCTCCAGGCGATGCTTGAAACGCTGGTGACGGAGATCGAGGAACAGGTTCGGGGAATAGTCAATCACGATCCGTCGGAATTTCTGCCGATGCTGGGAACGTTGTTCATTTTCCTTGTGGTTGCCAATCTCTCGGGAATTCTGCCCGGGGTCCGCGCGCCCACCGCTTCGCTCGAAACTCCGGCGGCGCTGACTACGATTGTCTTTTTTTCGGTGCACGTTTTCGGCGTGAAGCTTCACGGACTCGGTGGCTATCTCAAGGGCTATCTGAGACCCAACCCGATGCTGCTGCCGCTGAACATACTTTCTGAATTCACCCGCTCGTTCTCCTTGATGATGCGGCTGTTCGGCAACATCATGAGCGACGAACTGGTAATCGCGATAGTTGTGGCGCTGGCCGGGCTGCTGGTGCCGATTCCATTCATGGCGTTCGAAATACTGGTCGGGCTGGTGCAGGCCTACATATTCACGGTGCTGGCCGCGGTCTATATCGGCGGCGCCGTCGGTTCGATCGAGAAGTAGTCAGGGAGGATCAGGTATGACCGTGCAGATGATAAGCATAATTGGCGCCGTGCTGGCCGTGGTGGTCGGGTCGATCAGCCCGGCGCTGGCGGAAGGGCGCGCGATTGCCGCCGCGATGGACGGTATCGCAAGGCAGCCGGAATCGGCCGGCGCGCTGTCGCGCACGCTGTTTGTCGGACTTGCGATGATCGAAACGATGGCGATTTACTGCCTCGTGGTGGCTCTGCTGCTGCTGTTCGCCAATCCATACGCAACACGCTGATGTCGTTTAGCTGGACCACATTCGCGCTCCAGGCGGTCAATTTTCTGGTTCTGGTGTGGCTGCTCAAGCGCTTTCTGTTCAAGCCGGTCGCCGCGATTATCGCTCAGCGCAAGGATGAGATTTCGCGCGCGCTGGCCGACGCCGAGAGCCTGCGCCAGCGCGCCGAACAGGCGCGCAAGGATTTCGAGTCGCGCCAAGCCGAAATCGAAGCCGGGCGCCAGGAGATTATCGATCGGGCGCGCGCACAGATTGGCGATGAACGGGCCAGGATGATCGAAGACGCGCGCGCCGATATCGAAAAACTCAAAGCCGCCGCCCGGACCCGTGTGGACGAAGAGCGGGAAACCGCCGCTCGCGAGGTGTTCGCGCGATCGATACAAATTGCGGTCCGGCTCGCGCAGCGCCTGCTCGAGCAATTTTCGGCGCCGCGCCTCGAAGAACTATTCCTCGACCGCGTGCTCGACCATCTGGATCATCTATCCGCGGCCGAGCGTACAGCATTGCTCGGCGAGTTCGGACGCGACGGCGCGCGTTTGCTCGTCACAACCGCGCATCCGCTCAGCTCCGACGCCGAATCCAAATGGCGCGCAACGCTTGGCGAACGACTCGGCGCCCGCGCGCAAATTGCTTTTGCCACCGACAAGGAGCTTATTGCGGGCGCCGAACTCGGCTTCCCTCACGCGATCCTTCGCTTCAGTTGGCGCGACACTCTGGCCGATGCGCAACGGGATTTGAATCACAATGAGCACCCTGGCTGAGAACCTGGCGCTAAAGCTCGATGAAGCCGTGCGGCGCGTCGAGCGGCTTAAGCCAGGACCCGCGCTCGATATGCTCGGCCGCGTCGAGAGTATCGGCGACGACGTCGCGACCGTCTCCGGCCTGCCACGAGCGCGGCTCAATGAACTGCTGCTATTCGAGCGCAAAGGCGGTGGCGAACCCGTGACCGCGATGGTGCTCGCGCTCGATCCGGGACTGATCGGTTGTGCGATGCTGGGTCCGGCGGAAGAAATTGCCGCCGGCAATCGCGTGCATGGAACGGGTTTGGTGGCCAGCGTGCCGGTTGGCGAGATGCTCCTCGGGCGCGTGGTCAACCCACTTGGAATACCGCTCGATGGCGGCGCGGAACTAGCCCAAAAAGGTTTCGAACCCGTCGAACGGCCCGCCCCTGGCATCATCGAGCGCGATCTCGTCAGCCAGGCGCTCCAGACCGGCCTGGTCGCGATCGATTCGATGCTGGCGTTGGGGCGGGGTCAGCGCGAGTTGATAATCGGCGACCGCGAAACCGGCAAGACCGCGATCGCCGTCGATACAATCGTCAACCAGCGCGATTCCGGCGTGATCTGCGTGTACTGCGCAGTCGGGCAGAAGACCTCTTCCGTCACCCAGGTGATTGAAACCGTGCGCCGTTTCGGCGCGCCCGAGCGATGCATCTTTGTCGTCGCCGCTTCGGATGATCCTCCCGGACTGCAATGGCTCGCGCCGTACGCGGCCTGCACGATGGCGGAGTATTTCAGCGAACGCGGCGGCGACGCGCTCCTGGTCATCGACGACCTGACCAGCCATGCGGTCATCTACCGCCAGCTTTCATTGCTGCTGAGGAATCCGCCGGGGCGTGAAGCCTATCCGGGCGATATCTTCTACATTCATTCCCGCCTGCTCGAACGCGCGGCCAGGTTGAGCCATGAGCGCGGCGGCGGCTCGCTGACGGCGCTGCCGATTGCCGCGACCGAGGAGGGCAATATCTCGGCTTACATTCCGACCAACCTCATTTCGATTACCGACGGCCAGATCGTCCTGGAGCCGCGTCTGTTCCAGGAGGGCCAGAAACCCGCCATCAATGTTGGCAAGAGCGTCTCTCGCGTTGGCGGGAAAACCCAGGCGCCCGCGATGCGTGAGCTGGCGGAAAATCTGCGCCTCGAATACACCCAGTTCCTCGAACTGGAAATCTTTACCCGCTTCGGCGGGATGGTGGACGACCGCACGCACCGCATAATCGAACATGGCCGCCGGATCCGGGCCGTGCTCACCCAACCGCAGTGTTCCGGGCTTGCGATGCCGCATCAGGTGGCGCTGCTGCTCGCGCTCGGCGAGGGAATGCTCGATTCGTTGCCCCTGGAGAAGGTGGCGGGGCTGCGCAACTCGCTTGCCCAGTGGCTCGGCGAAAACGCCGCCGCGGCGATCGAACGAATCAGATCGACCGGTGAACTCGACGGGGCGACGCGGGCGGCGTTGAAACGTTCGATGGCGGCATTGGTCGCGCAGGTCAGCGGCGCTGCCGGCGCTGCGGCGGGGTAGCTGACCTCGATGGCGCGAGCACAGGAAATCACCGAGCAAATAGGTTCGCTCAACGAGCTGCTGGAGATTGTTGCGGCGCTGCGCGCTATCGCCGCGGTGCAAATGCAGCAAAGCCAGCGCTCGCTAGATGCGATTCGCGACTACGCCGAAATAATTCGCCGCGCGCTGGCCGAAGCTGCCACGCTGCTTCCCGAAGACGGTGACGGCTCGGACGTCGGCAATTCGCGGCGGCCCGGGCTTGTGGTTTTCTGCTCCGAACACGGATTTTGCGGGTCCTTCAATGATCCGCTGATCCGCGCCGCCGCCGACGCCGCAAAGAGCCAGCGGAACCTTCAACTCATCTTCGTCGGCACACGCGGCGCCCAGCGAGCCTCTGAGCGCGGGCTGCGCCCGGCTCTCACTCTTTCGATGGCGACGCATAGCGGCGGGGTCACCGCGGTTGCGCGCAAGGTCGCCGCCGAGTTGTATCGCAGGTTTATCGCGCAGGCGTTGACCAGCGTCGAGATGATCTTCACCCGCGAAGCAACTGGGCAGCGCGCCAGTCTCAATCGCCTGAAACTACTTCCCCTGGAAGCGCCGGCCGTCGAAGCGAATCATCCCGGATTACCGCCAATTGTGAACTTGAGCCCGCGTCGCCTGTTCGACGAACTCGCCGCGGAATATATGTTCGCGATGCTCGAGGCGGGAGCCATGGATTCGTTTGCAAGCGAGAACGCGGCGCGGTTTCGCACGATGGACGCGGCGCACGAAAATATCGACAACAAAGCCAAGGAACTCAATCGGACCATGCGCCGGATGCGTCAGGAGGCGGTCACCACTGAGGTGCTGGAGCTGATCGGCGGATTCGAGGCGATGAAGCGCCGCTAAAGGCTCGCGCCGCGCGCCGCCGGCGGCCGGCCAAGTGGACGGATCGGAGCGATAGTGATTGAATCGGGCGCCGAGACGCCCACCGCGATTTGGGCCCGGAGGTAGCGCGATGGCCTACGCACCCGACAACCGGCCTTATTACGACGCCGATAGCCATATCATGGAGCTGCCGGATTTTCTCAAGCGCTACGCCGATCCGGAACTGCGCGAGGAGCTTCCGGCGGTGAGCTACAGCGCTTCGATTGTCACCGATGAGGAAGTCGCCGAGATCATGGCCCGCGGCGGCCGCCACAGCCAGGCGCATGTCGCCGAGCTGCTGGGTCTGGGCGATCGCTTGATCGAGCGTGCCAAGGAGATTCAGGCATTGGGCGCCTTCGACAGCCCCGAACGTTCGATCGCGCTCGACATGCTGGGCTTCCGCAGCCAGCTCGTGTTCGCCACGCACAGCGTCGCGATGCCGTTTTCGCCCAGTTCGAAGCTATTGCCGCGGCTTCGTTACGGCGCAACCCGCGCCCACAACCGGCACATGGCCGACTTCTGCTCGCGCGACAGTCGCCTGCTGGGCGTCGCGATCGTGCCGCTGGACGAGCCGGACCTAGCGCTCGAGGAACTCAACTTTGCGCTCAAGTGCGGATTGAAAGCCGTTTGGATTCCGCATCGCCCCTGCGCCGACAAGTCGCCCGGCCATGTCGCCTTCGATCGCTTCTGGGCAACGCTTGCCGAGTCGGGCACGCCGTTCGTTCTGCACGTTGGCGGGTCGCCGCTCCAGCTCGCCAAGGCGTGGATGAACAATGGCAGGGCGCCGACCAGGGACTGGATGGGCGGCGGCGAGAATCTGCGCACCAAGGATGTCGCCGTGCTGCATCAGGGGCCGGAGACGTTCCTGTCGATGATGCTAATCGACGGCGTCTTCGAGCGCTTTCCGAATCTGCGCGGCGCCGGCGTCGAACTGGGCGCCGGATGGGTGCCGTCGCTGCTGGTACGCCTGGACTGGGTAGTGCGGCACTGGCGCAAAACCGACGCCAACCTGGCGCGGTTCACGCGCAGTCCGTCCGAACAGCTCACGCGGCAGATGGCGTTTACTCCTTTTGTCTTTGAGGACGTGGGCAGCCTGATCGACCAGTCAAATCCGGAGTTGTATCTATTTTCGAGTGACTATCCTCATACGGAAGGCGGGCGAAATCCGATTGCGCGTTTCGAGACCGCGCTCGGAAATCGTTCCGAACAGATACGCAGTGGATTCTATTCCGAGAATTTCCTGCGGATATTTCCCGAGGCCCGGAACCTTTAGGGACCCGTCCGCAACGATTCGCGCCATCGCCGGCGAGGAAATGCGGAGGACACGATGCTCGAGCTTTATCATGCGCACATTTCAACGTGCAGCCAGAAGGTGCGCCTGTGCCTGGCCGAAAAAGGCCTCGCCTGGACTGGCCATGCGATCGATTTTGCCACGGGCGCGCATCTGTCGCCGTCCTACCTGAAACTCAATCCCAACGGCGTGGTGCCGACGCTCGTCGATGACGGACGCCCGGTAATCGATTCCTCGGTGATCTGCGAATACCTGGAAGAGATCGCCCCGCGTCAGGGAACCAGCCTGATGCCCGCGACGCCGTACGGACGCGCGAAGGTGCGCGCGTGGCTGCGCTACATAGAGGAAGTTCCGACCGCCTCGATCCGAATCCCGTCGTTCAACCGGCTGTTCCTGGCCGGATGGAGCGCGATGAGCGAGCAGGCGCGGGCGCGCTATATCGCCGCGACGCCGCTGCGCAAGGGCCATTACCGCGGGTTCGGGACCGCGGGCTTTTCGAAGGAGCAGATGGACGAATCGCTCGAGCGGCTGCGCCAGACGGTCGAGCGGATTGACGCCGCGGTCGGGGGCGAGTCGCGCTGGCTGGCTGGCGGGCAGATCTCGCTTGCCGACCTGTGCGTATTGCCGACAATCGTCCGGATGTCGGACCTTCGGATCGAGAGTGTATGGGAGGGGCTGGCGCACTTTCAGGACTGGTACGAGCGAATACAAGCCCGCCCGTCATTTGCGCAGGCATTCTATCCCGAGGCGCACGTCGCTCCTCCGCTTTCCGGCTGAAGTGACTATTGAGGGGCCGCGCCAGCGGACGCGCCGAAGCGCGATTACGCTGGAGTGATCCGCCAGATATCCCGCGCGTACTCCGCCACCGCCCGGTCGCTGGAAAATCGCCCGATTCGCGCGAGGTTCAGAATAGCCTTGCGGTTCCATAGCTCGCGGTCCTGATACTGCTCCGATATTGCCGACTGAGTATCAATATAGGAAGCGAAATCGGCCATCAGAAAATATTCGTCGCGGCTCAGCAGCGCATCGCGAACCCATCGGAACAGCCCCGGCTCGCCCGGACAGAAGCGATCGGAAGCGAGTTCATCCAATACCCGTTTGAGCCGCGGATCGGATTCGTAGTAATCACGCGGCCGATACTCATTTCTCAGGGTCGCCGATTCTATCTGTTCGGCGGTCAGCCCGAAAATGAATATATTTTCGGCGCCTACCGCTTCGCGAATTTCGATATTTGCGCCGTCGAGGGTTCCGATCGTGAGCGCGCCGTTGAGCGCGAATTTCATGTTGCCGGTGCCCGAGGCTTCGCGGCCGGCGGTCGAAATCTGTTCCGAGACGTCGGCGGCCGGGATGATTTTCTCCGCCAGGGAGACGCGATAGTCCGGCAGAAAGGCCACCTTGATCAGTTCGCGGGCTTTAGGATCGCTATTGATTGTGTCGCCGAGGCTGGTGATCAACTTGATAATCATCTTGGCGGCCCAATAACCGGGCGCCGCTTTCCCCGCTAGAATATAGGCGCGCGGCGCCGGCGCTTCCACGCCGTCGTCCACGATGCGCAGATATTCGTGCACGATCCCGAGCGCCATCAGCAATTGCCGCTTGTATTCGTGAATTCGCTTGGCTTGGATATCGAAAATCGCAGCCGGATCGAAGTCCACGGCGGCGATTCGATTCACAATCCGGGCGAGCCGTTCTTTGTTGGCGCGCTTGATCGCGATGAAGCTTTGCTGGAACTCGCTGTCGCCGGCAAATCGTTCGACCGCGCGCAGCCGCTCGAGGTCGGTCACCCAGCCCGCGCCGATCGACGCGTCGAGCAGGCTCGCGAGCCCCGGATTCGCCATCAGCAGCCAGCGGCGCTGGGTGACGCCGTTGGTCTTGTTGCTGAAGCGCTCAGGCCACATCTGGTAGAAATCCGGCACCAGCCGGGTCCGCACCAGCTCAGAATGGAGTTTCGATACGCCGTTGACCGAATGGCTGCCGACGATCGCGAGATGCGCCATCCGGACCTGATTCTCGCGGCCATCCTCGACAATCGAAACCCGCTTCAACCGCTCCGCATCGCCGGGCCATCGCGCTTCGGCGTCGGCCAGAAACCGGCGGTTGATCTCGTAGATGATTTGCAGATGGCGCGGGACGACGCGCCCGAGCAGATCCACCGGCCATCGCTCGAGCGCCTCCGGCATCAGGGTGTGATTGGTATATGCGACCGCGGAGCGGGTGATATCCCAGGCGACGGCCCACGGGAGATCATAGTCATCGATAAAAGTGCGCATCAGCTCGGCAATAGTCAGTGATGGATGCGTGTCGTTGAGTTGAATAGCCACTCGCGCGGGAAAATCGATCAAGTCCTCGCCACGGCCCAGAAACGCGCTCACGATGTCGCGCACCGCGCAGGCCACGAAGAAGTACTCCTGCAGGAGCCGGAGCTCGCGTCCCGCCGCGACCGCGTCGGACGGGTAGAGGACCTTCGAGATGGTCTCGGAGAGCATCTTCTGTTCGACCGCTTTCATATAGTCGCCGGCGTTGAAGATCTGCATGTCGAACTCGTCCGAGGCGTGCGCCGAGTAGAGCCGGACAAAGTTGACCGTGCGCCCGCCGAAGCCCGCGATCGGCAAATCCGACGGCACGCCGACGATGATGCGCTGATCCACCCACGCGGGTACGTACTCGCCGCCGCGGTCGATTTGATGCTCGATACGGCCGTAAACCGGAATCCGGCAATGCTCCTCCGGCCGCGCCAGCATCCACGGCGAGGTCTCGCGCTGCCACGCGTCGGGCCGTTCGACCTGATAGCCGCCGCGGATCTCCTGCCGGAACAGTCCGTACTCGTAGTTGATTCCGTAGGCGTAACCCGGCAGGTCGCGGGTTGCGAGCGAATCCAGAAAGCACGCGGCCAGACGGCCTAGGCCGCCATTGCCGAGCGCCGCGTCGGGCTCTTCGTCAAACAAGTTCTGCAGGTCGAGTCCGTTTTCAGCCAGAAAATCGCGGCAGGTATCGATGATGCCGAGATTGAACAAATTATTCTCGAGCGAGCGCCCGATCAGAAACTCGAGCGAAAGGTAGTAGAGCTTCTTCGAGCGATGCTGCGCGAAGCGCCTGCTGGTTGCGAGCATCTTTTCGATCAGTATGTCGCGCACCACCAGCGCCGTGGCGCGATACCAATCGTGCTTGGTCAGCTCGATGCGCCGCTTCGCCAGGGTGAAGCGGATGTGATGCTCGATCAGCTCGTTGAACAGGTTGCTATTGGCTTCGGATAGTGAAGGAGCGGCCATGCCTGCGTTAATCCTTGCGCAACCTCGAAAAAAGCCATCTCGGCGCTCGAACTTCCGCAAGGCCAGTGGCGCGCCTCGCGCCCAAGACTGCCGAGATCAGCGTGACTTCCGAAGCTACATAATGCCGATTCGGCGCAAGCGTATCCAGCAGCCAGGTTTGAAATTCGCGGTATTATTCATGGCGCGCGGAAATATTGCCCAGGCGTCTGTCCGAAGCTCATCCGGAAGGCCGAGATGAAGGCGCTCGTGCTCTCGTAGCCGACATCGAGCGCAACGTTGGTTACCGCATCGCCCGCCGCCAGCAGTCTGAGCGCGTGTCCCAGCCGGAGCTGCTGCCGCCATTTTCCGAATCCCAGCCCGGTTTCGAGGGGAAACAGCCGTTCGATGGTGCGCTTGCTGGCGCCGGCGACGCTCGACAGCTCTTCGAGGGATCGCGCGTCGCACGGCAGTTCCTGAAGCAACGCCGCGATTCGTTTCGCGCGCGCGTCGCGCGGAAGCGGAAGGTGGAATGCCCGCAACTCCATCGGATGCAAATGATCCAGCAGCACCGACACCAGCCGCGCGTGTGCCGGATTGCGAAGGCTCAGGCTGTCCACCTCGACGATGCGGAGGATCAACTCCCGAACCAGCGGTGAGATGCCGACGACCCGGCATCGGTTGGGAATCGAAGCACCCAGGCGCGGCACCAGATAAAGCGTCCGCATCGACACCGCGCCCGACATCTGGATCGAGTGGCGGGTGTGCGCGGGAACCCACACCCCGCGATGCGGCGGCACCACCCAGGCGCCATCCGGGGTCCGCACCGTCATCACGCCCCGCGACGCGTAAACGAGCTGATGCCAAGGATGCGAATGCGTCCTGATCACCCGCCCGTTGGCGTATTCGGGCACGGTTCCAGCGCGGACCTGATACTTGACTGCATCAAAGAACCAATGGCGCTTTTTCGTCATCTAATGGCACTTTAGCGCAAGACTGCCAGTGGCTGGAAATGCTATTTCACATCTGACTTGATAGTAGAAGCAATCGCAGGAGGCCTGGAACAATGATCCTCGCCGAAAACGAGATGATCGGTTTTGTCGCGACAACGCAGCCCGAACGAGCCAAGGCATTCTATTGCGAGGTCCTTGGTCTCGAGCTGGTGGAAGACGGCTGGCACGCGATCGTCTTCACCGCGGCGGGCCGGACCCTAATGGTTCAAAAGGTGCGCGAGTTCGTGCCGCTGCCTTTCACGACGCTCGGATGGAGGGTTGCCGACATCGGCGCGGCCGTCGCGGCGCTCGCAGGGCGAGGCGTCAAGTTCGAGCGATACCCGGAACTCCAGCAGGACGACGCCGGAATCTGGACGACCCCCGACGGTAAGGCCAAGGTTTGCTGGTTCAAAGATCCTGACGGCAATACCCTGTCGCTGACTCAGCAGCCGAAGTAGCTATTCCGCCCGCGGCGGTTGCCTGGACGCGTGAGGCGCTATGAATCTCATCCATCGAAGGCTTTGCCGCTCTAAGCGTTGGAAGAATACGGTCGAGAAGTTCGCGCTGCCCTGGGCGCTCGACGGAATCGATCTCGGCGCAAATGTCCTGGAAGTCGGGCCGGGTCCAGGCGTCACCACCGATCTCTTGCGCGGCCGCGTGGCGCACCTGACCTGCGTCGAGACCGACCGCGCGCTCGCGGCCGAGCTGGCCCGGCGGATGGCCGGCCAAAACGTAACGGTGCTCCGCGAGGACGCGACGGCGATGTCGCTTCCGGCGGCAAGTTTCGACGGCGCGGTGAGCTTCACGATGCTGCATCACGTGCAATCTCCGGAATTGCAAGACCGCCTGCTGGCAGAAGTCGCGCGCGTGCTGCGCCCGGGCGGAACATTCGCAGGCTCCGACAGCGTTTACAGTTTTTCGCTGCGCCTTCTGCATCTCTTCGACACGATGGTCCTGGCTGATCCGCGCACTTTTCCGGCGCGCCTGGAAGCCGCCGGATTCATCGACGCGAAGGTGGACACGAACCCCTACGCATTTCGATTTCGCGCCCGCAAGCCCGCTTGAACCGAGGCTTTGCACGCGCGCGTGCCTGCTCGCCGTCGGTGATGGACGGCAATCGCTCCGCCATCTGGTGTGTGAAGAGCGGCGGCCACCTCGACGCGTCCGCTCCGGTGACATGATCGACGCGCACCCGGGTGGGGCGTTGGCGCCGCGCACAGGGGCTAGCCAACCACCCTCGCAAGTCCGTATATTTCATTTTCCCGATAGCGCCGGTGCCGCGATAGCCAACGGACGCACTGGCGAATCATTCGCGTGCCGCGTAATACTGGACCAAGGAGTAGGGGAGATTGGAAAACAAAGATAATGCAGCGCGCGGCCGCCGCGATGCCCGGCCGCTACGCGTCGCGCAGATCGCGCCGCTCTATGAGCGGGTTCCTCCCAAGCTTTACGGCGGCACCGAGCGCGTGGTTTCCTATATCACCGAGGAATTGGTGCGCCGCGGCCATGACGTGACGCTGTTCGCCTCGGGCGATTCGGTCACCAAGGCCAAGCTTTCCCCCGGTTATCCGACCGCGCTGCGCCTGGCGGGCAAGCCCGAGCTTGGCACCTTTATTCAGCTTCCGATGATCAGCGACGTGTACTATGGCGCGGAAAAGCGCTTCGACATAATTCATTCCCATATCGATTACTGGAGCTTTCCGTTTGCGGAACTGGTCAAGGTGCCCACCGTGAGCACGATGCACGGGCGGCTCGATATCGACGACCTGCGTCCGATCTATTATCGCTACCGCGCTGTCCCGGCGGTCTCGATCAGTGATGCGCAGCGCATTCCGCTCCAGTTCATGAACTGGGTCGAGACGATCTACCACGGACTTCCGCGCGACCTGCTGCGCTTCAGCCCGGGACCCGGCAAATACCTTGCGTTTCTGGGTCGGATCTCGCCGGAGAAGCGCCCCGACCTCGCGATTGAGATCGCGCACAAAGTCGGAATTCCGCTGAAAATGGCGGCCAAAGTCGATGTCGTCGATCGGGCTTACTTCGAGGCGGTTATCGAGCCGCGGCTGTCGCCGCCAGATGTCGAATATATCGGCGAGATCAACGAGGTCGAGAAGAGCGAATTCCTGGGCAATGCGATTGCGCTGATGTTCCCGATCGATTGGCCCGAGCCGTTTGGTCTGACCATGATCGAGTCGATGGCGTGCGGAACTCCGGTGGTGGCGCGGCCGTTCGGCTCGGTGCCGGAAATCATCAAACCGGGAGTGTCGGGCGTAATCGCCAACACGGTCGAAGAGCTTGCGGCGGGGGTCCGGCAGGCGGCGGGACTTTCGCGCCAGGCATGCCGCGCCGAATTCGAAGCGCGCTTCTCGGTCGAGGTGCAGGTGGATAACTACGAGCGCCTCTACCGGCGGCTGATAGCGCAGGCTCAAACCTCAGTCAAATAGCCAGTCGAAGAAGTGAGTATCGCGATGCTTTCACCGCGGCAATCCGTCCCGCCTTCCTGCCTCGCCGGCGCGATGAGCGCCGCGCGATGAAAAAGCGCAAAGCGCCGCGCGCGGCGAAACCGCGCCGCCGTGGCGCCGTCCCTTCCCGTCCCGCGCCGATAACGCTGAAGGTCGGCTCGGAGTATTACGTGCTCGCTTCGTCGGGCGCCACCACCGGCGCCAGCCGCGTGCTCGCCCACGCGCAGAGCTTCGCCGTATTCGACACCACGGGCGACATCGCGGTCTCGCCGCTCGAGGCGCTGGGGCTGTTTTACCGCGACACCCGCTTTCTGTCCCGCTTCGAGCTGCTGATCGACGCCAAGGCGCCCTGCTTCCTCAACTCGTACCTGAGCGATGACAACGCCGAACTGCTCATCAACCTGACCAATCCGCATCTGCGCGAGCGCGACGGCGCGATTTCGGTTGCGCGCACCTCGATCCAGCTCGAACGAAGCTGGGTACTCGTCGACGCCGCGCTGTATCATCGCATCACGGTGCGCAATTACACGCGCGAGCGTGTGCGCTTTCCACTCGATCTTTCATTCGGCTCGGATTTTGCCGACTTGTTCGAGGTTCGCGGCGTCAAACGCAAGCACAAGGGCAAACGCGCGCGAACCAAGGTGACTCGCGGCGCGGTCGTGCTGCGCTATCGCGGACTCGACAACGTGACCCGAACCACTGAGCTTGTTTTCGATCCGCCGCCGACCAAGCTCGCCGGCGAGGGTGCGTCGTACATCGTCGAGCTCGAACCCGAAGAGTCGCTCGTTTTGGAGACGCGGATAAGTTGCGGCCTCGAGCCGCCGCCGGCCGCGGTTTCCGGGGTCACCGCGGCGCCCTCTTCTTCAAACGACGGTTTCGCGCCGAATCTCGAGCACGCGCTCGAGCAGCGGCGCGAGGATATTGCTCTGCGCGACCGCCAATGGGCCAAGCTCAGCTCGAGCGACGAACTCTTCAACCGCTTGCTCAAAGCCTCGACGGCCGACCTGACCTCGATCATCGGGCGCGACTCGGCGGGCTCGTTCATGATGGCGGGAATTCCGTGGTTCGCGACTCTGTTCGGCCGCGACAGCATCATCACGGCGCTCTCGCTCCTGACGTTCAACCCGGATATCGCCGGCCAGACCCTGCGCGCGCTGGCCGCGATGCAGGGGACCCGAATCGACGACGCGCGCGACGAGCAACCCGGCAAGATCGTGCATGAAGTCCGCGCCGGAGAGATGGCCACCACCGGCGAAGTTCCCTTCGGCCGCTATTACGGCTCGGTCGATTCCACGCCGCTGTTCCTGTGGCTGGTCGGCGAGTATGTCGCCGTCACCGGCGACCTCGGGATTGCCCGCGAGCTGTGGCCCAACGTCGAGCGCGCGCTCGAATGGATCGAGCGATGGGGCGATATCGATGGCGACGGCTTGATTGAATACAGCCGCATGACTCCGCGCGGGCTGTCAAATCAGGGCTGGAAGGACTCTTTCGATTCCATCTCGCACGCCGACGGATCGCTGGCCAAGGCGCCAATTGCGCTGGCCGAAGTGCAGGGCTACGCCTTCGCCGCCTATACGAAGATCGCGGACGTGGCCACGCGCCTGGGCCGGAGTGACCTGGCATCCAAGCTCACTTCTCGCGCGGCGACGCTCAAAGCCGCCTTTACGCGCGCTTTTTGGATCGAGCGGCGCGCGATGATCGCGCTCGCGCTCGACGGTGACAAGCGGCCGTGCGAGGTGATGGCTTCCAACGGCGCGCATTGCATGGCTACCGGTCTGGTCGAGGGCGAGCACGCCACCGCGATGGCCGAGCGGCTGCTCGCCGCCGATATGTTTTCCGGATGGGGCGTGCGCACGCTCAGCGCCAATGAGCGCCGCTACAATCCGATGAGCTATCACAACGGCTCCGTCTGGCCGCACGACAATGCGCTCGCCGCGATGGGCATCGGGCGGGCCGGCGATCGACAGGGCGTAATAAGAATTCTCGAGGCGCTGTTCAATGCCGGCGTGCGCCTCCAGATCGGCAGCCTGCCCGAACTCCTGTGCGGCTTCGAGCGCTGTCCCGAAATCGGCCCGGTACCGTATCCGACCGCGTGCCATCCGCAGGCGTGGTCCGCGGCGAGCGTCTTCGCGATCGTGCAGGCGATGCTTGGGCTGAGCGTCAGCGGCGCCGACAAGCGCGTGATTATCGACTCGCCCGCGATTCCATCGTGGCTCGAATGGCTGAAGATCGAAGATCTCCGCGTCGGCGCCGAATTAGTCTCGCTCCTGATGCGCCGCTCCGACGGCGCCGTCGCCGTCGAGGTGCTCGAAAAGCACCACTCAGTCACCGTCGAAGTCAGGGGGTAGGGCTGGCCGTCGCGGTCGTTCCCGAAGTCGGACTTGGCGCGGGTGTCGAGGTCGCGGACGGCGTCGCGCGAGGCGACGGGCTCGCGGTTGCGGTCTTCGTCGGTTCAGGCGTGGAGGTTGGCGACGGGGTTGCCGAGCGCGAGGGCTTCGGCGTCGGGCTCGATGATGCAGTCGCAGTGGGCGTTGCGGAAACAGTTGCGGTGGCTGTCGGCGTGACGGTCGCAGTGCCAGTGGCAGTGGTTGTCGCAGTGGCGGTCGCCGTTGCAGTTGCAGTTGGAGTGGCGGTTGCGGTTGGTGTTGGACGGAACCAGGTGATCGGCAGCGGCGCTGAAATCAGCGTCGCGGTTTCTCCGGCGCGGGCATGCGTCATTTCCCCGGTCGGGGCGAAATGTCCGGTCGCGGGATCGAACAACTCGGCACTCGCCATCGGGCTGTAGCTCGCATTCCATCCCCCGGCGATTAGAACGCGGCCGTCGGGCAAGAGCTTGGCCGAATGCCCGTACCGGCGCTCGTTCATCGTCGCGGCGGCGGTGAACGTGTTGGAGGCCGGATCGAATATCTCGGAGGAGGTATCCGCGCTGCCGCCCGCGATCAGCACACGGCCATCTTTGAGCAGCGTCGCGGTCTGACCGGCGCGCTGCTTGGTCATCTTCGGTCCCGCACTGAACTTGCCGCTCTTCGGGTCGAATAAATCCGTCGAGTCCAGCGGCGCGCGGCGCGCGTATGGGCTGCCGCCAGCGATCAGCACGCGGCCGTCTTGGAGCAGCGTCGCGGTATGGTAGATGCGATCGGTGCTCATCGATCCGGCGGCCGCGAATGTGCCGGTGGCCGGGTCGTAAATTTCCGCATCGGCGCTGCCACCCCCGGCCATCAGCACCTTGCCGCTGGCAATAAGCGTTGCGGTTTGTCCGAAGCGCGCGAAGTGCATCGCTCCGGTCGCGATAAATTTATTCGCCGCCGGATCGAACAGTTCCGCGTCAGCGGTGCCGCCGCCAGCGATCAGGACTTTGCCGTCGTGCAGCAGCGTGCCGGTCGGCTCGTCGCGCGCATCGATCATCGGCGCGGAGGCGCTGAACGCGCCGGCCGCGGGATCGAAGATCTCCGTCGAGCCGAGCGTCGAAGGCATCGGCGGACCCGGAAAAAGGATCAACGGGACCATGATCGTATCGACGCCGCCGCCGATGAGCACGCGGCCGTCGCCGAGGCGGACCGCGAACTGCCGGTCGCCGCGCGATTTCATGTGATCAATCGGGATAAATATCTGTGCCGCCGGATCGTAAACCTCCGCCGTGTCGAGGACCGACGGACTGGTCGCGGTGAGCACGCGCAGCGAGCCGACGCCGCCCGTCACCAGCACCAGCGGTCGCATCGCGACGGTCGGAGTCGCGGTCGGCGACGGACTTTGCGTGGGTGTGATTCGCACCGTCTTGCGGCGGCGCGCGGCGTTCCCCGATGCGGTAAAACCGCAAATCAGCAGGAGCGCGACCAGGGCTGCGAGCGGTATCCGGATGGGCAATTTGGCTCTGGTCGTCATTGGGCTTTCTGAATCGATGGATTATTTGAAAGTTGATCAGGATTGATTCGTTCTGATTCTCGATTTCCTATTGTCCGGAATTTTCCGCCCGCTCCTCGGGCCGGTTTCGCGAAAGCCCGCGCAGCCGATCCCACTCGGCTTCCTTTGACGACTGCGCGAGTTTCATCCCGCGCGTCTCGTCGATAAACATGCCGAACAGGATCGCGCTTGGGATACCAAGCAGCGCGAAGTAGCGGATCACGTTCTCGAGGCCGCCCAGCGGCGCGATAAGCGCGGCTATCACCACCTGCGCCAGCATCGAAAAGACCGCGCCGGTTATCATCTGCCATCCAACCATCGTGGTCCGCAGATCGGCGGGGAACAGCTCAGTCGCCGCCGCGTTGGCGCCCACCGTCATCACCGACGAACCCACCTTGAACCAGCAATACGCCGCAAGCAGAAAGTACATCGGATGGTTCGTGGTGCCCGCGGGACCCCAGTAAAAGGCGATCGCTCCGAGCCACGCCGCGCCGCCAAACCATGCCACGGTCGGAACCCGTCCCAGACGTTCCGAGGTCCATGCGCCAATCGGAAAGCCGACCATTCCGACCACCATCCCCGCGACGACCAACGTGCTCGCATTGCCGGGCGCAAGGCCGATTATCGAGACCGCCTCGAAATACAGCCATCCGTTGACCGCCGTCCCCGCCATCGTGTCGAGCGCGGCACACGCGAGCAGAGTCAGCGATCGGCGCCGGTATAGCGGATGCAGGATGTCATAGAAATGACTTTGGCTGCGCGACTCGACTGCGGCCTTGCGTGCGAAACGAAACTCCGGCGGCAGCATCCGGGTGACCGGCCAAACCAGGACTGCGCCCGCCACCGACGGCGCGAACAGCCATCGCCACGAGTATCCCCACTTCAGCAGGAAAGGGATTAGCAGATATCCAAGCACGCCGCCGACCGCGCTGGCGAAAGCGGCGAAGCCCTGCCCCTGCGCACGGCGATCGACGGGTAGTTCCTCGGCGAGCAAAACGATCGCCGACGAAACAGATCCGCCCAGGAGCGCCGAGATGAGGATCTGGAATACGGCGAAAGAAATCGGATGCGGCGACAGCGCCGCTCCGGCCGAACACAGCGGCGTCAGAAACAGGCTCGCGACGATAATCCGGCGCCGCCCGACCCGGTCGGCCAGCCGCGCCAGCATCAGCGATCCAAACGCCGAGACCGACATCCACGCGAACAGCCGTGCGAGCTCAGGCTGGGTGAGGGCGAAGCTCTTGGCGATCCAGGGCGAGGCAACCCCGGCGATCGACAGCGTGTAACCCTGATAGACGAGCAGGATAACGGTGGCGGCGATAATCGCCGACGACGCCGCAGGCGGACGCTCGGCGCTATCGGAACGCTCGTCCGCTTGGGTTGCCGCCCGCTCCGCCGTCGTCTGCCCCATCCGTCGCCCCGTCGATGCCCGATTACCACTGCCGGCAAGGATAACTATCGCTCTTAATTCGCTCGCCGCCAACAGGGGAAGACGCGGGAGGACGCAGATCGTTCAACAGACGCAATTCGGCGACTCTCCGAAATGGGTCAAGCCACCTACGAAACCGTATGGTCGGACCTGCGGATCGTTCAGAAAAGACCGAGAAATTCTTGAGGTTTTCGACGCCCGAGCAGGGTACGACTGTTGCAGATGTATCAATCACTTGGATTGACGAAAGGCGCACGCTGCGTCTTAAAGAAGGAAAAGGCTAGTGGATAAGAGCACTATTTCTGCTTCGGACCGACCTCTGGTCAGATTTCTAGCCTACATACAGCCCCATTTGCGGTATGTCGCGGGCGCCGCCCTGATGGGCATCGGGAAGTTCACCCTTCCCCTCGCGTTTCCTCTCGCTTTCAAATACGTCATCGACGTTCTGGTGGCTTCGCAGCCGAAAATGGATGCGATCAGCCGCACGATCGACCATCTATGCATCCATGCTGCGGCGATCCTTGGAATGGGCGCCACGCCGCAGGCGAAACTTACCGTTTTGAGCATCGCGATGCTGGTGCTTTACGCGATTCAATCGGTCGCGAGCTACTACCGCAATTATTGGGGCGGGATCGCCGGCAACCGGCTGATCTTCGACATCCAGTGCAAGCTGTTCGAGCACCTGCAGCGGCTGCCGCATTCATTCTTCGACCGTAATCCTTCGGGTGCGGTCGTCTCACGCGTGCTCAATGACGTGTCGCAGGCCAACGAACTCGTCAGCTCGGCCCTGATCGACGTCTGGATGGACGCGATCTCGCTCGGCCTGGTTATCCTGGTGCTGTTCGCGATGGACTGGCGGCTGGCGCTGGTTGCGCTCGCGATTGCGCCGGTATGGGTTACGTTCATGCGCGTCTTTGCGCCGCGCATCAAGGCGGTCAGCCATCGGATGCAGGAAGCGGTCGCCGACATCAACGCCGAAGTTCACGAGCGCGTGGTCGGAGCGGCGACTATCAAATCGTTCGGGCGCGAGGCGCACGAGGTTGATCAGTTCCGCGGCCGCGGCCAGCGGCTCTACGCGCGTTCGGTTGACAAGGTCCGCCTGGCAGCCAAGCAGGAGATGTTGATTCAGCTTCTGACCCGGAGCGCGCCGGTGGTAGTGGTATGGTTCGGCGCCCTGATGATCATGCGCGGGAGCATCACGCTCGGCACGCTCGTCGCCTTCTTCACTTATCTTGGATTCGTATATCTGCCGCTGGAGCGCTTTGCGCAGCTTTCGGTGGTCGTGTCGGCGGCGACGGCGGCGATCGAGCGTATCTTCGGCTTCCTGGACCTCAAGCCCGAAATCACCGACCATCCTCTGGCCCGTCCGTTTAAGGTGCGCAAGGGCTCGGTCGATTTCGAAGGCGTAAACTTCAGCTACACTCCGCGTGAAGGCGGCGAGCGCCGCAACGTGCTCAATCAGATTGACCTGCGCGTGCCGGGTGGTGCGCGCGTGGCGCTGGTCGGCCGTTCCGGCGCGGGCAAGACGACGCTGGCCAATCTGATTCCGCGCTTCTACGACACCACGACCGGCAGGGTTCTGATCGACGGCAAAGACGTGCGCCATTTCACGCTCAAGTCGCTGCGCGACAACGTGAGCCTGGTGACCCAGGAGGCGCTGCTGTTCAGCGCCAGCGTGCGTGACAACCTGCTCTATGCGCGGCCGGACGCGAGCGAAACGATGCTCTGGGAAGCGCTCGAGATGGCTAACCTGGACGACTTCGTCGAGGCTCTGCCGGAGCGGCTCGACACCGTTATCGGCGAGCGCGGCGTGAAGATTTCCGGCGGACAGCGCCAGCGTCTGGCGCTCGCACGCGCCTTCCTGAAAGACTCGAAGATCGTGATCCTCGACGAGGCGACCTCCGCGGTTGACTCCGAGTCCGAGAACCTGATTCACGAAGCGATGGAGCGTCTGATGGACGGCCGCACGGTCTTCCTGATCGCGCATCGCCTGCGCAGCGCAATCACCGCCGATCTGATCGTCGTGCTCGACAAGGGCAGCGTCGTCGAAGTCGGAACGCACACCGAGCTGCTCCGCCGCGGCGGAACCTACGCAAGGCTCTTCACCGAGCAGACCCGCGGCCTGACGCTCGACGCATCCGCTCTACACGGCGACTCGTCAAGCGAACGCCTGGAAGCCTAGCCA
>Ga0307373_10004158_pt1 | contig 24555 bp, 21 predicted proteins | sample OX2MG_FD_202534 | JGI IMG/M metagenome (GOLD analysis project Ga0307373, IMG submission 202534) | Soil microbial communities from Risofladan, Vaasa, Finland - OX-2 | ecosystem: Environmental > Terrestrial > Soil > Coastal area > Acid sulfate soil | place: Finland: Risofladan, Vaasa | collected...
TGGTACATCGCCCGCGTCAGCTCGGCCATCCGCTCGGCCGTGTATCGCGAATGGACCGCCTCTTGTCCACGGCGCCCCAGGTCGACGGCCTGAGCGGGATCGACGGCCAACCGCCGTAGCGTCTGGGCGAGCGCCGCGATGTCGCCGGGAGGAAACAGAACGCCGCCTCCGGTGTCGTCGACGACCTCAGGAAATGTACCGTGCGCCGGCAAGACGACCGCCACGGCGTTCGCCAGCGATTCAAGCACCGAGATCCCCTTGCTCTCACGATAAACGGTGGGCAAACACATGACGTCGAGCGATTGCAGGAAGGCGATCTTCCCCGGCCGGTCGACCTCGCCGACGTACTCGAAATCGTCCTTCAACCCCCATTCATGTACGCGGGCATGGATACCCTCAAGGTACTTGCGATCGGCGGCGCCCAGGTAGCCCGCCACACGCAGCTTGACTGGCGGCAGTGAACGATCGTCCTTCAAGAGCTTGAACGCCTCGAGCAGTTGGTGCAGGCCCTTGTCGTGGCAGATGCGGGCCAGGTAGCCGATGGTGAACGGTCGCGTGTCGGCGCCGGCCGTTCGTGTGCCGTGGCCGGCGAGGTTCAGTCCGTGCGGGATGATTTCGACGCGGCCGGCATCGACTCCCATGTACTCGGCCATGTACCCGGCATAATAGCGGTTGAGGGCCACGAAGCCGCTCACGTCGCCGGCCCGCTCGCGGAGCACGTTGCGGGCCTGTTCGCGGTAGGGGGAGCGAAGCTTTTCGAGAAAGATGTCCTCGCCTGTCAGCGAACAGAGCACCGGCACACCGAGCCGCTGCGAGATTTCTCGGGCCATGCCGGCAAGCATCGCGTTCGAAAGATGGACCAGGTCGGGCTTGACCTCCTGGGCGAGCCAGTCGACGAGCTTGGCGAGTTCCTTGCGTTGCCGCCCTTCCTCGCCGCGGAGCACCGAAACCGTCAGCGCGCCGAGCTTGGCCGCGTCGATGCTGAAATTCAGCTTCGATAGCCCGCCGAGCAGCTTGGGCGAGTCGAGGGCCCGGTCGAGAAACGGCGGCAGGAACCGGAACAGGGGCGAAAGTTGCTGCAAGTAGACGTTGATGCCGCCGAACATCACGCGGCGCTGGCTGACGTCGTCTTCGTCGGTGCGGATGGGCGTATAGGTGGGCACCAGCAGCACGTCGTCGCCGGCGGCCGAGAGGGCGGCGGCGAGCGTGTTGTCGTGCAGGCAGGTGCCGCAGTACATGCCCGCCGCCCCGGCGGCAAGATAGACGATTCGCATGGTTTACTTGATGCCGCCGCGATCCGGCGCGGAGGCTGGTTCGGCGACCACCGCCTCGACCTCGGAGTATTGTTCGATCAACGTGCTTGCCACTTTTAGTGCTTCCTCATCCTCCAAATCCCAGACCGCACCTGACTCCAAACGGCCGGCAGTCATCGCGAGGTTTGCCATCGTCTGACCCAATCGCCATTCCGGACGAAGGCGGCCGAGTTCTGCCAATGCGGCAAGAAGGTCGAGGCGAGTTTGTTCGGATGAATTCATAACCTTTCTCCTACCGTGGGCAGCTTACCAAAAGCGGCGTCGCTTCGCGAGCCTTCCGTATGGCCGCGCTGCAAAGCTTGCGGAATTCGTCAGGGCGACGGTCGAAATCAAAGCGGCGCCGTGGTACGATTAAGATGGTATGACAATCACCATCGCAGCGATTTACGAAAAAGGCGTTCTCAGGCCGCGGCAACCGCTCGAGCTGGCGGAAGGGACGGAAGTGCGCCTGACGATCAGCCCTGCAGTCGGCGAGCCGCAACCTGCTGAGCCCGAAAGCCCGCTCTGCTCTGAAATTGATCGGCTGGCCGCTCTAGGGCCGAATTGGGACGGCTATGGTGCCGGCGCGCTCGACCGCGCCATTCTCGACGCCGCTAGGCAATTCGTCGCCCGTTTTGCCACCGACCCTGCCGCACAGCCATTGGTCGTACCGATGTCGAACGGCGCGTTGCAATTCGAATGGCACAAGGGACAACGGATCTTGGAGCTGGAAATCGAAGATCCCGAGACGATCCACTACCTGAAATGGGATCCCGCAGAGGGGATCCAGGAGGAGGACGTTTTTGCGATCAAAGACGTAGAAAAGGCAAACCGCCTGATTCACTGGTTTGTGGGAGTTGGGGCCGATGTCTGAAGCGCGGCGCGGCGCCGAGGTGCCGGCAAGCGAGACACTCAGCCGAGCAATCACATCGGCCGATTGGTGGGTTGCGGCGGAAAACCGAGTCTCTTCGGCGGCGTTCGCGTTTCCTGTGTTTTCGGTTGATATCGCGTCCATGGCGACACCCGAGGAAACTCTCGATCGCTTTCGGCTTGGGTCCGGCCTGGTGCAATTCAATGCGGGAGCAGGGCGCCAACTTGGCTTTGATGCAAGGCAGGAGCTTGACGAAGACTTTCCCGATAACCTGGCGCACGCCAATGTTTACTGCGCGCTACCCAAGAGCGAACGCAAGCGACATGCACAACAACTCGTCCTCCTGACCTCGGTTGTTCGCATCCCGGCATTGTCGCGGCAAGAACCCCCATTGGATTGATGCATGAAAATCGACCACCTCGAAGTCATCCACCTGCATTTCGATTACCCCAACCGCGCAGGCTTCACCAGCGCCGGCGGCGTGACGACCGGCCGACTGACGTCGCTGGTGCTGGTGCATACCGATACGGGCGAGACGGGTATCGGCTCGGTCTACTCGCACCCTGGATTGGTCGAAACCGTCTTGAACGGGCACTTGGAGCCGCTGCTCCTCGGCGAAGACCCTCGTGAGGTGGAAACGCTGTGGGGCAAGATGTACCGCTGGACGCGCTGGTACGGCCGCAAAGGGGCGGCGATGTCGGCATTGGGCGGGCTCGACATGGCGTTCTGGGACCTGCGCGGGAAGTGGCTGCGGAAACCGCTATGGGAGCTGTTGGGCGGCGACCGGCCGAGCTGTCCGGCCTACGCCAGCGCACTGCTCTGGAAGGAACCCGACGAGCTGGCCGCCGACGCGGCCGGGCACATCGCCAAGGGCTTCCGCCGCGTGAAGATGCGGCTGGGACGCAGCGAGGAATACGACGCGGCGGCGGTGCGGGCCGTGCGGCGAGCGATCGGCGAGCGAAACGACCTGATGGCCGACGCCTCGATGCGTTACCACGTCGAGTTGGCCCGCCGGATCGGCCGCGTGCTCGAAGAGGTCCGCGCCTTCTGGTTCGAGGAGCCGTTCGAGCCAGAAGCGATCGATAGGTACGCGGCATTGCGCGGCACGGTCGCCGTGCCGCTGGCGGCCGGCGAGAACGAATTTGGCGAGCAGGGCTTTCGCGAGCTGATCCGCTCCCGCGCGGTGGACATCGTCCAGCCCGACGCCTGCCGCTGCGGCGGCATCAGCGAAGTGCTGCGGGTCGCCAAGCTGGCGGCCGAGGCAGGCTTGAAGGTCGCCCCCCACACCTGGAGCGATGCCGTGACCGTGATGGCCAACGCGCACGTCGTCAGCGGCCTTCCCCACGGACTGACGGTCGAAGTCGACCAGACCGGCAACCCGTTCATCGACGAGCTACTCGTCGAGCCTCTGACGATCGACGACGGTCGCTTGCAATTGAACCGCCGGCCCGGACTCGGCATCGAGCTGGCCCCGGCAACCATCGCGCGCCATCGCCTCGCCGATCCCCACCACGTACCCGAAGGTCATTATTCCGATATGACATTCGGCAAGGCGTCGTACCGGCCGGCGGGGGCGTACGTGGAGTCACCGTGAAATCTGCGCGCCGCATCGCAGTCGGTTCGATCTTCACCGAGTGCAACCACTTCGGCGGCCGGCCCACCGACCTGGCCGACTTCGAGCGGCAAGAACTGCGTCGCGGCGCTGAGGTGCTCGGCGCCACGACGGGCACGGTCGGCGGCATGTTGGCGGTGCTGGCCGAGCGCCAGGCCGACGCGGCGCCGCTCGTGGTCGCCAGCGCCTGCCCTGGCGGTCCGCTCACGGCCGATTGCTATGCGAAGCTCAAGACCGAACTGCTCGACCGGCTTCGCGCCGCGCTGCCGCTCGACGGTGTGCTCTTGGCCCTGCACGGCTCGGCCTCGGCGGAAGGGGCCGGCGACTTGGAGGGCGATTTGCTCGCCGCGATCCGTGAGCTCGTCGGGGCGGTACTGCCGGTGGTGGCCACGCTCGATCTCCACGCCCACGTCACCGCCGAGATGGTCGGTGCGGCCGACGCGCTGGTGGCCTGGGAAACGTACCCCCACCGCGACGCCTACGAAACGGGTTCTCGTGGCGCGCGGCTGCTGATTGACGTCATCGACGGCAAGTTGCGGCCGGCGATGGCAATGGCCAAGGTGCCCGTGCTCGTGGGCGGCGTAAATGGCCATACCGAAGGGCCCGGCCCCTTTGCCGACGTGATGCGTTTCGCCAAGATGCTGGAAGGGCACGAGGGCGTGGTCTCGACCAGCGCCTTCCTGGTTCATCCATACCTCGATCTGCCGGAGATGGGCGGCGGCGGCCTGGTCATTACCGACGGCGACATGCACTGCGCGGTGACGCTGGCCCGCCGGATCGCCCAGATGTTTTGGGAGCGCCGCTTCGAACTCGACCCGCCTGTGTACACACCGGTCGACGCGATCGAACTCGGCCGGCAGGTCGAAGGAGGCCCGGTGCTCCTGGTCGAAACGGCCGATTGCTGCGGTGGCGGCGCGGCGGGCGACAGCATCGCCACGCTCCGCGCGCTCTTGGATGCTAGGGTCACCGAGCCGGCGCTCGTGCCCGTCGTCGATCCGGTCGCCGCCGCCATGTGCCACCGTGCCAACGTCGGCGCGCGGCTTACGCTTGAGATCGGCCACCATCTCGATCCGCGCTGGGGCCGGCCGATCGACGTCACCGGCGACGTTCTCTACCTGGGCGATGGCCGCTTTCGTTATACGGGCGGCATTTGGGACGGGCATCTCGGCGAGATGGGTCCCTCGGCGGTGCTGGCGATCGGACCGGTCCGCGTGCTGATCACGACCCACGCCACGTACGACTGGGCCGACGAGCAGTACCGCGCGGTCGGCCTCGACCCGCGTTCGGCCAAATTCGTGGTGGTCAAGAACCCGATGAACTACCGTCTCGGTTATGCGGGCCTCTATCGCGCCGCCATGATTCTCGACACTCCCGGCCCGACTCCCGCCGTTTTGCACCACGTTCGTTACGGCCAAATGCCGCGGCTTTACTACCCGGCCGATCGGGAGATTACGGGGCTGGAGCCGGTCGTTCTCCGTGGGCGCCGCCACATTCCGAAGGGACATGAATGAGAAGTTCCGCGTCCGTTTGCCTGCCCCTCATTCGAAAGCTACGATCTAGCTGAACGGATCTGTTTCGATCGCAAGGGGTTGCTCCAATGGTCGCCCGACCTGTTCTCTTGTCGCTGGGGTGGCTCTGCCTGGTGACCTGCACGGCCGCCGCGGCGCCGCCCCGTGCCCAACAACGCCTGCCGAAAGAACAGCTCGACTTCTTCGAGCAGAAAATCCGGCCCGTGTTGGTACACCACTGTTACGAGTGCCATTCGGGCGATCCGGCCAAGGCCAAGGCGCATTTCGTTCTCGACAAACGCGAAGGACTTCGCAAAGGGGGCGATTCGGGCGAAGTCATCGTCCCCGGCAAACCGGGCGACAGCCTGCTTATCGAGGCCATCCGCTACGAAAGCCTCGAGATGCCGCCGAAGGAGAAGCTGCCTGACGAAACCATCGACGATTTCGTGCGCTGGATCGAGATGGGAGCGCCCGATCCTCGCTCCGGAAAAGCCGCCAATCCCCGCACCAAGATCGGCATGACCGAAGCCCGCAGGTTCTGGTCCTTCCAGCCGCCGAAGGCTTGTCCGGCCCCGCAAGTGCAAGACACGGCATGGCCACGCAGTGACATCGACCATTTCGTGCTTGCCCGTCTGGAGAAGGAGGGGCTCAAGCCCGTCACCGACGCCGACCGTTCGACGCTCCTGCGGCGTGTGACCTTCGATCTCACAGGGCTTCCGCCGACGCCCGAGGAGATCGATGCTTTTCTGGCCGACGAGTCGCCGCGGGCGTTCGCCGTCGTCGTCGACCGGTTGTTGGCCTCGCCCCGATTCGGCGAGCGTTGGGGCCGGCACTGGCTCGACGTGGCGCGCTACGGCGAATCGACGGGCAAGGACCGGAACCTTCCCTATCGCTACGCGTGGCGCTACCGCGACTACGTGATCGACGCGTTCAACGAGGGTAAGCCGTACAACCGTTTCATCGTCGAACAGTTGGCCGGCGATCTGCTGCCCGCGGATGACGACGCCCAGCGCGATCAACTGCTGATCGCCACGGGTTTCCTGGCGATCGGTCCCAAGGGAGTGAACTCGGTGAAGCCCGAACAGTTCCGCATGGACCAGGCCGACGACCAGATCGACGTGACGGGTCGAGCGTTCCTTGGCTTGACGATCGCCTGCGCCCGCTGTCACGATCACAAGTTCGATCCGATTCCCACGGCCGATTACTATGCGATGGCCGGCATCCTCCGCAGCACGCGGACGCACTCGGGAATCGCGCCCGACGCGAAACACGGCGACGACGGCCTGTTGCAGACCCTGGCCGACAAGTCGCACGAGCCTGAAGTCGCTCCGAAGGCGGCTAAAGAGGCGCGGGAACGCGAAAAGGAAATCGCGAAGGTGCAAGCCCAGCTTGACGAATTGGAACGGAAACGCACACCGGGTCCAAAACGGACAAAGCAGCCACCAGGCAAGCGCGGCAACATGGCGTCGGCCGTACTGGCCCCGTCGGACCGAAAGGAGCTTCGCCACGAGATCAAGCAGCTTGAAGACCGGCTTGCCGAGTTGGAAAGCATTCCCTCGCCGTACAGCTACTTCGTGATGGGGGTCAGTGACGAAGACCAGCCCGTCAACTGCCACGTGCTGGATCGCGACGAATTGGAGAACAAGGGCGCCGAAGTCCCGCGCGGCGTGCTGCGCGTGCTGAAGCGAGATGACACGGCGGTGATTCCGCCGCGCCAAAGCGGACGGCTCCAGATGGCCCGTTGGATTGCCAACCCCGACAATCCCATGACTGCCCGCGTGATCGTCAATCGCGTCTGGGCGCACCTCGTTCGACGCGGGATCGTCGATACGGTCGACAACTTCGGCGCGCTGGGCGACGAGCCGACCCATCCGGAATTGCTCGACACGCTAGCCGTCGGGTTCATGGACGACAAATGGTCGATCAAGCGGTTGATCCGTTCGATCGTGCTCAGCCGGGTTTATCAGCTCGGCGGCGAGCACGACGCGGAGAACTATGAGAAGGACGCGGAGAACAAGTTCCATTGGCGGATGGAACGCCGCAGGCTCGACGCTGAGGAGATTCGCGATGCGATGCTCGCGGCAAGCGCGCGGATCAACCTCGAGCGGCCCCAAGGTTCCGAGGTGATGAGCCTGAGTAACAAGACGATCTTCGGGCCCAAGGGGATTGCCGCGATGCGCCCGATGAACGTGCGGAGCGTTTACCTGCCGATCGTGCGGGGGTACGTGCCCGACTCGCTGCAAGTCTTCGACATGGCCGACCCGAACCTGGTCGTGGGTCAGCGCGATGTGACGAACGTGCCGACGCAGGCCCTGTACCTGATGAACAACCCGTTCGTGACGCGCCAGGCCGAACAGATGGCCCGGCGCTTGCTGGGGCGAGAAAAGTTGAAACAGGCCGAGCGGGTCGAACTGGCGTTCCGCGTCGCCTTGGGAAGGCCGCCGAGCCCGACCGAGTTGGCCAAGATCGTGAAGTTCATCAAGGACTATCGCCAGAGTCTTGAGGAGGCCGGCCTTCGGGAATCGGCGCACCTCGCGGCCTGGGCCAGCGTCTGCCAGGTCTTGTTCGGTGCCGGCCAATTTCGCTACTTGTATTGAGACGATCATGAATACCTTCCGCGATCCAACGTCCTCGCGCCGACAATGGTTGAAGACCACGGCAACCGGCTTCGGTTACGTGGCGCTGGCCGACCTGATGACGCGCGCGGCCGCGGCCGACGGCCCCAGTCCTCTGGCCCCCAAGGAACCGCACTTTCCGGCGCGGGCCAAGCGAGTGATCTTTCTCTACATGCAAGGCGCCCCCTCGCAAGTCGACACGTTCGATCACAAACCGAAGCTTCAAGCCGACGACGGCAAGACGGTCGATTTGGGCAAAGGACCGAGGAGGCTCCTCAAATCGCCGTACAAGTTCACCAAGAGCGGCAAGAGCGGCCTCTGGTTCCCGTCGATCTTTCCCCACCTGGCGAAACACGCCGACGACTTGTGCCTGCTCAACAGCATGCACACCGACGCCGCGGTCCACCCGCAAGCGACGATCATGTTGCACACGGGCAATTTCCGCTTCATACGGCCTTCGATGGGGGCCTGGGTGCTGTATGGCCTGGGGACCGAGAACCACGACCTGCCCGGATTTCTCGTGATTAACCCCGCTGGCGGCACGCAGAGCTATGCCAGCGCGTTCTTGCCCGCCGCGTACCAGGGAACGAAGATCGAAGGGAGCGGCGGAAATCGCGGCCAGATCGCCAATATCGAAAACTCGAAGCTCTCGGCTCAGTTGCAGCGTCAGCAGCTCGACCTGCTGGCGGCGATCAATGGCGAGCAGCTCCAGCGCGACCGGGTCAACCCGGAGCTGGAAGGGGTGATCGAGTCGTACGAACTGGCCTTCCGCATGGAGGGGGCCGTGCCCGAGCTGATGGATCTTTCGTCGGAAAAAAAGCAGACGCTCGCGGACTACGGGATCGACGAGGAAGCGACCGACCGGTTCGGAAGGCAGTGCCTGCTGGCGCGGCGTTTTGCCGAAAAGGGCGTTCGGTTCATCGAGCTGGGGTTCGGCAATTGGGACCAGCACACCAACCTCACGGCGCAGCACGCAGCCAACGCGCAGGCCATCGACAAGCCGATCGCCGCGCTCTTGGCCGACTTGAAGCGGCTCGGCATGTTGAAAGACACGCTCGTCGTCTGGGGCGGCGAATTCGGCCGCACGCCGGCCGCCCAGGGAAGCGACGGCCGCGACCACAACAACAAGGGCTTTTCCATGTGGATGGCGGGCGGCGGAGTCAAAGGGGGCTATCGACATGGCGCCACCGACGAGTACGGCGCCGCGGCGGTTGACAAGAAAATGCACATCAACGACATGCACGCGACGATGCTCTACCTGCTCGGGCTCGACCACCTCAAGCTGACCTATCAGTACAGCGGAAGGAACATTCGTCTCACCGACCTGGCCGGTGAAGTCGCGATGGATGTCGTGGCGTAAGCGGCTGGCTCTAGTCGCTTGGCCTTTGAATCACGAGCGATACCTCGAATCGCGTGTGCGGCGAATCGGCACGGACGATCCGCGACGGCTTGATCCGCAGCTCGCTTTTCACTTTGCCCCCTTCCTTGACCTCGTAGAGGAACAGGCTGGCATCGCCGGCCAGTACGCGGACGAAACCGAAATTTGTGACCAACAGCGCCACCAACCGCCTTGCGTCGCCCGTGCTGCCGTTGAACGTGATCCGCTCGACGCGCTGGCGGTGGTTGAAGTAATAAGTCAGCGAGCCGGCAAGGTCGTCAGGTCGGGTGCCCGTGACCAAGGGCACGCGATAGCCCTGCATTTCGAGTTGCGCCAGTCCAGCCGAGACCCGCGGCCATTGGCCCAACACCCAGGCCGTCGTGACGTCGAAGCGGAGGGCCTGCCCCATGTCGACGATGGGCGCGGCATCCGCGGCGCGGTCGGTTCCGTGCGCCGCGGCGAGCGCGGCGCCGGCCAGGGCCGAACCGTCTGTGCTGGTCTGTTCAGGGCCGGCGGGCTTGGTAGTAAACAGGCCCGCCAGGCCGGACGACGACGAAAAAAGGTAAGGCATGCCGATGGCGCCGGCCAGGCCGAGGGCAAACCAGCTTCGTTTGAGGAACATCGCGTCACCATCCGGGCGGACAGGCTTCATCGACATTGAATCGGCAGGAGTCCCCCTTAAGATTGGACACGCGCCCATCCGCCGGATACAGCTTTCCCAAACCGTGTCATCGTCAAGACAGGCAACCTCGCTCAACATCATCGACTTGTTGTTGGTGACGGATCTCGAATTCCGACTCGCTAATGGATCGTCGCGGCGGCAACGTAAGAAATGACGTCCTTGCCCCGCGGTCTTCATCCCGCAGCCATCGCGGAGGCGATTTCATTCATTGCCGCCAGCGCGGCGTCTATCTCTCCGGCGGTGGTCAGCGGCCCCAGGCTGAATCGGACCGTGCCGCCGCCGGCGATCGTGCCCAACGCCCGGTGCATCAGCGGGGCGCACTGCAAGCCGGAGCGCACCTGGATCCGGTAAGCGCTGTCGAGCGTGGCGGCCAATTCCTGCGGATCGATCGCGGCGAACGTGACGCTCACCACCGCCACTCGCTGGTCGGCGGCGACCGGTCCGTGGATCCGCAGAGCGGCAATCGCCGACAAACCGGCCAGCAATTGCTCTGTCAAACGCAAGGCGTGCCCCCGTATGCGGTCCATTCCTTGTTCCCGCAACCAGCCGACGCCGGCCGCAAGTCCGAGGATGCCCGGAACGTTCAGATTGCCCGACTCATAGCGGTCGGGGAGCGTTTCGGGTTGCCGGTCCTGATCGCTGAAACTGCCGGTCCCACCCTGTCGCAGCGGCGCGAGTTGCCCTTCGACGCCCCGGCGGATGTACAAAATGCCGGTGCCGAGTGGCCCCAGCAAGCCCTTGTGGCCCGGCGCGGCAAGCAAATCGACCGACAATTCGTCGACGGACAACGGCAAATCGCCCAGGGTTTGGGCGGCGTCGAGCAGAAACAACGCGCCGTGCTGGCGGGCAATCCCGCCGACCTCGGCCGCCGGCTGTAGCGCGCCGGTGACGTTCGAGGCGTGCGTCAAGGCGACGAGCTTCGTGTCGGGGCGGATCGCCCGCCGGACGTCGTCGGGATCGACCACTCCCAAGGGGCCGCAACCGACCCGCGTGACGGCGATCCGGCCGGCCGCTTCGAGGAAGCTTAGTGGCCGAAGGACGGAGTTGTGTTCCACGACCGAGGTGACGACGTGCCCCCCGCCGGCGAGTGTGCCGTGGATCGCCAGGTTCAGCGAGTCGGTGCCATTGAACGTGAATACGATCCGGCCCGCGTCGTCGGCGCCAATGAATCGCGCCAGGTCCCGCCGCGCACGCTCGACGGACTCGCCGACCTCGACCGCGTCGGCGTACGAACCTCGTCCCGCCGCCGCCCCCGATTCACGCTGGTAGCGTTCAACGGCCCGGTAGACCGCTTCCGGCTTGGGCCAACTCGTGGCGGCCTGATCGAGGTAAATGCGCGGGAGTGGGGGCATGGGTGGGTGGGGAAGTTAAAAGAAGAACGTTAAATGACCCAGCCTGCCAAGGACCAATGACAACCCCATTTGTACCGCGCAAACCCCCGACGTCCAGCGTCGAACAAGCTGATCTTGCCCCTTGGGGCCGTTCTTGCCACACTATCGCCGCGGTGCCATTGCGCGCCGTGATCACGTCTCAACGCGGGGATCTACGCCGCGCATTGGATCGGCATGCGTCAACTGACAGGCCCAATTCTGTTGGTCATATCGTTCGTTGCGCCGGGCTGCGCGCGGTGGCAGACGCCGTCAACTCCGATCGCCAACCCGGTCTTCGTGCCCATCGCCGACCGCGACTACGTTTGGGACCGCCTGGTCGACATGGTGGACGACTATTACAAGATCAAGCGCGAAGACCGCGTGCGGCTGGTCGACGGCGTCTTGACCGAAGGCCGGATCGAGACGGTACCCGACACGAGCTCGACGTTGCTCGAACCATGGCGAATGGACACGGTAACTTTCTACGACAAGCTCATCGCGACGTTTCAGACGATGCGGACGTACACCATCGTGCGCGTAATGCCGGCCGAAGGAGGGTTCTTCGTCGAATTGATTGCCTACAAGGAGTTGGAAGACAACCCTCGGCCGCTTTTCTCCACGGCGGCATCAGGTACGCTGCGCTACGACACTTCGCAGGCACACACCAAGTTGCTGGTCGAGGACCAGGTTCCGACCAAAGGGTGGATTCCCCAAGGGCGAGATCCGCTGTTGGAACAGCGGATGCTTGACCAATTGCTCTCCAAGCTCGGGTTGGGGCCGGCGTACTGGCAGACGATACCGCCGTTTTGCGGTCTGCCGCGTTCTCAAAACAGCAGTCGGCTGGCGACGAGGCCGACTACCAGACAATGAACGCCTAGGCCCGGAAAAAGACGTTAGGCGATAGGTGTTGGGCCAGGGGCGACTAATGCGTATCGCCGATTGCCGCCATGACACTCGGAGTGGTGACCGCGGCCGGTGCGGCGGCCGCCAACGGGAGCATGATCGTGAAGGCGGTGCCCTTGCCCAATGTGCTCTGGACGCGAATCCGGCCGTGATGGGCTTCGACGATGTCGCGGCAGGCCGATAGCCCCAGCCCGGTGCCTCCCTTGCCGCTGGCGTCGGGGCCGTTCTTGGTCGTGAAGAACGGGTCGAAAATCAGCCGCGTCGTTTCCGGCGACATGCCGCAGCCGTTGTCGCGGACCAGCATCTCGACCAGATTGCTTTCGGCGTCGTGGCTCAGCCGCACGATCACGCGGCCTCCCTGAGGCATGGCCTGCCGCGCATTGATCAGCAAGTTCAAGAGCACCTGCTGGATCTGGTTGGGAATGGCCGACACCAAAGGCACCACCGGCACCTGCCGCTCGACGGTGATGCGGTACTTGTTCAGCTCGCGTTCGACGAGCACCAGGGTGTCGTCGATCAGCTTTACCATGTCGGTCGGCTCGAACGCGCCGGTGCGATTGCGGGCGAACCCCAGGATGCCATTGGTGATCCGGGCGGCCCGTTGTCCGGCCGCCAGAATCTTGTCGAACGATTTCTGCCGCGTTTCGGCGTCCTTGTGGCGCAGCCCGAGCTTGGCATAGTTGATGATCGTCATCAACACGTTGTTGAACTCGTGCGTCGTCGTACTGACCAACTCGCCCAACGCCGTCAACCTTTGGGCGTGTGCCAGTCGTTCCTTGAGGACCGCGAGTTGCTGTTGGAGGCTGGTCTCATCGCCGTCACTGGTCGGCATCCGTCGCTCCGCGCTTTCTTGACGTTCGAAGGCCATGCTCCTTCATCGTCGCACTCGGCTGGGCAACTGTAGCCAGTGCGGCTATAATCGCGCGCCGTAAGTCCCATGAGCAAAGGGACTTGGCGAACTGGAGAAGCTGGGATGCACACGGTCGACTTGTTGGAACAGGCGCTGCGGGCGGCGGCAGAGTTGGGCTACGGCGTGCGGCAGGAATGGCTGGGTGGCAGCGGCGGGGGAAGCTGCGAAATCAAGGGGCAAAAGTGGATTTTCCTGGACCTGGCCCTGAGCCTGCCCGATCAGCTCGAACAAGTGGCCGAAGCCCTTCGTAGCGAGCCCGGCGCGGCTTGCCTTCCGCTGCCGCCCGCCCTGGGGCGGCTGGTGATGCCGCGCAAGGCGGCTTGAGGGCTCAACGCGCCAAATCGGCGTCAAGCCGATAAATCGCGCCGACCGCGCTATCGGGGTCCGTCGGATCGACCAACTCTTCGATCGTGAAAACGCCGTCAACCGCGATCGGCTTATCACTAAAGTCCGCCGACTTGCCCGGATTCATGTGGACGATGATGAAATCGCACAGCGCCCGGTTCGGACCGAAGCAGCACGTGTCGCTGTCGCGAGTAAGTATGAAACCCGGCAAGTTCGTCATCGTGTATGCCGAATCCGGTAAGATATATCCGCGGATTCGAATCGACTTGCCGTGCAACTCCTCCGTTTGCTTCGGGACCATCGAGCGTTCGAACGCGTCGCCCGATTTGATTTCGAACTTGAGCGCATCGAACGTGATATCTTTCGTCGCGACCGCGACGTCGGGCTCTTCCACTGGCGCGGTCGGCGGAGTCGGCGTTGGTTCCGCGGTCGTCGCCGGAATCGAATCCTGCGATTTGTCGTCGCCTGCCGCCGGCTCAACATGGGCCGTCGAGGCGGCTCGCGCCGGAGTGGAAATCGCGGGACAATGCGACTGGTTGCATCCCGCGCCGGTAACGAGGCACAAGCCCAGCAGGCAAGCCGACCCGGCCAAGGCGATTCGATTCTCAACGGTCATTGGACACCTGATCATCGTAGATAATCCGCATCGAGTTGATAGACCACGCCGCCCAAGCCGTGCATTCCGCGGTCGGACTCGACGTGCATTGTTCCGCCAATACGGCGCACCCGCATGTCGAACTTGGCTTCGAGCTTTCCTTTGAGGCGGACCATGATCATATCGGTTATTTTGGGGTTTCCGCCGAAGCAACAGTCGCCCTTGTCGCGGACGAGAATGAACTGCTTGATTCCCGTGATCTCTCCCTTGTCCGGTTGATAAACGTAGCCTTTGATGAAGACTTTTTGGCCGTCGAATTCTTGCGCCTGCTCGGGCGGGACCTGGTACGGCGCTTCGGCCGTGGGCTGGAGCAAGTCGTAGTTGATGCGCCGATAGCCCTCCGGGACCTCGGTGAGGTGGTCGTATGCCTGCCAGGTCAAGCCGCCCACCAGAAACAGCGCCGAGAGCAGGCTGCCGGCCAACGCGACCAATTCGCCCGTGTAGTCCTCGGGGTTGGCCCGAATCCGGCGCAGCGCCAGGAAGCCGGTGAAAATGCCTACCAGGGGAATGATGGCCAACGTCCAGTCGAAGATGGCCAGCGCCGACAGCAACCCCAATACGCCGCTGACCACGGCCAGCGTGTTCAGAGCGCGGTAGCGCGCATAATCGTCGAAAACCTCGGCGGCCTGCGTGCGCTCGAGTTCCAAGCTCATGTTCGGTCTCTCAATGAATCAGGTCGACGCACGTGGGCAGCAGCCGTGCAAAATCAGCATCAAAATCAATAACAGCACGCCGCCGGCGCCCAACGCGGCGAAAATCACACTCGCCGTGCTCACTTCTTCCGTAACGGCCGTCGGAACGGGACGCGAAGGCCGCCGGCCGGTTCGCGTCGCGCTTGGCTCGCCCGCGGCTGGAACCGCGGCCACTTCACCCCCCTCCACCGGTCCACCCCTTTTCGCCAATTCACCGGCCGTCATGGAGCCATCCGCCGCCTCCGTCGCGGAGGTCTTGTTGTCCGTGGACGGTTTTTCGCCGTTGCCCGCCTTGGGACCCGTCGCCTTGTCGCTCTTGTCGCCGGCCGCTTTGTTCCCCGCCGCTGGTTTGTCGCCGTCGGGCTGTTTCGCTACCGGGGGCTTCGCTCCCCCGCCGCCGGGAACAGGGAAAAAGCTGTTCGCGCGCTTCACCGCGTCGGGATCGATCTTCGCCAGCTCCTCCAGGTGCTTCTTGGCTTGGGGCTTGGGGCATGCGCGCAAATAATTGACCACCGGCACGCGCACCCACGACGATTGGTCGTCGGCGTCCTTGAACAACTGCACGAGCTTGTCCATTACCGACCAGTCCTGCCAACGGGCCAGGTCGGGAATCACCAGGTCGGCCAGCTTGGGCCGGTCGAGAATGTGCCTCAGCCCCTCCATCAGCCGGGCCTTGGGCACCACGTCGCTCTCCTGTCCCAGGAACCGCAACGCGGTGATCGCCGAATAGGTGTCGATGTATTCTGCCTGCTCATTCTTGAGGAACAAGTCCTCGACCAACGGCAGTCCGTCTGCCCCCTTGAGGATCACGTAACAGGCGATGATCGCGTCCAAGGCCACCCGCACCTGTCGGTCGGTTGACTTGAGCATTCCTTCCAGTATGGGCACGTCTTCGTCCTGGCCGCAAATGCCAAGCATCGTCAGGTACAGCCGGCGGCGGCTGGGCGATACGTTGGGGTCCTTGATCCAGCCCAAGAGGCGATCACGCCGCATCTTGGGACCGAGCTCCTTGACTTCGGCGTAAGGGGCCCGGGCATATTCGTCATACGCATCGGTTGCCAGGATCGTTTCGGGGTCTTCCAGGTACTCCTGGAAAAAAGCCAATCGCTCGGCGCCTTTCTCGGCCAGTTTGGGCAGCGCGGTGATGTACTCGACGCCCCGATCCGAAAGCGCCGTGGGCGCGGCCCACGCGATTTTTGGGGCGGCCTTCCCCTTGGCATCCGGGTCTTGGATGTCGACGCCCAGCACCAGGAAATTCGAGCCGATCGGCTGCTGGCCGAAATAGAGCACCTGAAACCGCCGCAGCTCACCCAGCGCCTCTGTCCCCTTCAGGATCTCGACGATTTCGAACGTCGATTCCACGGCATCGCTTTCCGCGGGCTGATCGCCATCGGCCGCCGCCTTGAGCGGCCGTCCGGCCAGGGTGGCCAAGACCGCGAAGTTCGAGTCCTTGATTTCTTCCGAGAAGGTGCGGGTTACGGCATTGCAAAAGGGGCAGGCCATGACCGCGCCCGGCAGAAAGGCCAGCAGGGCGGCAGACGACAATAAGCGCAACAGGTTCTTGGGCGACATGACCGGACTCCTTCATGCTTAGGCGAAAGGTAGGTCTGTATATTGTACACGCCGCGGCGGTTTTAGCACTACCCAGTCCCGTGGGGCAGGTTTCCAACCTGCCATCCCGTTTATGCCGAAGCGATGCCCAGGTCGCCAACCACCCCATTTTACGGCGACATCGACAAGGCCTTGGCCACGTCGGTCCGATAGGCCGTCATGGCGGGTAATAAACCCGTCACGGTGGCCAGGAAGATCAGGCCGGGTATCAATACCGGTTCCGTCGGGAACGTCAGCGTCACTTGCCGCAGTCCCAATTCGAACTCCAACACGGTCCAATGGAACTGGAAGAGCCCGATCGCAACTCCAGTCTGGTTGACGATCCAAGGGCTTAGCGCCCGTGGGATGAGGTGGCCCAACAAGACCCCCGCCGCGCCTCCGCCTAACGACAGGAGGATCGACTCCAGCAAGATCACGACCATCACGGTCGTGCGCCGTGCCCCGAGCGAGCGGATGATTGCAATATCTCGGCGGCGATCGTTCATCGAGTTGTAGATGCTCACCATCACCCCGATCGCGGCAACCACGATCACCACCAGTGCCAAAGCCAAAAGCAAGAGCTCCAGGGTGCCCACGATCGAATCGAACAGCGTGTAAATTGCGACCGACGGTTTGACCGCCATCACCAACGGCTCGTCGTTAATGTCCCTGGAGAGCGCCATCGACTTGATCGGGTTTTCGAACTGCCGAGTAAGGAGCAGGATCGCCGTCACCTCGCGCTGGTTCTCAGGCAACGGCTTGCGAGGTCCATGGGCGTGTCCATGATCGTGGGCGTCGTGGGCGTGCCCATCATGTCCAGCATGGCTGTGTTCTTCATGGCCCGGCTCGTCGTCGTGTTCATCGTGGCCGTTTGTCGCGAGATCGTGTTCTTCATGACCGGGCTCGTCGTGTGCGTGTTCATCACGTCCAGCACGGCTGTGCTCATCATGGCCCGGCTCGTCATGGACCGGCTCGTCATGTCCCGGCTCGTCGTCGCGTTCATGGTGGCCGTTTGTGGCGAGATCGTGTTCTTCGTGATCGGGCTCGTCGTGCTCGTGATCGTGTTCGTCGTGCTGGTGTTCCTTTTTCGCCACACTCTTGGCCGGCGGATCCTTGGCGTGCTTTTCGAGCAAATAAAAGCCTTCGATGTTGACGAACAAGGCCCGGTCGTTTGGCGTACCTGTGGCGGCCAGGATACCGACCACGGTGAAGGCGTCGTGCTTGTGCCCGATCTCGTCGTCGGTCACGCCGTGGGTGGGATTGAACTCGTCGCCCACCTTCAGCCCCGTCTGGTGGGCGACCAGCGAGCCGATGACTCCCTCGAAAAAGTTCTCGTGCTTGAAGTTCCGCCCCTCGGCGAATTCGTACTTGCGGTCCCTGGCGTACTCGAACTCGTCGAACATCCGCGGCGTGGTGCCCACCACGCGGTAGCCCTCGTAGTTGTCGCCCAGACAGTAGGGAATGGCGAGCTTCACGTAAGGGGCGTACTTGCCGCGATGGTGCTCGTCTTCGGTGAACTCCTTGTAATACGAGTAGGGGATGTTGTTGATCGGCTTGCTGAGGTGGAACACCGTGTTCAGCACGAGCTGCAATTCGCCCCCCTTGGCCCCCACGATCAGGTCGTAGCCTTGGGCCGTGCGACTGAACGTCCCGCTGATGACCGAGTGGATCACCAGCACCGACACGACCAGGGCCACGCCCAGGGCCATCGACAATCCGGTCAGCCACGAGGCCAACGCCCGCTGCTGCATGCTCCGCCAGGCGATCTTCCAGAGACTCATACGCTCGCCACCGCCTGGTTGAACTCGTCCAGATGTTCCACGCGTTCGAATTGTTCGGCGACTTCCGCCGTGTGCGTTACCAGCACCAGCGCCACTTGCTCCTCGACGCACGTCTCGCGGATCAAGTCGACGATCTGTTGTTGGTTGCGGGCGTCGACGTTGGCCGTCGGCTCGTCGGCCAAGAGGAGCTTGGGCCGATTGGCCAAAGCCCGCGCCACGGCCACCCGCTGCTGCTCACCCACCGATAGCATTGCAGGCTTGTGAGTGAGGCGGTGGCTCAAGCCCACCCGATGCAAGAGTGCCGCCGCGCGCTCGGCACTGGCCTTGCCTCGGGCGAACGACATACCCAAAAGCACGTTCTCCAAGGCTGAAAAACCGGCCAACAGGTTGAAGGTCTGGAAAACGTAGCCGATGTTGTCGGCCCGGAAACGGTCGCGACCGGCCTCGGGGAGTTTCGCCAGATCGCAGCCGTTGACCTCGACCTTGCCCGAATCCGCTTTGCTGATGCCCGCGATCACGTGCAACAGCGTCGTCTTGCCGCAGCCGCTACGGCCCACCAGCACCATCTGTTCCGCCGCGGCGACCTGGAAGCTGGGGATATCGAGCACAGGCAAACGTGTGCCGTCGGGCTCGGTGAACGACTTCTTGACATCATTCAAACGCAGCATGATGCTCTCGACCGCGGCACGTAGGGTGGGACAATACCGCGGAGCGGTCGCCGGCCCACCAGTGCTGATGATAGAACTTTAGCCCAGGCCCACAAGGGGATACCCCCCCGCAAGGCCAAGGCAATCTGTAAGTACGAGCCTGCTAGCAAACTGGTTCACGGCCGCTAGTGGAAGTTAAAACGCGAACCTTCGGGTTTTCCCGGATAATCGCCACAATGGGAACCGATAAGGATTGAACGACGGCGTTTTTCCACTCCGCTGAATCCACTCGCCGCCGCCAGGGAGGCTTATTTCTTATGTTGCCACGCATTCCGGCCGTTGGCCCGGCTTTGTTGCTACTTGCCGTTTCCATTCCTTCCCAGGCTCAACTGCCTCAGCCCCAGCCAAAGCCACAAGAGAACCGGCTGACCTGGGAAACGAACCTGGAGACGGCCCAGCGCAAGGCCGCCGAGACCCATCGCCTGGTTCTGATCCACTTGGGTGGGCCCTGGTGTAAATACTGTGTCAAGCTCGAACGCGAGGTGTTCAGTCAGGCGGGCTTCGGGCGCGAGTTGTCGAGCGACTACGTGGCCGTCAAACTCGATCTGCCACAGAACAACGCGATCGCGACGAAATATGCTATCGAGAGGGTGCCAAGCGACGTCATCACCACCCCCCAAGGGGAACTGGTCGCCAAGTTCAACAGTCCGCTCACCGCGCCGGCATATCTTACCGCCATGCGCCAAAGTGCCGAAGACGCGCGAGCCAAGGGGTATTTGGGCGACTCTGAGGCCCGCGTCGCCCAAAGTCAGACATCTGACCGGGGCGGCAGGTACGCGCAGGCCCCGCGTGGCGGCGCGCGGCCCAGGGGTGCGATCCCGAGCGGAATCACATCGGAACCTGACCGTTACGAAGCCCGGCGGGAGTACGCACCCCCGCTCGCCGCCGAACCGGCCGACGACGGCCTCGCCGGCGAGTTGCCTCAATTGCCGCCCGGCTCGCCTCCCCTGGGACTCGATGGCTATTGTCCCGTGACGCTTTGCGAAAAGCGCGACTGCTGGGTGGCGGGTGATACTCGTTGGGGCGCGATCCATCGTGGTCGCACCTATTTGTTTGCCGGCGAAGCCGAACGAAAAGCCTTCTTGGCCGACCCGGATCGCTATGCCCCCGTTTTGGAAGGCAACGACCCGGTCTTGGCACTCGAGCGCTCCCGCGCTGTGCCGGGCGCACGCGACCACGGCGTGTTTTACGACGGACGGGTGTATCTGTTCGCAAACGAAGAGACGCTCGAGGTTTTCCGCAAAGACCCGGACCGTTACGCGATCGATATGCGCCAGGCGAGACGGAACCCGCGATAACTAAGCGCGGTTCCCAACACCACCCTCGTTTAACACCCTCGTTCCCACGCTCTGCGTGGGAACGTTTCCTCGGACGCTCCGCGTCCCCGTCGCCGAACGGAAGCCAGCGCATTGCGTTGGCTCTGCCCCAGCCACCTTGCCCTCATTCCCACGCTCCGCCGACCCACTGCGTCGGTGCCCCGAACGCATCCTCGGACGCTCCGCGTCCCCGTCGCCGGACGGAAGCCGTGGCATCAGTGCGGTTCCCAATCGCGCGCCCGTTCGACGGCCCGCTGCCATTGAGCATATCGTTGGTCCCGCTCCATCAGAGACATGGCAGGCGTGAACTCGCGGTCGAGCGCCCAGTTTCTTTCGACGTCGCTCGTGCCGTTCCAATAGCCGACAGCCAGGCCGGCCAGGTACGCCGCGCCCAAGGCCGTCGTTTCCGGTACGGCCGGCCGCCGAACCGTGACGCCCAACAGGTCGGCCTGGAACTGCATGAGCGCGTCGTTCACGCTCGCTCCTCCGTCGACCTTGAGCGTTGACAAGTCGATACCGGCATCGAGCCGCATGGCCTCTAACAGGTCGCGCGTCTGAAAGGCCATCGACTCAACTGCCGCACGCGCGATATGTCCGGCCGTGGTGCCGCGCGTCAAGCCGAGGATGGTGCCGCGCGCGTAGGGATCCCAATAGGGCGCGCCCAGGCCGACGAAGGCTGGCACCATGAGAACGCCCCCCGAGTCGTGCTCGCTGGCCGCCAGCGGCTCGACCTCAGCCGAGGTGCGGATCAGTCCCAGACCGTCGCGCAGCCACTGCACCGCCGCTCCGGCGACGAACACTGAGCCCTCCAGACAGTAGGTCACCTTCCCTTCAATTCCCCAGCCAATGGTCGTCAGCAGATTGTGCTCCGATGCGATCCGCCGCGCGCCGGTGTTCAGGAGCATGAAGCAGCCGGTGCCGTAAGTGTTCTTGGCCTCGCCGGGCGTGAAGCAGGCCTGGCCAAACGTCGCCGCCTGCTGGTCGCCCGCCGCCGCGGCGATCGGGACCGGCCCGCCAAGCCATTCGGCGGCCGCCTGACCGTAAACCTCGCTCGAAGGGCGGACCTCGGGGAGCATGGCTCGTGGAATCTTCAGAATGCCCAGCAGTTCGTCGTCCCAGTCGAGCGCGCCGATGTCGAAGATCAGCGTGCGGCTGGCGTTGCTGTAGTCGGTCACGTGCCGCTCTCCGCCGCTCAGCCTCCAAATCAGAAAACTATCGACCGTGCCGAACAGGATTTCGCCGCGCTCGGCCCTGGCGCGCAAGCCCGGAATCGTTTCGAGCAGATAAGCGATCTTCGTGCCGGAGAAATAGGCGTCGAGCAAGAGCCCGGTTTTTCGACGGAAAACCTCGGCCAGCCCCTGGGCCTTGAGCCGGTCGCACATCGGGCTGGTGACGCGGCTTTGCCAGACGATGGCGTTGGCCACCGGGCGGCCGGAATCGCGTTCCCAAAGGACCGTCGTCTCGCGCTGGTTCGTCACGCCCAAAGCGGCCAGGTCGGCCGACGTCAGTTTGGCCTTGGCCAGCGCCTGCCGGGCGACGTCGAGTTGCGACGACCAGATCGCCTCGGGATCGTGTTCGACATCGCCTGGCGAGGGCAGGATCTGCCCGAACTCCCGCTGGGCCGACGCCACGGCGCGACCATCGTGGCCGAAAACGATCGCACGGCTCGAAGTCGTCCCTTGATCGAGTGCGAGAACATATTTCAGGCGGGATGACACGTTTTCAGCCGGACTGAGGGGAGCCGCTTGAGCCGTTGGTTTTTCGGATCGACCTCGAGCCCCGCCGATTCCAATGCGGTCACACCCAATAGCGGCTCAGCGTCGTCGTTGCCGAAGATCACCGTTACGCCCACCATGAGTCCCATGATCTCGACGCGGGCCACTGCGATGTCCAACGAGATCTCAGATCCGTCCGCAAGCTCGTAAGTCCGTTGACCGTCCGGCTCGATACCAATTTCCCTCAATCGGCTTACCGGGACATAGCAATCGGTGGCACCGGTATCGACCAGGAACAGCCCTTCCCAACGACGCGTCCGATCGGCCGGATTCGAAACCGTGACGGTAACGTGTGTGGCGCCCATGGACGTGCTCGTTCTTGTTATTCGGTGCATGTTCATTATGTCCTTCGAGCCGGTCGTTGGACAAAAAAACACCGGAGTCGATCGGCCGATCGACTCCGGTGTAAGTGGCGGGGACAGGATTCGAACCTGCGACCTCGAGGTTATGAGCCTCGCGAGCTACCGGGCTGCTCCACCCCGCGTCAGGGTTCGCGGAGCCGATAAAATGGCTCGACAATGGCATTATATCGTCTCCCCACGCCGCGTCCAGTGCCACTTTTCGCCCGAGCCGCTACGACCGGCAGCGGTCGCCCCAAGTTCCCCAGCCGATAGGACTTTTGCTTGGCGCGGGGGGTAAACTCACCAAAGGGGCTTGTGCCGCCTTTCCCGGTCGTCGGCCGAGGTTTCGCCGGTGCCGTTTGAGCAAGTCGAAGAGGCCACCCCACATCCGTCGCGCCGAGGGGAAACGTGTCGAAGCTGCCGCAAACGCCGCCTAATGGCGCCCCCTCGCCCACGGGTGCCGCTCGTCCGTTGGCGGTTCCGCCGCCCGTTGCCACGGCTCAAGCGGCAATCGCGGCGCGGCCGGTGCCTGTCGCGCGGCCCTTGCCAGTTCCGCCGCCACCGCCCGCGATCGCGCCGAGCCCGCCCGCGGCCACGGGTGCTAGCGGCAATCCGGCCGCCCGGCGCGCAGTGCCCGCGCAGGTTCCCATGCCCGCTCTCGTCCCGACCTCCGCACCGCGGCCACTGCCCATCCCGGCGTTGGCGCCGCGTCCGATCCCCCTACCCAAGCGCCGCGACGGCGAGTTGGTGTTTCGCGACGAGCCGAAGGAAACGAACCCGGAAGAGCAGATCAAGAAGCTGGCCCTCAAGAACGCCCCTCCTTGGCTGATCAGCACGCTCATTCACATGCTGGTCATGATCATCCTGGGACTCTGGCTGTTGCCCAACGACAAGAACAAGAACTCCATCTTCCTCGACGTCGGAGACTTCCCGGAGGGAGAGCAGCTTGAGGACGCCTCGTTTACGCTCCCGAACGAAAAACACGACGCCGAGTCAGATCGATTCGTACTGAATGAATTGGAACGTGTCGACGACCCTTTTTCCGCGCCTCCCAAGCTCGACGTTTCCCTGGCAGGAGAATCAGCGCAAGTTGATCTGACGGCGCCCGCTGTCGGGCTCCTGTTTCAGGGTCGAGAGGTCGGCTCGACGAAGGACGCGTTGTTGGGAGCGTTTGGCGCCCCCGGTGGAAGCGAAGGCGCCGTCATCAAGGGTCTTCAATGGCTGGCAAAGCAACAGCGCAAAGACGGTTCGTGGAGTCTTCGTGGACCTTTCTCGTCGCCGTACCTCGACGCGGATATTCCTGAATCCGCGACCGCTATGGCCCTCTTGTCGTTTCAAGGCGCCGGAAGCACCCACCGGAAAGGGCCGTTCAAAAAGCAAGTCGCCGGGGGCCTTAATGCGCTGCTGGAGTTCCAACAAAATGACGGTAATTTCTTCGACGAACAGGCTGGTAAGAGAAACAATAGCTGGCTGTATACGCACGCGCAATGCACGATTGCCATCTGCGAGCTTTACGGAATGACGAAAGACCCCGCCTTGCGCCAGCCCGCCGAACGTGCTGTGCGCTTTTGCGTTGAAGCACAAGATCTGGATCTTGGGGGCTGGAGGTACAGCCCACGCACAAACAGCGACACGTCGGTCACGGGTTGGATGGTAATCGCATTACAGACAGCGAAAGAAGCAGGCCTGGAAGTGCCCAGCCCGACGCTGGAACGGGTAAGCGATTACCTCGACTTGGTCACATCGGATGGCAGTCGTTATGGCTACCAGCCGGGCTATGAACCAACAGTCGCGATGACCGCGGAGGCCCTCCTCTGCCGGCAGTTCTTAGGTTGGAAGCAGGATGATCCACGGCTGGTCGACGGCGCCGAGTATCTGCTCAAGCGCCTGCCTACCTGGGAAGATCGCGACATGTATTACTGGTATTACGCGACACAGACGATGCACCACATGGAAGGAAACTACTGGACGCGGTGGAATGCCGCCTACGCTCAGATGCTGATCGACCACCAGGAAACCAAGGGTGCGGAAATGGGGAGTTGGGATCCACTAGGGCACAATCCCGACCGCTGGAGCAAACTGGGTCGCGGCGGGCGGCTCTACGTCACCTGCCTGTCACTGTACATGCTCGAAGTCTACTACCGCCACCTGCCAATTTACGCAATGCGCAAGATGGACGCGAAGTGACGCCTAATGAACGCATTGCGACGGC
>Ga0307373_10004159_pt1 | contig 24554 bp, 16 predicted proteins | sample OX2MG_FD_202534 | JGI IMG/M metagenome (GOLD analysis project Ga0307373, IMG submission 202534) | Soil microbial communities from Risofladan, Vaasa, Finland - OX-2 | ecosystem: Environmental > Terrestrial > Soil > Coastal area > Acid sulfate soil | place: Finland: Risofladan, Vaasa | collected...
GGCCGGACAGGAATTTGCCTCTTAACGCTCTCGCAGAATCGGTCAACGGGACACTGAAAGTCGAACTGGTCCATCGTACCGCCTATCCGACGCGGAAGAAGGCGAAGGCTGATATTGCGCGGTGGATCGAACGCGCATGCGGCCCGCGGAGCCCCTGAGGTGATCTAAGAGACTGATACTCGCGTTCGCGACGCAACCGGGGGACACCCGAAGGTGAGGGCTCCAGCGTCAATCTTTTGGACGGTCTCGCAGAGCCAAGCCGAGCCGACGTCGGCGGGCAGCACGCACACCGCCATTCTCATCCCCCGGGAGCGGCCCGCAGGGCCCATCAAAATCTTTTGGGAAACGGGCCGGGAACCGGGGCTGCGCGTGCGTCTGCTCGCATCAGGCGGTCGATCGCGGCGCGACGTCGTTGGCGAACCGCGTGATCTGCTCGATGAAGTCGTCCAGGTCGGTCGAGACGGGTTCGATGACGAGCTGGTCTACGCTGGCGCTCCATGGAGTTCGACAGGTGACATGTCTCAGCTGATCGCGCCATGCGTCATTGGGGCGGACCCGTCATCTCGCTGAGAGCCCAACGGGATTCGATGCCGCCGAATCGCCATACGCCGAGTGCGACCACCCACACGATGACGAACAGCGCCACGATGGTGAAGCCAGCCTTGTTGATGTCGAAGTTTGCCATGAATGCCCAGAATGGGCCCTTCAGGTGCAGTTCGGAGGTCAGAACGCCGAGCATCTCGACAGTGCCGATCAGGAACGCCGCTGCGATGGAAAGCCCTGTGATGACCAGGTTGTAGTACACCTTGCGAACCGGCCGGGCGAACGCCCAGCCGTAGGCGAAATTCATGAAGCAGCCGTCGATGCTGTCGAAAAGGGTCAGGCCGCCGGAGAACAGCAGTGGCAGGGCTAGGACGGCATAGAATGGCAGGCCGGAAGTCGCGGCGTAGGCAGTGGCTGCGAGCAGGACCACTTCGGTCGCGGTGTCGAAGCCGATGCCGAAGACCATGCCGACGAAGAATAGCTGCCAGGTGTGATTGATCGACCGCATGAACCGGCCGAAGAATCGGTACATCAGTCCTCTGGCCTGCAGCTGGCGCTCTAGCTCCGCCTCACTGTAGGTGCCGCGCCGCATATCGCGGAAAACCTTCGCGATGCCCGCCAGCACGATGACATTCAGCCCCGCGATCAGGTAGAGGAAGCCGGCGGAGGTCGCGGTGCCAAGCGCACTTCCCAGAGTCTGAAAGGTTGAGCTAGGGCTGACCATGGAACCGAGCACTGCCCTGGCCGCCACGGAGATGCCCACGCCGACAGCGACCACGATCGCCGAGTGGCCCAGCGCGAAGAAGAACCCGGTGCCCAGCGGCCGCCCGCCGTCGGCCATCAGCTTCCTGGTCACGTTGTCGATGGCCGAGATGTGATCCGCGTCGAATGCGTGCCGCAAGCCGAGTGTCCAGGCTGTTACCGCAACGCCGAGGCCGACGCCGAGCTTCGCGTAGTGGAAGTGGTGCGGCAGCACCACAACGACGAACAGTCCCCAGCCGAGAGCATTCATCGCCGCGATGACGGCGGCCATACCGCCAAGCCGCGCCCATTCCCCCGGCCGCAGCGCACGGGCGATTGCCTGAAACCGGGCTGCTATTGCGTCCAGCACGTCATCTTCCCCTGGTTGGCCGGAGGACGTCGCCGGCCGCTGTGTGCCCAGCTCATCCCCGGAAAGAGGGACCTACCGCTACGGGACAGCGCCGGGCTCATTCCGGACTCCCATCGCCGTGTGCGGCAGCGCGGATACGGTCGGTCCGACGACGATGACGGCCGGGTTGCGGATCGCGGGCGCCCTTTCAGGCGCCGCTAGGTCGCCCAGTGTGCACAGCGTGACCCGCTGGCTTGCGGTGGCCGCTCGCTCGATGCAGGCGACGGCGGTCAGCGGCGGCCTGCCCAGCTCGAGGAGGCACTGGGCGATGCTCGTCATGTTAGCTACTGCCATCAGCAGGACCAGGGTGTCGGCCGAGCGCGCCAGGATACCCCAGTCGACGGGGCTGTCGGGGTGCCCGGGCGGCAGATGGCCGGAGACCACGGCGAACGACTGGGCTACGCCCCGGTGCGTCAGCGGGATGCCGGCCAGGGCCGGGACTGCGGTGGCGCTGGACAACCCGGGGACGACGGCGCACGGGATCCCGGCCTCCGCGCAGGCGAGTACCTCTTCGCCTCCCCGGCCCAGGATGAAAGGATCTCCGCCCTTGAGCCGGACCACGTGACGTCCGGTCCGTGCATGGGCAACCAGCGCCGCACCGATCTGTTCCTGGCTGAGCCGGTGTTCGCCCGGTGTCTTGCCGGCGTTGATGAGAAGCACGCCCGGGCGGAGTCCCGCGGTGAGCCCCGGGTCGGCGAGCCGATCGCTGATGACGACGTCGGCGCTGTGCAGTGCCCGCCAGCCGCGCAGCGTGATGAGGTCTGTCGAGCCGGGCCCGGCCCCGACAAGGGTGACGCGGCCGGGACTCTGCGGCTGCGCGGACAGCGCTGGTGGTGCCGCGGGGCGCGACGCGGGCGAGGTGCAACTGGTGAAGCAGTTAACGATGCGCTCGTGGTGTTCCGGTGCGGCCACGGCGATGCGGATCCAGTGCTCGTCAAGACCCGGGACGGTGTCGCCGCGCCGGACCGCGATGCCAGCCTCTTGGAGCCGCATGCGCACCTGCGCGGCATCGGGAACCTGGAGAAGAAGAAAGGGCACCTGCCCTGTGGCGTCCGTTGTGACGTCGGGAAGCTCATTGAGCGAGGCGGCGAGACTGGCCCGCCATCGCGCGAGGCGGCGCGCTTCCTGGTCAGCCCAGGCCACCGCGGCGGGTTCGCTGCAGGCGATGAGCGCCTCCAGGGCCAGGGCGTTCACCGGACAGGGCGGCTGCGCTCGCTTCAGCGCCCGCACTATGTCGGGCGGGCCGAGCATGTAGCCGACGCGGAGCCCAGCAAGGCGCCAGGTCCTGGTCAGGCTGCGGACTACGAGGATGCCAGGAAGATCCGACCGCCGCGAGAGCGTGGCGGGCTCGCCGGGGATCGCGTCCGCGAAGGTCTCGTCGACGGCTAGCGTCCGGCCTGGTCGTGCCAGCTTCTCGAGAGTGCTGGCCGGATGCATCCGCCCGGTCGGGTTCGTCGGGTTGCCGACTACGACGAGGTCCGCATCGTCCGGGACGAGCGCGGGGTCCAGGTCGAAGGGCGGTGGCAGCAGGACCCGCTGGACGGCATGGCCGGCCGCCTGGAGGGCGGTCTCCGGCCCGGTACAGGAGGGGTGCACGCACGTCGCGTGCCGGGGGGAAAGTGTGCGAGCCAGCAAGGTAAAGGCTTCAGCCGCGCCGTTGGTGAGCAGCACGTGGCTGGCGTCGCGGCGATGCCGGGCGGCGACCGCGGCGACGGCAGCGTCCTGCCGCGGGTATTCAGCGAGTCCGGCCAACGCGGCCTGCAACCGTGCCAGCAGCCAGGAAGGTGGCTGGGGCCGCCAGACGCCGACGGCATGATCGAGGTCCGGTGCACCGGTATCGGCGTCGCCGTGATGGTCCAGGTCATGGTGGACCGTGCCGCCATGCGCCGCCGCGTGGCTCATGCAGGTCTTCCCTCGGGCGATGTCCTGGCCTCCCGGTTCGCTCCGTGGGCGGCCTGGCCGGCGATCGCTGCCTGGACGAGCCTCGTGGCGACCTGCGGGGTGCCGGCCCAGTGCACGTGAAGGTAGGACGCGAGCAGGCCGGGACCTGCCCAGCCGCTCAGGCTGCCGTCGGCCACCTGCCAGGCCGGCTCGCCCCCGTGCGCGGGCTCGCTCACGGTCCGGTGAAATTCATGTGCCCGCACACGAGTGCCGGCCGCGAAGAGCGAGTTGTCGCGCAGGGCGGTTGCCTCGCGGTAGCCGAGGGAGAGCGTTCCGGTCATCCGGGCATGAGCAGGAACGACTCCGCATTGCGGGCGGGCGTCGAGGGAAGCTCCGAGCCACAGCAGGCCCGCGCACTCCGCCACGACGGGCATCCCCGCCGCGGCCCGGCTTCGCACTTCCTCGCGCAACCCCTCGTTGGCGGCCAGGGCGTCGGCATGAACTTCAGGAAAGCCGCCGCCGGCCACGAGAGCGGCCGTGCCCTCGGGCAGCCGCTCCGTAGCCAGCGGGTCGAAGGTCACCACATCAGCACCCGCCCCGGTCAGCAGCTCATCATGCTCGGCATAGCCGAAGGTGAAGGCAATCCCTGCGGCGACCGCGACCCGCGGCCGCGCGGCATTCAGCCTGCGGGATGTGCCTGCGTCCGCTGGCGCCGGGGACCACGGCTCAGCGACCAGATCGGGAGCGCTACGGGCGATGCCCATCAGCAGGTCCAGGTCAATGCTCCGCCCGACCAGTTCCCGCAGGGCAGGGAGCCAGGCATCGACAGCGGCGGGGCGCTCTCCGGCCGGCACCAGCCCGAGGTGGCGCGACGGCGTATGCAGCCTCGCTTCCCGCCGCAGGGCGCCGATCACCGGGATGCCCGACGGCGCGAGCGCCTCGCGCAGCGCAGCCTCGTGCCGGTCAGACGCGACCTGGTTGAGCACGACTCCCGCAAGCGGGACCAGCGGGTCCCACCTGGCGAAGCCGTATACGGTCGCGGCGATGGACACCGAGGTCCCCGCAGCACCGACGACCAGCACGACGGGGGTACCGGTCAGCTGCGCGACGTGTGCGGTGCTTGCATAGTCCCCGCGTCCGGCTGCCCCGTCGAAGAGGCCCATGACGCCCTCGATGACAGCGACGTCTGCGCCCTGGGCGCCGTGCCGCAGGAGCGGCGCCACCAGATCCTCGCCCACCAGCCAGGGGTCCAGATTGCGGCCCGGAGCACCGCATGCGGCGGCGTGGTAGCTCGGGTCGATGTAGTCCGGGCCGACCTTGTGCGGGGACACGCGCATCCCGCGGGCCCGCAGGGCAGCCATGATGCCAGTGGCCACGGTGGTCTTGCCGTCGCCCGACCTGGTGGCGGCGATGACCACGCGTGGCAGGCTCACCATTCGATGCCTCGCTGGCCCTTACGGCCCGCGTCCATCGGGTGCCTGATCTTGGTCATATCGGTGACCAGGTCAGCGGCTTCGATCAGGGCGGGGCTGGCCCGGCGGCCAGTGATGACCACATGCTGGACCCCCGGGCGCGACGCGAGGACGGCGAGGACCTCGTCCACGTCCAGGGTGCCGTTGGCGAGCGGGTAGGTGAACTCGTCCAGGATGAGGAGCCGGTAGGTCTCGGCGGCCAGGTCACGCCGGACCTGCTGCCACCCCGCCTTGGCGGCGCGAGCATGGTCTTCCGGCTGGGTTCGCAGCCAGGACCAGCCCGCGCCCATTCTGTGCCAGGTCACGGGTGCTCCCTGACCGGTGGCGGCATGCAGCTGGCCGAGGGCCAGCAGCGCGTCCTCCTCGCCCACGCGCCATTTGGGGCTCTTGGTGAACTGGAATACGCCGATGCGCCATCCCGCGGACCACGCCCTCAGCGCGAGCCCGAAGGCTGCGGTGGACTTCCCTTTCCCGTCTCCGGTGTGCACGGCGAGCAGCGGCTGGGAGCGCCGTTCGCGGGTGCTGAGCCCGTCGTCGGGGACGACAGTCACCTGGCCTTGCGGCATCAGGCTGCCTCCTTCGCGCGGATGATGCGGGCGAGCGTCTGGCCGGCCTGCTCGCGTAGCGGCCCGGCCTGGGCGGCGAGACCGGGAATAGTTACTAGTTCTGCCGTCAGGTGGCGGGCTATCTCGGCCGCCAGCCCGAGGCGGACTGGCCCTTCCTCGGCGTCGACGACGATGCTCATGGTGCGAGTGCGGGCCAGAGCGGCGGCCGCCTGCCTGGCCTGCGTCAGTGCGTCGCCGTGCCCGGTCGCCCGGCCATCGGTGATCAGGACGAGAATTGGGCGGCGGGCCGGATCGCGCCAGCTTTCGCGCCGGATCAGCTGGCGAGCTGCTTCGAGGCCAGCGGCGAGCGGGGTGCGCCCGCCCACCGGGAGATCGCGCAGGCGCCGGGCGGCGAGCTCGACGGATGCCGTGGGGGGCACGACGACAGTGGCGCCGGTGCCGCGGAAGGCGAGCAGCGCCACCCGGTCGCGGCGCCGGTAAGCGTCGCTGAGCAGGGAAAGCGCGGCAGTGGCCACGGCCGCGCTGCGCCGCCGCGCGGCCATCGAGCCCGAGGTGTCCAGCAGCAGCACGATCAGGTTGGACTCGCGGCCCCGCCGCAGGCTGGCCCGCAGGTCGTCGCTAGTGGCAGTGAACGGGTCACCGGGTCTGGCCAGGGCGGCGACACGCATCGTGGGCAGCAGCTCGGGCCGGCGCGATGAGCGAATGCTGGCGATTGGCCGGCCGTGCGGGCCGCTGGAGCCCGACCGGCGCCCTTCCTGTCCCGATCCGAGCCCGCTGGCCTGCAGATGCCGGACCTGGAAGGCGGCCCCTGGGGGTGCCGCAGTGCCCGCGGGAGCCGGTGCGGGCACCGCCCGCTGGTCCGCGGCTGCGTCCGGCGCGGGCTGGCGGGCGCCGGTGCCCGGCGGGCCGTCAGCGGCCTCGGGCGGGCCAGGACGCTCGCCGCCCCTGCCGCCGTCGTCGTCTGGCGGGTCATTCTCGTCGTCCGGGCCGAGCGCCCGATCGAGCTGGGCGGCATCGGCGCCGGGTTCATCGAAGGGTCCCCTGCGCTGACGGTGCAGGAGCGCCAGCCGGGCGGCTACAATTACGTCCGCGTCCGCGACAGTATCGCGCCCGTGCCATGCGGCGTGAGCAATCGCCGCTTTGCAGGTGATCAGGTCTCCGCGCATGCCGTCCACGCCGATCCTCGCGCATGCGGAGGTGACCCGCAGGAGCTCCGCGTCGGGGAGTTCCACGCCGGCGAGGCGGGCCCGTGCCGCGCAGATGCGGCTGGTGAACTCACGTTCTGCGGCTGCGTGAGCTGCGGTGCTTGCCGCCGGGGAGCGATCGTGGCCGAGCCGGGCTCTGATCACGGCGGCCCGGTGCTCCGGGTCGCCGCTCGCAGTGACGGGAACGCACAGGCCGAAGCGGTCAAGCAGCTGCGGCCGCAGCTCACCCTCCTCGGGGTTCATGGTTCCGACGAGCAGGAATGCCGAGGCATGCCGCAGCGATATCCCCTCCCGCTCCACGCTCGTGCTGCCCGTGGCCGCGGCATCGAGAAGGACATCGACGATGTGGTCGGGGAGCAGGTTGATCTCGTCGACGTACAGCACCCCGCGGTTCGCAAGGGCGAGCAGGCCAGGTGCGAATGCCTCGGCGGTGGCCGCCCCGGCCAGGACGCGGGGGACGTCCAGACTGCCGGTGACGTTCTCGTCGGTGGCACCGAGCGGCAGCTCGACCAGCCGCGCCGCCCGGTGCCTGGCCGCGTTGCCCGGCGGGTGCGGGCCGTCGGGGCAGCCAGGGTCGGGGTCGGCGGGATCGCAGGAGAAACGGCAGCCGGCCACGACGCTGACACCGGGCAGGATCCCGGCCAGTGCCCGGACCAGCGTAGTCTTCGCGGTGCCTTTCTCGCCGGTCAGCAGGACGCCGCCGATGCCGGGATCGACCGCGCCAAGCAGCAGGGCGAGCCGCGCGGCATCCTGGCCGATAACCGCGGAGAAGGGCAGGTGGCTCATGCCTGGGCCTCCTCAAGCTGTCCCTCGACCTGCAGGTAGACCCCGCGCAGGGCCTCCAGGGTCGGCTCGGCCGGCGCCTCCCACAGGCCGCGGTCGGCTGCCTCGAGCAGCCGCTCGGTGATCCCCCGCAGTGCCCACGGGTTGCTGGCCTCGAGAAACTCCCTGGTTTCCGGGTCGAATACGTAGCAGGCGGCGAGCTGCTCGTACATCCAGTCCGCCACCACGCCAGTGGTGGCATCCCAGCCGAACAGATAGTCGACCGTCGCGGCGAGCTCGAAAGCGCCTTTGTAGCCGTGCCGCCGCATCGCCTGGATCCAGCGCGGGTTCACCACCCGGGAACGGAAGACGCGAGCCGATTCCTGCGCCAGGGACCTGGTCCGGACGTTGTCGGGCCGCGTGCTGTCGCCGACGTAGGCCAGCGGCGCGGCGCCCGTCAGCGACCGCACGGTGGCGATCATGCCGCCGTGGTACTGGTAGTAGTCGTCGGAGTCGGCGATGTCGTGCTCGCGGCTGTCGGTGTTCTTGACGGCGAGCCGGATCCGCCGGTAGGAGGACTCCATGTCCTCGCGGGCCGCCCGGCCGTCCAGCTCTCGCCCGTAGGCGTGACCGCCCCAGGCCGCGTAGACCTCGGCCAGGTCAGCGTCGTCCCGCCACGATCGGCTTTCCATCAGCGGGAGTATGCCCGCGCCGTAGGAGCCGGGCGGCGAGCCGAAGATGCGCGTCGTGGCGCGACGCAGGTCACCCAGCCGCTCCAGGTCAGCCAGGGCATGGGCGCGGACGAAGTTGCCGGCCGGGTCCTCGTCCAGATCGGCGACCAGCCGGACAGCGTCGTCGAGCAGCGTCACGACATGCGGGAACGCGTCGCGGAAGAATCCGCTGATCCGGATTACCACGTCGATGCGCGGTCGGCCAAGCTCCGCTGCCGGGATGACCTCCAGGCCGGTGACCCTGCGGCTCGCGTCGTCCCAGACCGGACGCACCCCGAGGAGCGCCAGCACTTCCGCGATGTCGTCTCCGGAAGTGCGCATCGCGGCGGTGCCCCATACCGACAGGCCGACGGTGGACGGCCATTCCCCGGTGTCTTCCTGGTAGCGGGTCAGCAGGGAGCGGGCGAGCTGCTGGCCGGTGTCCCAGGCCAGCCGCGACGGGACCGCCTTGGGATCGACGGCATAGAAGTTCCGGCCGGTCGGCAAGGTGTTGATGAGCCCGCGCAGGGGAGATCCGCTCGGGCCTGCGGGCACGTGGCCGCCGTCGAGAGCGTGCAGGACCGCGTCGATCTCGCCGGCTGTCGCGGCGAGCCGCGGGATCAGCTCGTCGGCGGCGAACCGCAGCAGCCGCTCGATCGCCTCGCTATCGGCACCCAGCACGCCTGCGGCAACCACCGGCGCCGCGCCGGCCTGCCAGCCGGCCAGTTCCATGCCCTCGACCAGCGCCCTGGCGAGTTCCTCCGCCCGGTCGACGGCGGCACGGGACGCCGTGCCGTCCTCGGTGAGGCCGAGTGCCTCGCGCAGGCCTGGCATCCCGCCGCCTGCCCAGATCTGGCGGGCCTGGAGCATCGCGAGCACGAGGCCGACCCGCTGCGCGCCTTCCGGTGCCACCCCGAGCACGTGCAGGCCGTCGCGGATCTGGGCGTCCTTCACCTCGCACAGCCAGCCGTCCACGTGCAGCAGGAAATCGTCGAACTCCGCGTCGTGCGGCCGGGAGTCCAGGCCGAGGTCGTGGTCGAGCCTGGCGGCCCGGATGAGCGTCCAGATCTGCGCGCGGATGGCCGGGAGCTTGGCCGGGTCAAGCGCGGCCAGCGAGGCGTGCTCATCGAGCAGCTGCTCCAGCCTGGCCAGGTCGCCGTAGGTTTCCGCGCGGGTCATGGGCGGCACGAGATGATCCACGATCGTGGCGTGCGCCCGGCGCTTGGCCTGCGTGCCCTCGCCAGGGTCGTTGACGAGGAACGGGTAGATCAGCGGCAGGTTCCCGAGCGCCGCGTCGGGGCCGCACGCCGCCGACATGCCGAGGCTCTTGCCCGGCAGCCATTCAAGGTTCCCGTGCTTGCCCATGTGCACGACGGCGTGCGCGCCGAAGCCGTCCTCCAGCCATCGGTAGGCGGCCAGGTAATGATGACTCGGCGGCAGGTCCGGGTCGTGGTAGATCGCTACCGGGTTCTCTCCGAAACCGCGCGGCGGCTGGACGAGCAGCAGCACGTTGCCTGCCGACAGGGCGGCAAGTACGATCTCGCCGTCGGCGCTGGATGCCCGGTCGACGTAGAGTTCGCCTGGCGGCGGCCCCCAGGCCTGCTCCATCGACGTACGAAGCCCGGGTGGCAGCCGGTCAAACCAGCGCCGGTACTGCGCAGCCGGGATTCGGACCGCTGCGCTGGCCATCTGCTGGTCGGTCAGCCAGTCGGGGTCCTGGCCGCCTGCCGCGATGAGTGCATGGATCAGCGCGTCGCCGTCCGGCGGCTCGATGCCGGGCAGCGCATCAGGGCCATCGGCCGGCCCGATGTCGTAGCCGCGCCCGCGCAGTGCGCGGAGCAGGCGGACCGTGCTTGCCGGGGTGTCCAGGCCGACCGCATTGCCGATCCTGGAGTGCTTGGTCGGGTAGGCAGAGAGCACGATGGCCACCCGCCGCTCCGACGGGGGGATGTGCCGTAGCCGGGCGAGCGCGACAGCTGTGCCCGCCACCCGCGCGGCACGCTCAGGATCAGGAATGTAGCGCGACAGGCCGTCCTGGCCGGTCTCCTTGAACGAGAACGGCACGCTGATCAGGCGGCCATCGAATTCCGGTATCGCAACCTGCGTAGCCGCATCGAGCGGACTGAGCCCGGCACTGGCGGCGGCCCACTGCCCGCGCGGCGAGGTCAGGCACAGCGCCTGGACGACGGGGATGTCCAGCGCTGCGATCGCGCCCACATCCCAGGCTTCATCATCACCACCTGCCTGCGACCGGGCGGGAATCGCGCCGCCCGCCGCGAGCACGGTCACGATCAGGACGTCCGCCTCGCACAGGGCCTCCAGAAGGCCGGGGTCGGCTGCCCTGAGACTGGCGCACCAGACCGGCAGGGCGCGCGCGTCGCAGGACCCGATTGCGTTGCAGAGAGCATCGACAAAGCTGGTGTTGCCCGCCAGCTCGTGCGCGCGATAGTAGAGGACCGCGATGACCGGCCCATCCGCGTCTGAGGACCACGGGTGCAGGCCCCAGGCCGGCATGGGCTCGGGCGGGGCGAAGCCGTTGCCGGTCAGCAGGACGGTGTCGGCCAGGAAGCGCGCGAGTTCGCGGAGATTGCCTGGTCCGCCGTGTGCCAGGTACTCATGCGCATGCGCGGCGATGCCAGCGGGGACGCTGGACAAGGCCATCAGCGCCGCGTCCGGGACCATCTCACCGCCGACGACGATCAGCGGGCGCGCCTGGCGCCGCAACGCCGCGAGCCCCTCCCGCCATGCTTGCTCACCGCCCAGCAGGCGTGCGACGACCACGTCGGCGCCCTCCAGCAGCGGGATCAGCTCAGCCGGGGCCAGGCGCGCGGGATTCGCCAGGCAGTAGTTCGCGCCGCTGGTCCTGGCGGCCAGCAGATCCGTATCGGAGGTGGAGAGCAGCAGGATGCGTGCCTGATGGTCGTGTTCCACCGCGCGGCTCTCCTCGGAATCCTCGCCCCGGTCATGGGTTGCGGCGGCCGGAGTGTCCTGGCTCCCGGATCGGCGCGCGCCCCGGTCTTCCCGCCCGTGAGGGCCGTGACCATGGTGGGGTCTGCTCCCCGGTGACAGTGGCGGGACCGCGCCGGACTCACACCGGCTTCCTCCACTGACCGTCGCGTACTTCTGCAGACTCTGGCCTATGCCGTGTGCGGACGTCAACTACGGGTCCGGCCGCGTGTCGTTGACCGCGGCCGTTATCGACCGCTACTGTCGGCCTGCCGTCGTGACTGTGGCAGGAAGCCGGTGCGAGTCCGGCGCGGTCGCGCCATTAAAGTTCCCGCCGCCGGAGGTGGCGGGAGAGCCAGACCTTCATCGTCACGTTCCGACCGACCGGGACTCACGATCCCGAAGGAGCCCTTGTGACATCTTCCTCAGCGGGCACCCCGTGACCTTCACGGATGCCTGTCCGGGGATCCTCGACCTGCACGTCGCACGTGATGGTCACGTCGCCCGGATACGGCTGCCGGGCGGCTACGCCAGCGCCGCCATGCTGCGCGGCCTGGCAGCCATGGCCTTGCGGTTCGGCGATGGGTGCATCGATCTGACTGCTCGCGGCAATGTGCAGCTCCGGGGAATACGGGACCATGCGGCCAGCGAACTGGCGCAGCGGGCCGCCTGGGCTGGGTTCCTGCCATCACCAGCCCACGACCGGGCGCGCAACATCAGCGCGAGCCCGCTCGCCGGGCTCGCCGGGCACCCGGAGCTGCGCAAGCTGGTGCGTTCCGTCGACCGGGCAGTCCGCACCGATCCCGGTCTGTCCGGGCTGCCCGGGCGATTCCTGTTCAGCCTGGACGATGGCACCGGACATGCCGGGCTCAGCGACTGCGACGTTGGCCTGCGCTGGCACGCCCGAGGCGCCGATCTCATCGTGGCCGGCCGTGAGACGGGGCTGCGTGTACCAGGCGGGCAGGCGATCAAGGACGCGATGGCCGCGGCGAGGGCCTTTCTCGACCAGCGCGGGGCAGCGCCTGCCAGCGCGCGCGTGGCCGGCCTGCGTGACGAAGGGTCCGCGGTCGCTGCGGCGATCGGCGGCGTGCTCGGTGCCAGGGTGACGGACACTACTGGTCGGCTGCCGCTTGGCCCTGTGCCGGATAGCGCGCCGCTGGCCGTGGTAGCTGCGCCGCTGGCCCGGCTCACGGCATCGCAGGTCCGGCTGATCGCGCGCGCCTTGCGTCCCGGTGAAGTCGCCCGGCTGACGGCAGCGGGAAGAATAGTCCTGCCACTGGCGGAACCCGCGGACGCGGCGATACCCGGGTTTGCCGGAGCGGGCCTGCTCGTCCGCGATGACCATGTGCTCGCGGCCGTCACCGCGTGCAGCGGGATGTCCTGCGCCAGCTCGCTCGCTGACGTGCGCTCGCTGGCCACCCGGGTTCCCGGGCTCGGTGCGGTCCACTGGACCGGATGCAGCCGCCGTTGCGGGCTGCCCGCCGATGCCACCGCCGCCGTCGCCACGTCCGCTGATCAGTTCACGCTCGGGGGCGGCACCGCCCGCCGCGTCCTGACCGTCGCCCCGAGGTCGCGATGATCGGCGGATATGAGCACGATGGTGCCGCCATCTACCGCGCCTCCTTCGCGGCCATCCGCCGGGAAGCTGACCTGTCGGGTGTCCCGGCCGCGCTGGAACGCGTTGCCGTGCGGATGGTCCACGCGTGCGGCATGACTGACCTGGTCAGCGACCTGGCCTGGTCAGCCGATTTCGCCCCGGCAGCGGAAGCGGCGCTGGTCGCCGGCGCACCGGTGCTGTGTGACTCGTCCATGGTGGCGGCGGGAATTACCCGGTCCCGGCTGCCTGCCGGCAACGACGTGCTGTGCACCCTGCAGGATCCGCGGACAGCCGTGCTTGCCGCGCGGCTGGGGACGACAAGGACGGCAGCGGCGGCTGAGCTCTGGCGCGACCTGCTGGCGGGCGCGCTGGTGGCGGTCGGCAACGCGCCCACCGCGCTGTTCCATCTGCTGGAGATGGTGGCGGCAGGAGCTCCCAGACCTGCGGCGGTGGTTGGCGTGCCAGTCGGCTTCATCGGTGCTGCGGAGTCCAAGTCCGCCCTCGCGGATCACCCGCTGCGGATCCCGTTCCTGGTGGTGCACGGGCGGCGCGGCGGCTCAGCTATCGCCGCCGCTGCTATCAATGCCCTCGCGAGCAAGGCAGAGTGACTGAAATGACGCCAGGCCGTCTCACCGGCGTCGGGGTCGGTCCCGGCGACCCCGATCTGGTTACCGTTCGTGCGGCACGCTTGATCGCCGAGGCCAGCGTGGTGGCATATCACTGCGCGGGCCACGGCCGCAGCGCCGCTCGTGCGGCCGCGGCCCCCTACCTTCGCCACGGGCAGATCGAAGAGGTGCTGCGCTATCCGGTGACCACAGGGGAAACCGATCATCCCGGCGGTTACGCGGGCGCACTCGCGGACTTCTACCAAGACGCAGCGGACCGCCTTGCGGTGCACCTGGGACAGGGCAGGAACGTGGTCGTGCTGTGCGAGGGAGATCCCGGCTTGTATGGCTCTTACCAGCACTTGCATGTTCGCCTGCGCGGGAGGTTCAGCGCGGAGATCGTGCCAGGAGTCTCCTCGGTCGCAGCCGCCGCAGCCGCGGTCGGCGAGCCACTTACCCAGCATGAGGAGTCGCTGACCGTCCTCGCCGGCACCCTCCCTGCCGACGTCCTGCGCGCCCGCCTGGCCGGCGCGGGCGGGGACGCCGTGGCGATACTCAAACTCGGCCGCACCTTCGGCAAGGTGCGCGCCGCCCTGGAGGAGACAGGCCTGCTGGACCGGGCGCACTATGTGGAGCGGGCCGGCACCGACGCGCAGCGCATCGCCCCCCTTGCCGGTGTCGATCCCGCCACCGTGCCGTACATGTCGCTCGCCCTGGTGCCCGGGCGAGGCCAGCGACCCGGAACACCGGCCGGCGTGACAGTCGTCGGACTCGGCCCCGGCGACCCGGCGTGGCTCACCCCCGAGTCAGCGGCTGCGATCGCGAGCGCCACCGACCTGGTCGGCTACCGGCCCTACCTGGCCCGGGTGCCGAGCCGGCCGGGCCAGCACCGGCACGGCTCGGGGAACACCGTCGAGGTCGGCCGGGCGGCACTCGCTCTTGACCTGGCTGCCAAGGGCAGCCGGGTGGTTGTCGTCTCCTCAGGCGATCCCGGGGTATTCGCCATGGCCTCCGCCGTGCTTGAGGAAGCCGAGGCGGGCGGTGACCGATGGCGTGACATCGACGTGGTCGTCCTGCCGGGCATCACCGCCGCCCAGGCGGTGGCGAGCAGAGCCGGGGCGCCGCTGGGCCACGACTACTGCGTCATCAGCCTGTCGGACCGGCTGAAGCCCTGGCCCGTCATCGCCGACCGGATCGACAAGGCAGCCGCGGCCGACCTAGTCCTCGCGATCTACAACCCGGCGTCACGCACGCGCACCTGGCAGGTAGGCGCCGTCCGCGAGCTGGTACTGCGGCACCGCGGACCGGGCACCCCCGTGGTCATCGGGCGCAATGTCGGGCGGGCCGGCGAGCAGGTGACCATCACATCACTGGCGGAGCTCGACCCAGCAGGCGTCGACATGAACACGCTGCTCATCATCGGGTCCAGCGCTACCCGGGTCTTTGCGCAGCACGGCCAAGCGGCCGTGTTCACTCCCCGGCACTATGAGCCGGGGGCCGCCGGGCACGCACAGGAATCTGCCCGAGCACCCAGCTCACGGCATCGCCGACGCCTGCGGCGGACGGAGCCGGAGATGCATCCGGGCGCCGGATAATGACCACCGGGATGCCCAGGTCACGGGCGGCGGCCAGCTTGCCTGCTGTCAGCGAGCCGCCGCTGTCCTTGGTGACCAGGACATGGATCGCGAAGCGCCGCATCAGGGCGCGCTCCGCGTCGCGGGTGTAGGGCCCGCGGGCCAGCAGCACCTCACGGTTGGCCGGCATCGCGCCCGACGGCGCGTCTACGCAGCGGATCAGAAACCACAGCCGGTGCAGGGCGGCAAAGGCGGACAGCCCCTGGCGGCCGGTGGTCAGGAAGACGCGCGTGCCAAGTGGCGGCAGGATCGCGGCGGCATCCGCGAGGGACGCGGCGTCGTGCCAGTCATCGCCTTCTTGCACCTGCCACCCAGGACGGGTGAGCCGCAGGAGGGGCAGGCCCGCTTGCTTGCACGCGGCGACGGCATGCGCACTTATCCTCTCGGCGAACGGGTGGGTGGCGTCGACCATGGCGTCCACGGCTTCGGCGCGGGCCCAGTCGGCCAGGCCCTGCACCCCGCCGAACCCCCCGATCCGGACCTCACCGGGCGGGAGCACCGGGTTGCGGACCCGGCCCGCCAGCGAGCTGATGACCCGCAGCCCCGGCCGGTCGGTAAGCTCGGCAGCCAGCGCCCGCGCCTCTGACGTCCCTCCGAGCACGAGCACCGTCGTCACGCCGGCGTTCGCGCTCACCGCGCCGCCGCTCTGAAGATCACCGGCGGCCACAGGAAGGCTGGCGCCCTCCGGGCAAAGGCCGGATTCACTGTCTGCTCGTCCTGCGGAGCAGATAGGTGTCCATGATCCAGCCCTTCCGTGCCCGCGCCGCGCCGCGTGCCGCTTGGATCTGGTCCGTGACATCTGCCAGCTTCCCTGACACGAGGATCTCGTCCATGGTTCCGAGATAAGCGCCCCAGTAGATGTCAAGACCGTCCGCCGCGACATCCGTGAACGAGCATGATGCGTCCAGCATCACGACCACGTCGTCGCTGTGCTCGGGAAATCCCTCGGCCAGCCGGCGGCCGGTGGTGATGTGGACCGGCTTACCTACCTGGGTCAGGCTCACCCGGTGCCGGGCCGCCAGTGCCTGGACGCTGCTGATCCCGGGAATCACCTCGTAGTCCAGTTCCAGGGCACCGTCAGCGACGATCTGCTCGATGATCGCCAAGGTGCTGTCGTAGAGCGCTGGGTCCCCCCAGACCAGGAACGCGCCGCACTCCCCGTCGCCGAGTTCGTCTCGGATCAGCCGCTGGTAGATCTCGGCCCGCTGGCGGCGCCACTCCGCAACGGCCTGCCCGTAGCGCGCCGCTCCGCGATCTCGCTGCGGATCCGCTGCATGCACCATCCGGTAGGACCCGTTCTCGATGTACCGCTCGCAGATCTCCTGCCGGATGGCCGTGAGCTCCTGCTTGCCGGCTCCCTTGTCGATCACGAAGAAGACGTCGGCCTGATTGAGCGCATTGATCGCCTGTACAGTCACCTGCTCGGGATCGCCTGCGCCGATCCCGATGATGAGCAGCCGTCTCATGGCGGTGAATCCTCCCTGCCCGCGCCCACCAGGCGGTCACGTCCGGCTGAATAGAGGTGGCTCTCCTGGAAATGGCCGTGCGCGAGGACATCTCCCACCACGATGATCGCCGTCCGGCGGATGCCTGCCGCCTCGACCCGCGGCGCAAGATCGGCAAGCGTGCAGCGCACGATGACCTCGTCGGGCCAGCTCGCTCGCGCCACGACAGCGACCGGGCAGTCTGCTCCGTAGTGGGGCACCAGCGCCGCGGCGACCTGACCGGCATTCTGCACCGCCAGGTGCAGAACCAGCGTGCAGCCGAGAGCTCCGAGACTGGCGAGGTCCTCACCGGCTGGCATCGGGGTCGCCCGGGCGGAGGTGCGGCTCAGCACCACGGTCTGCCCGACTCCGGGTAGCGTCAGCTCCTGCCGGAGCGCGGCCGCCGCGGCGGCGAATGCCGGGACGCCGGGGACAATCTGCCACGGCACCCCCGCGGCGTCGAGCCTGCGCGCCTGCTCAGCGACCGCGCTGAAGATCGACGGGTCGCCGCTATGCAGCCGCACTACATCGTGCCCGTCGCGATGGGCGCGGACAAGCTCGCTGATGATGGCATCGAGGTCCAGCCCGGCCGTGTCGACCAGGCGCGCATCCGGCCGCCCGCCGGCCAGGACCTCCGGCGGCACCAGGCTCCCGGCGTACAGCACCACGGGCGCCGTGGCGAGGAGTCGCGCGGCGCGCACGGTCAGCAGGTCCGGAGCACCGGGTCCGGCGCCAACAAACCACACCGTCATGAACGGATCACCTGCCACTGGGTAATCGGCAGCGCGGGCCGCCACGTGGTAAACCCGCCGAGCGGACCAGCGTAGCTGAGAGCGAGCTTCACAAGCTGCCCTCCGACAGCGCGCTGCCACTCGTGGAGCAGGGCTTCGGACTCCACCGTGACCGCATGGGCGACGAGCCGGCTGCCAGGCGCCAGTCTTTGCCAGCACGTCTCGAGCACCCCCGCCGCTGTGAGCCCACCGCCGAGGAAGACCGCATCAGGCCGGGACAATCCTGTCAGCGCATCCGGGGCCGCTCCGCAGACCACGTGGATGCCTGGCACACCGAGGGCAGTGGCATTGCGCCGGACGCGCTCAGCGCGGTCGGGGCGGGCCTCGATGGCTACGGCACGAGAGCGAGGGTCGGCGCGCATCCACTCGATCCCGACGCTCCCGCTGCCCGCTCCGACGTCCCAGAGCAGCTGCCTAGGGCCGGGCGCGAGGGCGGCCAGGGCCAGCGCCCGCGCCTCACGGCGAGTCAGCTGACCGTCGGTTTCATAAGCGGTGTCCGGCAGCCCGGGCACCCGCGGCAGAATGGCAGTGCCGACGTCCGGTCGGCACGCCAGGGCGACGACGGACAGGTCGGCGAACGGCTCAGCGCCCATCGAGCCGGCCTGATACGGACCCCGGACCCGCTCCGCGCTGCCGCCAAGGTGCTCAAGCACGGTGAGCTGGGTTCCGCCCCATCCGCGCTCTGCCAGCAGGGCGGCGAGCACAGCCGGGGTCTTGCCGTCCCGGCTCAGCACGAGGACCCTGGCGCCTGGCTGCACCGCTGGCAGGATCACTTCGGCTGGCCGGGACACCACGGAGACGACGTCGACCTCGTGCTCGGCCCAGCCGAGCCGCGAACACGCCAGGGCGACGGACGAAATGGAGGGCAGTACGCGTATCCGTTCGGCGCCCAGGCGCCTGGCCAGGGTGGCGCCCAGCCCGTGCAGCATGGGGTCGCCGCTCGCGAGGAGGCAAAGGCCAGGGTTCGCCGCCACGAGGTCGTCGAGCTGGGGGAGCAGCGGTGAGGGGAGCGGAACACGGCGGCCAGGCAGGTCCGGCAGCAGGGCGAGGTGGCGGGTGCTGCCGGCGATCATCGGAGCCTCCCGCAGGACGGCTCGTGCGTCCTCGGCCAGCCCCTGCCAGCCGTCATCGCCCATGCCGACGACGGTGATGCTCGCCTCGCCGCTCATCTCGCTCCTGACTTCAGCGCCACGGCCCCGGCTGGCGGGATGACCGGCAGCCCGGACGGCGGCCCCTCCTCGATGAGCCGACTCAGGGCGGCCGTATCCAGATGCGCGGCCACCAGGTCCCCCAGCACATCCAGCTGCGCCTGGCGGACGGCGGCGAAGCAGGTGTCAGGCGCGGGGCTGAAGTGCCGCCCCGCAAGCCCGGCCACGTCGGTCAGGAAGGCCCTGCGGAACTGGTCGTTGTCCAGCGTGCCATGCCAGCTGGTTCCCCAGGTGCTGCCGACCCTGCAGCCATCGAGGAACGGGGCGGCTTCGTGGTCCTCGACGGTGACTATGCCGTGATGGATCTCATACGCCGCCACGGCGGCGCCATAGGCTGAGCCGACTGGCCTGGCCAGCTGCTTGTCCGGACCGAAGATGACCCGGACCGGCAGGATGCCAAGCCCGGGCACCAGGCCCGCGCCGGACTCGATCCGATCGTCGACTGCGCGTCCGAGCATCTGGTAACCCCCGCAGATGCCCAGTACCGGAAGCCCCTTGGCGGCGCGGGCCGTGATAACGTCTCCCAGGCCGCGGCGACGCAGCCAGGCCAGGTCATCGACCGTAGCCCTGGTGCCGGGCAGCACGACCAGGTCAGCGTCGGCAAGCTCGGCTGGCGTCGTCGCGAACCGGACGAGGACGCCCGGCTCGGCGGCCAGCGCGTCGATGTCGGTCACGTTGCTGATCTGCGGCAGCCGTATGACGCTCACCCGCAGTACGTCCGTACCGTGCGGCACCCGTGCCTTGACATGACGGCTAGCGTCCAGGCTCAGTGAGTCCTCGATGTCCAGCCGCAGGCCTTCGGTGAACGGCACGACACCGAGCATCTGACGGCCAGTAAGCCCGCGCAGCATGTGCAGCCCGCTCTCCAGCAGCTCAGGCGCACCCCGGAACTTGTTGATCACGAAGCCTGCGATGAGCCTCTGGTCGGCAGCCTCGAGCAGGGCCAGCGTGCCGTGCATCGCGGCGAACACGCCGCCGCGGTCGATGTCGCCGACCACGATCACCGGCAGCTCAGCCGCCCGCGCCAGGCCCATGTTCGCGATGTCGGTTCCCCTGAGGTTGATTTCCGCCGGACTGCCCGCGCCCTCGCAGATCACCACGTCGAATTCGCGGCGCAACTGCGACAGGCTATCGAGAGCCACTTCAAGCAGGCGGGCCTTGTGCTCCCGGTACCCGACTGCGTCGACCTCACCGATGGGATGGCCGAGCACCACGACCTGGGTCCGCCGGTCGCTGCCTGGCTTGAGCAGCACCGGGTTCATCCGCGCCTCCGGCTCGAGGCAGGCCGCGGCCGCCTGCATCGCCTGTGCCCGTCCGATCTCAGCGCCATCCGATGTGACATGCGAGTTGAGGGACATGTTCTGCGCCTTGAACGGCACGACGGACACGCCCTGCCGGAGAAGCCATCGGCACAGCCCGGCGGTGATCATGCTCTTCCCCGCGTCAGAGGTGGTGCCGGCCACCAGCATCGCGCCTTTCACCGCGCCTCGTCCCCGGCGGCGGAGGTGGCGCGGCCCGTCATAGCCGCTGCTGCGGCGGCGACGATCGTGGTGGCCGCGGTAACCGCCCGGCACAGACGGACGGCCCTGGCGATATCGCCTGCTTCCGGTGCGCGGCCGTCGCCCAGATGCGGCCGTTCCTCGGTCACCGCGCCATAGCTGCTGGTCCCTCCGAGCCGGACTCCGAGCGCGCCGGCGAAGGCGGCCTCGCAGCGGCCGGCATTCGGGCTGGGATGGCGTGGCCCGTACCTGCGCATCGCCCGCCACGAGACGGCCGGCCGACCCCCGACCGCGGGCGCCACGACCCCGGCCAGCAGGCCGGTCACCCGGGCGGGCGCCCAGTTCACCACGTCGTCGAGCCGCGCGGACGCCCAGCCGAACCTCGCGTACTTCGCTGACCGGTAGCCGACCATCGAGTCCAGCGTGTTGATCGCCCGGTAGGCAAGGAAGCCAGGCACCGCGCCGATCATGCCCCACAGCAACGGCGCGACAACCGCGTCGCTGGCGTTCTCGGCGACCGACTCGATCACTGCCCGCACCAGGTCCGGCTCATCCAGGCCATCCGGGTCACGTCCGCACAGGCTCGGCAGCCTCGCACGGGCAGCATCGAGGTCGCCAGCAGCCAGCGCCCGCCCGATCCGCCCGGCCTCGGATCCCAGCGACGTGCCGCCGGTCACCGTCCAGGCAGCTGCGGCGACCGCCGCCAGGCGCAGCCACGGCCGCCGGCGCGTCAGGCGCATCGCCAGGACGCCAGGAGCCGTAGCGGCGGCGACGCAGCACGCCGCGAACACGGCCCCGCGAGGCACGCTGTCGCCGTACATGCGGTCCTGCAACGCCTGCGCGGCACGCCCGAACGCGGCAACCGGATGACCCCGCCGAGGATCGCCGAGCAGCACATCCAGTACAACGCCCGCAACAATCCCGCCGGCCAGCGGCCAGCCGGGCAACGGCCCGCCCCGCGGCATGCCGGCGGTGGCACTTGCATTTAGCCAGCCACGAGATCGGGTCACAGGAGACTACGATAGGCAACCAGGGCAGGCTGCGGCGCCCGGAGTGCCTGCCATGACATCGGCTGCCGCACTAGGCTCCATGGCGTGACGCGTGGTTCGACCCCACGTCGTCCGGCACGGCCAGAGCAGACGGAATGTCGAACGGCGCATTCAGTGGCAAATCAGGCGCATTCCGCTGACTGAGCTCGGCGAGCAGCAGGCCAGGGACGTTTCCATCCCAACTTGCCGCATCACGTGCGGCTGCTGACCCGGGGCCTGCGTCTGGGCGGCATCGTTGACACCGCCGACGGATCCGGGCTTGGCTGAGCCGTAACCGCCTTCCGGCGGAGCGCTCGCCGCTGCCTTGCTCCAGCGGCGGCGCGCGGTTCGTCGGTTCGTCGGTTCGGCGGTGACCGGCGATCCTCGTTCCTGCGAGACGCGGTCAGGGCGCGGCAGCACAGTGAGGGTGCGGACTTGACCCCCCGCACTCCGACGGGCAGTCTCAGCAAGACCACGACGGTCAACGAGGAAGCCAGTGTGAGTCTCGGCGTCCCGACACTGTCGCCGGGAGCAGCCCGCAGCATGGCCACCGTCTGCTGGACGGGAACGTCGGCGCCGATCCGGGAGCCAGGAGACTCCGGCCGTGGTCACCGCAACCCGGGGCGCGGACCCGGAGGGAGGAGACTCGTGTTCGGCCCGGCTGTCACGGACCCCACGGACCCCGGCGGAGTGACTGCCGGGCTCATGATCGCCGTTCCCTCTGGCGGCGCAGTCCCGGTGGCACACTGCGGTGATTCGCCGTGAGCACGGAGGCACCGAAGCCGTGGCCGCGGCCGCGGCCGCTGATCGGGGACACGACCAGCAGCGCCGAGCGGGCTGGCGACCCAATGAGCTGGGCGCTGCCGGCCACGACGCGCGCGGCTCTGGCCGAGGTCATCGCGGCCCGACGGGACGTGCGCCGCTTCCGACCCGACGCCGTCGGCGACGACATCCTCGACGAAGTTCTGGCTGCCGGCCACGCGGCGCCGAGTGTTGGCCACTCCCAGCCGTGGCGCTTCCTCGTTGTGACCGATCCGCACGTGAGGGCCAGCGCGGCAGTCATGGCGGACCGTGCCCGCCTTGCCCAGGCCAGGCAACTCGATCCGGACAGCGCGCGCCATTTGCGCAGCCTGCAGCTCGAAGGGATCCGCGAAGCCCCTGTGGGTGTCGTCGTCTGCTGCGACCGGCGAGCTGGCCCGGCCGGAGTCCTCGGCCGTGCCACCTTCCCCGATGCCGACCTATGGTCCTGCGCGTGCGCGATCGAGAACATCTGGCTCACCGCTCGTGCACACGGGCTCGGGCTGGGATGGGTCACTCTGTTCGACCCTGATGAGCTGAGCGCTCTCCTCAACCTCCCCGACGGCGTGGCGACCCTCGGGTGGCTCTGCCTCGGCTGGCCTGACGAGCGCCTGCCGGCGCCGGGACTGGAGCGGCACGGATGGTCACAGCGGCTCCCGCTGACCGAGGTCCTCCTGCGGGACCGCTGGCCGGGCACGGCGGCGCCCGTCGCGCCTCGTGACCGCGCTTCAGCGACGGTGGGCGGCGCGCGGGTCCAGGCGCGGGACAGCGAGGACCGCCTGCTGGCAGCGCCCGGGTCGCTTGGGTTGCTCGGTGACACGCTCCTCCGAGTTGCCTCGGTCCCGGCACGCGACGCTGCGGGAACTCTGGTCATCGCCGGCGCCGATCACCCTGTCGCCGATGCCGGAGTCACCGCGTTCCCGCGAAGCACAACCCGGCTCATCGCACGCGCGCTTGCGGCTGGGGAGGGCCAGGGTGCGGCAATGGCCAGGGCCGCGGGCATCCAGGTATGCCTGGCTGACTGCGGTATGGACGGCGACCATATCGAGGGCTGGCAGGACGTGCGATCCTCGGGCGCGCGGGGCGACCTGGCCAGCGCGGATGCTCTTGAGAGCAGTGCCGTGGCATGGCTGCTTGCCGCTGGCGATCGGATGGGCCACGAGCTCGCGGTTGCTGGCCCCGTTGCCCTGGGCGAAGTCGGCATAGGCAACACAACGGTCGCCTCGACGCTCGTCGCTGCCCTGCTCCCAGCGACAGCCGATCAGGTAGTAGGGCGGGGCGCTGGGAGCGACACAGCTATAGTCGCCCGTAAGCAGTACGTTGTGGAGCATGCCTTGGGACGCATGCGCGAACGCCTTCCTCCGGCCGGACAGCTCAGCCGTCTACAGCTCGAGGATCTGCTCAGCGGAGTCGGCGGCCCCGAGCAGGTCTTCCTCACAGGGGTCTGCCTGGGCGTGGCGGACGCGGGCGGCCTCGTGGTGCTGGACGGACTCCTGACCGCCGCGAGCGCGCTTGCCGCCGTTCGGCACCGGCCTGAGGTCCAGGCCCACATGATCGCCGGGCACCTCAGCGCTGAGCCAGCTCACCGGCGTGTACTCGATGCGCTGGGGCTGGAGCCTCTCCTCGACCTGCGGCTGCGCGCCGGAGAAGGCGTGGGAGCCGTGCTCGCGCTCTCGCTGATCACCCAGACAAGACGCGCCAGGCGGATGACGGCTACGACAGACTGACGCCACGGCGTACGAGCTCGCGCCGAAGCACCTGCCGCGGGGCCTAACCACTCCTCAGCCAACGACTGCCGCTCGACATTTCAGATCCTGCGATATCTAGCGGCACGGGGGAGCGGCAGCGGATCCGGTCGTGCCGTAGGCAGGTGGCTGGTGTCCCGTCGCCGCAGGTCATTCAGCGGCGTGATGCCGTGTGCCGCCGCACTCCTCGTGCAGGTAGATGACCGGCGGTCCCGCGGTGCTGCCTGCCTGCTTCCTTTTAGAACTAACCTGATGGTAAGGGAGGAAATAGGTCAATCGCTTGACATGCGCAGTTCGGGGACTGACGATTCGTGAAGGTTCCATGAGATGTCGGGCGATGCGAGGAGGAGTGTCAAGTGAGCTGGCCGAGACGCATGGGGGTACTGATATCTGGAACTGCCCTGACGATTATGGGCGCATTCACTGCGGGCAATGCGGCGCTCGCGGCGCCGTCTGGCCATATCAGCGGTGTCGCGCATCTGCCGCTCAAGATCAAGGTGATCGGACGCCTCCCGGATGGCAAGCCGAAGCTGACCAGCGGGTCGCCTACCGGCCTGTCACCAGCGGCCGTCGCCTCCGTGTATACGCTGTCAGGGCTTTCTTCCTCCTCCGGGGCCGGAGCGGGCCAGATCATCGCCATCGTGGACGCGTTCCATGACCCCAATGCCCTGTCCGACCTCAACACGTTCAACGCCCAGTACGGCTACCCGGCGCTGGCCACCTGCACGTCCCTGACCCAGACCGGGCCGTGCTTCGAGCAGGTCGACCCGCAGGGAACCCCGAAGGTCAATGCCGGGTGGGTGCTGGAGGAATCGCTCGACATCGAGTGGGCGCACGCCGAGGCGCCTGCCGCCAAGATCGTGCTGGTCGAGGCCGCGAGCAACAGCAACGCGAACCTGTTCAACGCGGTCCTGTCGGCCAATGGCCTCG
>Ga0307373_10004163_pt1 | contig 24543 bp, 23 predicted proteins | sample OX2MG_FD_202534 | JGI IMG/M metagenome (GOLD analysis project Ga0307373, IMG submission 202534) | Soil microbial communities from Risofladan, Vaasa, Finland - OX-2 | ecosystem: Environmental > Terrestrial > Soil > Coastal area > Acid sulfate soil | place: Finland: Risofladan, Vaasa | collected...
CGCCGCCGTGCAGGCGGGCACCAAGAGTTGGAAGGCGATGTTCTTCGGTTCCTCCGACTCCTCCAACTTCATCACCGTTGACAAGCCGCCGGTCTTCTTGTGGCCGATGGAGATCTCGGCGCGGATCTTCGGCCTCAATTCCTGGAGCATGCTGATCCCGCAGGCCCTCGAGGGCGTGGCCACGGTCGGCCTGGTCTATCTCTCCGTGCGGCGCTGGTTCAGCGCCCAAGCAGCACTGCTCGGCGGTGCCGTGGTGGCTCTCACGCCCGTGGCCACCATGATGTTCCGGTTCAACAACCCCGACGCGTTGTTGGCGTTGCTGCTCACCGCCGCGACCTACGCCACCATGCGCGGCATCGAGAAGGCGCAGACGAAGTGGCTCGTCCTCGCGGGAGCACTGGTCGGGTTCGGCTTCATCACGAAGATGATGCAGGCCTTCCTGATTCTCCCCGTTATGGCCGTCGTCTATCTGCTGGCCGCGCCGACGGGCTGGTGGCGCCGGGTCTGGCAGACCTTCCTGATGGGTGTCGCCGTGCTCGTGGCCGCCGGATGGTGGGTGGCCATCGTCGCACTGACGCCCGCGGCCGATCGGCCCTACGTCGGCGGGTCGCAGAACAACAGCATCCTCAATCTGATCTTCGGCTACAACGGCTTCGGCCGTCTCGACGGCAGCGAGTCAGGCAGCGTGGGCGGAGGGCGGGTGGCCGGGAACATGTGGGGGCCGACGGGCGTCACGCGCCTGTTCAACGCGGAGTTCGGGAACATGATGTCGTGGCTGTTGCCCGGCGCCCTGGTCATGGGCGCGGTCCTGCTCGTCGTCACCATCCGGGCCCGTCGCACCGATCGCGAGCGCGCGGGTCTTTTGCTCTGGGGCGGCTCGCTCGTGAGCACCGGTCTCGTCATCAGTCTGGCCCAGGGCATTATCCACCCTTATTACACGGTGGCGCTGGCGCCACCGCTCGGAGCACTTGTCGGCATCGGCACCATGGGGCTGTGGCACCGGCGGGCCAGCTGGGTCGGTCGCATCGGCCTGGCGGCAGGCTTGGCCGCGACTGTTGTCTGGAGCTACATCCTCCTCGGCCGCACCTCGGACTGGTTCCCGGCATTGCGGCCCTTCGTGGCCGTGGTGGGCGCGCTCGGTGTGGTGTCGATCCTGGCTTTGCCGCTGCTGCGCAACGTGCCGAAGCTGGCCGTCGCCGTCGTGGCGACGCTCGGTCTGGGTGCGGCGCTGGCCGCGCCGCTCTTCTCCACCGTGGCCACCGCGGCCACGGCCCACACCGGCGCGATCCCGTCGGTGACGCCGACCGCGGCGGGCGGTTTCGGTGGTCCCGGTGGCGGTGCAGGCGGCTTCCCCGGTGGTGGCTTCCCAGGTGCGACGAAGGGCGGTGGCTTCCCAGGTGCGACGAAGGGCGGTGGCTTCCCAGCTGCGGGCGGCGGATTCCCCGGTGCGACGAAGGGCGGCGGATTCCCCGGTGCGGGCCGTGGCTTCCCAGGTGCGCCGAAGGGCGGGGGCTTCCCCGGTGCGGCCGGTGGATTCCCGACCGGTGCTGGCGGATTTCCCGGCGGCCGGGCGGGTGCCGGATTTCGCGGCGGGGGCGCCGGGTTCCTGAACTCGAGCCAGTCCAGCCCTGCGCTCGACAAGGCACTGCAGGCCGACGCCGGGAGGTACACCTGGGCGGCCGCCACGGTGAACTCGAACAATGCCGCCGGCTATCAGCTCGGCAGCGGTGAGCCCGTGATGGCGATCGGGGGCTTCAACGGCACGGACCCTGCGCCGACCCTGGCGCAGTTCGAGAGGTACGTCTCAGAGGGCAAGATCCACTACTACATCGCCAGCGCTGGCGGGGGCTTCGGCGGAGGGTTCGGAGGTGGCGCAGGCGGCTCCGGCCACGCCTCGCAGATCACGTCGTGGGTCGAGTCACACTTCACCGCCCAGACGATCGGCGGTGTGACCCTCTACGACCTGACGAGGGCCACCTCTTCATGACGGACGAGGTCTGGCCCGTTCAACCGAGCAGCTCCACGTAGCGCGCCAGCGTGGCGGTGTCGAAGGCGATGAAGCGGATGAGGGTCACGTCGGTCTCCGCGGCGCGGGCCGTGATCACGGCAACCTCGGCGGCCAGTCCCAGGGGGTAGCCGTAGACGCCGGTGGAGATGGCGGGAAAGGCGACCGAGCGGGCGCTCACCTCGTCGGCCACTCGCAGCGCGTTGCGATAGCACGCAGCCAATGTCTCGGGCTCGCCCGCCGTGCCGCCGCGCCAGACCGGGCCGACGGTGTGGATGATGAAGCGCGCCGCCAGATCGAACCCGTCCGTGACGACGGCCTGACCGGGCGGGCATCCGCCGATGGCTCGGCACGCCTTTTGGAGCCGGTCGGCTCCGGCGGCGCGGTGAATTGCGCCATCGACGCCAGCGCCTCCTCGCAGGCCGGAGTTTGCCGCGTTGACGACAGCGTCGACGCGCTCGGCCGTGATGTCGCCCTGCGCGGCCTGCAGCAGTGCCGCCACGCCGGGGGCTACCCGGCGGTGCTGGAGCTCGACGAGGCGGGCACGAGACTCAGAAGCGGGAACGATTTGGTTGGTGCCGTCTGGCTCTTGTTCTCGCCCCAGTTCGTGAACGTCACGATGCCATGGATCGCCGACGAGCCCCCGGCATTGCCCGCATTGGTCACTTCCCGGATCGGGAGCGGCGTGCCGCTGGACGGGATGTACAACACGACCGGCACCTTGCCCCCGCTGCTGTTGGCGACCGCGCCGTTGATGGCCGTCGCCTGCTGGCCTCCGACGGTGGCGGACTTGCCGTAGGTGTAGGGGCCGCCGATCTCGAGCTCCTTGGCCACCTCGGAGGAGAGCAGCCCTCCGACGAGCTCTCCCAGGCCCTGGTTCGAAGTCGGGAACGACAGCCACTTGTTGGCGTACTTGGTCGACTCGGCCTTCGTCAGCCCGATGACGTTGGCGAGCGCGGCCTGGTTGCCCTTTACGTAGCCAGTCGATTTGATCACCAGAGCCGACATCCGCTCCGTGGCCTTGTTGCTCTTCACGACGAGGGTCTGGCCGCCCGAGGTCTTGCCGGCGTCACCGGAGACGTCGAGCTCGGCGCCGTTCTGCTTGGCGATCGAGGAGAAGTGCACGCCTTTGGCGCCGATCGCGGTCAACGCCGCGTTGTACTTCGCCGTTGCACCGGCGCTTCCGGCGGCAGTCGTCGTCGTGGTGCTGGCGGCACCGGCCGGGGCGGCCAGGGCCAGGGCGGCCGCGGCGGCCAGACCTGTGGCGACAGCGGTGGTGCGGGCGGTGCTGTGGCGCAAGGGGTGCATGACCATCACTCTCCTGGAGGCCCGGCACCGTGGCGCAGAAGCACCGACTTGGCCCGGGGTGGCGAACGAGGTCCATCTTCCCACGTCCCCGGCGGGGGCCGCCGTCGTCGGCCCTCTTTCTTAGACGGCGCTTATCGAGCCGACCGAGATGGTTGCGGTGGGCGCCTTGGGTCGTACCTGCTCGCCCCACTTCGAGTAGATGATGTGCTCGGCGTCGGTTCGCTTTCCCTTGGAATCGACTGAGTCCTCCTCGACGGGAACGTGGGTTCCACTGGCGCGGACATAGAGAACGACGCGCTGGGATTTCTTGCCGAAGGTCTGTGTCCCGTCGATGGCGTCGACCGGCTCGCCGTTGAGCGTGCGTGCCTTGCCCAAGGAGAACGGGGCTTTGAGCGCCAGCTCCTTCGCGATGTCGGTGGAACGGACTCCCTCCACCACCGGAGCGAACGCCGTATTGTCGGTCGAGAACTGGATCCACTGGTCGGCGGCCTCGGCGGCCTGGGACGAGCTGAGCCCGGCCAGGCTCTCGAGCCCGTCGGTATTGCCCTTGACGTAGGAGATGCCGCCGATGACCAGGATGGAGATGGTGCCCTGTCCAATGGTGACGCTCTGACTGGCCGAGGCGGGCCCGGCATCGCCGCTCTCGACGAGTGTCTGGCTGGACTCGGTCGAGGATGAGTCGTAGTGGACGGACCAGGAACGGGTGGTGGCCAGGGCGTCCTTGTAGAGTGTCGAGGCGCTGGTCTCGGCGGCGGTCGTCGCGCCGGCCGGCGCGGCCTGGGCCGCCACACCGACGGCCAGCCCCGCGGCCGAGGCTCCGGCCAGCAGGATGCCGCCCACGAGCCTTCTTGCATCCACCACCGGCCACCCTCCTCTTCCTCGTCCGCCCGGGGAGACGTCAGCTTGGCATGGACGCGGGAGGTCTTTTGGTCGCCGATCGGGCCGAGGAATGACGTCCTTCCAGCGGGGGGGCGACCGTTCTCCGATCGACGGATCCCGCCGGGAAAAGGATCCACACCCTACGAACACCTGTTCGTTATGCTGCCAATCAGGCAGCGCCGGCGGGTTCGTCACACCCCCACCGTAGGGTCATCACAACGGCGCTGAACAGGGTCGGCACGAGTCGCAGACACGGTCCCACCACAGTCCGAACAGACAGTCGCAGCAACACTCACGGAGGAGAGAGGCATGGCCGAAGCAGAACGGGAAAAAGCACTGGATGCCGCACTGGGCCAGATCGAGAAGCAATTCGGCAAGGGCTCGGTCATGCGCATGGGCGACAACCTCGCGATGAACATCGAGTCCATTCCCACCGGTGCGCTCTCCTTGGACCTGGCGCTGGGCATCGGCGGTCTGCCCCGGGGGCGCATCGTGGAGATCTACGGCCCCGAGTCGTCGGGGAAGTCGACGCTGGCCATGCACGCGGTGGCCGAGGCGCAGCGCAACGGCGGCATCTGCGCCTACGTCGATGCCGAGCACGCCATGGACCCCGTCTACGCGCGGGCCATCGGCGTCAACGTCGACGACCTCCTGATCTCGCAGCCGGACACCGGTGAGCAGGCGCTCGAGATCGCCGACATGCTGATCCGCTCGGGCGCGCTCGACGTGCTGGTTATCGACTCGGTGGCGGCACTGACGCCACGGGCCGAGATCGAGGGCGACATGGGGGACACCCACGTCGGCCTCCAGGCGCGGCTCATGTCCCAGGCGCTGCGCAAGCTGACCGGCACGCTCTCGAAGTCCAGCACCATCGCCATCTTCATCAACCAGCTGCGGGAGAAGATCGGCGTGATGTATGGCAGCCCCGAGGTGACCCCGGGCGGGCGCGCCCTGAAGTTCTACTCCTCGATCCGGCTGGACATCCGCCGTATCGAGGCGATCAAGGACGGGGCCGACGTGGTCGGCAACCGGACGAGGGTCAAGGTCGTCAAGAACAAGTGCTCGGCCCCCTTCAAGCAGGCCGAGTTCGACATCATGTATGGCAAGGGCATCAGCCGCGAGGGTTCGCTCCTCGATGTGGCGGTGGACCTCGGGTTCGTCAAGAAGTCGGGCGCCTGGTTCACCTATGAGGGTGAGCAGCTCGGCCAGGGTCGGGAGAACGTGAAGACGTTCCTCATCGAGAACCCCCAGCTGATGGCCGAGATCGACGACCGCGTACGCGAATGCCTGGCGCCCAAGGAGGAGGACCTCCTGCCGGAGGGCGCCATCGATCCCGACGACGTCCCGATCTCCATCGATTCGTAGACGTATCCCCGCCTCTCACGGCGTCGAACGCTCCGGGCTCGCCTCGCCTCCCTAGGGGACAGCGCCCGGAGCGCTTCGCGTCCGGACCACAATGGTGCGATGCCGTCCCGCGAATGGAAGCAACGGGCCTATCGGATCCTCGACCGCTACGTCCCCACCATCCCGTTCCGCTACCTGCCGCCCAAGCAATCGGTGCGGCTGGCCTTCAACATCGTTCTCGACCGCGAGCCCGACCCCGGCGGGGAGGCCGACTACGTCCAGAAGCTCACGGACGGCGAGCTCTCCCGTCACGGCGTGGCCGAGGCGCTGGCCCACTCCGAGGAGTTTCGCCGGCGCGTCCCGATCGGCAACGTCCTGCTCTCCATGCATGTCAGCCGGAGCGAGTTCGTGGCGGGACTGCCACGGGCGTCGCGCATCCTCGACCTGGGCGGGACCCATCAGGGCCTCCCCGATGGAGCTCTGGTGCACCTGGGCTACCCGTACCCGTTCGAGCGCCTGGTGGTGGTCGACCTCCCGGTCGACGAGCGTGACGCCATCTACCAGGGAGGCTCGACGGGCGAGCCGGTGCTGTCCGAGCTGGGGCCGGTGGAGTTCGCATTCCACTCCATGGTCGATCTCTCGCGCTACGAGGACGGGTCGTTCGATCTGGTCTACAGCGGCCAGTCCATTGAGCACGTAAGCGAGGCGGAAGGGGACACGGTGGCGCGCGAAGCGTTCCGGGTACTGGAACCGGGAGGCTGGTTCTGTCTCGACACACCGAACGGGCCGGCGTGGCGGCTGCGCTCAGACCAGCTCATGAACCACGACCACCAGATCGAGTACGGCGCCGGCGAGCTGGTAACGAAATTGGAGCGGGCCGGCTTCGAGGTGACCGAGTGCAAGGGCCTCAACCTGATGCGGCGCGGGACGGAGGCCGGCGTGTTCGACGAGTCCGAGGCCAGCGCCTTCCCCGGCGTGTTCGCCGCCGCGGAGGACTGTTTGCTGCTGGCAATGGTGGCGCGCAAGCCGCTGCTGTGAGGAGACGGTCCGCTACGGGGTCGTCGTCGCCATGATGTTGTTGGGCACCAGCTCGACCCACGTCTGGCCCGGCTCCATCGGGATCGTCACGCCGAAGGCGTTCACGAACTGGGTGGGCGAGCCGAGGGTGGTGCGGTGCCAGGTGCCCGGGATGGCGTAACCGTTGCGGTAGATGACGGCGGCGCCGCTGGCGTTCGGGTAGAGGTCGGCCTGCACCTCTTTGCCACCCTGGTCGTTCTCGAGCCAGGGGCCGTAGCTGATCTGCACGTACTGCACCACGACGGTGGCCGCCTGGTTCTGCACGTTGTTGGCCAGCATGTCCGGGGTCGTGCCGTTGTAGAAGCGAAGGAAGGTGCCCGTCGCGGTGTTCCACTTCCAGGTCACGTTCGACGTGCCCGAGAAGTTGATGTTCACGCTGGAGATCGCGGTGCCACCGGGCGGCGTGGTGGTCGAGTACGCGAACAGCGGCTGGGGCGGGGTGGTCATGGTGGGGTGCGTGCCATAGACAATGGCACTCGACGTGTAGTCCGAGTCAGGCGCCACGTGGCCCGGGGGGTGAATCATGAGCGACTGGCTGTTGCCGATGTCGACGTTCACGAGGGGCGAGGCGTTGATGTTGGCGAGCACGGGGTTGATGCCACCCACGTGTGCCAGGAGGGGAGTGCCCAACTGTCCGAGGATGCCGATGTCGATGTTGCGGGCGGAGCGCACCGGGCCGATCAGCGCCGCATTCTGGCACTGGAAGACGGCGGCGAAGCGGGTGATGCCGCCCTCCACTGGCTCCTCGAAGATGATGTCGGCCTTGTCGAGGCCCGACTGGGGCCGGGCCGCCGGGTAGTTGTCGATCTTCACCGCCATGGCCGGCCGTTGGGGCACCGTGCCACCGGGTGCGGGCTGCCCGGTCAAGGGGCAGGCGGGTGGGGGCGCCGTGGATGTCGTGGTGGTCGGCTTGACCTTCTTGGCCGCCGCGTCGTGGGTGGGCGAGGACGAGCAGGCGCTCAGGAGCAGCCCGGTGAGTCCTGCGGTCGCCAGCACGCCCCAGGCGAACGGGTGTCGCCCCCTGGCACGTTCTGTGTCGGTTTTGGCCATCGCTGGGCGTCGATCGTACGGGGGCCAGGCCCAAAAGTGGTGTCATCCCGCTCGGCGCCGGGGCGGAGGCCGCTGCGGTCGCCGGTCGGACGGCTCAGGCGGAGGGCGTGCTGGCGGCCGTTCCCGCCTTGGCGGCCGCACCGGTGTAGACGTCGGCCCAGTTTCCTCCGGAGGTGCCGTACGACGTGGCCGGGCCCAGGCCGAAGCGGCCGTAGACGTTCTCCATGGCGCGGCGGATGACCTCGGTCACCCCGGGTATGGCGGGGACGATGACGTTGGGCGGGATGGCGCCCGTGTTCCCGAGGAGGGACACGAAGCTGGCCGATCCGGTGGCCAGCACGCCGCCGCCGTTGCCCGGTGCGGTGTAATAGGTGATGTCGGACCAGTTGTGCTGCCCGGGCACGGGGGAGTGGGCGAGCACGTCGGCGTTGCGCGGGCCCGGGAGCGAGGGGACGTAGCGGTCGTACTCGCCGAGGATGACGGTGCTGAAGGTTTGGCCGTCGGTGAGGTTGCAGCCGTCGTAGAACCACGACGACGCGTCGGTGACCACCATGTCGGCTTTGGCCCCGACCGACTGGTACATGGAACCGATCAGGGTCGACTCGGGATTGTCGACGGGCGCCTCGCTCCAGTTGACCGTCGTGAGCGCCGGCTGCTGGTGGGCCATCGGATCCTCGGTGGCGTCCTTGTAACAGACCTCAAGGCGGTTGGGGCCGACCGAGGTCGGCTGCAGGCGGATCTGCCGGTAGCAGGCGTTGGCGCCCAGGAAGGCCAGGTTGACGCCGCTCACATTGGCGGCGGTGGCGCCCTGGCGCATGGGGGTGGACCAGTACTCGTCGTGGCCCAGGCTGAAGAGGCAGCGGTGGTTCGTGAGGAGCTGGGGCCGGGTGTGGAGGTCGATGTCGGTCCAATAGGTCATGTCCAGACCGAGGCTTTCGAGGTGGAAGAGCAGAGGCAATTCGTTGCCGACGAAGTCGGCCGCGCCCGAAGCCCAGGTCTGCGGGTACGGGCGGTCGAATGACACGGCCCGGGCGCGATCGGCGAAGGTGGCCCGCCCCTTGCTATCGGGCCCGTAGTAGAGGCTGTAGCTGCCCCACAGGTTGTAGGCCTGCCAGGTGGTCACGCTGTTCTGGAATACGTACGCAGCCATGGAGGCGTCGTTACGGATGGTGAGCGGGACGAATTGCTCCTCGCCGCCGTCGCCGACCAGCTTCAAGAGGTAGCAACCGGGCAGCCAGTCCTTGGTGATGCTGAGCGTGAGGGTGGGCGACCAAGGACAGGTCACGGTGCCGATGCCCGGCGTGACCACGGGCGCGGCCTGGACCTTGGCCGGGACGAAGTCGGTCTGGACGGCGAGACGCCCGCCCAGGCCCTGGTAGTAGCCCATCCGATAGGCCTGCACCTGGACGGCGCGGGCGGTCGAGCTGACGAATACCGCGACGTCGTCACCGGGCACCGCACTGACCTGGCTGGCGAAGCCCTCGAGCGCATGCTCGGGCTGGTTGTGGTTGCAGATCCAGTTCAGCGTGCCCGCCTTGGCGTTCTCGGCGATCAGCCAGGGGGCCGTGGGCACCGACACGCCGCTCGGCAGCTCCTTGTCCACGACGGCTGCCTGGCTGGTGGAGTGGCGCCTGGCCTTGGCGGGCACCTTCTTGTGATGACTCGAGCTGAGACGAGTGGCGCCCACGACACCGGCCGCTCCGAGAGCGGAGAGTTGCAGGAATTGCCGTCGATCGAGCGGGCGCTCCGACGGAAGCGGCACGTGGTCGGAGCGCCCGTCCGGTGGGAGTGGCGGCACGAGAGGAGTTTACCTCGGGTCCCCTCTTGCAAAAGAGCGGGGACCGGTGACGAGGAGGTTGCCGGCACCACCTACCATTCGTGCGTGAGTTGGGCCCGCTCCCTCCCGGCACCGCTGCGGCGCCCCCTGTCCCGACTGGTGCATGCGGCATGGGAGGGCGCCGCCGACCTCGGGGCGATCGGGCCGGGAGACCCCCGTGGGCAACGCTTCGGCCGCATGGGCGCCGGTGCCTGCCTGCTCTTCCCGCAGGGCGCCCTCTACAACGAGCATCTGATCCACATCGGGGCCGAGACGATCGTGGGGCCGTATGCCTCCATTTCGGCCGGCATGGCACCTGGGCAGGTGATGCCGACCGATCCCGTCGTCTCCATCGGCAGCCGAACCCTCATCGGCCGGGGCTCGCACATCGTCGGCCACTGGGAGATCATGATCGGTGACGACATTCAGACGGGGCCGTACGTGTACATCACGGACCAGAACCACTCCTACGAGGACCCGGTCGAGCCCATCGGCCGCCAGTGGCCGACCGAGGCCCCGGTGCGCATCGGGTCGGGGAGTTGGCTGGGCGCCAACGCGGTGATTCTGCCGGGGGCGCAGATCGGCGAACACGTCGTCGTGGCCGCGGGCGCGGTGGTGCGGGGTGAGATCCCCGACCGTTGCGTGGTCGCCGGCGTGCCGGCGCGCATCGTCAAGCGCTGGGTCGAGGGCACGGGCTGGGTCACCGAGAAGAACGCCCTCCAACCGTGACGCGGGCGCTCGCGCCGTTCTTGGTGACGGTGAGCGGGCAGGACGGTCCGGGCCTTTCGGCGCGGCTGTTCGGCGCGCTGGCCGAGCTCGGCGTGGCGGTTGACGACGTTGAACAGGTGCGCGTGCACGGTCGGCTGCTGCTGTGCGTGGAGGCCGACATGGTGGGCGCGCAGGCGGGGCCCGTGCGCACGCTGTTGGAGGAGCGGTTCACCGGCGCGGGCGTGCAGGTGAAGGTCGACCCTCTCGTGGAGAAGGTAACGGACGATGACGCCGCCGGGCACCTGCAGCTGGTCACGCTGTTGGCACCCGACATCGACGCGGCAACCCTCGAGACGGTCAGCGCCGCAGTGGCGCGGTGCGGCGGCAACATCGAGCGCATTGTGCGCCTGGCGGCGTACCCGGTGCACAGTTACGAGCTGTCAGTGGCGGGGGCCGACGTCGAGAGCCTGCGCCGGGAGCTCGCCGAGGCAGCCGCCCGCTGTGAGGTCGACCTGGCCGTGCAGGCGGCCGGTCTGCACCGCCGCGCCAAGCACCTGATTGTGCTCGACGCGGACTCCACCTTGTTGCAGGGGGAGATGATCGATCTGCTGGCGGAACGGTGCGGCTGCGGCCCGGAGGTCGCCGCAGTGACTGCGGCCGCCATGGCGGGCGAGCTCGACTTCGCCGAGGCGCTGCGCCAGCGGGTGCGCCTCCTGGCCGGGTTGGGTGCGTCCGACCTGGAGGCCGTGCGCAACGGCATCGTCCTGACTGCGGGCGCCCGCACACTCGTACGGACGCTCAAGCGGCTCGGCTACGAGGTGGCCGTGGTGAGCGGGGGCTTCACGCAACTGATCGGCCCGCTGGCCGACGAGCTGGGCATCGACCATGTGGCGGCCAACGTCCTGGTGGTCGAGGAGGGCGTCGTCACCGGTGACCTCGACGGCCCCATCGTCGACCGGGCCGGGAAGGCCACGGCGCTCGCGGCGTTCGCCGAGGCGGCGGGCGTGCCGCTGGCCCGCACCATCGCGGTGGGCGACGGCGCCAACGACATCGACATGCTGGCGGCCGCGGGCCTGGGCATCGCCTTCAATGCCAAGCCGGTCGTACGCGAGGCGGCGGATGCGGCGCTCAGCGTGCCCTACCTGGACGCCATCCTCTTCCTGCTCGGAATTTCGCGCCGGGAGGTGGAGCTGGCCGACCAGCTCGAAGAAGAGAGTGTGCCGTGACGGCCCTGGCCCAGGGCGAGCAGGGGCGCGCGGCCGACAACCGAGGTCAGCGTCCACTTCTGCGAGGGTGGCTGCATGCCGGTGCCTTCTTCGCCTGGCTGATCGGCGGCCCGTTCCTCATTGCCGCCGGCCCCGATTCGGCCGCCACGGCCGAGTTGGCGGTCTATGTCGCCGGCATGTTGGCCATGTTCGGCACCAGCGCGGCTTTCCACCGTCTGCGCTGGTCGGCCCCGGCGTGGCGGCGTATGCGGCGGGCCGACCACAGCGCGATCTTCGTGGGCATCGCGGGGACGTGCACGGCGGTGGTCGGGCTGTCGTTGCGTGGCTGGGCGCAGATCTTGCTGCTCACATTGGTCTGGGCCGGTGCGTGTGCGGGCATCGCACTCCGCCAACTCTTCCTCGATGCGCCGCAGTGGGTGGTCGCCATCCCCTACGTCGTGGTGGGGTGGTGTTCCATCATCGCGGCGCCGCAGTTGGTGCGCAGCCTCGGCTGGGCAGGGTTCGCCCTGATGCTCGTGGCGGGCTTGTTCTACACGGTCGGCGCACTCGTCTACGCCCTGAAGCGACCGGACCCGTGGCCGCGGGTCTTTGGCTTCCACGAGGTCTTCCACGCCTGCACGCTGGTGGGGGCAGGGTTGTTCGCTTACCTCGTCGCGTTCATCGCATTGCCGCGTTACTGACACCGCGTCACGTCGAGGCGGCCGAGCTGGTGATGGCAGAGAGGGTCCGCCCGTCGAGTCGCCCCCGTAGGCGCTGGACGAGACCTTGGTCCCGTCCTTCTCGACCCAGGTATCGCTGGCGCTGGTCGCCTGTTGGCCGCCACCCGACGCACCGGGTGGGCCCCCTGACCCGTCGGGCTTGGGCTCCGGGTCCCGGCGGTCTCGGCGGTCGCCGGGCTCTTGGCGTTGGCCCGGGGGGAGTTCGATGACCATCGTGACGGCCGTGATGCTGAAGGTCGCGCCTGCACTCCAACCTGCGTTGACGATTCGTAGGGCATCGCCACCTCGCACTCAGCGCGGCCAGAGGCCGGCACAGCAAGGTGCCAGCATGATCTCTCGAGTTCGGAACGGGCTGCGCCGTCCGACGCGGGTGACGCAGCTCCTGCGCTATTCCGCCGTCTCCGGCATCTCCACCGTCACCAGCCTCACCGTCCTCGGGATCCTCGTCGGCCTGTTCGGGGTCGACGCCGTGGTGGCCAACGTGTTCGCCACCGGGGTGGGGACAGTGCCTTCGTTCGAGCTCAATCGACGCTGGGTGTGGTTCGACCAGTCGCAGCGATCCGTCCTGCGTCAGATCACTCCTTTCTGCACTCTGTCCTTCGCCGGTCTGGTGCTCTCAACGTTGACGGTACGCGCCGTGTCCGCCCGCACCGTCGATCTCAGCCGGGGGTGGCACACGTTGGCGGTGGAGGCAGCCAACGTCGCCGCCTACGGGGCGCTCTGGGTCGTGCAGTTCGTCCTGCTGGACCGCGTGCTGTTTCGCCGGCGCGCGGCGTCGGGCACGGGAGGGACCGGACGTGGGCCGATGGCGCCGGGGACCGCCGCCCCCGCCTCACTCGATGATGCCGGCCTCCCGCAGACTCGCCAGCTCGGCCGGACCGAGGCCCAACTCGCCGGTGAGGACGTCGTCGGTGTGCTCGCCGAGCCAGGGCACGCGCGTCTCGGGCCCTTCGGCGATGTCGGCGAACTTCACCGGGAGGCCAGGGATCAGCACGGGTTGGACGACACCGTCGGGGCGGGGATGCTCGACCAACATGTTGCGCCCGGCCAGATGCGGGTCGGCCACGACCTCCTCGTCGTTGGCGACGGGCCCCGCCACCACGCCGGCCGCGTTCAAGGCGTCGCAGGCCTCCCGCTTGGTGCGGGTGCTGGCCCACAACTCCAGCGCAGGCCTGATGTCGGACTCGAGGTGGTCGAGCCAGCCCTGTGGCGTCGCGAAGCGCGGGTCGTCGGCCCACTCGGGCCGGCCGAAGGCGCGGGCCAGGTCGGGCCACTGGTGTGCTCGCAGTACCTGCAGCATGAACCACCCGTCGGAGGCCCGGAACCCGTGGAGAATGCCCGGCCAGGGGGTCCCCATCGGCATACCCATGGACCAGAAGTTCGGCACGACGTCGAGGACGGCCACCAGTGCGTCGAGCATGGCCACGTCGACGCGCTGCCCGCGCCCGGTGCGGTCGCGCTGGCGGAGGGCAGCCTGGGTACCGATCACGGCGAAGAGCCCGCTGACGATGTCGCCGAGCCCACCCATCGGCGAGCCGATCGGTGGTTGACCCTCCGGGCGCTTGAACTCGTAGGCGCCGCTCATGGCCTCGACGATGGAGGCCAGCGCGGGCCATTTGGCGTACGGGGACTCCGGCGTCCCGGCGGGGACTTCGTGCCCGAAGCCGGAGATGGAGAGGTAGATCACCGATGGGTGTACCGCAACGACGTCCTCGAAGCCGAGGCCGAGGCGCTCAATGGCACCGGCGCGGAAGTTCTCGGCCACGACGTCGAAGCGGGGGGCCAGCTGCAGCACGAGGTCGCGGCCGGCCGGCTGTTTGAGGTCGACGACGATCGAGCGCTTGGAGAGGTTGTTGCGCAGGAACGTGGCGCCGACAGGGCGTCCCGCCGGATCCGTCAGTGCGGGTGAGGCGCTCCGGCCCAGATCGCCCGTGCCGGGCGCTTCGATTTTCACCACCTCGGCCCCGAGACGTCCCAGCAACTGGGTTGCATAGGGGAGGGCCTGCATCTGCTCGAGGGCGAGAATGCGAACGCCGGCGAGTGGCTTGCCCCAGTGCGCCGCGTCCGGATTGACGACGTCGCCGAGTTTCACGGTCCTTCCAGGCCGAGCATCGCAATGGCGTTGCCCCGCATGATCCGGTACACCTCCTCGTCGGAGAGGTTTTTGACCAGCTGCTCGGCCACGGCACGGGTGTCGGGCCACGTGGAGTCGGTGTGCGGGTAGTCCGTCTCGAACGTGACCCGGTCGGCCCCGATCACACCGAGGGAGTCGAGCCCGTGCTGATCGCGGAAGAAGCAGCCGTAGACCTGGCGGTGGAAGTAGGTGGAGGGCGGCTCGGGCACGATGTCCTTCACACCGCCCCAGGCGCGGTGCTCGCGCCACACGTCGTCCACCCGCTCGAGGATGTAGGGCAGCCACCCGATCTGCCCCTCCGAGTAGGCGAGGACGAGGTCGGGGAAGCGGATGAGGACCCCGGAGAAAAGGAAGTCGCACAGCGACGACATGGCGTTGCCGAAACTGAGCGACGCCGCCACCGCCACCGGTGCGTCCGCTGACGTCGCCGGCATCTTCGACGACGAGCCGATGTGCATGCTCACCACCGTGCCCGTCTCCGCACAGGCGGCAAAGAATGGATCCCAGTACCCGCTGTGGATGCTGGGCAACCCGAGGTGGGGCGGGATCTCGCTGAAGCACACAGCGCGCACGCCGCGGGCGGCGTTGCGCCGCACCTCGGCGGCCGCCTTGTCGGCGTCCCACAACGGAATGAGGCAGAGCGGGAGGAGGCGGCCGCCGCTGTCGCCGCACCACTCATCGATCATGAAGTCGTTGTAGGCAATGACGCACGCCTCGGCGAGCTCCTTGTCCTTGGCCTCCAGAAAGGTCTGGCCGCAGAAGCGGGGGAAGGTCGGGAAGCACAGGCTGGCCTCGACCCAGTTCGCCTCGTTGTCGGCGATCCGGGCCTTGGGGTCGTAGCAGCCGGGCCGCATTTCGTCGTAGGTGATGGGGGACATCGTCATGTCGTCGCGGTCGAAGCCGACGGCGGCGACATGACGCTTGTTGATGTAGACGAGGTCCTCGTAGACCCAGCAGTCCGCCTGCGGTCCGTCGGGGTCGAACGACTGGCGGTAGGTCCCGCCGCCGATGTGCTCCATGTCGCCGATGCCGCGGCGCTCCGCCTTGGGGCCGCGGTCGCGCAAGCGCGCCGGCAGCCAGGTGTCCCACAGGTGCGGCGGCTCGACGATGTGGTCGTCGACGCTGATGATCTTGGGGAGCGGGGTGGTGCTCCCGAGTCGCGGCGCGGCGGCGCCCCGCAGGTCGGTCATGGTTGCTCCAGTGTGCCCGCGAACGCGATGAGCGGGGCCAGCGACTCCAGTTCCGCCCGGACGGACGGCTCGTCACCGGCCCGGACCCGCAGCACCACCTCGGTGATGCCGAGGCCGGCGTAGTGCTCGAGCTTGCCCTGGTCGGCAATGGTCCCGAACGGGACGACGGACAGTTCGGCCGGGTCCCGCCCGGCTTCCGTGGCCAGGGCGTGCAGGCGCGGGATGGCGGCGGCGAGGCCGCGGCCACCGATGGGGATCCAGCCGTCGGCGCTCTCCACCACGGCGGTGAGCACCGCGTCGTTGGCCCCGCCGCCGACCAGGGTGCGCACCCGCGGCTGTTGAGCCGGCTTGGGCCACGACCATGTCGGCCCGAACTCCACGAACTCCCCGTGGAACTCGGCCTGGTCGGCCGACCAGATGGCTTCGGCGGCCGCCAAGTGCTCGCGCACCACGTCGTGCCGCCGCGACCAGTCCACGCCGTGGTCCTCGGCCTCGGTCCGATTCCAGCCGTACCCGACCCCCAGCGTTACGCGCCCGCCCGAGAGGTGGTCGAGCGTGGCCACCTGCTTGGCGAGGAGGATCGGCTCGTGCTGGGCGGCGAGCAGAATGCCCGTCCCGAGACCGATGCGCGTCGTGACGGCGGCCGCCGTGGACAGCGCGACCAGCGGGTCGAGGCAGCGCTTGTAGTCGTCGAGGCGCACCCCGCCGACGAGCGCGGGCGGCGTGTCCTCCTGGACCGGGAGGTGCGTGTGCTCGGGCAGGTAGAGGGAGTCGAAGCCGAGTTCCTCGACCACAACGGCCAGCAGGGCCGGCGCCAGGTCTTCGTCGGTCAGGGCGGCGGTGATGCCGAGACGCACGTCAGGACCCGTCGGCGGGGCGGGCGGCGAATTCGGCGAGGGTGCCGCTGCCGACCGCGCTGCCGAGCAGCTTCCCGAAGGCGGCCTGCTCACGGCGGTTGGCCTCGACCACGGCGTCGCGCCGCGCCGCCCGCACCAGCGAGGTGCTGGCCCGCGTCGCGCCACGGGGATGTGCCGCGATCCGCGCCGCCAGGGCGACGGTCTCGTCGAGCACGGTTCCCTCCTCGCACACCTTGAGGGCGAGGCCGAGCTCCACCAGTTCGGGCGCGCTGACCCACTCCGACGTCAGCAGCACCCGCGCCGCCTGCTGCCAGCCCATCACGGCAGGGAAGAGAACGCTGCTGGCCGCCTCGGGCGGCACGCCGAGCTCGGCGAACGACACGCGCAGGCGGGCGCCGGCGTCGACCAGGACGAGATTGCAGTGCGGGAGCAGCGTGAAACCGAGCCCGACCGCCACGCCGTTGACTGCGGCCAGAAGCGGGACCGACAGATCGACGAGGCATTCGAGCAGCCCCATGAAGCCCTGCCCGGCCCCCTCGACCGCAGTCCCGGTCGCGATGGCGGCCATTTCGGTCAGGTCCTGCCCGGACGTGAAGGCGCTGCCGCGGCCGGTGAGTACGACGGCACCGACGGTCTCTTCGCCGTCGGCCGCGCGCAGGGCGGCGGTGACCTCGTGGTACATGGTGGTGTCGAAGGCGTTGCGCACCTGGGGCCGATTGAAGGCGATGACGCGGACGCCGGGAGCAGCCTCTTCGATTTCGATCCGGTTGTCGGACATCAGGCTCCGGCGTCAGCCGCCGCAGCGCGACGACGGATGACGGTCTCTGCGGCACCGCTGACGCCGGTGGAGATGGGCCAGCCGACGTAGTGGGTCAGGTGCACCACCAACTCGCGCACCTGGTCGACCGTCAACTCACCGCGCTCGAGCGCGTTGTCGAACTGGATCTCCAGCAGTTCCGGTTTGTCCTGTGCCGCCAGGACACCGATGGTCAGGAGCCGCCGGTCTCGCAGATCGATGGTGTCGTCGGTCCATATCGTCCCGAAGAGGTGATCGACGGTCACGTCGACGTAGCGCCCGGGGAGATCGGCAGGATTGACCGTGAACCCGTAGACCTCCTGCATCTTGGCCATGCCGGCCGCGCGGCTGTCCTGGTGTTCGCTCACTCGCGCTCCTTCTGCTGTCGAGATGCTCGGGTCGCGCCCGGCGGGCCCGACCCTACCCAGGCCCGGTGGACGAGGGCGATGCCGCCGCCGCCCGATGATCAGATGTCGCCCTCGAAGCCGTAAATGCGGCCACAACGCCGCTCGGCCAGCGTGGCCAGTGGAAGGTCGACGCCAAGTTCCGCGCCCAGCTCCAAAATGGTGGTCAGGTCCTTGTGGGTGACCTCCGCTCCGTTGCGCATCAGTGTGAGCAGCCCTTCGTCGCTGTCGGCAGGCCAGGGCGCCGCGGTGGTGCGGAACATGAGGCGGGTGGCGCCGCCGATGCGCTTGTCGCTCTCCCGGGCGGCCTCGCCGAGCTTGAGCAAGTCGATGCCGGCCGCTTCGGCCAGCTCCTGCGCCTCGAAGGCGGCCAGCCAGGAGCCGTACGTGATGAGGTTGCGGGCCAGCTTGGCGGCGAGCCCGGCGCCGGGAGGTCCCATGTGGAGGACCAGGCAGCTGACGGCGTCGAGCACGGGACGTATGTGGTCGACCTCCTCTTCGGAGCCGCCGATCATGCAGACGAGCTCGCCCCCCGCGGAAGCATCGGGGCCGCCGCTCACGCCGCAGTCGACCACCGTGACACCGCCGGACGCCCCCTCGGCGCGCATCTCCAGCACCGTGTCGGTGGCGATGGTGCTGACGATGACGGCGGTCGTGCCGGGCGCGGCGCCGGCGAACACCCCGTCGGGTCCTTGCAGGACGGCCCGCACCTGGGCGTCGTTGAACACCACCACGAGGACCACGTCGCTGCGGCCGGCGAGCTCCGCAGGCGTCGCCGCCACGTGAGCCCCCTCCCGGAACGGCGCGGTGGCCTCCTCACGCAGGTCGGACACCGTCACGGGCGTGCCGGCGCGGATGAGCGAGGTGGCCAGGCCACCACCCATGTCGCCCAGCCCGATGACCCCGACCCGCAGCGCGGCCTGCGCCCCGTCCTTCTCGCTCTCCGGCACCTGGCCCAACCTCCCGATCGACGCGTCCAGCTTCGCCTCCATCCGGCGAGCAGCCGGAAGCGGAGCATCTGGAACTGGACAAGTGTCTGGACTATAGTTTGAACGAATGACCGAGCAAAATGACGATGCGGAGACGGGGCGCGGGGACTACTCGGGCGCGTTCGACCCGGGCTTCGATTACGAGGACCTGTCGAAGGAGGCCCTGGTCAGGCTGGTCCGGGAGTACGGCCTCATCGTCCACCTGCTGGACCGGTCCATGTGCGCCGCCATCGGGATGAAGTACGGGGCCGACGCCGTCAAAGAGCTGGCCATCGAGGAGTGGGCCGGGGCCAGCCCGGTCTACGGCGACCGCTTGCGCCAGATCATGCGCGTCGAGGGCGACGGTGTGTCGGCCATCTTCAAGGTGCTCCAGCTCGATCCGGGCTTCCCCCACCACTACATGGACGTGCACTACGAGCTGGTCGACGAGACGCACGGCTACTTCGAGTTGGCCTACTGCGGTGCGCTGATGGACGCCGAGCCGTTCGGTGACGCCATGGTCACCAACATGTGCCACCACATTGAGGACGGCACCTTCGACGTGACGGCGCAGGCCGTCAACCCCAAAGCGCACATCCGCCACGTACACCGCCCACCGCGGGTGCCGGGTGACCGCGTGCCGCACTGCCGCTGGGAGATTGTCATCGAGGACGAGACCGAGACGCTGCCGGAGAAGGACATCACCAAGATCACGCGCATGACGACCGCGGCGACGTTCACGTTCCCCGCCATGAAGGACGGCACGCCGCACATCCCGGCCACCCCCGGCGCGTGACCGTGTTCGACGCCGTCGAGGCGCACCAGGGCGACGGGCAGGCCGAGCAACCGGGGCGCCGCCACCTCTCCGAGCGCCAGGCCGAGGTGATGGAGCGGCTGGTGGCGGCCGCCGCCGACGAGGCCGAGGAACGTCCGTATGCGGACATCTCGGTGCGGACGATCGCCAAGCGGGCGGGAGTGGCGCCGGCGACGGCCTACACGTATTTCTCGGGCAAGGACCACCTGCTGGCCGAAGTGCTTTGGCGGCGCATGCAGTCATCCCCGAGCCTGGTCGACCTGACCCTGCCACTGCCCGACCGGGTGGCCGACACCGTGCGCACCATGGGCTTCGGAGCCATGGGGTCGCCGGCCGTGGCCGTGTGCACGACGGCGCTCCTGGGCGACGGTCCCGACGTCAAGCGCGTGCGGTCGCGCCTGGGGGCGGAGATCGGACGGCGGCTGGAAGGCGCTCTTGGGAGCGACGGCGATCGGGCGGTGCTCGACGTGCTGCAGGTCACCTACACGGGCGCGCTGCTCAGCGCCGGCATGGGCCATCTCGCCTTCGACGCCGTGCCCACGCTGATGGCCGAGGCGACGGCGTTGATGACAGGCTCCGGCGCTCCGTGACCACGCTGGCGCCACTGGCGTACAGCCCGTACGACTACGGGATCCACGAGGATCCGTACCCGACGTACGCCCGCCTGCGCGCCGAGGCGCCCGTCTTCTACAACGAGGAGCTCGACTTCTTCGCCTTTGCGCGCCATGCCGACGTGCTGGCGGCGTTCCGCGACGTCGACCACTACTCCAACGCCTACGGCGTCAGCCTCGACCCCGCCGCCTTCGGGCCCGATGCGCACCGGGCCATGTCGTTCCTCGCCATGGATCCGCCGCGCCACACGCGCATGCGCTCCATTGTCGGGAAGAGCTTCACGCCGCGCCGCGTGGCCGCCATGGAAGAGGGGATCCGGGCGCTCACCCTCTCCCACGTGGGCCCGGCCCTCGAGGCGGGCTCGTTCGACTTCATCGCCGACTTCGCCGGGTTGTTGCCCATGGACGTGATCTCCGAGCTGGTCGGCGTGCCCGCCGCGGACAGGGCCGAGATCCGCCGCCTGGCCGACCTGCTGGTGCACCGCGAGGACGGCATGACGGACATTCCGCCCGAAGGGCTCGAAGCGGCGCTCACCCTGGCCGGCTACTACGCCGACATGGTGGCCGACCGGCGGCGGCACCAGCGCGACGACCTAACCTGGTCGCTGCTGCAGGCCGAGATCGACGGGGACCGCCTCACCGACGACGAGGTGATCGGCTTCCTTTTCCTGTTGGTCGTGGCGGGGAACGAGACGACGACCAAGCTGCTGGGCAACGCCTGGTACTGGGGCTGGCGCAACCCGGGCCAGGTGGCCAAGCCGTTGGCCGACCCGTCCCGGGTGCCGGACTGGGTGGAGGAGACGCTGCGCTACGACACCTCGACGCAGATGTTGGTCCGCGTGACCAGCCAACCGGTGCGGGTGCAGGGGATCGACATCGAGGCCGGCCGGCGGGTGCTGCTCCTGCTCGGTTCGGCCAACCGGGACGAGGACGTCTTCGACGACCCCGAGACCTACGACCTCGAGCGGCGCACCCAGGACCTGGTCAGCTTCGGCAGCGGGCGCCACTTCTGCATGGGGGCGGCGCTGGCCCGCATGGAGGCGCGGGTGGCGCTGACCGAGCTGGCGAAGCTGGTGCAGGGCTACGACATCGACCCGGCGGGCATGGCGCGCGTCCACTCCATCAACGTGCGCGGCTTCGCCGCGCTGCCCACCACGGTCAAGCCGCGCTGATGCCGCGCTTCGAGCCCCATCCCGAGCGCCGGCCGGCAGCGGTGACCGGCGCCTCGTCGGGCATCGGCGCCGAAACAGCGCGGGCACTGGCCAGGGTGGGGCACCCCGTGGTGCTCGGGGCGCGCCGGGTGCAGGTCTGCGACGAGGTCGCCGCGTCCATCCGCGCCGAAGGGGGGGAGGCGGTGGCCTGTCATCTCGACCTGGCCGATGCCGCCTCGGTGGACCGGTTCGCCAAGGAGGCCGAAGCGGCGTTCGGTCCGGTCGAGATCGTCGTGTCCAACGCCGCCAAAATTCAGCCGGGGACGGCGCTCGAGACCAGCCCGGAGGATTTCGAGGAGGTCCTGCGCGTGAACATCGGCGGCGCGCAGCGACTGGTGCGCGCCTTCGGGGCCGCCATGGTGGCGCGCCGGCGGGGCGACCTCATTTTCGTGACGTCCGACGTCGTGGCCCACCCGCGGCCGCGCATGGCGGCCTACGTCGCCTCCAAGTGGGGGCTCGAGGGCTTCGTCACCGCCCTGCAGATGGAGCTGGAGGGGACGGGGGTGCGGGCCGTCATCGTCCGGCCCGGCCCCACCCTGACGGGCATGGGTATGGACTGGGACCCCGAGGTGACGGGCGAAGTGCTGGCCGAGTGGACCCGTTGGGGCCTGGCCCGGCACTCGGCCTTCCTGCGGCCCGAGGGTGTGGCGTCGGCCATCGCGCATGCGGTGGCTGCACCGCGGGGCACGCATCTCAGCGTGGTCGAGGTCCAGCCGGAGGCGCCGCTGACGGCGGACACGGCGTCGCAGTCGGATGGAGCGGAAGGAGCAACGTGACCACGGACACGACATTGAGGGAGCCGCCGCGCGTCTCGGGCGGCGAGGGCGAGAACGGCCACCTGGACGAGCTCAGCCGCGACCCGATCGGGCTCATGGCGCGCGTGCGGGCCGAGTGCGGTGACGTCGGCGAATTCACCATCGCCGCCCGCGACGTCGTGTTGCTCACCGGCGCCGACGCCAACGAGTTCTACTTCCGGGCGCCCGAGGAGCAGCTGGACCAGGCCGAGGCGTATCCGTTCATGACGCCGATCTTCGGCAAGGGCGTCGTGTTCGACGCGTCACCGGAGCGCCGGCGCGAGATGTTGCACAACCAGGCGCTGCGCGACAAGTTCATGCGGGGGCACGCCGCCACCATCGCCCACGAGGTGGAGCAGATGGTGGCCGGCTGGGACGACGAGGGCGAGATCGACCTGCTGGAGTGGTTCGCCGAGCTGACCATCTACACGTCGTCGGCCTGCCTCATAGGCCCGCGCTTCCGCCGCGAGCTCGACGGCCGCTTCGCCCGGCTGTACCACGACCTCGAACAGGGCACCGACCCGATCGCCTACGTCGACCCCTACGCCGACATCGAGAGCTTCCGCCGCCGCGACGCGGCGCGGGTGGCGCTGGTCGGGCTGGTGGGCGGCATCATGGAGCGCCGGGCCGACGGACCGCCACCCCCGGACGGCGATGCCGACCTGCTCGACATCCTCATGTCGATCAAGGAGGAGGACGGGTCGCCGCGCTTCAGCGCCGACACGGTCACCGGCATGTTCATCTCCATGATGTTCGCCGGACACCACACGACCTCGGGCACGGCGGCCTGGACGCTCATTGAGCTGCTGCGCCATCCCGACGACCTGCGTGCGGTCAACGTAGAGCTCGACGAGCTCTACGCCGACGGCTCGGAGGTCAGCTTCCAGGCCCTGCGGGAGATCCCGCACCTCGAATCGGCACTGAAGGAGGCCCTGCGGCTCCACCCGCCGCTGATTCTGCTGTTGCGCGTCGCCATGGAGGAGCTGACCTACGGCGACTACCGGATCGCCGCCGGCAAGTTCGTCGGGGCCAGCCCGGCCATCTGCAACCGGATCCCCGAGGACTTCCCGGACCCCGACGCCTTCGTCCCGGCCCGCTACCTCGAGCCCCGCGAGGAGGACCGCTCCAATCCGTGGACGTGGATCCCCTTCGGGGCGGGCCGGCACCGCTGTGTCGGCGCCAACTTCGCCATGATGCAATTGAAGGCCATCTTCTCAGTGCTGCTGCAGGGGTGGGAGTTCGAGGCGGCCCAGCCGCTGGACTCCTACCGCAACGATCACTCGAAGATGGTCGTGCAGCTCCAGCAGCCGTGCCGCGTGCGCTACCGGCGCCGTGCCGTCACCGGCGCCGCGGGTCCCGCGCAATGAGGGTGGTGGTGGACCGGGACCTGTGCCAGGGCCACGCGGCTTGCGAGGGCGAGGCCCCCGAGGTCTTCTCGGTCTCCAAGAAGGGGGAGCTGACCGTTCTCCAACCCGAACCATCCGAGAGCCAGCGCGCCGCCGTCGAGCTGGCCGTCAAGTACTGCCCCACCCACGCCCTGTCCATAGAGGAGGACTGACGCCCATGCCCGCTTATCCGCGCGCCGAAATGGAAGAGATGGTCGAGCGCTGGCTCGAGGTCAACCGAGCCGGGGAGGCCAAGAAGGACTGGAAGCACATGGCCGACCTCTACACCGAGGACGCCACCTACGGCTGGAACGTGGGCGCCAACGACGAGTTCATGGCCGTGGGCCGCGAGCAGATCCGCGAGATCGCCCTGGGACTGGAAATGGCCGGCCTCGAGGGTTGGACCTACCCGTACCAGAAGGTACTGATCGACGAGCAGCAGGGCGAGGTCCTCGGGCTGTGGAAGCAGGTGGCCGACGCCAAGAAGGCGGACGGTACCAACTACGAGATCGCCGGCCTGGGCGGCAGCTGGTTCCGCTACGCCGGGAACTTCCAGTGGTCGTGGCAGCGGGACTTCTTCGACGTCGGCAACGCCGGGGCCACCTTCATGGCGATGATCAAGGACGGCACCCTGCTGCCGGGCATGCAGCAGCGCATGGAGCGCGCCATGTCGGGCGAGCGCCTGCCCGGCCACTACCGGCTGGGCGAGGCGCCGGTGGGCCTGTGGGAGGTGCCGCCGGGTGCGTAGTCAACCCGTATAGGGCGGGAAGGTCGAGGCGAGCCGATCCGCCAGCGCACGCCGCTCGGCAAGCCCGTGCGATCCGGGCGCGGCCAACGTCCGTGCGAGCGCCTTCGGCCAGGTGACGAGCACTCCCTGCACAACGAAGGGCCGAGTGAACAGGGCGCGCTCGACGCCGGTGAAGCACAGCGCGGCGCGGACGAGCGGGCCGGCGCCCACTGCCTCGGCGACGAGTGCCTGCTGGCGGCTCGCCGCCGTCGCAAGCGCGGTCCGGTCGCGACCGGCTACGAAGAGGCGGGGCCGCGCGACGAACCACCCGACGGTGTCCCGCCGCTCCAGCGTGCCCCGGTAGTGCTTGGAGTCGACCACCCAGATCCCCGATCGCACCACCACGATGTGGTCGAGGTTGGTGCGCCGACCGCGGACCGCCCGGTCGTGCAGCACCACGCCGTGCCGTCCAACGGCATCGTCGAGCCAGCGCCCGATGCGCTCCTCGCCGTCGGCGCCG
>Ga0307373_10004166_pt1 | contig 24540 bp, 17 predicted proteins | sample OX2MG_FD_202534 | JGI IMG/M metagenome (GOLD analysis project Ga0307373, IMG submission 202534) | Soil microbial communities from Risofladan, Vaasa, Finland - OX-2 | ecosystem: Environmental > Terrestrial > Soil > Coastal area > Acid sulfate soil | place: Finland: Risofladan, Vaasa | collected...
GAAGTCCCTCCGGTACGAGCCTGCAAAGAAGCCGGGAGACGTCGAAGTATCTTCCGGTGACCTTTTCTGGCAGACCAATACCGGCGGCCGCAAGGCGGGCGGCGTCTACTACACGCCCGACTTGCTCGTTGAGCACCTGGTCAGGCGGGCTGTACTCCCCTCGCTGGAAGAGCACCTCGTAATCGTGCGTGACCTAGCTGCCACCGACCCGGCCGCTGCGACGGCAGAGCTGTTCAGGTTCCGAGTCCTTGATCCGGCGTGCGGCAGTGCCCATTTCCTTGTCAGCGCGCTGCACCGTATCGCCGAGCGAATTGGACGCTTTCTCGCTGAGACACCGCTGCCCGGCGTGCGGGACGAGTTGGAGACTTTGCGTGCCGCCGCGGGCACAGCCCACGGGGCGCGGATCGAGCACGGTGACCTGTTGCATCGCCTGGTGCTCAAGCGCTGCGTCTTCGGCGTAGATGTCTCGCCCATGGGTGCCGAGGTCGCCCGGCTCTCGCTATGGCTTGCAGCATTCGTACCAGGCCTGTCGCTCGCCTACCTGGGGCACACGGTGCAGGTCGGTGATGCGCTTGTCGGCGTCGCCGACCCTGCGGTACTGCAGGGTGAGGGCACCCTGGGCATGCGGCCGATCTACGCCGACCAGGTCGACGATGCCATCGCCACCGCCGGGCTGGCCGCAGCGGAACTCGCCGCCGTGACCGACCGGACACCAGACGACGTTGCGCAAAGCATGGCCGCCGATGTGCGCGTCCATGAGGCGGTCGCTGGAGTCCGCCGACTCTATGACGCGTGGACGGCGGGCCCGCTGGGCGTGCCTGCCGCCAGAATTCTAGTGGCAACCGACGCCTTGAGCGTGATCGACGGCAGCTGGCCCGTGCCCGACGACGTGAGGCGAGTCACTGACGATCTGCGCGTTTTCCACTGGCCACTCGCCTTCCCTGAGGTCTTCTCCGGCGAACGGCCAGGATTTGATGTCGTGGTCGGCAACCCGCCCTGGGAGGAGGTGACCGTCGAGGAACTGGCCTTCTATGCCAGGTATTCTCCACGTCTGCGCGGGCTCTCGGCGGGCCCTCGGACCCAGGCTCTCGCAGCGCTACAGGCGGCTCGTCCCGAACTGGCGAAGGAACTGCAGCGTGAGCAAAATCGGGTCGCGTTGCTTAAAGGATTTCTTGGCCCGGCTGGCGGATACACCGCAACCCCCGGCAGCGATCCCGACCTCTACAAATACTTTTGCATGCGCTACCGCGTGCTGCTGCGCCAACGTGGACGGCTAGGCGTAGTCCTGCCGCGCAGCGCATTCCTCGCTGCCGGGTCGCGCGGCTTCCGGAAGTGGCTATTTAATTCCAGTACAATTGAGCGGCTCGACTTCCTACTGAATAATCGGCTGTGGATGTTCGACACCCACCCGCAGTACACGGTCGCGCTCGTCGTGGCCGTCGCATCGGCACCGTCGCCAGACCATCTTATAGAGGTCGCCGGTGTCGCAGCCTCAGCAAGGACGTTCACCGCTCAAAGCTCATCAACTGGAGTTCCAACGCCCCGGACTGCGATGGGCCCGGCGGCAGAGGTCCCTTTGACTCCATCAACCGAGGCTGCTGGAATTTTGGCGACCATGCGTCGCCAAGAACTGTTCGCATACGGCGGTGGTCGTTGGCGCTGTTTCCCCACTAGAGAGTTTGACGAGACAGACGATAAGAAGCTCTGGGAAGGTGCGACATCGGGTTGGGCTCTGTGGAAAGGAGAATCTATCGACCAGCACGACCCCAATGGACGGGAGTCCCGGTGGTGCCCCGCCACCGACGCTGCATTCAAGAAAGCATTTAAGACTCGGCCTGGGATGGATTCGATACTTGCGGCCGAGGTTAGTCTTAGCGAACGGAAGGCAGCACTTCATGCCGAAGTGGGGCATATTCGGCTTGGGTTTCGAGATGTCACGAATCGGACTAACTCACGATCCGTAATCGCGAGCCTTATCCCGGAAAATACTTTTCTACTCAACTCCATTCGCTATCTCGTCTTCGTGGACGGCACTCATCGCGAGCGCGCGGCATGCTGCGCGGTCATGAACTCGCTGCCTTTCGACTGGCAGGCGCGACGGTTTATTGAGACCCACGTCAGTTACTTCATCCTTGAGCTGCTGACCGTCCCTGCGCTCAGCGACGCGGCCTACGAGGAGCTGGTAACGCTAGGAGCGCGGCTGTCCTGCCCGGATGAGCGATTCGCGGAGGTGGCGGAGGCTTGCGGTGTCGAACCTGGCGTGCTCACGGAGGACGAGAGACTGGCGCTGCGGGTCCGAGTCGACGCTCTCATCGCCCGCGCCTACGGCCTCACCCTTGACGACCTCCCAGTCATCTTCGCAGACTTCACGCTCGACGCCGTTCCGCAGCGTCACCGCGACCTGATGCGCGACGAGGTGGAGCAATTGTGGCACTGACCAGTCGGCCGGATCTCGTCGATAACCAGACCGTGAGCCACGCCTCAGCACTTCGTTACGTTCTGGCCGATACTCCGCCCGAGCACTCACTGTCTGTGGCGACTGGGTATCTGAACATCGGCGGGCTGCAACTGCTCGCTTCGACGGCGCAGCCCGGGCGGTCGACGCGTTTGATTCTCGGTGCTGCGCCGCGTCCAGGGCTGGATGCGGCCCTACCGGTGCTGCGCTTTGCCGAACAGCTTGAGATGCTCCGCGGCGAGCGCGATTTTGCCCGGTTCCCGCCCAGTCGGGCAGCTTCCCTCCTTCAGGCGGTCGACGCCTTTCTCACCCGTCCCGACGTGGAGGTTCGCCGGTATGCGACCCAGTTCCTGCACGGGAAGGCCTACCTGCTGGGTGACGCTGAAGACGGCCGTGCCGCCCTGATCAGTTCCGCGAACCTGACCAGTGCAGGCCTCGGGGGCAATCTTGAACTTGGTCTCTTCACATACGAACCTGCCACGGCGAAGCGGGCGCTTGTATGGTTCGACCAGCTGTGGGACGCTTCGGCGCCCTATACCGACGCCTTGCGCGACCTCTTGTTCCCAGCGCCACCGCCCGTGAGCCCGGAAGACGTCTACCTACGTGCGCTCCTGGAGCTGTACGGCCAGGAACTCTTCGACGTCGAACCCGCGCCTGCGGCGGCGGAGTCGCACCTGTCCCTTGCGGCGTTCCAGCGGGACGGCTACACGCGGGCGCGCGCGATCCTCGAACGTCATCACGGCGTGATCTACGCTGACGGGGTCGGCACCGGTAAGACCGAGGTGGGCCTGGCGCTTATCGAAGAATATGCGCTCCGGCAGGGGAGGCACGCGCTGGTCATCTGCCCCGCGCAGCTTCGGTCTATGTGGGAGAAGCGCATCGCAGCAGCGCGGCTGCCTGCGCAGGTGATTTCCTTTCAGGAACTTGCGGGTGACGAGCAGGTGGCTGACGCCGACCGGCCGTCCTCTCGAAGGATGCACGTCACCAAGGACGCCTACCGGCTGGTGGTGGTCGATGAAGCACATGCGTTCCGGAATCCGGATAACACCTGGTATCGCGCGATGTCGCGGCTACTTGGCGGCGAGCGCAAGGACGTCGTGCTGCTGTCGGCCACGCCTGTCAACAACAGCTTGTGGGACCTGTTCAATCTTGTCATGCTGTTCGCGCGCCATGACCGGGCGCTTGCCTCGGTAGGCATTGACTCGATCCGCTCCGAATTCCTTGCGGCTGGCGCCAATGAGCGCGATGCGGAGGCACTGAACCCGGACAGGCTGTTCCCACTCGCGGACGCAGTCAGCGTACGCCGCGATCGGGAGTTCATCGTCGACCATTATCCCGGAGCGACTTTCCCGGACGGAACGCCGCTTCGCTTCCCGATACCGGTGCTGCGGACGCTACGCTATGATCTTGACGCCGCCCACCCAGGCCTGGTCCACGTGGTGGCCAGCGCGATCGGGGCGCTGAGGATGGCGCGGTATCGGCCGAGTGCCTACGAGCGCGGGGCCGTGGAGACATCGCGGGAGCGGAACCTGGCCGGGCTGCTTCAGTCGGCCGTCCTCAAGCGTTTCGAGTCCTGCTGGGCGGCCTGCCTTGCGACGATTGACCGGATGATCGACGTGCATGAGGCGTTCTTGGCTTCCTGGGATGCCGGCCAGGTGCCTAGCCTCGCTGCACTGCGTGACGTTGCCCGGCTGGAGTCGGCCGGGTCTGATCTGGCGCAGTGGCTCGACGACGTCGGCGACGACTCGGGCAGCAGAGTCACCAGTGAATTCCAGCCGATCTACCGCGAGCACGTCGCGGCTGACCTCGACCAACTGCGGCTGGCACGAGATCGCCTGGCCGAGCAGTCTCCGGACGACGACCCGAAGCTCGCGGCGCTCGCCGACCTGCTTCGCCAGACGCCCGGCAAGGTGTGCGTGTTTGCCACGTACGGCGAAACGATCAGCTACCTCGACGAGCACCTCGACAGAGCCCTCGGGGAGGTCAGGGAGCGTGTCGTCATCGTGGGCGGCGAGACGGATCCCGACGAGCGAATGAGGCGACTTGCCCGGTTCGCCCCTGACACAGTGGTGGAGCCTGGCTATGTCCCGCCGGGCGGAGAGGTCGACCTGCTCGTATCGACGGATGTCGTCTCGGAGGGGCAGAATCTCCAGCAAGCCGGCGCGGTGATCTCTTATGACATGCCTTGGAATCCGCAACGGGTAGTGCAGCGCAACGGCCGCGTCATCCGATTGCTGTCCCCGCACGATGAAGTCCAGCTCACGACGATGCTCCCCACGGCAGGAGATCTTGATGAACTCCTGCACCTAGAAGCCCGTATCGCAGCAAAGATCGCTGCTGCGGGCGTGTTCGGCATGGAATCAGGGGTGATCGAGGGCGACGACGTGGAGCAACGCGCCTACGCCGACCTTACGGGTCTCGCTGAGCGGCTTGAGGATGGCGACACGTCGCTCCTTGCTGAGGGAGACGAAGCCGGGGGGGCATTCGCAGGGGAAGAGCTCCGGGCACTTCTGCTGAGGGCATTCACCGAGGGAGAAATTGCGCGCCTCCAGGCCCTGCCCTGGGGCGTCGGAGCTGCCTTCAGGCAAGGTCCGGGCGTGCCTTCCCGCGGACCGGCTGGAACCTTCTTCGCCTGCCGGACTACCGGAGCGTCAGGGGATCAGCGTTACTGGCGGCTTGTCACTATTGAGGGCGAAGTGCTCTCGGAAGAATTGCCGATGCTTCGAGCGATCAGCCCAGGAATCTCCAGTGAAACTGCAGCGCCATCAGACCTCGAAGAAGCCTGGCACCGGGCGGTCGCCGATATCATCGATGAGCACAACCGCCGCGCGGATCCCGCGCTCCGCGAGGACCGCCTCCCACAGTCCCAGCGGTTCGCGCTCGGACTGCTTCGCGATCCATCGGTCGGCTTGCCCACGAAGGCCGAGGAAGCGGACGATCTCCTAGCCGTTCCTCGTGGCTCGGCGGTTCGCGCAGCGCTCTCGGAAATTCAGCGGCGTCTCGCCGCCAGGGAACTGAGCCGCGATCAGGCCGCGGAAGAAGTCGTCAACCTCGTTGGCGAATACGGCCTTACGCCTGTTGAACCACCTCCCCCCCTCGCGCCCATTACCGAAGAAGACGTAGGCGTTGTCTGTTGGATGCGGATCCTCTCTGCATGAAACATGCTTGGCTGCGCCTCGCCCGACGCGGCGGCGCACGCGCAATGGATCAGGCCAGGTCACGAGGCGGGTGAAGAGACAGCGTGATGGCCTGGGAGCCGGGACGAGCTGCGAGCAGCGCGCGTTCGTAACTTATCTGTAGCGGCGAACTGCCGGACCTCCTGGTCTCTCGTTCTATGGCCTCTGTCATGGCGCGCAGCTCACGAGCCAGGCCATCACGGACCGCGGTGCCCAGGACTGGGGATGCCTCATATTTTCCGGCCGCCTCATGCGGCCGGGTCTAGCGCGTCGATATCACCGGACCGAATCCTATTTCCGAGCGCTACAGAACCGTCCGCGTGACTCGCAAGAAGTGCAGGTCTGACTTAGTCAATTCCCGGGACCTGCATGTGCGATCAAGGACCCCCTAGGTCAAGCTGCTCAGCCTCGGTGAACTCTCTTACCCGCAATTGGACAGCTCGGCTGACGTGGTGTTCTTCAAGCTCACGAGATGCGAGGCTCCCGAAGGGGTCGTGAATGGCTCGCACAAATGGCAGCGCGTGCCCGAGGTCGGATCGCAGATTACCGACTAGATAGAGGCAGAAATTGGATCTTATGTCACTTGCACGAGCGCTTTTCCACTCGTTCCAGCTCATCGTCTGGACTCGGGCATCCACGCCCGAAGATTTCAGTTCGATCAGCCGGTCGGCCTTCCCCGCTGCGATCGAGAGGATGTCGAAGCCCGGGAAGAGGCGGCTTATGCCACGCGACTCCAGTTCGGCCATGACGTGCTTCACCGCCGCGCTTGACGCCTCCGCCTGCCTGATCGCTTCAGGACTGTGAACGTCGACGACGAGAGATGTGCCATCAACTGGCACGCCATCGGGTGGCAGTACCTCCGCACGGAACAGCCCATGGCGCCGGAGGCGGCGAACCTCGTATCCCATGGCAATGCGCATGCCGAGGAAGTCGAGTGCCGCGAGGTCGGTCCCGGCGGCGGCTTGTCTCGAGCGTCCCGACGTCGCGCTCCTGTCAGAGGGTTTGCCGGGGCCGCGGCCACTGCTGTCGTCCGGGTCCTCGCCGAAGGTGAGGACGGGCTGGCCATCGATAGTCAGGTCCTCGAAGCGAAGGAGCGGAACAGGAGAGGGCGCCGGATTTGTGTCTTCGGGCGGCGGTGCGGCCACTTCCGCTGGCTCTTTGCTTGCTTCCGGTGCGGGCGTAGGAGCAGCGCTTCCGCCGGTCGGGGCGTCCGCGTCGTCGAGGTGGGTGTCGGCGAGTCCGTCTGCTATCTCGGCGGCGAATCCCGATGACCCGGCAATATTCAGCAGTCGCCCTCTCTGACCTTGATCGCTCTGAATGAAGGCGAGGAACGTCTCGACAAGGTTCAGACCGAGTGCATCGGCAAGCGCCATGGCCACCCCTTGAGCGGCCTCGGCAGTCGGCGGCCAGGTAGGTCCGTCCCACACGACGAAGGCCTGGAGAGGCTCGCCCCGCACCATGGTCCTGACAAAATAGGGGCGAGGCGAGAGTAGAACGCCGCCTGCGCCACCGCGCGCCCCTTCGCCGACCGGGCGAGCTTGGCGTCCACACCTCATAATGAGGACCCGCCGGGCGGGACTCACCATCTGTTGCGCCCAGCAGGTCGGCGCGGACCAGGAAGTCCGGGCGCCCCAGCAACGCCGGCCCACCCATGGCCTCCTCTTGCAGCAGCACACCCTGGTAGATCACCTCGGCGCCGGCGCGGATAGCTTCCAGGGTGGCTCCCGCCCCGTCGGCACTCGGCCCGTCACCAATCTCCTCGACGTGACGTCCCGCGGTGCGGAACCCGTCCAGCACGGTCCTCTCGTGAGCCTCGCCCCGCGCCACGAGGTCCTGAAAGCCAGCGTCGAACGCGCGGGGCGGGCTGAGGACCCCCCGCGCCCTCAGCAGGTCCAGCCGGGTCAGATGCTGACACGCCAGAAAATTAGATATATCGGTCGCGGACAGCCAAAGCCGGTCACCGGTGATCTTCACCGGACTAGCTCCAGTGAATAATCCGCATATCTCACAGGCCCTCCCGACATCTCTTACGGCCGTCCGGCCATTCTGCCGCCTCGCAAGCAAGGGCGAACGTTCAGGAGACCTGGAAACTGGCCCTGAACCTCGACGAGCGGCCCGGGGACTTTCAGGGTCCCGATCAGCGAACGCAGGTCAAAATTCACCACCCGGTCTGGCGCCGTCTTCAAGGTGGTCGGCGACACCATCTTGCGCGCTGCCATCCAGGCTCAGCGCGTGAACGCAACCTGGGAGCGCCGCTCCGGCACCCTGTGTCGGGCCGCGATCAGCGGACGAGCTCGGCCATGCACGCATCCAGGTAGCGCCGGGGCGCCGCGCCAGGCGAGTTAGGGCAACGCGGGGGACCATGCCGACGGCGAGGGCGGCGTAGCCGTTGGCCAGGGCAGGGCCGGGGCGCGCGGCCGAGTCAGCGAGCCACGATCCGGCGGCCGTGCCGGCCGGCTCGGCGGGGCCGCGCCGAACGCGGCCGGGACTTTCGAGCGCTTCCAGGCTAGATGGAGCGGCGGCGCGAGACCCGGTCCGCGTCGTCCTGAAAACGCCTGACATTACCGGGCGGATCTACTATGAGCGGCGTGGCAGAGACAACGGAGATCGGCAGTCCGCCCGGCGACGCGGGTGAGGCGGCTGGCAGTGCAGACGGCGCTGCCCTGACGCCTCAGCGGGCCGCGGGGCTCCTCTTCGGCAACCCCCGGCTGCCGGTCGATTTCGAGGCTAACGACGAAGCGGAGGCGCGGCGGGCGGTCGAAGAATTCGCGTTTCTTTTCGCGAATGCTCCTGGAGTCTTCAAGGAAGCTTTCGAAGGTGCCCGTGCGGGCGCGGAGACGCTTTCGGGTGATCGCCTTCAGGGCCTGTCCGAGATCATTCAGAACGCCGACGACGCGGGCGCGTCGTTCGTTGAATTCCAGATCGCCGACGGCCGCCTGATTGCGGTCCACGACGGGCGCCCGGTCACGCTGTCGGACGTCTTGTCACTGGCGACTCCGTGGCTGTCGAACAAGACCGAAAATGTCCTAGCAACTGGCCGGTTCGGCATTGGATTAATGACTTTGCGGGCTCTCGGAGACGTCCTTGATGTGCATAGCGGCCCGTACCACGTGCGCCTGGGCGATCCGGCTATCTCGGCCGTAGGTTCTGGCGGAATGCCGGAGCTGCCTGATCCCGCAGCCACGGCATTGTGCCTGCCGCTCCGGGATGACGCTCTGAGCATCGGCGAGCTGGCCGGATGGCTGGGCCGGTGGGACGACAGCGCGCTGCTGTTCCTGCGGGATGTCAGGCGTGTCACGGTACTCGGATCCGGCGGCGCCGCGGTCCGCAGCCTGTCTCTGGCCTGGTCTGAGGACGGTCCGGCTACGTGCATGGTCGCTGGCGAAGAGGTGACGGTCCAGCGCCGTCGCGCGCGAGCACCGGACGGCCGTGCCTGGCTGGTTCACTCTGCCGAGGTCCCCAGGCCAGATGGCGTCGCCCGGGTGCGTAAGGCATCGGGCGGGACCGTTCCTCTCGGGCTCGCGCTGCCGATGCAGCCCGGGGACCGCGGGGTTATCTACGCCGGGCTCCCCGTTGTGGAGGCCCGCGTCCCGATCCGGGTTAATGCCCAGTTCGACCCGGTCACGAGCCGGGCCGGACTTGCTTCGACCGACTGGAACAGTGCCATGCTTCCGCTGCTTGGTGATCTGTGGGTCGAGGTGGTCGGCGATCTGTTCTCAGAGCTGCCCGTCGTGGCCTGGGACGTCGTGCCGTTCCCTGGCGGCGGCAGCAACGGGGAAGACCGGCCGCCGGTCGTGGGCCTCCTGGAGGCGCTTCTGCTCGACCGTGCCCGGACAGAGCTAGCCGGGAGAGCGGCCATCGTGGTCGGCGGAGCGACGCTGCAACTGGCCGAACTGGCGGTCGAGGACGGCCGTCTCGAGAGCGTGCTGGAGCCGGCCGAGGTAGCCAGCCTGGCCGGCCTCACGGCGACTCTGCCTGCCGCGGCACGAGATGCCGCCGGGCGCTGGCGGGCGGTGCTCGATGACTGGAGGGCTGCCGGGGCGTCCTTGCCGCCGCCCGTATCCGTCGAGACGGCGCTGACTCTCCTGAACCACGTCAGCCGGTCACCGGGTGCGACCGTCTCTCTTACCGCGGCAGGCCTCGACGCGGGCCTCGCAGCCGAGCTGGCCGGCCTGCCGTGCGTCGTGACGGCGGCCGCACAGCACGTCGTCCCGCCGATGGCGGAGTCACTCCAGGGACTCATCGTGACGGCATCGCCGCTGGCTGAGAAGCTCGGCATAGGCGTCCGGCTCGCCCCCGAGTACCTCGCCGACATCGACGACGCACGGTCGGTACTGGCATGGCTTCGGGAGATCGGGGCGGTCATCGACGACACCGGAGAGGAGGAGGTGGTTCGCCGTCTCGCCGCGGCCGGGCAGGCAGGCAACCAGCTGGCTGAGGCCCTCACTGATGACCAGCTCCGTGCCCTGCGCGATGCCTTCGAGCAGATGATTCCCGCGCGCAGGTCCGAGCTGGGCAGTGGCGTGGGGCTGGCGATCACCATTGATGCGTTCACCCATGACTCTCGCGGCCAGGTTGTCCGGACCCACGCGCGGCCTGCCGATGTGTACATGCCACGGGCCATCGACAAGGAGCCGGACAGCTTCGCCGTCGCCGCCGACAAGACACCCGGGCTGCTCTGGGCCCACCGTCGCTACGCTGAGGAACTGCGATCATTGCTGGGACGCACGGCCGGTCTCGGCCCGCAGAAGTTCCTGCGCCTGCTGGGCACGGAGACAGCGCCTCGCGTAGTTCTGCACCCGGGCCTTTACCAGCGCTACGCCAGCGCCCCTCAGCTGGGCCTCGGCATCCGCGCCGGAGGCAGTCCTCCGCAGCGTGACCTGGCGCTGCTGGCGATAAGGGCGACGTACACGCTCAACGACCTCGACAGCCCGGACCTGCTCCTGGTGGTGCGGGACATCGCGAAGGAGCGGAAGGCGGCGCGGCGGCGTGAGAGGGCCGGCGCCCTGCTTGGTGCGCTCGGCCGCGGGTGGGACCGTCTCGAAGACCAAGCCGAGGTGGTCGCGGCCCAGGACTCCTACGGCTGGCATCAAAGGGGTATCGTCCGGGCCTTCTGGCTATGGGCTGCGGGTGCCATCGCCTGGCTGGATGACACCGACGGCGTCGCGCAGGCTCCGCTCGGCCTCCGGCTGCGTACGCCCGGCACTATCGCAGTACACGGCCCCGACGCGCCTGGCTACCTGCGTCCCGAGTTCGACGCGGCCAACCGACGCGATGTGCTCGCCGCGCTGGGCGTCACGGGAGAGCCGAGCACCCGTGATCTCATCGGACGGCTGCGCGGCCTCCGTGACATCATGCCCGTTCCGCAGTCCGTGGCAACCGACGCGGCTGTCGTCTACCGGGCCCTTGCAGACCGCCGGGCAACCCGGGCGCTGGTCCCGGGCGATCTCAGCGAGCACGCTATCCGGGCGGCGTTTTCCGAAGGCACAGGCCTGGTACACACGGATCTCGGGTGGCGGACGCCAACTCAGGTCCTCGGAGGTCCCGCTGTTTTCCGCGGCCGCCGCGCGTTCGTGCCCCAGGTGCACGGCATCGAGCCCTTGTGGACACTCCTCCACGTGCGGCGCCCGTCCCTGGAGGACTGCCTGCGAGTAATCAGCCAGGTGGCCCGGAGCCGTCGCCCGCCAGCGGGCGACGACGTCATCGTCATCCTGGAGACGCTGCGTCTCCTTGGTGCCCGTATTGCCGCCACGAAGGACCTGTCGCGCTCGGCCCGGCGCCGCCTTTCCGCATTGGCTGTATGGACCTCTCATGGGTGGAAAACTGAGCGTCCGGTGTATGCGGTCGATGATCCCGCTCTCTTCGATGGCCTTAGCGCCGAGGTCCCCGTATGGGAGCCCGGAGGCGAACTGTCTCAGTTCGCTGGTCTGCTCGCCCCGCTGCGGATCACTCCGGTCTCGGCGGACGCCGCCACACTCGTGAGTCCCGATGCTGCCTCTCACGACGCCGACGCCACTGGCCTGCTGGCATCCGCGGTGTCGCTGCTCCAGGACGACCTCGCCCGCAATGACCCCCGTGCTGCCGGGACGCTCACCGTGGGATGGGACCGCCTGCGAGAGTTCGAGGTCCGCACCGATCCCGATCTCCGCGTCCGGGTTGAAGGACTGGCGGACCGCCGCGCCGCCGAGATCGACGTCGCGACCAAGGCCGACGTGACCCGCGATATCTTGGTCCTCAGGGACAGCAGCCTCCTGCGCCAGGTAGACGGCGGCGGCCGTGCCATCGCCGGTCTCTTCGCCACCCTTGACCGCCGCCAGCTCGCCCAGGCCTGGCTGGCCGCCTGCGTCGCGGCCGAGGACGGCCGGACCGCACAGCACCTTGAGCTGGCCGAGCAGCAGGCCGCTGAGGCACAGGCCCGGGCTGAAAGAGAGATGACCGAACGCACGGCAGCGCTAGCCCGGGAGCTTGGAGCCCGGCATGCCGGGCGCCCGCGCCGCCGACCAGCGAAGCCCGCAGGAGCCGCGCCCGGCAGGGATACTCCGGGAAGCGGCCCTCAGCAGGCGTCATCTCCACCGCCGAAGCTACGGGTACTCGTCGATCCCTCGACGCTGAATCTGGCCAGCAGCCAGCCCGGCGGCCGCTCGGGCTCAGGCCGACCGTCCCGCCGGACCGGGCGCAGCACGCCGCCCCTGCCGGTCCCCAACCGGAACGCCGCGCCACCCCGCAACCGGACGGCGGCGCCGGGCTTCACGTCACTGGACAAGGAATCAGTGGGCATGGAACTGGCGCGCCTCGTCCTCGGCGCCGAAGCCAGTGAAATCGCCGACCTCCGGGCCCAGCACGGCGTCGGCGCCGACGCCATTGACACTCTCGACCGGTTCTTCGAGCTGAAGGTTCACCTGGGCGACGAACCCGACGCCATCCACCTCGAACAGTCACAGATCCGGCGGGCACTCAGTACCCCGGACTTCTTCCTCATCGTGGTCTCCAACATCGAGGGGGCCAACGCCCGGCCCAAGGTCCGGATCATCATCGATCCGGTGCACCAGCTCACCATGACCCCGTCCAGCTCGATCAACTACACCGGGGTACGCAGCGCCGAGCACAGCCTCATCTTTGAACTAGAGCAAATCGTCGATCCAGACTGACCTTGCCTGAAGCGACAGGACAGGTACTGCCAGCAAGCAAGATGCAGCACCCAAACGACTCACACAGCATCCGCGGACCGTTGCAGAGGTGCCATCGTCTTGCGGCGATGGTCCGGCTGCAACGCCTCGCTAATGCGCTGGCGGTAGCACGCAGCGCAGCCGGAGCCAGGCCTCCCGGCGGCCCGGCCGGACAGCCCCGAGCGCGATGTGCCGCTGCTGACCGATCACCGGGAGTCGCTGGTCGCGGAACGCAGCGGATCTATGCGTCGACTGCGCCTCTGAGGCATCGTCAGCATCGGGCCGCGACTCACTGTTCTCGGTGTGGGACACCAGCAGAGCTTAAGGCGATACCCGCATCTACGCGACGCCCAGGACATCGGCGAGGTGCCTTTCCCGGAAGGACGCGACCGCGCCCAGACGGCCGCCTCGTTTACGCTGTCTCGCAAGACCGGATCGCCGGGCTGATTGCTCACAAGGCTGATCCGCACTTTGCGGAGCAGTTCCTCGCGGGGATGGCGTTTCAGCAGCCGGGCGTAGACGCCGACAAGGTAGCCGATCACGGACCTTGTCGACACCACTCTTCCGTCGCTGCCGCGTCTGGTCCGCTGCTGGCAAAGGCGGCTAGCGGTCCATGGCCTGTCCGGATGCCGAGTGCTGTACTTCAGCTGGGATAGCAAGGCGGACGATGCGTTGGCGGGGCTGTCACCGCCGATGTAGACACCGACATCGACAGCCTCGTACTCATCGTCGGCTCGGGCCCTCTAGCGTCACCGCACTCGGCGTCAGGCTTGATCAACTCAGCGCCCGGGTCGCGGCCCACCAGAAGTGGAAGTCGTCCCCTACGTTAAATTCCGGCGCCCCAACGCTGGTCCTCTCTGGTCCTGCTGCCGACCCCGTCGCGGCCCCGCACTGCTCCGCTCAAAGGTTAGTCCGGGGTACCGACCGACGATGGCCGCATGTCGGCAGCCGGCGCGCGGGCCTCGCAGGCTCCGACGTCGGCAAGTCGCTTCGGGTGCCATGATCGCAGGCCTGTCCGGGACGCCAGATCAGTGTGGAAAGCGGGTGGCCAGGACCACGTCGGCCGGCGACGGCGACGCGTCATCGCTCTGGTCAGCGGAGCAACGTGGACGTCCGAACCAGTGCTGTGCTCAGGATCGCCGAGGAATGCCCCCTTCCAGATTCGCCGTCGGCAGGGCGGCATGTGCCCGAGCCAGGCGTGACGACCCGAAGGCTGCTCGGTCCCGGAATCTAGATGCCATGCTGTGGTGGTGACCTCGACAATGTCGCTGTTCGCCTGCTCTCCTGCCGATGTGACGCTGGAGCGGATACACGACCTGGTGAGGCAGGACCTGCCGGAGAGCCTAACCCTTGAGTACAAGGAGAGGTACAGCCCGAGCCTGGTGAAATCCGTAGGGGCGATGGCGAATACCTACGGCGGCCTCATCCTGGTCGGGGTTACTGACCAGCCAGGGCCAGGCAGGCTGACGGGCGTGCCTGAGGCAGCGGTGGTCCAGATCGCGAATGCCTGCCACGAGATCCTGGAGCCGCCCTGGGAGCCGGAGATCATCCCCGTGCCCCTGACTGCAGAGGGCACAGGCTCGTATGTCCTGCTGATCCGCGTCGATCCGGCCCGCGCCCCCAGGCCGCTCCTCATCAATGGCGCCGCCCCGATCCGACTGCACGGCCGCAACGCGACAGCCGACCGCGCTCGCCTCGCGTCGCTCTTCAGCCAGTCACCCGTCGCGCTGAATTCCGGTGGCCGCAGGCTGAACCCCCCAGAGCTACCCACGGCCGCCGACGGCTCGCCAGCGGCCGACTTCGTGATCCGCACCGGCCTGCTGGTACCAGTCGACGACGCGGCGACCTGGCGTCCCTTGTCCGAGCGCGCCGTCTGCCTGCTCGCCGAGGCACTGAACGGCTCGCCACTCCAGCCGACCTTGCTGCGCTGGTGCACCAGCATGGCGATCGACGGCTTCACCCCGTTTCGCCGGGCGGGATTCAACCGGGCGCGGCACGCCCGCCTGGCCTGGCGCGGCGCCGTCAGTGCGGAGCCCCAATATCCTGTCGAGGCGATTGCGATAGCCCAGTTGCCGACAAGTTACGGCGCTCCCGCCACCTCCCTGCAATTCACGCTTGACGTGATCATCCGCGCGAGTGCCCACCTCGCCGCAATCAGCCGTCCCGGAGAGGCAACAGCAGTCCCGCTGCGGATGCCCGACCTTTACGCCACCCTTGACGCCCTTATCACGTCGCTGACCAGCAGCGCGGTCGTCTCCGCGCTCGCCGGGCTGGCCGGGATCGATCCGGTCATCATGCCCCTGCCCCGAAGCCTGGACTTCGTGACCGGACCGGCTGTCAACGACCTGCTCGAGTCCAGCGCGCTCACCCAGGTACCAGACGCAGGGCCATCCCACGGCGCGAACCTGATCGCCAACCCAACCCTTGATCTCGCCGAACCCGACGAGAGACGCATCCAGGTCGACGACTGGCTACAGCAGATCGCACTGGACGCCGGACTCAGCGGGATGGAAGACCTACTCGCCGCGTACCACCAGGAACACAGCTAATCATCCTTAACGTACGCACAAGCGTGAACTCAGCGCCCGCGCGGCATCGCCCGCCTGCTCCCGTCTAGAGGGGATTGCCCTCGGCTGGGTCTTGGTGGCGCACTCGTGGGTGGGCGGCGGCGCAGGCCCACATCACGTCTGTGATCGGGTGCCCGCACTTCGCCGCCACCTCCGTGCGCAGATTTATCACCTTAGCTACCTCCTTCCCAATAAAGCAGCCCAGCTGAGCAGGTCCCGCCTAGCAGGCAAGGAGGCTTGATCACAAGTGGTCGGAGCAATTGATCTTGAGCCCGTGTCTAGCGGAAGCGGACATACCGACCTTCGGTGCTGCCCGCCTCTCGTCGCTGACCTTTGTCTCTGCAGGTCAGGAGGGCGTCGGTCAGGGTGATCAAGTCCCTGACCTGGCAGTTGCTTCCACCGGTGGAGACCAGCAGGTGGTGGCGGATGAGCCGGAAGCAAGTTGCTTCAGCGCTGATGCATGTGGATGCGCTGGTTGTTCCGCACGGCTGGGTGATATTGGCCGCGCTCAGCGCACCAGCGCTGGCCGTATGCATCACGGTCGTCGTGCTGGTGATGAGTACTGACCGGAGCCAACGCCTAGCAGCGATCAGGGCGCTTGCCCCGGCGCTCGTCGCTCTTGCGTCGCGGCGTCCCGGTCGCCGAGGCTGATCTGGGCGGTCGCAAGGAAGATGTCTGGGCGCCACAGGTCTCATCCAATGCTAATCGGCATGCCAAGGCCGACGACTACGCCAGCGTCCCTGATCGTCAGGCCTCTGGTGCGTTGGAGCCCTCTGACCAGGTCCCCCGGATCGACCTGGAGTCCTGCCGCCAGCTTGAGGATGTTGTGCAACGAGACGTTGCGGCGGCCGCGCTCGACCTGGCCGACGAAGGTCCAGTGCAGACCGGAGGCGTCGGCCAACTGCTCCTGGCTCTCACCCAGCTCATGACGACGGGTCCGCACGCGCTCGCCGAAGGCTCTCGCCGCCGGTGAGATGGGCTCCGCTGTCATGGCCCACAACTACATACGTCCCAAGTAAGAAGATGCTCGATGACCCGTCGTGTGCGATCACCTGGTACTTCGAGCCGATCAGCGATCTCGCGGTTCGTCACCGGAGGTTTTCCGACTCCTCCAGTTCGCCGTCGGTGGCAAGCCGGTCGCGATCCGGCGCACTGCTCGGGCCAAGACCCAGATCCTGACGGTCAACGTCGGCGAGGCGGCCGTCACCACGCTCTCCTACACCTACCGGACCTTGGTGCAGCAGAACGGGCACCTGCTCCATCTCGATATTTCTCAGCCGACCAAGGGCTTGCATGTGGAGTTTTCGTACGGGGACTGCGGCATTCGCTACGTCAATGTGCTCGACTACATCGCGGGAGCCCGTCAGCCAGGCATCAGCCAGCTACCGGCCAGCGATCCAACACCCTCGGTAGAAGTCGGCTTCGATGGCTGGATGTTTCCGAAAGACGGGTTGGCGTTCGTGTGGGTGCGGGTGCTGGAGGGTGAGTTGACCGCCTCCTCGGCTCCACCGGAGGCTCCATCTCGGAGGTTCCATCGCGCGGCGTAGGAAGCGCCGGAAGACGAATACAGCCGAAAGCTAACTGATGTCCGGCCGGTGCAAGGGATTCCGGTCGACCGTCGCCGCTCGAAGCTTGGCCTTCAACCAGGCACTGAGATCACCGCTACGCTCAAGGAGGAGCAGCAACTCGTTCGTCTCCGCCAGTATCATCACTAGCCGCGTTAGGCTTCGTCGACACTCCTCCACTGCAGGGTCCGTGTACCCGGATGCGGAAATCATCAGTCCGTACACGCCCGTACGGTTAAATACCCGTACGAGGTGTCGGGATACGTCGCTGATATCTACGGGATCTTTGAGCCATTTCGCTTCGACGAGGTAGGGCTGACCGTCCAGTTCGATCAAACCGTCGATCTGCTCGACAACATGACCGTCCTCGCCGTTGATCGTGAAGGCGTCTCGGACGGACAGGCCATCAATGGCAAAAAGATCGTTGAGGACTCCTTCGAAAGCCTTGCCTCGTTGCTGGGGGTTGGTCATGCTCCTGAGGCTCGCAAGCCGTCGACGGATCGTCTCGTGTTGCTCGCGGCGGCCTTGAACGGCCGTAGCCGCTTGCTGCTTCTCTTTCAGTCGTTCCAGGCGCTCACGAGCCTGCTCCTGCTGCATACGGGTGAAGGAGTCCTTGACGTGCACTACACGGCGGATCTCCGCCACGAGCCCCTTGGCCTTCAGTTGGTCGTCCGGCCATGCCGTGGAGAAGTCCTCGTACTCGGTAACCCGCCGGATGACCTCACGGCGTTGGGCCAGGGCGCCGTCGCCACGCTCGTTGAGGCGGGTAAGTACGGTACGGGCGATCTCGTACTTGTTAACCGAGCCCCGATCGGCAGCCAGGCGCTGCTGAAGATCAGCAGTCATGGTGTCGGGTACCCCGGATCCGCGGAAGAACGTCAACACGTCCCGCTTCGACCGGCAGAGCAGCGGAATCGTGTCAACCAGCAGCGCGAGCAGTTCGGGAGGATAGTGGTACGAATCGTTCGGCACGGGATACTCACATCAGACGGAGAGCATGGGCGCCCATTATGCCAGTACCGAACGACCGCTGCTGCCACGAAGGAGGCCCCGGTCAGCCGAGCGTACCCGCCTTCGGGGCGCGTGTGAGCGCCCACTATCACCTATCTGGATTGCAATATCCATTGGCTACCTGGATCAGCTCATCTCGTCGCCAGGCGCGGGTTCGCCGTCCTGCAGCTTTCCAGTGACGGGCTCCGCGAGCAGGTAAGCGCGTGCCTGGACTCGGAACTCGCTGGGGAGGGACGCGGAGGCCACGAGGAAGCCGCACACGTCGGCTGCCAGCTTCGCCGAGATCGGGTCGAAGTCGCCGCCGAATGCCTGGCGCAGAGGAACCCGCTGCCTCGCAGCCACGAGAGCCGAAGCGGCCTCGGTATAGCGCAGAGCTCTCTGGATATCGGTGGGGCGCCGCAGCAGCCGCATAACCAGCTCCCGCAGATTGGCGTAGTACGGCGGCAGATGGTCCAAGTTCTGTGTGCCGGTCGGAGCCACGCTCCGGAGAAGGGCAGCAGTCTCCTCCTTCTCTCTAAGGCTGGTGGCCCCACCGAACAGGTACTCCTGAAGGCCGCGGTCGGGATCGCCGAGAAAGGCCGCACGCAGGTGCTGGGTGACCTTAATAAGGGTGAGCAGGTACAGCCAGACCAGGTCGAGGAACAACGCCAGGTGGATCGGGTTCTTGGGGTCAAGGTACTTCGCAGCGTCCTTGAGATGCGCGACGAGCTGGACCGGGTTGCGGTAAGCGTCGTAGACCCAGTAATCGAACTGGCGGTACTCCAGCAGGGGTTTGAGCTTCCGGTCGAGTCCGTTGAACGCGGACAAGTTCTTGGCAACCTCGGCCCGGTCGAACATCAGGGCAAGGGGGCTTCCGGGATCCGGCAGTGGCGGGCCATACAGTCCTTGCATAGCCGTCAGGTCCACGGTCGGCAATACGGTAATGCCCAAACGTGAGGACAATTGCCGGGTCGCGTCGTTGACATCGTGTTCACGAACGAGCATCACTTGGTCGGCCCCGAACAGGTCAGCTACGCCTCGGGCCCAGAACATTCGCGCGGTCGGCTTGTCCGCCCGCCCAGACTTGCAGTCGGCGATGGTCGTCGTCAGCTCGTAGGCGGGGGTCAGCATGACGCCCAGGACGTCGAGGTCGGTGAACGTCTCCGGGGTCGAAGGGGGCCGGACGCCCCTGCCGCTGCCGGGAGTGCCCGGTCCTCCGGATTCGCCGCGCAGTTCCACGTCCAAGCGGGTACTGAAGCCCATGGTCCACAGCAAGGCACGCACCCCGACCTTCAACCCGAGGTCGAGCTCACTCACAACGCACCCCTTCCCATGGCCTTCTCGAAGATCTTTTCGAAGTGCTTCGGGGACGGCTCGGCGTATTTGCGCAGCCGCTGGGTGGTCTGCATGGGCGCGCTGTAGCCCTTCCCCGCTTCGAGGGCCGTCCGGGCGATCGAGTCATCAACCCTGTGCTCGATCAGTTCGCCATGGACGATGAGGTCGCGAGCAAGCAGCAGCGCCTCCCGGTTGTCGGCGGTGTCGACGAACGTCGGGGTGACCCAGTCGCCCCCGGGGAGAGTATCTGGCGCGAAGATGAGCAGCCCCGCATTTCGGAGCAGCTCATACTGCCGGCGGTGGGCGCTGTTGGGTGCCAGAAACCCACGGTAGGGATCGAGGAGCTTGTCGATAACACTGATCAGTGCAGCGGCGGGCAGCGTGTTGTGCTCCGCGTACCTCTCAGCGCAGCGCAGGCACGCCAGCACGGCCAGGGCCTTGTCGAGGACCGGCTTACGCGCGGTGAGCAGCGAAGCGTCTGATGCGTATGGCAGCGCGGCGAACGCCTGCTGGCTTCCATCGGGAAGCCGCACGGAAGGCGCGAGCACGAGCCCGCCCGCGACAGCGCCGGTGAGGAGCGGATACCGCTCCTTGCTGATCTCGAGTCCCTGACGGGCTCGGACGGCGGCGAACTCCGACACGAGCCGATCGGTGCCGTGCTCCATCACGAGGGACTCGAGCAGCTCGGGATTCTCGAAGCCGAAGAACGGGGAGTAGGCCACGTCGCCGTCGATGGTCCGCATCGTTCGGACCAGCCCGGCCCCGGTGCCGACCTCGAGCAGCTGCGCCACGGCACCATGGTCGAGACCGAAGTGGCCCTCGAGCGACTCCAACGGCACGGGCGTCTTGGCCAGTCCGTCGACGAGCAGCAGGAGTTGCTGCTCAACCTCGGTGGGGGTGCGCTGGCGCCAGGCCTCGCCCAAGGAGGCGTACAGGTCGTCGTAGTACGGAACCGTCTCGGTGAAGGAGACGATCTTGCCGCCGCGCCGAACGACGCCCTGGACGAACCCGACGTCCTCGAGGAGGGCAATCACCTCACCAAACGACATCATGAGCACGTCGAGCTGGTGTGCGGCCACCTGCATCAGCGCCTGCGCGTCCTCGATGACGTCACGGCCACGAATGAGTCCGGCCAGGGTCGCGGCCATTCCCACGACACGCGTGTCGTTCAGTGGCCCGAGCAGCGGTGCATTCGGGTCAACGTTCCGCAGCCCGGAATGCACGTCCTGGCATCTCAGACCCTGCTCGAAGGTCTCCACCTGCTCTTGCTCCCTCCCGTTCCTGCCCATTCCTGCGGCGGCAGTACCTCGCGCACAAAGCAGCGTCCACTGATCCTCAGACCGGCAGCCAACTGTCGGCATCGCCACTAGGTAATGGGGTCGACAGCCCCCGGCCACCCGATCGCCGCGTCAGGTTCACAGATCCCCGCGCACTGCAAGCCTAGCCGTCAAATTCATCCAGACCGTGCCAGCTCTGCCAATGGCTCCACGCCCGGGTACGCCTATCGCTCATCCCGTCACCTGGTCGCCGCGGCGGCTAGGGATCCTTGGTCCCCAACTTCTGCACACTTGAGTCAAGTTTTCAGGCGGCGTAGCGTCGTAGACGCCCGCTCCAATTTGCAGGCGGAGTCCTGACCAGCCACTTTGGGTGGCACAACCCGGTCGCATGCGTCGGCCGGACTTTGGCGCAGCGGGTGGCGGCGGTCGGCCGATCCTGATCGCAGGTCCCTGCGCGAGCTTGCTCTAAGTTCGATCGGTTCCGTTATTTGCGCAGGTCAGCCACCTGGCTTGGCGGTCAGAGGCGGAGCCTCACTGGTACTCCAGCGTCACTTCGTAATCAGGTGACGGCGAGGGCCTGGCGGCGCTGGTAGTGGCAGTTGCGGGCGGTGGCCTGGTGGCGCCGCCGCCAGCATGACCAGTGCAGCTGGTCGCGGGCTGGGCGGGAGCGGTGGAGCAGTCCGGTGAAGAGCCGGCGGATCTCGTTGCGGGTCAGGGGGATCAGCTCATGCCCGGCCAGGTCACGGTGGATGCCGCCGGGCTCGGGGGCTGGCTGGGCGGCGGTCATCACGGACAGGAACGCGTGGGCGAGCATGGCCAGGACCGTCCACCGCATCCAGGAGGTCCAGGACCGGACCTGGTGCTGGTCCAGGGCGGTGAGCTCCTTGCCGCCGGCGAAGCTCTCCTCGACTTTCCACCGGGTCCCGGCGACCGCGACCAGGGTCCGCAGCGGCACCGGTCCCGGCGCGTGGGCGCGGTAGAAGGCGTACCCGGCCTTCGCGCCGGGGGCGGTGCGCAGGGGCCGGCGTATCAGCAGCCAGTTGGCGCCCTGTGCGTCGTCGGGCAGGGCCGGGTCGACAGTCTCGATATAGGCCCAGTAGTAGAGCCGCGGGCCCTTGGCGCCGTCGCCGGCGGACATTCGCTGCCACGCGGCGCCCGGCAGGCAGACCGCCAGGTCGATCGCGCGGCGGGTCCCGGCCGGGGTGGCGATCCGGTGGTCCTTGGCCACGGCCAGGACGAACCCGAGGCCGCTTGCGGCGATGCCGGCGCGCAGCTTCGGGTCGTTCCCGTAGACCTCATCGCCGGCAGCCCACCGCGCTGGTGCCCCGGCAGCGACCGCGCGGTCGATCATCACCAGGGCCAGGGCCGGCTTCGTCGCGAACTCCTCGTCCCGGGGAACGTCCGCGGCCTGGCACCGGCTCGGGTCATCCGTCCAGGACCGGGGCAGGTAGAGCGCCCGGTCGATGAACGCGTACCCCCGCGGCGCCGCGTAGGCCAGGTAGACCGCGACCTGCGCGTTCTCGATCCGCCCGGCCGTCCCGGTGTACTGCCGCTGGACCCCGGCGGTCGCGGTGCCCTTCTTCACGTCGCCCGTCTCGTCGACGACCAGCACCGCCGCCAGGTCACCCAGGTGCCCGGTCACGTAACCGCGCAGGTCATCACGAAGCCCGCCGTCGTCGACGACGGCGGACTTCAGGAGCCGCTGCATCCCGCGCGGGCTCTGCTCCCCGGCATGCTCGGCGATGGTCCAGCAGTTCGTCCGCGGCAGCCCGGCGAGCAGGCCCCGCACGAACGCCCGAGCCCGCCGCCGGGGCTCGACCCGGGCGAACCGGGCCCCGATCGTGAGCATCAGCTCGTCGAAGCCGCGCTGCCACCGGTCCAGGTCTACGCTGGCCGAGGCGGCCACCGCACGATCGTCTTGAGTTGTCACAAACCACGATGATCAGGCGGTGGCCGCTCCATGTCCGGCACCGCCACGCCCACCGTCACGAAGTGACGCTGGAGTACCAGTGAGGCTCCGCCTCTGACCGCCAAGCCAGGTGGCTGACCTGCGCAAATAGCGGAACCGATCGAACTTGGAGCAGGCTCGCGCAGGGACCTGCGATCAGGATCGGCCGACCGCCGCCACCCGCTGCGCTAAAGTCCGGCCGACGCATGCGACCGGGTCGTGCCACCCAAAGTGGCTGCAAATTTGGAGCGGGCGTCTCAGACGCTACGCCGCCTGAAAACTTGACTCAAGTGTGCAGAAGTTGGGGACCAAGGATCCCTAGCAGCAGGGCGCAGCCGAGGCGGCTACCGGGTCGCCGGACTCCTACGGTGGCGACAACGTGTCCCGAACGACGCCCCTGGTACCGGAGGAGGGTGCCGGCTTCCGGATCGTCGGCACCAGCGAGCGCATGGGCCAGCACCACGGCCGCTGGCGCCACGTGGTGCTCATCGAACGGCGGAGCCCCGCCATCTGAGGACCGCCAAGCCGGGACGCGGCGGCCGCCGAGGATCTCCACTCGGTGACCCACCCGTCGATCGCGGCCTGCGCGGCGGCCAGGTCCGCGAACGGGACCGCGTCATCGAACCACCTGACGGCCGGCGGGGCCAGGATCAAGGCGGAAGAAGTTGGCCATGGCGCGGCTGCGGGGGGACAGGAAGGCAGCTCGCAAGTGACGTAGCCCAGGGGCTAACGAAAGTTACGGCCCGGCCTGCGAGAATAGAATCCTGGGCATGGATTCGCAGACCGTGGAGATCATCGGCCGCAGCTACCTGGTCTCCATGTTGGTCAGCGACGGGCTCGAAGTAGCCCGGCCCGAACGAGATCGTGGCGTCGATCTCATTGCGTATCTCGACCTAGATGAGGCCGGCCGGTTCGTGGCCTGCCCGATCCAGCTGAAGGCAGCGACGACTGCTTCCTTCAGCCTGTTTAGCAAGTACGAGCGAATCGCCCAGCTCCTGCTCGCCTACGTCTGGTACCCGAATGACCCGGGTCAAGCCTGCGCATATGCCCTCCGATACGACGAAGCCAAGAGCGTGGCGGACCAGATGGACTGGACTCGCACAGAGTCATGGCGCGCCCGCGGCTGGTACTCGACTACAAGGCCGTCCCGCCGTTTGCAGACGCTGCTGGAGCCCTACCGGATGGGGGCTGGAGACTGGCGCTGCAAGGTGCAGGAGGCGGGAACAGCCAGGACGCTGTAGGCGGTCGCTTCATGACCAGTCTCCCGAGGGAGACCAGATGAACCTCAACAGAGCCGAACCGGATAGCACGCACCAGCGCGGGCGTGGCGTTCCCCCTGGAAGACGCCATCCGTGATTGTACTGGCCGGGGCGCTGCTGGGCGTGGCGGGCGGCTAGGGCGGCCTCGACTTCGGCTGGCAGGTTCGGGCCGAGGCCGGGGGCGAGTATGGCGGCGGCGGACCGGGCGGCGTCTGCGGCGGGGTCGGTCATGGCTCGCTTCCGGGTTCTTGGTCGGGGTGCCTGGTGACGTGGTCGCGTACCGCGGCCGGGACGGGCTGGCCGGTGGCCTGCTGCCAGGCGTGCTCCAGGGCGGCATGCCGAGCTGGCGGGTGAGCCGGGCCAGGTGCCGGGGCGCGGGTCCGGTCATCGGGCTGGGGAACTGATCGAACAAGGTCACGCACCGGACCGTCCAGCCCAGGGCCTGGCCGGGCTGCTCCTGGGCCTCGGCAAGCAGCCCGAGCTGCCCGTACGTCATGGCCATCCAGGGCCGGTTGTCGAATTCTTCCTTGATGGTGAGGGCCTTGCCGTACCAGTCCTCGGCCTCGGCGGCCCGGTCGTCATGCGCCGGCAGTGCCAGCACCTGCTGCGGATGAACCAGCGCTCGAATATTGTCATCCAGGTTAGGAACGCTGACGGGCTGGCCTGTGCCTTCGGGCGGGCCTTCATGCTGCTGTCGTTCAAGCACCAGGGTGACCTCGTCTACATAGAGGACATTGCCTCAGCCCGCTACATACGGGACCGTGATGAAGTAGCCAGGTATTCCTTGGCATTCGACCATCTA
>Ga0307373_10004169_pt1 | contig 24534 bp, 24 predicted proteins | sample OX2MG_FD_202534 | JGI IMG/M metagenome (GOLD analysis project Ga0307373, IMG submission 202534) | Soil microbial communities from Risofladan, Vaasa, Finland - OX-2 | ecosystem: Environmental > Terrestrial > Soil > Coastal area > Acid sulfate soil | place: Finland: Risofladan, Vaasa | collected...
GTTGGGCCACGCGACCCTCGACACGGTCATGGTGTACGCCAAGCTCTACCCGAGCTCGCTCGTCGATGGCTACCGACAGGCGATGCGCAGCCTCTACGCCGACGTCTACGGACAGGAGGCTCGGCGCGCCCCGAGCGTCGAGGAGTGGACGGCCTTCTCGGCGAGCTGCTCGCTTCGCGACATGGGGACCCACATCTGCGCGCTGCCGACCGGCGAGCACTGCTCACGGGGCCTCGTCTGTCTCGGCTGCGGCCATGCCCAGCCGAAGCGCAGCGCCCTCCCGGTGTTCAAGAGGATGCTGGGGAGCCATGAGCGAGCGCTCGTTCGCGCCCGTCAGGAGGGCGAGCCTGCCGGGCAGATCGCGGCACGCGAGCTCGAGGTCGAGCGGATCGCCAGCGCGATGCGACGGGCGTCCGAGCTCACCGAAGGGGTCGCCGAGGCGCTCGAGGCGGTGTGAGGGTCAGCTCGCCGAGCAGCCGCCCTCATCGGAACCAAGGCCACTCTCCCGAAGAATCTCCCGGGCGCAACCGATCACCCGCGCCGAGGTCCGCCGCACCCCCTCGACATCGCCGCCGGCCCACAGTGCGACATAGGGAAAGGTGTACTCCTCGGTCGAAAGCCCGGCCGCACTGCAGACGAGATACGCGACGGACTCCGCCTCGACCTCGGTGACCCCGCGGCATCCCCGCGCGTACTCACCGCCGTCATGGAGACGGACGTGGGCGAGCTCGTGACAGAGCGACTTGCAGGCCTGGGCCGCCGAGAGGCGCTTCTCGACAACGACCGAACGGGAGTGGAAGTCCGTCGTCGCGTTTGCCGGACGGCAGTCGCCGCGCAGCAGATGGAAGCCGGCCGCCGAGATCTGTGCCGCCAACCGCTCCCAAAGCTCGGCCGGGGCGTCGCCGGCGAGCGGCACCGGCGCGACCTCTTCCAAGGGCTGGCCCACGGTTTGCTCGAGATCGAAGACGTGAACGACTCGGAATCCCCGCAACACCCTCGACCCTTCGGCATCTTCTGCCACTTCCCCATCGCCGCGGCGTGAACGATAAAGGCACGGGGCCAAGATCGCGATGCCGTGCTCCCCGGCCTTCACCCGACGGCCGAGCTTGCGCCAGGTGTTGAAGCCGGCGACATGCGTCGCGTCGGGACGCTGGGCGAGGATCAAGAAGACATTGCTCGGGCTGTAGGTGTGAAAACGGCGAGCGACGTCGAGCATCCGTCGCCAGTCCTCGCCGCTCGTGATCGATGCCACCGCCCGCACGAGACGGTCATGTGACTCTTCGAGTTTGTCGCGGTCCGCCATCAGAAACTCCCTCGTGTGTTGGCCATCGCCAGCAAGGCCTCGCCTTGCTGGCTTGAGAGGCCGCGCGCACGGGCGACGGCGAGGGTCAAGGGACGGGCGGAGCCCGAGCGAGAACCGGAGCGGGGCGGAGGCTCGCAGCGGCCCTCGACGCTCGCCGGCGGCCGTGTGAGAGAACTTCCGCCCTGCGGGACGAAGACGTGAAGCACGACCCCGGAAGATCGGAGGCGGCGCGCGTCACGGACGCGCCGAGCACCACCCACCGGCGGGAGCGAGTCGAAACTTCAGGTGCAACTGCGCGAGTTGGTCAGGTAACATGGCCTCTGACCAGGTCAGATGCTCGAAACTCGGGATAATGGGTCGAAGACGGCGACGGCGCGAAAGCCGTGCACCCGCTCGACCGGCTCCCCGTCGGGAGACTCGGCGCTGCGACGCCGGATCGGGGCGAGGATCCAGATCGCCTGCTCGCCCCGCCGCACGACGCGGTGCAGTCGGCGCCAGGTGGCGTAGCCGGCGACCTGCGTGGCCTCGGGGAACTGCGCCGCGATGAGCAGCGCGTTCGCGTAGCTGTAGCGGTGGAAGCGGCTCTGGAACTCGAGATAGCGCCGCCACTCGGCTGACGAGGTGAGCTGCTCTACGCCCGTGGCGAGGTCGTGGAGGAGCTCGGGGATGCGCGAGCTCGGATCGGTCGTGGAACGGGGCACCTGCCGGACCTCCCAAGGGGAAGCGGCGCAGGCCGAGAAGTGCGGGCCGCGCCGTCATCTGCACTGACGAGGCCCCGTGGGCGAGGCTCCGGGACGGCAGACCGACGGCGGAACAGCGAGGAAGGTAGTCCGGGGCTGCCTCAGCCCGGGTGGGCAGGCGTCAGCCGCGGGGAGCGCGGCACCAGAGAGAGGAAGAGGGAGGCGGTGAGAAGCGGGGTGCGGCGGCCGGGATCAGGCTGGCAGTTTCCACACCAGGAGCGCGGCGAGCGCCACTCCCGGGCCGCCCGATGTGCTCGATCCGAGCGTGGTGGCGTCGATGAAGAGCTTCGCGCCCGGAACCGGCGGGGTGCTCAGCACGGCCCTCCGGTGGCCGTTGCAGCCGGGCGCGCTCGGCGAGGTGCAGTCGAGGTTCCACGTTGCCGCCGCGGAGCCCTGCCAGCCGTCGTGGAAGACCCACGCCGAGACGATGGGGAGGGATGCAGTCGGGCCCGTCGCCGACGTCGGCAGCAGTCCCCACACGCTCTCCTCACCGACGACGCCGGCGGCGACCGGCGCGAAGGGCGGGTCGTTGTTGTCGCGGACGCCCTGCAGCACCTCGGCGCTGTAGGACTTCGTCAGCTGGCCGAGCGGCAGGCCGAACTTGTGACGAAGGGCGTTGATCCGAGCGACAACGAGCCTCGCGGAGAGCGCTGTCGTCGAAGAGGTCGAGATGGCGGATGCGGGAGCGCTGGCAATCCCCAGCGCGACCACCGCCGCAGCCGCCGCGAGGGCGGTCCGAAGTCGGCTTGGCACGCCAAAATTTTTGCCACTGGGGCGTGCCAAAGCAAGGACATCAGCCCTCAGGAGCCTCTATACCCGCCCCTCCAGTTCCTAAACTTCGAGAACCAACTTCTTTTTTTCCCAGGTCAGCGGGGGTTCCAGCCGCCGGCAGCGGGACCCGCCATCAGTTCTGTGACAATTCTGTGACGCGATCTGGAACCGCGCGAGATCACCGGGAAATCACCACGGGAGTGCCGAGCGGCAGTATCCGGGCGAGCTCGGTGATCATCGAATTGGAGAGGCGCAGACAGCCGTGGCTGAGCGAGCCGCCCACCGAGCTCGGCACGTCCGTGCCGTGCAGTCCGATCTCGCCGGGGCCTCCTCCGAAGCTCTGGAGCACGTCGGAGTAGGCGGAGAGGCCGAAGGCGTACGGGCCGTACTCGCCGTGAGGATCGGGCTGCTTCAAGAGCCCGACCAGGTAGTAGACGCCGGTCGGGGTCGGAAGCACGGAACGACCGACGCCGACCGGCGCGGAGACGATCGGCCGGCTCCCCGAGAAGACGTAGAGCCGGTGCCGGGTGAGGTTCGCCTCCACGAGGTAGTTGTCCGAGGCGAGCTGCACCGCGCTGCCATGGATCCACGCCTGGCTCCCGTTGGGGCGCAGCGGCAGGTAGACCCGGACCCACGACGGCGCCAGGGAGAGCTCCGACACCAGGAAGACGAGCGGCTGACCGCCCGCCGGGGCCGAGAGGACCCGGTACGGCGTGCGGGAGGTCGGGGAGGCGTAAAGCGAGACGATCGTCCCCCTGGCGCTGGCGACGGCCTGCGGAGAGGCGAGCGTGCGGACGGGGGCCTGGGCAACGGCGCCGCGCTCTGGAATCGCCGCGCCCGCTGCGAGTGGTGCACTGAGGGCCAGGACGCACGAGACCAGCAGCACCTGGCGGACCCTCCGGACGGGCGACCGGCAGGTGGTGGCGGGCCGGCCGCGCCGTCCGAAGGGCAGGAGGTTCCGCATCAGCCGGTGAAGCTCGCTGCCTTGAGCACGGGCTTCGCCGGCTTGGCCGGGGTGAGGGCCTTCGCCCGCAGCTGGGGCACCCGCACGTCGGCCCTGACCTCGCTCCTCACGGGGCCGGCGGTGAGACCCTGGGGGCTCGTGCCGGTCGCCGTGGCGAGGTTGCGGAACATCTTTCCGGTCGGCACCGAGAGCAGCACGTGCGAGCAGGTGAAGCTCGCCGACTGGCCGGCCGCGACAACCACCGGGTCCGAAGGCGAGAGGGTCCCGGCGTCACAGCGGCGGTCGCTCAGGGTCACGGTGAGCGAGGTGTTCCCCGTGTTCGTGACCACCATCTGGTACATGAGGTCGTCACCGACCCTCGCCCGCACCGGGCCGCGCACGAAGGCGCCCGAGTTGTTCACCCGCTCGGTCTTCACGAGCGTGAGGCCGACGGTAGGGGCCACCGTGGGCGGGGTGGGGCTCGGGGTCACTGCGGGGGCAGTGCTCGGAGCGGGCGTCGACGAGTTGCTCGACGGGGTGCTCGGGGTGCTCGGGGCGGGCGCCGAGCTCGGGGCGGGGGGCGTGCCCGACCCGGTCGGGCCGGTGGGCGCCACGCAGTTGCTCGGCAGCATCACCGAGCCGGAGACCGAGTTCGTGGTGCCGTCGCTCCATTTGCCGTTCACCGTAAGGGAATCGGTACCGCTGCTGCCGGCCGGGAGGGTCTGGTTCAGTGTGGCGGTCTCGTAGGGCACCTGCGCGGCTTGATTTGACCCATTTCCCTGCTGAGCGATGGTGAAAGAGGTCGGGCTGACACTCGACACACCCCCTGTTGCGGCGGTGACGGTGGCGTTTTCGCTCTCGCTCCAGTCATTTGACACGGTCCATGCGGTCTTGTACCCGGAGCCGAGAGGGCTGGCGCACGATACGACGCCCTGCACGTAGTTCCCGTGCGCGCTGGCGACGGTTTCGGCGACCGTCACCATGCCAACGGCACAGCTCAGAGCCACAAAACCTTGTACACATCTGCGGGCCATTTGGCCGCGCTGAACTAGAATTTTCACTTCGCGGTTCTCCCTCACGCCTTGACAGCGAGCGCCATCTACCCCCTTTTGCGGGCTTCTAACGAGTCCCATGTTTTTGCAAAGCGAGAGACCATCATCTCAGATGCAGTTCGTGCGCCGATCAAACAATCAGCAAGATGGGATTGCATGGCACGTAGCCAGCAATTTGTCGGCATTTCCCTCGCGAGGCGACCCCAGGCCGTCGTTCTGAGCGGAAATGCACAATGTGGGATGGCGTATCCGGCACCCGCGCCGGCTGTCGACATTCCGACGCCGAGGGCGGCGGTGCCGTAATTCCGGGCACATATCCGCAAAGCCGGATGGCGCGTCCCGTAACCACGCCGTTTGTCGGAATTCCATCTCGGGTAGGCAGCGAGCCATCGGCCCACGGGCGTGCTGACGACGGGAGGCGGAAGGCGATGAGCGCATTGGACGTCGCTCCGAGGCACGGCGCCGACGAGGGCGGGGAGATCCGGACGCGCATCCCCGCTCGCCTCGACCGCCTCCCCTGGTCGAAGTGGCACTGGATGGTGGTGATCGGCCTCGGCACGGTCTGGATCCTCGACGGCCTCGAGGTGACGATCGTCGGCGCCGTCGGCAGCACGATCACCAGGGCGGGCAGCCACATCGCGATCACCACCGCGCAGGTCGGTGACGCGGCGGGCTTCTACGTCGGAGGGGCGTGCCTCGGGGCGCTGCTCTTCGGCCACCTCACCGACAAGCTCGGCCGCAAGCGCCTCTTCCTCGTCACCCTCGCCCTCTACCTCATCGCCACGCTGCTCACCGCGACCTCGGTGAACGCCTGGATGTTCTTCGCCTTCCGGTTCTTCACGGGAATGGGGATCGGCGGCGAATACGCCGCGATCAACTCGGCGATCGACGAGCTCATCCCGGCGCGCGTCCGCGGCACCGTCGACCTCGTCATCAACGGCTCGTACTGGGTCGGCACGGCGGCGGGGGCGGCAGCGACGCTCATCCTCCTCGACCCCAACTTCCTCGCCACCGACATCGGCTGGCGCACCTGCTTCGGCCTCGGAGCAGTGCTCGGGATCGCGATCCTGATCGTCCGCCGCCAGCTCCCGGAGAGCCCCCGCTGGCTCCTCACCCACGGCAAGCAGGACGAGGCCGAAAAGACCGTCAGCGACATCGAAGCCCAGGTCACCGCGTCGACCGGCGTCCGCCTCGACGAGCCGGACGAGGAGATGACGCTGAAGCCCCGTGAGGACGTCGGCGTGCTCGAAGTCGGCAAGACGCTCTTCCTGCGCTACCCCCGGCGCTCGGTCCTCGGCGTCTCGCTCTTCGTCGGACAGGCCTTCCTCTACAACGCCGTCTTCTTCACCTACGCGCTCGTCCTCACCACCTTCTTCAAGGTCTCGAACGACAGCGTCGGCTACTACCTGATCTCGTTCGCGGTGGGGAACTTCCTCGGCCCGCTGCTCCTCGGGCGCCTCTTCGACACCGTCGGCAGGCGAGCGATGATCGCCTCCACCTACATGCTCTCGGGGGCGATGCTCGGCGTGACCGCCTGGCTCTTCGCCGCCGGAGACCTCACCGCCCTCACCCAGACCATCGCCTGGGTCGTGATCTTCTTCTTCGCCTCGGCGGGGGCGAGCGCCGCCTACCTGACGGTGAGCGAGATCTTCCCGATGGAGACGCGGGCGCTCGCGATCGCCTTCTTCTACGCGGTCGGCACGGGGATCGGCGGCATCATCGGCCCGGTGCTGTTCGGGGCGCTCATCGCCTCGAACAAGGCCAGCGAGGTGGCGATCGGCTACGTGGTCGGCGGAGTCCTGATGTTCGCCGCCGGCCTCGTCGAGATCATCCTCGGCGTCGACGCCGAACAGAAGAGCCTCGAGGACATCGCCTCACCGCTCAGCGCGGTCGGCGCCGACGGCGGGGGGACCGGGGCCCCGTCGCGCGCACCGGCGACACGGGGGACCGTCTCGCCGACGGCGTGGGCACCGCGGCCGCAACGCTCGCTGTACCCGCGGGACAACCCCTACCGCCCGGCGGAGGTCGACAAGGTGCTCGCAGCGCTGCGCGACGCCGGCGGCGCGCTCTCCTTCAACGAGCTCGCGGCGGTGAGCGGCGGCCGCTACTGGGGGCCGGGGCGCCTGCGAGCGGCGCTGCGGGCGACGATCGCCGACGGTCGCGTGCGCGCCCTTGGACGCGACCGCTACGGCCTCACCGAAGCGGGGCGCTGAGAGCTGAGCACACTGAGGGGCCGCTAACGTCGGCGGGGTGAGCGCTGGCTGCAGCGAGAGCGGGTCGCCCTTCTGGACCGCCCCCGACGGCGAGCTCCCGAGCGACGTCGAGCTCGAGGCGCTCGCGCTCGGGCGCCCCCTCGACGAGCTCGAGTTCGCCCCCGCCGTCACCCTCTACGAGGGCCGCTCCTCCGGCGAGGGGCTCCTCCCCGGTTGGTACATGCCGCCACCGATCGCCCGCTACCGCGGCGGCTGGCGGAGGAGGGTCATCGCCGGCCTCGTCCTCGCGCTATTGCTCATCGAGGCCGCAGGCCTTTGCGTCACCTACGGCCCGATCGGCTGAGGGTCGCGGCCGCGGAGCGGCCCGCGACGTGCGCTGCCGCGAGGCCGACGGTGCAGGGCGTCGCCGGACGGGTGGGGCGCGTCGCCGCCGGCGCTGCCAGTCCCGAGGCGAAGGCGCCCCCGGCGAAGGCCAGCGGCAGGAACGCCGCCGCCCAGCGACCGAGCTGACGCGGGCGGTCGCGCCGGCCGGGCGCGGCCACGACGGGCTCCTCGAGGCCGTGCAACGGGCGCACCGCCGGAGCGACCAGGGCGTCGAGGACGTCGAGGCGGGCGACGAACGCTCGACACCCCTCGCAACGGACGAGGTGCTCCTCGGCCAGCTCAGCGGGGATCGGCGGTGCCTCCCGGTCACGCAGCGCCGACAGCGCCTCGCGCACAAGGGCACAGGCAGGCTCGCGGCGCGACGAACGGCTCATGGCGAGGGGGACGTCTCGAGCGGCACCCGCAGCCGCTGCACGACCTGCCAGGATCCGCCGGCGGACAGCCGTTCGATCGTGAGCTCACCGCCGCGGGCGACGAAGGCCTCGACGGCGCCCGACGGCTCCACGGCGAGCACCGAGGTCCCGGGGGGTGGCGTGAGCGGGCGCAGCGCGCGCGGGCCGTACACGAAAGCGCCACCTGCGCCCTGCACGACCGCGAACAGGCCCCCCGGGGAGAGGAGGCCGGTCGAGAGGAGGTGGGCACCGCTCGGGACCGCCACGGCCGCGGCGGGACGCCCCGCCGCGGCCCCGGTGCCGCTCTCAAAGAGCAGGCGGTGGGTAACGCTCGTGGCGAGGAGGAGGGCCGCGGCGGAGTTCCCGATGGTCGCGAGGCGCAGTACGCGCAGGCGGTCGCCGCGCACTCCCGCCGGGAGCTCGAGCGGGTAGGCCCGCCAGCCGCCGCCGGAGAAGCGGAAGAGGCCGACGCCGCCGGGCCGGCCGCACGCCGCGCCGACGAGTGCGGAGCCGTCCGGCAGGGCCGCGACCGCCGTCAGCGCCTCGGGCGCGCAACCCCTCGCGACCGGGCTCGCTGCGAGCCCGGGGAGGCTCGCCACCTGGTGCCAGCTGGCGAGCGCTCCCGAGGCGCTCACCAGCACCGCGGGCGAGCGCACGAGCGCGAACGCCGTCCCGCTCGCAGCGATGGTGAGGGCGTCGGGAAGCGGCGAGACGAGCCTCGGGAGGATCGTCCCCGACCAGCCGCTCGCCCCCCCGCTCGTGCGGGCGAGCGGGGTGAAGCGCAGCTGCTGGCTCGGCAAAAAGGCGCTCAACAGCCCGGTGCCGGCGGCGCTCGTGATCACGAGCCCACCGGTGCTCGCCACCCCCGGCGGCGTCGCCAGCTTCCACCCTCCGCTCCCGTCGTTGCGAAGGAGCTGCCAGAAGGCCTGCCCGGTCTCGCCCGCTCTCGCCGCGAGTGACACCCAGCTCCGCCCTCCGGCGGAGAGCGAGACGGCGAGCGGCACCGCGAGGGGCGCCGGCGGGTCGGCGGCCGCGCCCGCCCCCCAGGGCAGTGCCGTGGAGAGGCCGGCCGCCAGCGTGACGAGCGCCACGAGGCGCATCGCGCGGCCCCTCACGGGAGCACCTTCTCGAGGCTCGAGACGACGACTCCGGAGAACGAGGACTCCGACGCCGCGCTGCTTGGCCCGGGGTCGCTGTTCAGGATCTCCCGGACCCGGCCGTGCGGATCGATGAGATAGGCGATGTCGGCGTGCTGCACCATCGCCCCGCCCGGCGCCACCGCCACCGCCACGTCGTAGTTCGCCCACAGCCGCTGCAGCACGGGCACGGGGCCGGTGAGGTAGAGCCAGTTGGGGAGCGAGGAGAGGCCCTCGGTGGCATCGAAGGCCCGAATCGCGGCGAGCGAGTGGTAGAGCGGGTTGGCGACCACGGCGACGATCTCGACGCGCCCGGCGAGCGCGCCGAGCATCGCGTCGGCACGTTTCAGTTCCTGGGCGATCACGGGGCAGTCGGTGGTGCAGACGGGGTCGAGGAAGGTGAGCAGGACCGCCTTGCGGCGCAGGCTCGCCGCCGTCACCGTCGTGCCGCGCTGGTCCTGTAGGGAGAACGACAGCAGCGGGAAGTCGGCAGGGCTCGGCGCCCCGTCGATCGCCTCGGTGAGGATCGGGTCGGCCACCGGGTTGAGTGAGGCGACCGCCATCGGTACGGCGCCGAGGGCGAGGAGCACGACCGCGCCGAGCGCGGCGAGGCTGCGCAGCAGGAAGGCCGGACGATCGAGGAGCCCTGCGAGGCGCGCCCGCCACGGAACGCCCGGCGGAGGAGCCGCCGGCGCCGGGGCGGCCGCCGCGACGGCCGCCCCACGGGACGCGAGCAGGCCCGCCGTGGCCAAGAGGATGAACGGGAGCATCGTGTTGGGGTCGGTGCCGACACCCCCGAGAAAGCCGAGGTCCTCGACGAGGACCCAGTCCGCGACGCACAGGACGGCGTTCGCGACCGTCGCCCACCGCAGCGCGCGGCGGCGGCCCGAGCAGAAGGCAAGGCCGACCGCCGCGAGGAGCACTACCGCGACGAGGTTCACGGCGAAGCCGTGCGCGCCGATGAGGTCGGAGAAGTCCCGGACGAGGCGCGCCAGCCACCCGGGCTGCGGGGTCGCAGCCATGTCGCGGATCATCCCGGTGAGCGTCCCCGGCGCGCCGCCGGGAAAGCTCCCCTGCCAGAAGCCGCGCCCCGGCCAGGCCTGCAGGAGCGCCATCGCGAGATAGAAGAGGCCCATCCCAAAGAGCAGCCGCCGGCCGAGTCGCGCCGTCCACGCCCCTTCCCGCAGGCAGACCAGCCCGCCCGCGACGGCGTAGACGAACGCCGCCCCCGGCGCCCCGAAGAGCCACGTCACCCCGCCGCCGAGGAGGCCGCCGAAGGACTCCCCGAAGGCCCACACCACGAGCCCCCAGGACATCGCCGCGAGGCCGGCGAAGCGCGACCACGCGCCGCGGGGCGCGACGAGGAGCAGCAGGCCGATCCCGACCTGGATCCACACCCCCGCCGCGGCGGCCGTCACGGGGTGGTCGTTCCAGGTCGTCACCGACACCCCGGCGAGATGGCGCACCCAGGACGGTGAGCTCGCGCCCGCGGGGGCGATCACGCCGGAGGCGAAGCCGAGGGGCATCGAGGCCTGACCCTGCAGGACCCCGTCGAAGAGCCACAGGCAGCCGAAGCCGATCCGCAGGAGCCGCCGCGCCGCGGGCTCGGGAGCGACCACCGCCTGCTGCCCGGCGACGTGCGGCGGGGCGCCGCGGCGGTAGGCCGCGGCGCGCAGCACGTTCCAGGCGATCGCGAGGAGCGCGAGGAACGCGATCGCGACGAGGCCCTGGCGCAGCAGGGCCGACTGGAAGGCGGCGACGATCGTCGGGTTGTGGGTGTTGAGGCTGGTGCCCATTCCGGGCATCGGCGACGCTCCTCTCGCGGCCCGCCGAAGGGCAGTCGCGGTGGGATAGAGACGGCGGCGGCGGCGAGAGTTCCCGCCCGTCTGGAAGGGCGCGCGCCCGCCCGTTACGGTCGGTGGCGATGGACGAGATGAGCGCGCTGCTCGGCGCGGCGCGCGCCGGGAAGGCGGGCGCCTTCGAGGAGCTCATCGCCGCCAGTCGGCCCGAGCTCGGCCGCTTCTGCCGCTTCCTCGTCGGCCCCGACGAGGCCGAGGACGTGCTGCAGGAGGCCTACCTCGCGCTCTGGCGGGCGCTCCCGAGCTTCCGCGGCGAGTGCAGCGCCCGCAGCTGGCTCTTCCTCATCGTCCGCCGCAGCGCGCAGCGCCTCTCCGAACGGCGCGGCCGCGCCGCGCCGCGCCGCGCCGCGGTGATGCAGCCGCCCCCCGCCCCCGGCGCGCGCCTCGAGCTCGTCGAGCTGCTCGCGACCCTCGACGCCGATCGGCGGAGCGCCTTCGCCCTCACCCAGCTCCTCGGCTTCTCCTACGCCGAGGCGGCCGCGATCGCCGAGTGCCCGGTGGGCACGATCCGCTCGCGTGTCGCGCGCGCCCGGGAGGAGCTCAGCGCGCGGCTGCTCGGCGAGGGCGTAGCGCCTGCGCTCGGCGCCTGAGGCGCCGGAGTCGCCCGCCACGGGGGCCAGTAACCTTGCCTCGGAGGTCGCGTTGGGAGGCGGGATGGCGCAGATGCAGGGGATGAGCCCGGTCCGCTTCACGCTCGGCAACACCTTCACCCACTGGGTGTGGAGCCCGTTCCCGCTCGCCGTCCTCGTCGTCCTCGTCCTCATCGGCACCTGGTACCTGCGCGCCGACTGGCTCCTCGCCACCCGCGGGCGGCGCTGGCCGGCGGGGCGGCGGGCGTCCTTCTTCGGAGGACTGCTGGCGATCGAGCTCGCGATCGGCTCCCCGGTCGCCGCCTACACGATGCGCTACTTCCAGGCGCACGTGATCCAGCACCTGCTCCTCATGGTGGTGGCGCCGCCCCTCCTCGCGCTCGGCGCCCCCTCGACGCTGCTGCTGCAGACCGCCTCCCGACGCACCAAGGAGCGCTGGCTCGGCGTCCTCCGCTCGTCGTGGTTCGCGCTACTGAGCCACCCGTTCACCAGCTGGTTCCTCTACTTCGGGGTGATGATCCTCTTCTTCTTGACCTCGCTCATCAACACGGCGATGAACCACATGGCCCTGATGGACGTGATCAACGTCGTCTTCCTCGTCGGCGCCACCTTGTACTGGTGGCCGATGGTCGGCGTCGACCCGATCATCCACTGGAAGATGGGCTACGGCGCCCGGATGCTGAACATCCTTCTCGGCTCGGCGATCGAGGCCTTCCTCGGGGTCGCGATCCTCGCGATGACCCACCCCATGGCTTCGATGTACAGCCTCTCGAGCACCCACTCGGGCGGGGCGCTGCTCTGGGTCTCGACCGAGGTGGTGACGCTCGCCGCCTTCATCCCGATCTACTTCCAGTGGATGCGCTCCGAGGACCGCGCCGCGGCGCGCGCCGACGCGCGCGCCGAGCGGGTGGCGGCCGAACCCGCTAATGCGGTCCCGGCGAACCCCTCCGCGCCGCGCTCGGCCTGGGAGGCTGCCTTCTTCGCGAAGGCGGGCGACCTCCCCGCCGTGACACGCGCCTCCGCGCCCGGCGAGGCCCCCACCGCCTGACCCGGCGGCGCCCGCGAGGTGCGGCCTAACCTCGGGACATGGACTACCGAACCTTTGGCCGGACCGGCCTACGCGTCAGCGTCGCCGGCATCGGAGCAGGGGGCGCGAGCCGCCTCGGGCTGTCGTACGGCGGCAGCGAGGAGCAGGCGATCGCCGTCATGCACCGCGCCATCGACCTCGGCATCAACTACTTCGACACCGCCGAGTCGTACCAGACCGAGGAGGTCGTCGGACGGGCGCTCGCCGGTCACCGTGACGAGGTGGTGATCTCCTCCAAGATCGCCCCCTTCCACCCCGACGGCGTGATGCTCACCCGTGCCGAGCTGCGCGAGGCGGTGGAGGCGGCGCTCACCAAGCTCCAGACCGAGGTCGTCGACGTCTACCACCTGCACCGGCCGTCCCTCGAGCACTACGACTACTGCCGGAACGAGCTCGTCCCCGAGCTCGAGGCGATGCGCGACGAGGGCAAGCTGCGCTTCCTCGCCCTCTCGGAGAGCACGAGCCTCGACAACCGTCACTCGATGCTGCACCGCGCCGTCGAGGACGACTGCTGGGACGTGATCATGACCGGCTTCAACCTCTTCAACCAGAGCGCGCGCGACGAGGTCTTCCCCGGCACGATCGAGAAGGGCGTCGCCGTCGAGATCATGGGAGCGGCACGCGGCCCGTTCAGCCGCCCGGAGGTCCTCGGCGGCGAGGTCGCCCGCCTCGTCAGCGCCGGAGAGCTCGACCCCTCCAAGGTCGACCCCGAGCAGCCCCTCTCGTTCCTCGACGCCGCGCCCGGCGTGGACTCGATGGCCGACGCCTCCTACCGCTTCGCGGCGCACGAGCCGGGCGTCAACGTGGTGCTCATCGGGACCGGCAAGATCGAGCACCTCGAGGAGAACGTCGCCGCCCTCTCCGGCGGCCCGCTGCCGGACGCGGTGCGCGAGGCGATGGTCGAGGGCTACGGCCACCTCGCCCTCGGGCGGGGCTGAGCGCGGCCCCCGAGGGCCCTACAGCTCGAGCGTCGGTGGGTAGAAGATCTCGTCGAGCTGCATCCGCCGCGCCGTGAGGCCCTGCTCGAAGGAGTAGTCGGCGAGGGTCTCGAGCGTCTGCCGGTTGGCGATCACCCCGTACGGGAAGAGGTCGGCCTCGAGCTCGGCGGCGGTCGCCGCGTCGATCGTCCCCGAGGCGAGCGCCGGCTCGAGCGAGGCCCGCCACTCGGCCGTGCCGAGGTCCTTCGCCGCGAGGAAGGCCGAGTAGAGGTTGAGCGCCACCCACGGGTGCGCTTCGAGGACGTCACGGCGCACCACCGCGCCGTGGTTGATCGGGTAGATCCCCGTCTTCTTGAAGTAGCGGATCCCCTCGGCCTCGGGGTCGGGGAAGAGCGGGCGCACCGTCGATCCGGGATTGAACTGCGTGGTGCTCCGGTCGACGAGGTTGGTGTTGCTCCCGAGGTAGTGCAGGGCTCCGTCGAGCTCGCCGGACTGCAGCATCTTCCCCATGTCGGTGTCGCGGGGGATGTACTCCAGGCGCACGCCCTCGGGGGGCTGGAAGCCGGTCATCCCACCGTGGCTCTTCTCCGGTGGGCGCTCCATGAACCAGTGCACGTCGCGGGGGTCGAGGCCGAACTCGTGCTGCAGGATCCCCCGCGCCCAGAGCGCGGCCGTCTGCTGGTACTCCGGGACGCCGATGCGCTTGCCGGCGAAGTCGGCCGGGGAGTTGATCCCCGCGTCCTCGCGGGCGAGCGCGCCGACGTGGAAGAAGCGCCGCGAGGTGAAGATCGGGAGGCCGACCCACGTGCGGTCGCCCTTGGAGAGCGCGATCAAAAGGCTCGACATCGAGAGCTCGGAGACCTGGAACTCCTTGAAGCCGAGCTGGCGCCAGGCGAGCTCGGACATGCCGACGGCGGTGGTCTGCAGCTCGAGGCCCTGCGGCTTGATCCGTCCGTCGAGGACCGGGCGCGAGCGGGGGTTGCTCGCGAAACCGAGGCTGAGGGTGAGGGGCACGGAATCTCTCCTGTCTCGCGGCCGCGCTTACGCGGGCTTCCAGTAGCCGAAGGCGTTCCCGACCGGCGAGGCGTAGATCGGGATGTAGTCGAGGACGACCGAGGGCTCGCCCTCGATCACGCCCGCCGCGGCGATCCAGCAGAGCGTCTCGCGGCTTCCTCCCTGCGGGCCGGTCGGCGAGGGGAGACCGGTGACGCCGCGGCGGACGACCGTGGTGTCCTGGCTCGGATCGTCGGAGGAGACGCGGTAGCCGTCGAAGAGCTCCACCCAGGACGCGACGTCCCCGGCCGTGAGGTACTCGAGGCCGAGCTGGTCGAACTCCTCGTTCAACCAGGAGCGCTCCTGGCGGGGCGTGTGCCACAGCCCCCCCGAGCCGATGACCACGACGCGCAGCTCCTCGGGGTACTCCTCGATGAGGCGCCGCACGGCGCGCCCCACCTCCGCACAGCGCTTCGCGCTGATCTGCGGCGCGTAGTAGGCGTTCAACAGCACCGGCACCGTCGGGATCTCGTAGTCGGTGAAGAAGCCGAGCGGGAGCATCACCGCGTGCGACATCCCCCGTTCGGGGCGCGGGTTGTCGAGCATGAACGCGGGGTCGAAGCCCGCGCCGAGCAGCCCGGTCAGCAGGTGGGTGGCGAAAGCGGGGTGGCCGGGGGCGTCGGGGTGCAGCTTGTCGGGGTGGACGTCGTGGTCGGCGGGGCGTGGCCCCGGGCGGGCGGCCATGCGCTCGCCGAGGTAGACGGCGAGGGCCGGATGATTGTCGAAGGCGAAGCACTCCTCCTGGTCGTCGCCCATGACGACGAGGAGGTCGGGGCGGAGCTCGGCGAGCTTGGCCCGCAGCGCCCGCTTGCCGGCGACGGTACGCGCCCACTTCGCGTCCATCTCCTCCTGGCTCTCGAAGGGGACGTCCTCTCGGAAGGTGCGGCCCTCGCGCAGCGCCGGCCAGCCGCTCGAGGGGATCGAGGTGCAACCCCCGTGCGACGTGAACAGCACCCCCACCAGTTCGGCCATCGGTCTCCCCTCCCCGCATCGCGAGACGCGAGCGAGCGTACTCAGCGCGCGCCGCGACCTCCCTGGCCGGTGGCTACTCGGCGAAGGTGATCACCGCGAGGACCGCGCCGACGGGATCCTGGATCACCGAGAAGCGCCCCGCCGGGCTGGCGAAGGGGGGGACGAGCACCTCGGCACCGAGCGCCTCGGCGCGCCGCACCGCGTCGTCGCAGTCCACGACCGAGAAGTAGACGAGCCAGAAGGCGGACGTCTCGGACGGCACCGAGGGGGGCATCGCCATCATCCCCGCGACCGACTGCCCCTCGCGGAGCCACTCGGTGTAGGCGATCCCCCCGAAGTCGCTCGTCCGCTCCTCCCAGCCGAACAGCGACTGGTAGAAGGGCTTGGCCACCTCGGTGGCGGTGGTCTGCAGCTCGTTCCAGCAGAAGGCGCCCGGCTCGTTGACGAGCTCGGCACCCTCCGCCACGCCCGCCTGCCAGACCGAGACCGGCGCCCCCGAGGGGTCGACGAGGCCGGCCATCCGCCCCCGCTCGCCGACGTCCATCGGCGGGAAGCGGACGCTGCCGCCGGCCGCGAGCGCAGCGGCCGCGGCCACCTCGACGTCGGCGACCGTGACGTAGGTGTTCCACAGGCTCGGCTCGTCGGCCGAGGGGGCCGGTGACGCTCCGGCGACGAGGCGCCCGTCCTTCAAGAAGAACGAGTAGCCATCGCCGCCCTCGACCTCCCGCACGTCCCAGTCGAACAGGTCGAGGTAGAAGGCGCGCGTCCGGGGAAGGTCCGTCGACACGACGTCCACCCAGGAGGGCGTGCCGACCGGGAACTGCTCCGCCATCTCGCTCCTTCGCGCTCTCTTCCGCCCGCTCAGTGACGCCGAGTGTACGAGGCGACCCGCGCGTGGCGCGGCGTCGGAGTCAGGCGAGTCGGCGGTAGAGGGTGACGAGGGCGTGGTAGCCGATCGCCACCGGTCCCTCGTCGGGGAGGAAGGCGCGCACCTCGGCGGTCACCTCCTCGCGCACCGCGGCGGTCGGGGCGATGTAGCTCATCGAGAGCGCGAGGGCGAGGACCTCCTCGGGCAAGAGCTGGTGGACGTGCGGCACGTCGGCCCGGCGGGCGAGCGTGAACAGGGCGGAGCGGGCAAAGAGATGGTCGGCCGAGGACTGGCGACTGAGGTCGACCGGCCGCCTCTTGGTGAGCACGTCCTCGAGGGCGGCGCCGAGCGGGTCGTCGGTGTCGCGGCGGTTGGAGACGAGGGCGAAGAGGCCGCCGGGCTTGAGGACGCGGGCGAACTCGGCGATCGCCTCGTCGTCGGCAAACCAGTGAAAGGCGGTGGCCGCCGAGATGAGGTCGACCGAGGAAGCGGTGAAGGGGAGGCCGTGCGCCTCGCCGTTGATCGCGTGCACCCTCGGGTGCGCGGCGGCCAGCTCGCGGATCATCGAGGCGACCGGCTCGACGGCGAGCACCTCCGCGCCGGTCTCGGCGAGGAGGGCGGAGAACTTGCCCGTCCCCGCCCCCACGTCGACGAGGCGGGAGCTCGGGCCGAGCGGCCGCTCCGCGGAGATCTCCGCGAGCAACGCCTCGGGATAGGTGGGACGCCCCTGCTGGTAGGCGGTGGCGGCCGCGGCGAAGCCGGTCGCTGCCTGGTCGGGGACCCGCACGCCGGCGATTCTTGCCGAAACGCCGCCCCTCTACCTCCTACCCTCGCGTCGTGCGCGTCATCGTGATCGCCGACACCCACCTCCGCGACGGGGTCGCCGGACGGCTCCCGCCCCCGCTGCTGCGGGCGCTCGAGGGCGCCGACCTCGCCCTCCACGCCGGTGACGTCGTCACCGCCACCGCCCTCGAGGAGCTCCGCGCGTTGGCGCCGACGCGGGCCGTCCTCGGCAACAACGACCACGAGCTGCACGGCCTTGTCCCCGAGCGGCTGCAGCTCGAGCTCTCCGGCCTGCCGGTGGCGATGATCCACGACTCCGGGCAGCGGGCCGGCCGCGAGGCGCGCCTGCACCGCCTCTTCCCCGCCGCCGCGCTGGTCGTCTTCGGCCACAGCCACGTGCCGCTCGACGCGGCCGGCCTCGGCGGCCAGCGGCTGTTCAACCCGGGCTCACCGACGCAGCGCAGGAGCCAGCCGCGCTGCAGCTACGGGTGGCTGGAGATCGCCGACGGGGCGCTGCGCGCGCACGGGATCGTCGAGGTCTGAGGCGGTCAGTCGTCCCGGCCGTAGTCGTCCTGGAGGCGGATGATGTCGTCCTCCCCGAAGTAGTCCCCGTGCTGCACCTCGATGAAGACGAGGTCGTCCTCGCCGGTGTTGCCGATGCGGTGCGCGACGCCGACCGGGACGTCGATCACCGACGCCGGGCCGATCGCGGTCGTCACCTCGTCGAGGATCACGAAGCCGCTCCCCGACACGACGAACCAGTGCTCCGAGCGACGCTCATGGCGCTGGTAGCTGAGCCGCTTCCCCGGCTCGACGGTGATGCTCTTCACCTTGTGGTCGGGCGCGTCGACGAGGACGGTGTAGCTGCCCCACGGGCGGGTGTCGATGAAGGAGTGCTCCACGGGACCATCATCGCAAATCGCACGGGCTGCCGGCCGCGTGCCGCCGCGACCCGGGCGGCCGGCTCGGTTTAGCGTCGCGCCGATGGAGGACTTCGACGCCGCCGCGGTCTTCAACGAGGACTTCAACTACTTCTACGCCGAGCGTGTCGGCGGGGCGCGCAGCGACGAGGAGTTCTCCCTGCTCGAGGGGGTCGCGGGGCCCTTCCCCGGCCGCCTCGTGCTCGACTGCTGCTGCGGCGAGGGGCGCATCGCGAGCCGCCTCCACGCGGCGGGCGCACGCGTCGTCGGCCTCGACCGCTCTCCGGCCTACCTCGCGGCCACCCGCGCCGCCGGCTGCGCCGCGGTCGTGGCCGGGGATGCCCGTGCGCTCCCCTTCCGCGGCGCCTTCGACCTCGTCGTCTGCTGGTACACCTCTTTCGGCTACTTCGACGACGAGACGAACCGCGCTGCGCTCTCGGAGATGCGGCGGGCGCTGCGCCCCGGCGGCCGGCTGGTGATCGACCTCGACGCGCGCGCGCACCTGCTGCGCAGCGGCCTGCCCACCCAGGTGCGCGAACGGGGGGACGACCTCATGGTCGAGCAGTTCCGCTACGACGCCCCGGCCTCACGGGTGCGGGCGATGCGCACCGTCGTGCGTAGCGGCGAGGTGCGTCGCAGCGACTACTTCGTCCGCCTCTTCGGCGAGGAGGAGCTCGCGGCGTGGCTCGCCGACGGCGGCTTCGAGGCGATCGAGCTCTGCGACGAGCGGGGCGGCGCATTCACCGAGGGCGCCCGGCGGATGGTCGTGTCGGCGCGCCGGCCGCTGCGCGCCCGTTGAGTCACTCGCCGGCGGCCGCCGCCCCGGCGGGGCGCCCCCGGTCGCGGCGGTAGAGGCCGCAGGCGACCACCACGGCCACGAGGTAGAGCGCCGCGAAGGCGAGGAAGCCGGCGTCGGTCGCGCGCGCGAGCGCCCGTGTCTGGCCGGCGCCGATGACCCGTTCGGTCCCGAGGTAGATGCGCAACGCGACCGCCCTCGGCAGGCTCGCCTCGGCGACGACGAGGGCGAGGGTGAACGACAGCGCCGTGCCGAGGCTGCGGAGGGTGAAGAACATCCCCGAGGCGACACCGGAACGCTCGGGGGAGACCGTCTGCAGCACCGCCTTCACGAGGCCGGGCCAGGCGAGGCCGTTCGCCGCCGACATCAGCAGCAGAGGCGCGATCACGTCGAGGGGGCTCCCCATCGAGGAGAGCCGGGAGCACCAGACAGCGGCGACGCCGAGCAGCACGAGGCCGGCGACCATCGGGCGGAGCGGGCCGAGGCGGTCGGCGAGGTGGCCGCCCGCGGGCGCGAGGAGGATCTGCGGCGCCGAGAGCGGGATCAGCAGCAGCCCGGCGTGCAGGGGCGTGAGGCCGAGTGAGCCCTGCAGGTAGAAGGTGAGCAGGAAGGTCGTGGCGAAGAACGCGGTCGCGTAGCAGACGACCACGACGAGGCCCCGGCGGTAGGTGCGCGAGGCGAGGAGCGCGAGATCGAACAGCGGCGCGCCCGCCCGCCGCTCGACGGCCGCGAAGGCGCCGAGCGCGCCCAGTGCGACGACGAGCAGCCCGACCACCCGCGGTGACCCCCAGCCCCACGCGAAGCCCTCGGTGAGCGCGAGCAGGAGCGCCGTGAGCGCCAGCGCGAAGGCCGCCATCCCGGTCCAGTCGAGGCGCGGCAGCGGGCGGCGGCGGTCGGGGCGGAGGACGACCACGCCGAGCACCGCGCCGGCGACGGCGAAGGGGGCGGTGGCGAAGAAGATCCAGCGCCACCCGAGGCTGTCGACGATCGCGCCGCCGGCGATCGGGCCGATGATCGAGCCCAGCACCCAGGCCATCGAGTAGAGGCCGATCGCCCTGCCGAGCTCGCGCCGCGGGAAGGTCTCGGCGAGGATCGGGGTCCCCGTCGCGACCCCGAGGGCACCGCCCGCTCCCTGCACGAAGCGGAGGACGACGAGCTCTCCCCCCGAGGTGGCGACGCCGCAGGCGACCGTGCCGGCCGCGAAGAGCACGAGGCCGGCGACGAAGGTGCCGCGCCGGCCGGCGCCGTCGGAGAAGCGCCCGGCGGGGAGGAGGAAGACGGTCGTCGAGAGCACGTAGGCGGTGACCGTCCACAGCCCCGTGGTCACGGTCGTGTGCAGCGACGCGACGAGGCGCGGCAGGGCGACCACGACGATCGTCGCGTCGAGGTTGGTGACGAACGCGACGAGCGTCACCACCGCGAGGACGAGGTAACGACGAGGGTCAGCCGCCTCTTCGTGCGGGGCGGGCATGGTCGGCGAGCGTACCGAGCGCGGGCGTGCCGACGGCGGTGCCGTTGATTAGCGTGCGCCCCGGAGTCGGACCGACGAGCACTGGGGAGCGACATGGCGGACATCGATCTGAGCTTCGCGATCGCGTCGAACCCCCGGTCGCGGCCGATCATCTCCGGGCGGGTGAAGCCGCAGGGGATCGACCTCCACTGCTCGACGATCCACGCCTCGGAGCTCTTCTGGCGGCAGCTCAGTTACCAGGAGTTCGAGCTCTCCGAGATGTCGATGTCGAGCCTGTTGATCGCCATCTCCCGCGGCATCGACACTTTCGTCGGCATCCCGATCTTCACGACGAGGAACTTCTTCCACACCGGCGTGCTCGTCCGCGAGGACCGCGGCATCGAACAGCCGAGCGACCTCGCCGGCAAGCGCGTCGGGGTCCCCGAGTACCAGCAGACGGCCGCCCTCTGGGCGCGCGGCATCCTCCAGCACGAGTACGGCGTCGATCCCCGTGACCTGCACTGGTTCATGGAACGACCGCCCGAGAAGAGTCACGGCGGCGCCACCGGCTTCCAGCCGCCGCCGGGGGTGACGCTCGAGTACATCCCGGGCGACACCGACATGGGCGAGATGCTCGCCACCGGCGAGCTCGACGCGGCGCTCCACTACCTCGCCGGGACGAACAACCTCGTCGATCGGAGCAGCCGGGTCTTCGGCCCCGGCTCGGGCGTCCGTCCGCTCTTCGACGCCCGCGCCGAGTCGGCCCGCTACTTCGCGAAGACCGGGGTCTACCCCGTCAACCACTGCGTCGCGATCCGCCGTGACGTGCTCGAAGCCCACCCGTGGATCCCACTCAACCTCTACTCGGCCTTCCTCGAGGCGAAGAAGGTCGCCGCCGCGGAGTCCTTCGGCGGCGGGGTGTCGAGCTCGGTCTCGGCGGCCGGCCTCGACCCCTTCCTCGACACCGGCACCGTCGGCCCGGAGGTGCAGCAGGCGCTCGCGGTCGACCTCTTCCCCTACGGGGTGCAGGACAACCGCGAGCTCCTCGAGACGATCCTCCTCTACTCCTACGAGCAGGGGCTGAGCCAGCGGAAGCTCGCGCTCGAGGACGTCTTCTACGCGCCCACGCTCGAGCTGTAGCACCTCGCGCCGGGCACCGCACCACCGACGGGCGCGGCGCGCGCGGTGAGCGTCCCGCGCCTCGAGCGCCTCCCCGCTGCTGCACGGTCGGCCGCCGTCCTCGCCGGCTACCTCCTCCTCGCCCTCCTCGTCTTCCTCCCCGTCGGACCGCTCGACGCGAGCCGACTGCCCGACGGCGGGCTCGGCGACCCTGCGCAGATGACGTGGTTCCTCGCCTACACCGCCCACGCGCTCAGCCACGGCCACGACCTCTTCCAGACGACGGCGCTCGGCTACCCCGGCGGGGTGAACCTCGCGAGCAACACCACGGTCCCCCTCCTCGGCGTGCTGTCGACGCCGGTCGTGCTCGCCCTCGGCCCCGTTGCCGCGTTCAACCTGCTCCTCCACCTCGCCCTCGCGCTCTCGGCCTTCTCCCTCTACGCCGTCCTCGGGCGCCTCGGCACCGCCCGTCCCGCCCGCGCCCTCGGCGGCCTGCTCTACGGCTTCGGCCCCTACCTCGTGGGCCAGGCGCGCGGCGACGCCCACCTCGACCTCGCCTTCGGGGTACTCCCCCCGGTGCTCTTCCTCCTCGCCTACGAGGTCGCCACCGGCCCACCCGCCGACGCCCGCCGACGCTGGTGGCCGGAGGTCGGCCTCGGCCTCGGCGTGACGGTCGCCGCACAGTTCCTCATCGACCCCGAGGTGCTCGCGCAGTGCCTCCTCCTCGCCGGTGGCGCGCTGCTCGTCGGCGCGCTGGCCCATCGCCGCGCCCTTCGCGAGCGGCTCGGCGGCTACCTCACCGCCGCAGGCACGGCGCTCTCGGTCACCGCGGCCCTCGTCGGCTACCCCCTCTACCAGCTGCTCGCCGGCGCAGGGCACCTGCGCGGCCCGGTGCAGCCCGTCGCCAAGCTGCAGTTCTTCTCCGAGGACCTCCTCGAACCCCTCCTCCCCACCCTCCGCCAGGCGGTCGACCCCGCAGCCGGGCTCGCGCACTTCGCGACCCGCGACCTCTCCGAGCTCGGCGGCTACCTCGGCCTCCCCCTCCTGCTGCTCGTGCTCGTGTGCCTGCTCCGCCGCTTCGGTGACCCCCTCGTCCGCTGCGGCGCGCTGCTCGGCGGCGCGGCCTTCGTGCTCGCCCTCGGGCCGCGCCTCGTCGTGCACGGCCACCGCAGCGCGCTCGCGCTCCCCGAGGTGCTCCTCTCCCACCTCCCGCTGCTCGACAACCTCGTCCCCGCGCGCTTCGGCGGGGAGGTCGCGCTCTTCTCCGCCGCGGTCGTCGCCCTCGGCCTCGGCCGCGGACCGCTCCCCGCCCGGCGCGGTGCCCGCCTCGGCCTCCTCGGCCTCGGGGCGCTCACCCTCGCCACCCTCGTGCCCGCCCTCCCGCTCGCCGAGAGCGCCCTCGCCTGGCCGGCGGGTCTCCCGGCGCCCCTCACCGCGGCGCTCGCAAGAGACGCCGTCGTCCTCGCCTACCCCTACCCGACCCCGCCCGACATCGAGGCGATGGGGTGGCAGGCCGAGGACGCCTTCTCCTTCCGCCTCCTCGGCGGCTACGCGACCGTGCGCGGGCCCGGCGGCAAAGGGCAGTACTGGCCGCTGCTTCTCGAGCCCGCGGGGGTCCAGCGCTTCCTCGCCGCCACCACCGCCGGCGCAGCGAGCCACTACCCGCGGGCCGCCCCGAGGCCCTCGACCGCGGCCTTCTGCCGCTACCTGCGCGGGGCGCGGGTCACCGACGTCCTCGACTGGCCGCACGGCGTGGACCCCGCACCGGTGCGCGCGCTGTTCCGCGCCGCGCTCGGCCCGCCTCGGCTCACCGCCGGTGGCGTCGCCCTCTACTCCGCCCGGCGCTGCCGCGCGCGCTGAGCGGGACGCTCAGCCGAAGAAGTCCTGCGGCAGCCCGACGTAGTTCTCCGCCAGCGCGCCCATCGCGGCACGCGAGCGAACCGTGTAGGCGAGCTGGGACTCCTGCAGGCGGTCCTCGAGCGCCACCCCCTCCCCGCCGGCCGCGGGCTCGGAGAAACGGTGCAGCATCGAGGTCATCCACCAGGAGAAGTGCTGCACCCGCCAGACGCGCTCGAGACAGGTCGAGGAATACCCGGCGAGCAGCTCCTCGCTGCCGTGCTGCTCCGCGGCGACGAGCGCCGCGGCGAGCACCCGCACGTCGAAGATCGCGAGGTTGAGCCCCTTGGCGCCGGTCGGCGGGACGATGTGCGCGGCGTCGCCAGCGAGATAGAGACGACCGAACTGCATCGGCTCGCAGACGAAACTGCGCATCGGCGTCACCGACTTCTCGATGATCGGCCCGTCGTGGAGGACGAAGCCGTCGTCGGTCTCGAAGCGCTGCGTCAGCTCCTCCCAGATCCGCTCGTCGGGCCACTCCTCGATCCGCTCCTCCGGCGCGCACTGCAGGTAGAGGCGGGAGAGCTCGGGAGAGCGGAGGCTGTGCAGCGCGAAGCCGCGGTCGTGGCGGGCGTAGATCAGCTCCTCGGTGGAGGGGGCGACCGTGGCGAGGATCCCGAGCCAGGCGAAGGGGTAGTGCCAGTCGTAGAAGGTGGTCGCACCGTCAGGGATCGACGGGCGCGAGACGCCGTGGAAGCCGTCGCAGCCGGCGATGTAGTCGCACTCCAGTCGCTCGGCGCGCCCCTCGTGGAGGAAGGTCACGCTCGGCCGCTCGCTCGTGAGGTCGTGCAGGGCGACCTCCTCCGCCTCGTACAGGAGCGTCCCGCCCGCGGCGCGCCGGGCGGCGGCGAGGTCCTTCACCACCTCCTGCTGGCCGTAGACGACGATCGTCCTGCCGCCGGTGAGCTCCGAGAGGGGGACGCGGTGGCGGGTGCGGTCGAAGCGGAGCTCGAGGCCGTGGTGGACGAGCCCCTCACGGGCGACCCGCTCCCCGACGCCGGTCGCCTTCATCAGCTCGACGGTGTCGTGCTCGAGCACCCCGGCGCGCACCCGCTGCTCCACGTAGCTCTGACTGCGGCTCTCGAGGACGACCGAGTCGACGCCGGCGAGCGCGAGCAGGTGGGAGAGCATCAGCCCGGCCGGCCCCGCTCCGATGATCCCGACCTGGGTCCTCATGCCTTGGCTCCTCGCTCGATCCGACGGGTCGCGTGACGGTATCCCGCGTCGGAGGGCCCTTTGCAAAGCCCCTCATTAGGCTCGGCCCGTGGA
>Ga0307373_10004171_pt1 | contig 24527 bp, 22 predicted proteins | sample OX2MG_FD_202534 | JGI IMG/M metagenome (GOLD analysis project Ga0307373, IMG submission 202534) | Soil microbial communities from Risofladan, Vaasa, Finland - OX-2 | ecosystem: Environmental > Terrestrial > Soil > Coastal area > Acid sulfate soil | place: Finland: Risofladan, Vaasa | collected...
TCCCGCGTATGCAAGGCAACAACAAAACTGGATCTTCCAGATACATACCAACGTCGACGCACATATGAAATTCAGGATGGTCTGCGCAGAGCCTCTGCTCTGGCCCTTTCTTTGGGACTGGCCCGAGAGGCACTTGCAATCTCTGAGATCGCACCGCATGAACGGCCCGGGCTGTGGTCGCTGCGAGGTGTCTTCTACCATAACGACGTGTTTCCTTTTGTGTTTCAAACCGCACTTGCTGCTGCCGCAAGCCATAGAGTGCTGCATGAAAAAGACGTCATCCCCAAGGAACTCGTTCCGGTCTGCGATGGCGTTGGCCGTACGCTGACAGGTGATGCTTTTCGGAGCAAGGTGATAGAGCGACTCCCCAAATATGTGTCTACTGAACACCAAAAGCATGGAGGAAAGAAAGATTCAGGCTTGTTGAGCTACGACGAGAAGCAAGAAGCCGAGGGTTTTGTAAGCCGCCGCCTACAGCCCCTGCTGAGTCTAACCAATGCACTCGCGGAATTCCTGGGTGCGGATACACGATCTGTCGACAATGCGTTTGTTGAACTGCTCAAAGCTTGGGAAGACGCGCGCAGGCAGCGCACCTCGTATGACGAGAGCAAATTCGATAATCTCTTCCGCATGCTGGGCCTCGAAACAGCTATGTTTGCTCTCTGGGCGCGCATCGAATTGAGGCCTTCTTCCGTAGAGAGGTTCTTGACTACGGCGCACGGCCAAGACATCAGCGCAGATAAACTTGTTCAGATCGTTTCCATTCTGACCCAAAGGGAGGGAATGCAGGTTCTAGCCGGCGAGCAGTCGCAGAAGACACGACTCCTCATACAGGCGGAAAATGATGTTACTACTCGGGCCTCTCTTTTTGCCAATCTTAGTCGTGCGTTAATGCCGGCAAGCATCAATGACGCCTCTGTGCATTTCCGGGAGGGGCTTGATCAAATGGATGCCATCGGATCGGGCGACTGGGATTTCACGAACGAGCTTCTACTGTTTGCATCGGCAATCAGAGGCCAAGAGCTTGATGAACATGATTTTCACAGACTGACAAATATTTGTGAACTCAATATGCCATATGAGCCTGAGAAATTTCCCTGGGGTGCCTTCGCACGCGGCCTATGCAAGACCTCCGGTGTCAGGGGCCTCGCGAAACTCAGCCGTTGGGATGATCGTTCGACGATTCGTTTGAGCAATACATTGCTCCCATATCTGACAGCGCTGGTTCAAGACGGAAAGATGGAAGCTGATGTTGCGTTGGCTCTTAATCGCCTCGCGAACCCGGTTGAATACTGGTTTGACGGTACGGCTGAGTTCGCAAAAGCCATCCAGGGCAAGGCGGGCCCAAACAGACCGGAAATAATCGCCGAACTTATAAAGCAGTTCGAGGATGACAACCCCGGCATCCCGATGGAACCGACAGTTGAGGTGCTGGCCTCGCTCGCAGAACAAACCCTTGGCAAATCATCTGAGATGACGGTCTACCTTTCTGAAGCGCACAGGCGCTTTGCCAAGGTCCGCAAAACCACGAATGATCACATGAACCTAAGCAGCGGGCCGCTCGCACAGATGCGCTTGCACACCAACGAGAAGGATCATAAAAATCGGGCAATGCTTAGAGCCCTAGTGGCGAGCACGGAACCCACTGATCCAACTTCTCTTGCGAAAGCGATCAAAAGGCTCAATGATCTTCAAGACGACGGGCATTCGAAGGCGGCGTTCTTCACTTCATTGCGTAACAAAGTGCCTTTTAATGCCCGCTCACAATATGTTAGGGACATATCTGAGTTAGAAGATTTCAATCTTTACTTGAAAATCGCAGAGCTCAAGGAGTGCAAGGATAAATGGGGCACCTCCTCGGTTGGGCTTAACGAAGCTCTCAAGAGCGCGGCAACCGCGCTCATTCGCCTTCACGCTGGCGACCTAGTTGGTGACGGGAGGTTTACAGGCTATCAGCTTAGGGATATTTCCGATCTGACGAGCGTACCTATAGCAGAACTTGTCCTTGAACTCATCAAAATGTGTGCGCGCCCAGACTGCCTTGTCTCTGGTGCTGTGTGGCTTGCATTTGCGTCGTTCATTTGTCCTAGAGCGGATGACGGCCAAGGTCAAGCCGCCCTTACACGCCTTCTTCGCAGCGATGCCGCCAAGCTTGCAGACAACGTTACCGATGGAGTTTGGGCGGGTGATCTCTACCCTAAGGGTAATGTAGAGGCGATTGCGGCAGGGCTGGTTTGGCGCATGCTCGGCTCCCCTTATGCCAAAGATAGGTGGCGTGCCGCCCACAGCATCTGGTGTTTCGCCAGATTTGGACGATGGAATATCGTGGATGACTTAGTTGGTAAAATTTACGAACAAACAGCTGGTCCCTTTCAGGCTCGCGAACTGACGTTCTATTATCTGCATGCCCGGCTTTGGCTACTCGTTTCCCTCGCGAGAATCGTGCTTGAACACCCCAAAGAGATCGGGCGTTACAAGGACGCACTTCTATCGATTGCCACTGATTCGGAGAAGCCGCACGTGCTGATGCGGCATTTCGCGGCCCGTGTTCTCCTGGCATGCGTTGATCCGGCGAACCTAACGATGGAAGCGGGAATCGTTAACGAATTGCGGACAGTCGACTTGTCTCCCCATCCCAGGCTGAAGAAGCGAGTGAGAGAGGGAGGTGATTTTTACCACGGGAGCCCCGAAGCAGAGCGGAAACCGAAGTTCGAGTTCCACCTCGATTACGACTTTGAGAAAATTGACGTTGATAATCTTAGCCAAGTCTTTGGTAGACCACATTGGGAAGTTGCAGGGATGATGGCGGAGTCGATCCACCAGCTTGACGCGAACGCTTCCAGCATGTATGACGCCGGCAGCCGCAGATCACGATACAGCGATACCTCGTACGGAATGAATACGCGTTATCACACCTATGGCCAGCAGCTTGGCTGGCACGCACTTTTTCTCACTGCTGGACACTTGCTCAAGAATTTTCCAGTCACTGATGATTGGTATTACCATGACGATCCCTGGGGCGAGTGGCTGCAACGGTACGTTCTAACCAGACACGACGGACTCTGGTTATCTGACGGTACAGACAAAACACCGCTTGATACTGCCCAAAATCTTCTTGAGATGGCGAAAGACGGTCTCGCCCTTACCGGTGACAAGGATAAGCTCTTGCGACTCGTGGGACTTACATCTCGTGTTGGCAGGGAGCTCATTGTCCAAGGCTCTTGGCGCTCTTCCGATGACGTTGAGGTTCGCATCTCTTCCGCTCTGGTTGCCTCTGAAAAGGCACAACGGCTAGCGCGTGAGCTAATGCGTGAGGAGCCTATACGCGCCTGGATTCCTATGTATGAGGATGACGAAGGCGCTGGCGAGTATTCCAAAGGCGACAAGAAGGGTTACGTACCTTGGATCGTTTGCCCCTCCGGAGAAGCCCGGCTCGATGAGCACGACCCTTTCGGTGCCCCTTGTGCCAATGTGCGCCCGCGCCTCTCCCGTGATTACGTCGCTGCTTTGTCGCTCACCACGGAAGATCCTTTCGGCAGAACTTGGCAAAATAGGCGTGGAACCATCGCCGTCCGCGCGCAGGCATGGGGTCGCGACGACCGATATAGCGAGCGAGGGCCACGTTCGGGCCTGCGACTGTACTGTTCGGCTTCGGCACTCAAGCGCATTCTAAACAAATATGATAAGAACCTGGTTCTGCTGATCGCACTGCAGCGATACGAGAAACAGGGAAATAGAGCAGGGGGCCTCTTTTCCCACACTGTTGCCTCGGTAAGGATCTCGAAAGCGCTTGACGTTGCGTATTTCAAAGGTCGAGTTAACCATCTTCAAAGCTCTCGAAACTGAGCGCCCCGCGCCTATACAGGGTGAGTGGCTGCCCGCGCACCCCTGGCACACCGCTGTAAGTACTGAGCCGTCGGCGGGGCTAGTCCAAGATTCTGGAGGAACTGTGGTGCGCGCCGAGACAATATTACCTGGCCGTGCAACGGCGTACTCATGGAAGTATCAGCGCCCAAACGACAACGCAATGAAAAAACGCGCCCTCGGCGACTACCCGCAAGTAACGCCGTAGAGTAGGTCTATGTCCCTCGAGTCCCGTATCGCCGGCAGACCGGAAGCTGGGCGGGTGTCGGCGATGGAGGGATGAGTTGGACGTCATCGGGGCGAATCACGAAGGTCAAAAACTCACAGGCCTTCCGCGTCGTTGAGCACCGTTGTTTCAAGATCTGCCAGTTTGGCCAGCAACCGCTCCTGTCGCTCAGGCGCCGGGGAGCCTTTCACCGCCCAATAGGCGCGGAGTTTTTCTTCGGCCGAGCACGCGGCAGTGATCGGAGCGGGATCCATTGCAACGTCGGCCTCGTGTTCGATTTTCACTTTCAATTCCGCGGGACTCTCGGCCAACAGCTTTTCCCTGAGATCCGCTTGCTGTTCTCGGCTCAACAAGCGATCCGGCCCGTTCGGAACTTTCACTACGACTTTCACTCGAGAGTCTCTCAGCGTATTCAGGTCCACGTGTTCAGGCAGCCGGAGCTCGCCATCTTCATAGACGGCATGAAGCTCAACCATCCGCCGCGTAGGCGACATCCTGAACTCAACCTCCAAGTCTGCGAGCTCCGGGCGCAGCTCAGGACCGTCCAGTGTCACCAGATTGTAGCCTTTGTCTTCAACCTCGCTGTAGTCGCAGCGGGAAAGGGATCCGGCGTACCAGATGCGTGGACCAAGCTGTTGCCGGAGATGTATGTGGCTCAGGCCCACATACTGCGCATGGACGTTCAGGAGAGGTTCGAGGGCATACTCAGCACAACGCCCGACCAGCGGCTGGCCGCTCGATACCCGCGCGCCAGCCACGCCGAAGTGCCCGAAGAAAAGTTTGTAGGAGCCGGGCCGCTGTTCAAATCGCTGGTTAAACTCGCTGTGCTGGCTTGCAAAGCCATCACCGAGATTCTGATCGGCGCCCGTCATCTCCTCTTTTCGCGGATAAGGAAACACCGCGATAGCAGCCTCGCCCAGCTCGATGAAATCTGGCTCCGTGCAAAGGTAAATGGGATACTTCCCCTTTGCTCGGGCGTAGACGTACAAATCTCCATCCAGCTCGCGACCGTGATTGCCTGCAACGAGGATGACGGGGGCGTGATTGGCCATTTCGACGAGCCGATCGATCCAGAAATTCCGTTCTTTGATCGTGGCCTTGTAGGTGGTAAGGTCGCCGTTGATGACAAAGAGGTTGGTCCGGGCCGAGATGGAATCGGCGACGAACCATTCGAGGCACTTGGCGGTATCGGCGAAATAGCGGTCTTCCTCCATATGGACATCGCCGGTGTGGCTGATCTTTAACGACATGCGGAGCCTCCTATGTTTCTTGTCGTGGATAAGATCCGGGGCTGTCAGCTTTGTCCGGCGTGTGTTCCAGCGCCACGTGCGAATGCACCAGAGGAGTGCAAAGAGTTAAACGCTCATCCTGCACAATCGCATTGGGTGATGAGGCCCGGCTTTTCGACAGGCTTTTGCACAGAAATGTAGAAAGCCCGGTCCGCCAAGTGAATGTCCTGCGGGATGTCGGCTGGATGCGTGCAGATGATTTTTAGGAAGCCTTACGGTCCAAACAATCCCAGTTGATTCGACGGTGTGGCGGTGGCAGCGCGCAGCCGTGAAACTTTGCGTTTCCGTCGTTCATCAAGCGACGCACCGAAGATCGCCAATTGTTCCATAACCGTGGGAATACGCGCTTTAGGCAGAACCATCGGGCCAGGGACAGTGTCCACTACCTCTTCGGTCTCAACGCGGGATACGGGAGTTGGCTCGCTTCGGACTCCGAACACTTCCGCCTGCTGCTTTTGCAATTGTTTCCAGACGAGGTCGGCGGACTCGCCGATCCCTTTCTCAGTGACCAGCTCACGCGCCATCGCCATCAGGATGTCGTCGCCTTCGTCGATGGCCTGCAAACCGTCGCTTGCAAACTTCCCCTCCATGGCAAGCGAAACCAAGAGTTTCTTTCCCATCAGCCGCAAACACGTTTCCTGCATAGTGCCGGCATAGTAGAAGAATTTCACGTTGACGTTCGACCGCTGCCCAATGCGCCACGAGCGCCGGCTGGCCTGCCGGAGCGTGTAGATGGAATAGCCCGTTTCGTAAAAGGAAATGTCGGGAAAGGACCAAAGATCAAGTCCAGTCTGAACCAAGCGCGGGTGTCCGATGACTACCTGAACGCCGGCACGCAATTGACGCTCATACCACGCTTCACGTTCTTCCGGCGCAACCTCGGTTGTGAGGACAGCCACCCGAATCCCTTCTTTCGCCAGGATGCGTTCCAACCGGCGCGTCACGTCACGCTTTTGTGTATAAACCGCGAAGACCTGCACCTTTCTTCCGCGCTCTAGCGATGACTTGACTTCCTCAACCAATCGCCGTTCTTTGGCGTAAACAAAGGTCTCATCGAGGTCGAGCGTAGGTGCGATCAGGAACGGCTCGCGGCGTTGCGTTTCAGGATTGAACTCACGCCCTATCAAGTCCCCGAAACCAAAGGGCCGGTCGGGGTAGGCGAGTAATGCATTCAACGCGACGCTGATCACCGACTGGTTGCCCCGATGCTCGCGGAGCGCCTTCTTGATGTCCTGTTCCAAATCCTCGTACGCCCGCTGCAGCGGTTGGTCCATCTCGACGTTGACAACCTCCTCCCGGTAGGGAGGGAGAGCATCGGAAATATCCTCCAGCGACACGAAGGCTCCAAGACTCATCAGGAAGCGGCCGAACAGCAGGGGTGAAGCTCCCGGCCGGTGGCGGACCCGGGTTTTGACCCGTGCCTCTGAACAAGCGTTGTCAGCCGGCTCAATCACAGTGATCTTCTCGAGCAACCCGTAGGTTTCGGTGAAAGCCCGCACACCCGTCTCCCCGTATTCAAAGCCCTCTTCGAGCATCCGCGAAGGCCCAAGCCGGAAAAGAATGTTGAACAGTTCATCCGCGTAGCCGCCGAGCAATGTGCCGGTGAGCACCGCGATGCGGTGGGCGCAGGACGCCAGCGTGCCGAGGGCGTTGCCCTGTGCTGTATCTCCGCCCTTCAACTCGTGAACTTCGTCAGCTATGGCGTAGTCGAAGAAACCGTCGCTCATGTAACGGCCGATGAAGTCGACCGGCGCAAAGCGTCGAATCTTCTTGCCGTCCGCCTGCCACAGCGCGCTGTAGAGCGACCGGCGAGAGTGATTTGTTCCGTCACCTTGGCCCAGCATTTCGCTGAGCTTCACCTTCTTGAAGTCCACTGCCAACAGACGCTCGCCGTCTTTGCCAAGGTAGACCGGAGTCCCACTGTCAGGATTGAGGACGCTGCCCTGATAACGGCCGCAGCGGGCGACCTGGTAGGCGTGCCGCCAAAAGTACCCGAGCTTGGCACGGTCTCGGCCCACAACGAACACGGCCGGGAAAGGGCAAAGCGAATCCCAACGCTTGCGGGCTGAAGGAAAGGTCTTGCGCAGACGCAATTCGCTCAAGCTGGTCCGCAATCCCTCGCGTACCATGCGACCGTGTCGCAGCTTCACTTCGTTCACGCCGTGATGGCCATTCGAGCTGGTCGGCGTCCGTAGCCCATCGATGACGAACACGCGGACACGCGGCAAAGTGAGGATCGTTTCTCGACACCATTTTTCGACCAGCTGCGGCGGGACCATCACCAACGCCGTAAAGCGCCGGTGTTCTGCGTGGGTTTGAACGGCGCCCAAGGATATCAAGGTCTTGCCCGTACCGCACTCCGCAATCACAGCGCCGGCGCGGGCCTCCCGCCAGCGCCGGACCAGACCCATGATGCTGAGGGTCTGGGCGGGATACGGTTTCCGAAGGAGCTTGCCGATCATCGGGGACGGTGGGTCCTCGATGGCGTGCAAGGGTGGATACGATTCAAGGATTCTATCTCCTAACTCTTCCGCGTGGGCCCGCAAGTAATCAGCGATTGTCTCGGGCAGAGGCACAATTTCCTCCTTTCGCTTTGAGTTCAATGGCTATACGCAGTTCTTACGGTCGTATCAACAGGTTGGCGATTCTTGGTGGGTCAGAGGCTGGGGGGCGAAGCGCCGGTGGCAGCGGCTTCGAGCATGGCGAGCGGAATTTCTACCGTCTGGACGCGAAAACTGGCATGTTTCGGGATAGCCATGAACGCGATCGAGTCTTCGCGAACGATCATTTGCTCACACTCTACACGGGCGATTTGGCTGGATGACACCTGGAAGCTCTCTGGAACGCAAACCACTTCCTTCTCTTGTATCTGAAGCTCGCCAAGCATGTCTCCCACGGCCACACTTGCTCCTTCGGTTTCCTTTTCGCCAACCGCCAAGTCGCTGTAAGCTGAGAAGTAGAAGTCCACAAGATAGGCCCAGTAATAGACCTCGTCGATAGCCGGGTCGAGGTTCTTCTGTTCTCTGAGGGCGGCTATCCTCCGAAGAGCGAGCGCAGCAAGTTCCGGAGTCAAATCCACGAGCGCAAATTCGCATCCCCCATCGCAATACTCATTACTGCTCGATACCCTCAATGCAATTCGCATGCCGGTGTGTCCTCCTCCTCCGCCCGGACGGCGGGGCTCTCTACGCTTATTTCCTGACGCCTCCTCTCTTGCAGATCAGCCTCCGGGATGCGAAAGAAACTGTTGCAAAGGCTCCACCGGACGGGTCCGTTGTTTTCGGGAAACCGAATCTGTTTCCGCCTCAGTGCGCTTCCAATCCATTTCAGGAAAAGCTTCTTCGTGCCGCTTACCAGCACGGGCGAGCATCCTAGACCAATCAGGGGTTTAATCGCCCCATGCCGTTGAAGCTCGTCGCTGAACCAGGCGGCCCAATCCGGCACGACGGGTAATCCAAACCGCTGCGCGAGGCGGTACAGGATGAATGTCGGGTCGCCATCACACAGGACGGTGCGCTTTCCTTCCGGGTCCGCTCCCGGCCGAGTTTTGGCCAGCTCCGCCGAGACCGTGACCAAGTGGCGGATCGGCCTGCGGCCGGCAAGGCTGATGGTCCCGCGGAAGGACTGCGCACCTTCGCCCAGGGTCGTGGTTAGCGGATCTATTCCCGGAGCCTGCACGGTGAAGTAGTTCTGCTCGGCGACAGCAGCCCAGATGGCGCCGACGTCGGAGTCTCCGCCGAGAACAGAGATGAGGTGAGCCCTACAGGTTCCCCTCTCGGCGCTTTCTCCGATGAAGCGATCCAGTCGGAGCCGTACCTGGGTGGTTGTGTCTTTCATCCGTTTCGTGTATTGCAAAGTCCCGAAACGCTCGTGAGCGTTTTTCACGATTTGCCTCCTGGCGATTCGACAAGTTCACTTGAGTGTGGTCACCTGACCTGTGGCAAAGGCCAGCGTTAGCGCGTTCGAAAACCTTTCCTTCTCCCTGACCGTGATGGTGCCATCCTCATCTTCTTCCTCTATCTTGTCCACCAACTTCACGGCTTGCCAGAATGATATATGCCGCTCGTCGCCGGACCCGAAGATCCCGTTCAACATGCCGCCCACGGCAAGGAGGCCAACATGTCCGGCTTTTAATGGAATCAGAGGCCGGCCGGAGGTTACCGCCGGCTCGGCAAACATGATTCGGTTTGCTTGCCGATAGGCTGCCGAGCGCGACAGTTGATCCTCGATTTCGTCGAGCGGCAACCCACGATAAATGAGTTGCACTGGCCCGCTCACCGGCACGACGTATCGCGCTTCGGGCTCGTGAGGCAGCACGGGGACGTGCGCGGGGTTCCTTGCCAGGCTGGCGTAGTGAAGCCGCGACCGGGTGATGTCGCTGTCCGTGAGACGCTCTCGCTCGCGTCGGGTCCGGCGCACCCCCATGACCACTACCTGCTTGTAGCGCACACACTCAGGCGCTTCGAGGCGATAAACGCAGACGTCGCCGAAGTGTGTTGCGAGAATCTGACTACACTCGGCAAGTCTTTCTCCTGGAATGACCAACAACAGCACTCCGCCTGCCTTCAGCCAGCGGTACGTGTGACTCAGGAACGTTTCCTCTGTCCGCTTTGCTGGATGACTCTCCGATGGTCCCAGCTCCCACGAATAGGGCGGGTTCAAGTAGAGGAGCGAAAAGCTCTCCACGGGGCAATGGACTTCGAGCGCATTGCCCTGGATCGTGTTGGGAATTCGCTTCCGGGCCTGCTCGGCACGATAAGCATCCAGCTCCATCCCGCAGCGAAGGACCTCCGCGTTGCTCGTGAGGGCCTCAAACGCTACACCATCGCCGACGCACGGATCGAGCGCAGCAGCAGGAAGATCCGGAAACGAAACGAATCCACGAATGTGCTCCGCCTCGGACAGCGGCAACGGGTAAAAAGCCATGCGCAGATAAGCGCTGGGGCGCATCACGTTCTCCTTCCTCGGAAAAATTCATGCGGTCTTTTTGATAATGGTCAGACGGCCCCGCCGAACTTGTTGAAAACAAGGTAGATGTCAGGCGTTTGACAGGGCCTGTCCATCGCTCTAACCTGCGGCTATGCCGGAGTCAGTGACCGAAGTCCGCCGCGCTGAAGTCATGGGCGTTAATATAGACGGCCAAAAAGCAGAGTGCATCATTCGAGACGGGGCCTCAATCCTGGTCTCAAGGCTGCTGGGCCGCTACGTCCTTCGAGGAGACACGATCGAGGTTTCTCTGCCAAACGAAGCTACAAGCGCAGAGACCGAAATCTTCATTCACAAAGATCCCGACTCGAAGTCGAAGGACGTGTACCAGGCTCCCATCGGCTATGTGACGAAACCGAAGGAGGACAGGCGCGGTCAGTTTTATTCACTGGCGGAGGTTCGCAGTGGCGCACTCGGGATCACGAACGTGAGGCTCAACTGCGAGGTGATCCGTGATTATTTCTATGTCGCGCGGCGAACTTCTCGGCGCAGTCAGGAGCAACCCAGCTTCTATGAGGTGCTCAAGACCGGCGTAGCTGCGTCGCTGGCAGAGTTGCGACTGGCATACCGGCTTCGTGATTTGGAACTAAGGACTGGCCGGGGCGAACATCGCGAAGTTGCAACCATCGAGCGAGCGTTCAACATCCTGGCCGAGCCTGATTTGCGCGCCTGTTACGACGCGCTCTTGAGAGATCCTGAAACGCCAGTGCTTATTCCCTATGGAGGATTTGGTTCTTTGGTAGTCGAAGGCGAGCCATCGCGCGATGGGAAGACGTTCTTTGCGCGGCGCATTCTTGCTTTCTCGCCCGACCGGCATGATCGCTGCTTCAAGGCGCCACTGCGGAAGTTTCAGTTCTGCGCTGATCGCGCCGTGTACCGAGATGCACGACGCAGGCTGGAGCTTGTGGTGGACCAGGCGGCAATGCCCATCGTGTGGGATCCGACCTGGAATCAGTGGAAACATTTGCTCGGCACCAAGGTAGATGTTCAAGCGACGTTTCTTCAGACCGGCGTCTATCGGATGCAGGGTGGGGAATGGAACCTTTTGAGTTGGCAGAAAGCCTTGCCCAGCCGAATTAGGGTGACGTTGCCGGCTGACATTAACGAGCAGATTGAGACGGCACGTCGCCGGCACCACATTTTCGGCCAACACGCCGACTTCCTTGCCCGATTGCGCGCCCGCATCGAGCGCGAGCCGGTCGCGAAATCGGAGATCGAGCGGTTGTTCGGCGAAGTTGGAATCCCTGGCGATTTTGGCGCTGAACAGGTCACCTGGAAGGCCGGCTACGATCCCCTCTATTACCACGAGTTATTGAACCATGCCCGTCAGGTGTACTTGTTCCGAGATGAATTCATCATGGAGCTTGACCATGCGATTGCGGTTGAAAAGCCGGAATCCGGCTACGCCACTTACCTCTTCGCCAAGCCAGAAAGTGTCGAACAATTTCTTAGGTTTTACGCTGCCGTCACTCGGGACGACATCCTACGAAACCGGCATAACGTCGCTGAGCGGCTGCGATTCCTCTGCAGGGTCCCGCACGGAGCCAAACATGAGGCCTGGTTGAATGAATTGAAAGTTTTCTTGCGGGAGTAATTCAATTCTCGCCGAGCATGGCCGCGCTCACTGTAGCTCATTGCTGACGGCACCGCTGCATGGCATTTTGACGTAGAATCGATTGATTCGAATTCGCCGCGGCCTGCGCGGATGCATGCCCAAAATGAACACGCCCCGGATGCAGCATTATATTCCTCGTTTCTATCTAAGCGGGTTCGCGGATCCTGACATCCTCGATTTCGAAGGTAAGGAAGTGCTCTGGGTGTATGAAAGGGGAAAACAAATACGTCGTTCATCTCCCACAAACGAAGCGAGACAGCGCGACTACTACAGTTTGGTGGCAGAGGGCTCCCGAAACGTAGAGGTCGAGACGTGGCTGGGGAACCTTGAAAATGAGGTTGCTCCAATCATCGCCAACTTGGTTAAAGACCCCCGCCACGTCACCGAGCTAGAGAAACAGCTCCTTGCCCTTTTCATCGAGACGATGCAAGGCCGGACTCCTGCGGGGCGCTGGTTCGCGGAGAACAAGGTGGGTCCCCTGACAAACCAAATCATCAAGGAGGCAGCAGCCCACCCCGACAAGTTCCGTTCTTTCATCAAAGAAAATTATCATCTACCGGAGGGTGAGGACGTCGACCTTGAAGAAGTACGACGGGATATTCTAGCGGGACGGGGTGAACACCTTTCTGCCCGACAGGACTTCAAGCTGATAAGTATTATCGAGGTTGGGAAGATGGTTGCCGAGGTTCTTCTCAGCATGAACTGGCAGACGATTCATTCGGAAGAGCATGATCCCTTTCTTACTTCGGACGACCCGGTGATCAGTCATGTGATCGACGAGCGGGCCAACCGGTTGCGCTTTCGAATGGGAGTTGCAAGTCCCAGTGTAAACGTTTGGTTTCCCCTCTCGCGAACGGCCTGCCTTCGGATGACCAAAGACAGCGAAGCCGGTGTGGGTCAGTGGGTCCCCGCTGGCATCAGGTACCTCAATAAAATGATTATCATGTGCGCCGACCGATGGGTGTATGCAAGCGAGCAATCAGCTAAGATTAAATCCCTCTTCGACAGGAAAGGTGGTTTAGCGAACGTTAGGACCGTGGACTTTCGATTCGAAGATCCGAAGAAGTAGCAATACACCACGTCCCGCGGTATTTCGGAGGCCCGCAAAGCCCTGGCGTCGGTCCAGGCCGTTTTGGGCCACAGGGCGATGGCTTCATAGCTGGGCAAAGGCAGGTTTTGTTCTCGCGGATCTAGGGAGGAAAGTGTGAAGGTCCGGGTGGAGTGCAGTAGAGGTCAGAAAACGGAAGAAAGGCCAGTCCGCTTCCAGTTCCACGACCGCGACTACATGGTCGAGGAGGTAAAGGACCATTGGAAGGGGCTCGATGGCGAGTTCCTCAAGGTCCTTGCGGACGACGGCAATCTTTATATCCTTCGCCGCCGGACAGCAGGCGGAGCCGATGAGTGGACTTTGCAATCTATTGGACCGCAGGGGCATTAGCCGTTTTCGTCATCGTTTCCGACCTGCCAGCACGCCTCTTATGAGACAATGCGACTCTGGGCGCAAAGCGGTTTGGAATCGGGTTGGAGAGGGGAAATCTTCATGTTCAGGCGCTGGGTGGACGATCACTTCAAGATGGTAAGAGCCTTCCTTTTGATCCTCGCTGCTTTGAATCTTTTGGTTTCTTATACTCTCTTTACAGATCATCCCGTCATGGCCGCGGCCAATGCGACGATGGCGGTGATCCTAGCCGTAGGAGTGATCATGTCCTGGCGCTCGGATTCACGAAGCTGAGGGGTGCGCGCCCAAGGGACAAGATCGATTCGAGGCAAGACCTCCGACCGTCACGTCGTTAAGCCACCTGAACATCACGATTGTGTAGCCTGCTTCAGCTTCAACTGCGACTTGTTCGCCTCCAAAAACGCTAGCAGATCCTCCCCTGCGTCGAGGAGCCTCACCCATTGCTCGTAATACAGCGTCACCGGGAAGCGGCCTAATCCGTACACACTCACGCCGCCCTTCTCGCTTACCCTGAACTCCAGCTTTCCGCTCTTCTTTCCTCCGACTTGCTTCTCAAGCTCGGCGATTCGGGCTATCAACTCTTCTTTGGTTGGCTCTGCCATCGTTGCTACCCTCCTGTCCCTGACGGAACGCCGCGTTGCGGCTGTTCATTCTCCGAACTCGTTTCCAGCAGTCCGGGTCGATCCTGATGATGGAAGTCGCCCCGGTTGCCAAATTGATGAAGCCGCCATGATAGCCGATTTCGCCGTAGCGAAACAGGCGGGCCAGCAAGGCCAGCGAGTGCTGTGCGAGGGTCGGGTTGATGAATGGCGATTGCCTTTCCAGGGCGGCTACTGCGCTGCAACTTGGTTCGGTATCGTCATCAAGGGCTGGGTTGCAAATCTCGGGAAATAGTTCGAACGACGTGCGCAAACGGAGTCTCGATCTCCGATTGCGCTCGTTGAGCGGCTCGCCCAAAATGAACTGGCCGCTGTCGGAGTTATTGCCCAAATCCAATAGGTAGGAAGTCGTACTCCAATTGCTTACCGCATCGCTGATTGCGGCCCTCGCAGCCCGCGTGTCAACGCACCCGATCACAATGTGAGCGTGGAGGTCGTCGCCGGAGTAATTCCGCGAGATAGAGTCGCCCGGCTTCAAGTGAACGGGAACTGCTTCCCACTTGAATCCCCAGAAAAGGTTCAGACGGTTGACCAAAACCACCGCCTTATTCAGGCCCAGTTCCGACCGCGAAAATGGCTGGCGAACACAATTGACAGGCGAAATTGCATCGCCGTCCAACACGGTGACATGCAAGCCTCCAGGATGGCCCCAAGCCACGAGCGACTGATGAAGATATGGAAGTCCAGCTACAACAGCACTCCCCGTCCCGCCGCAACCGACGACCAGTATGCGCACCTGACGCTCGAGCAACTCGGGGTGGATGCGGTGGGTCTCCATGGCAATATCCTCAGCGGTCGGCTCCGCGGGCGACGAATTCCTCCAGCGTCTCGCCAGCATCGGTAAGATACCGAACTGGAAATGTCTTCCTGTCTGCAAGCTCTCGCCAGAGACCCACGAAGCCTCCGGGATGACTTGTCAGCCGCACGGCACCGGCTGCGTGTGTGAATTCTGACTGAAAATAGGCAGCTTGCCACTGTGGAATCGAGGAAACATCCGAGCTTTCAGGTGCGCGCATCGTCCCCGGGCAAACCAAGCCTCGAAGGTCAGTATTCCAGTACGGCGCGGTCTTAAGAGGGGAGTCGCCGACGGGCCGCGAAGTCGTTGCGAGAGCTCTCACGAAAAGATCCTTTCCAGCGACCTTGAAGACCAGCGCCGGATGGGGAAAGATGAGTCCATTCAGCTTTCGCGCTTCTTCGTCTGTTCCGCCGAAGAACATGACCCGAAGCTGCGGGCGCGACCACCAAACCAGCAAGTCCGGGGTGCGGGCAAGAATGTTATCCGGAAAGATTTCAGACTTGACGCGGGCTCCAAGGCCCTCAGCAAGGGTGCGCACGAAGGCGGTGGTTAGCGGTTCGCCAGCGGCGAGATATGGAGCGCCGTCCTGATTTTGTTCGACTTTGTGAAGGCTCGTGAATGCACCGTCTCCGCTGCTCCGATAGACCAGCACGGCTTCGCTGAGTTTGAATTCTCGGTTGGCTCCGATGTCAACATAGGCTTTCATGTTTTTAACCTGAAATGATCCATTTGTCGTTGCCGGGCATGAGGTCCATCAGTCGGCTCGCGGCGGCAAGGGTTTCGCAAGCGACACCGAGTGCCTTAAATGTGCCGCCCACGCTTTCTCGGTTGCCCGGATCAAACGGGATGATCAGATTCGGCTCGGGCGTCACTTCCATCATCCCTTCGGACTCCTCATCTTATATCGAGAATTGCGGTCAAGGGGGTTCTCACGGAGGTGACCTTGAATTGCCACCCTGTTGATGGACGCGAGTAAGCCGGTCAGCTCGATTCGGGTCCTTGGAGAGAGGCAGGCGAGGTTCTGGCAAAGTTCTAAAGGACATTCCCCAAGGAAGAACCGGCGCTGGTCTAATGTTCTGGGATGTGAGTTCTTCTTTCTAAATGTCTTGATGAGCTTCATGTGTCTCGTTGCCCGGCATGAGGTCTATCAGGCGCGTAGCCGCCTGCATCGTCTCGCATTCCACAGCAATGGTAGTAAAGGCCATTTTCACCGAAGTCCGATCAAAGGCGTTCAAGGGAATGATTAAGTTCGGCTCCGGGCTAGCCTCAGCCATATTTTGAGATTCGTCATCAAAGTGCGCTTCGATTGCATCGCTCTCGGAGAACACAACCAGCACGCTTGGTAGGGCAGGGTTACTATCCGCGAGCTGCTCACCCATTTCATCTGTGAACGGTGGCCGTTTGGCTTTTTCGGAGACTCGTTGAAGTTCGAGCGTAGTCTTAATTATGGCCCTCGCCTTGCTCGCATTAACCCGCTTCCAGAGGTTCCGAAGTTGCCCTGAACTGAGGGGACTTTCCTTCATGCATGGGGGTGTCGAGGCCGCCACGTCAGCGATCTCATATTCTTCCTCTTCACTCGCGGCCCACTCCCGCAGCATTTCAGCATGATCTTCGGCGTCCTGGAAATCGTAGACCCCTGCCCATTTCCTGAGAGCTCGCACGAACACATGGTAAAAGGTTCTCGGTAGCCGTGGGTGCTCGCGTTCGAGAAGGTCGAGCGTTGGCCTGACAACCACATAGGCAGCACTTGTCGGATGAAGGATCAAGTACAACCTGCGACCGTCAGGGTCTGCCTCCCCTTCGCCAAAATACTCATCAAGGACACTGCTCAGCGTTAAATTGAGGCAGAAACGCCGCCGAATGGTCTGGGCCCCATGTAAATCTACCCACCGCTTCAACGTCGCTTCGAGAAAATCAGTTGGGTCGCGGTTCACGCGCTGCCAGCCGTTGGGATCCGCGATATTCAATTCAAGCAATGTCTCGGACAATCGGATCGCTGCGCGGTCGCCAGCGCGAATGCGATGCTCAGAAGGTACTCCGTCAAGGCGCGGAATCAGCAGAGCGTTTCCGGTGGGCATCAGGTCAGTCGCTGTAGCGCGTTGGTCCGTTGCACAAGGCATAAGAATCTCGCAAGTTAAGAGAAATCATCTGTATTTCCGGCCGCCGCTTCAATCGCTGCAGCCACATCGTCAGTCAACTCCTCGGCGCGTTGTAAAGCGCTCTTGATGCGAACAACTTCAAGCTCTCTGGCGGCAACCTGGCCGGCCGGTTCGCCCCTTACCTTGGCAGCAGCAAGTTCGCGTTGATGGCTGGCTAACATCCGGCGAAAAACCGGGGCCGCGCTCTTCTTCGGCTGGGCATGCACGCATCCCAGGCAGACCAAGCCCTTGGGACAGTGCTCACCAGTCGGGAGTGCACAAAGATGGGTCCCCATGTCGCGCATGCTGCAACTCGCCTCAAAGGCGGACCATTCCTCAGCGGTTGGGTTGCGGAAGCTCGCTTCCCCGTGCACGGCGTTATAAAGCCCACGGACTGTTTTCCGATATTCGTCGATCAATTGTTGGGGATAGAGCTTGGCGTAGACCATCACCGTGTCCATTGTGGCGTGCCCGAGAAGAGCTTGGATGACGTGGACCGGCATGTTGTTATTAAGGTGCTCGGAGGCAAATACACGCCGACAATCGTGTGGTCGCAACATCAGTGCTTTGCCATCGGACCTGCGCGCACCAGCACCGCGTGAAACGGTTCTCAGACGCGTGCTGATTGCCGCGGTGCTAATCGCACTTGGATGGCCTGCTCCCTGAAGCAGGTATGGCGCCCTTGGGAGTACTCTCCTCTCATGGCGGTCCCAGCCCTCACAGAATGGAACGGCGTCCGTTCCATAAAAGCTCTTAACATGCCGGATAATTTCGGCAAGCACTCGCCCCAGGCCATCACCGATGGGAATCACACGAGCCCGATCATACTTCGAGGGCTTTATGTGCAGCATGTAATAGATGCGCCCATCGCGCGTTCGACGCTTGAGGATATCCAGAGCAGTCAGTTCGCTGGCTTCCTGAATCCGCAGTCCGCTTTGGACCAGGAGCTCCAAAATGGCCCAATTCCAAAAGGCGCCTCTTTCCGCGGACTTCACCCGACCATCGGAATCTGCAGCAAGAGCTTTGGTCGCCTCCTGCCAGGACTGGCGAGCGTACGCCCGCATTTTCGGCATTTCTCGCTCGAGTTCAAAAACTGTATTGGTGATTCTTGACACAGAGTCCAAGCGCGCCTTCTTGAACCCAGCTCCCATCAAGTCGTGCCGGGTCAACGGTACTGTTCTCGGCGCGAGAGAAGCAAATGGGGAGTCAGGTTCGCTTGCCCAACCACAGATGTCCGCAAAGAAAGTCCTAACGGCGATTGCCCAGACGTGTGCTGTCAGCGTTTTGCCTTTTCGTTGAAGCGCATCCGCAACGAAAGCGCGAGCATGGACCGGAAGCACCTGGCTGGAACTGGCGACTTCGGGGTAATGCGAGCTGATGAAACGCCAGAAGTGGCCCAACGTCTGCGCCTTGTTCCGTCGTGTGGAGTACGCTGAGCTCACCCGGGTCGCATAGGTCTCAAGATACAAAGCGGTGACCAAACGGAATGGCTTTGGAATACCTGCGGTGACCACTATCTCGGAGGGCGTGAGCTGACCGCGCCGTTGCTGTCGGCGAGCCGCCCTGCGCGGCGTCCGTACAAAAACTCCCAAAGCGCACAAAGCGCAATCGAGCACATCAGCTCCTGTTGGATACGGCAGGAGAGATAAGTCTCCTTCTGTGATTTCGGTTAAGGCGCTATAGCCCCTGATTAACAGGATGCGAAGGCCATTCATAAGGGCGACACGCTTGCACTCCTTGCTGCCCGACCAGCGTATTGATTGGAGGGTCCGACCAAGCACCTGACTCTGCTGGGCGAGGGGATCGCCGTCAGGAAGGCATCTAATCCAGTCCACCAGGCGCATGCTGGATATCCATTTCGCCGACGGTCGCACGTGTCGTGTCACAACCGCAATCCAGGCGCCGCCGCAGGTTCGCCGGTGAGCATGGTCCGGAATTGCCCTCCACCTGGGCCACACTGTCTTCTCAAAGGCAGCCCATCTCTCCTGGAGAGTCCTCCCCTTACAAGTATCCAGCGCATCGACGAGGATGTGGCAAGCCCGCCCAAGGCGTATTCTACTTTGGTTGTTAATCTGCCTCAGTAGAGCCAAAGCCGAAAGCAGGCTCTTCAGCACTTCCAATCGGTCATAAACATCGTCCGCATCCACAGATCGAAGACGGCTAGACGTGTTCCGCTTTGGGTGTCTTACCGCAACCAATCTATTCTTCTCCTCGCGGCGATGGGGCTTGCGTAGCAGCTTTCTCTAGTTCTTCGAGGGTGATTTCGTCGTAAGGAAAGGCATAACGAACAGTAATGCCTGTTGCCTGCATGCCCGTTGTTTTTCGTTCCTCATCGGAGATGGCTTTGACTGCTGCAAGAGCATCCACCATAGCGCTATGATCGAGGTGCATGTACAAATCTGCCGTCGTACTCAGGTGAGCGTGTCCGAGAATCTCTTGAGCAACTTTCAAATTTCCAGTTGTATCCAGCACCCCCTGTGCCAGAGTGTGGCGAAACATATGGGCGTGCACCTTCAAGCCGATCTTCCGGGCGGTATATCGCAGGGATGATTCAAAAGCCGCGTAGGTTAGCGGCTGTCCGCTGCCTCTGCGCAGACCAAGCCAGGCCGCCTCTGTCCTCACGTCTGTTAATCGTTCTTGGGCCAAATACTGATCGAACAACGGCCAAAAGTCATCGGTAATGGGCACGCGGTGTTCATCGCGAGCACCCTTGAGCCGAACTGTGATCATCCCGTGGGCCCTATCAAAATCCGCTAGCGTCATCCCAAGCACGCCGTGAGTTCCTGCAATCGTGCTCCAGTCTCCAATCCGTTGCCCCGTACGAAGAAGAAGCGTGAGGATAGCTTTGTCCCGCCAAGAAACGGCGGCATCGATAAGTCGCTCCGCCAGCCCCGGGTCGAACTGCCTGGGGATTTTCCTGGGCACACGTCGGCGGAACTCCCCGATTCGCCGGCGGAGGGGCACATCTCGACCCCGCAGGCGATGGCGCCTGTCGGGACCAGCGTCCTCTGTCGAAGCCGGGTTGGCTCGTTGATACCAAGCCCCGCTGCCTCGCTCGTCGTCCTGTCTGATCCGATATTCAAAATACGAAGCCAACACGCTGAGGCGGTGGTTTACGGTCTTCGGTTGCCGTTCCTCGCCAACAACCCCATCTCGGCCAGCCTCACCGCCTTCGCCTGCTTTGTTCGCACGAAAGCACGCTCTAGCCTTGGAACCCCTGCTGAAAATCCCGATGTACTGGCCGACCACGGTGCGGCTCACACCATTGATGGCGACACCGGATTCATGGAGCCATCCGAAGAAATGCGCCAGCCCTGCTGCGTACGAGCGCAGAGTGTACCCCGAACGCCCGCAATTCATCAGGTACCCCAAGAACTCATTGATTTCGGCCGCGGGTAGCCCGCGGGGGCCTCGAACCTGAAACGGGAGACTACTCTCTGACGTTCTCTCAACCTTGTATGTAGGCATAGATGCCATCATAACCGCGAGGAGGCCCACCATGGGGTTCGGGGTTTGGGCAGCTAACTTCAGTCGGGCTACGCCCTCCTTCCGTTAGCTGCCCAAACCCCTTCCATTTGCTACATCCCCGATCCAAGATTTCCGAATTCCCGAGATAACGTAACGAACGCCGCCGCAATTCCATCCGACTCCGCGAAGATCGCCAAGAGAGAGGGCAATGGCGGGTTGCAGTCCGAAAGCAGCTCGCCGATGCCGTCATCAAGCTGCGGCCGCTCCGCCTTCTCTGACACCTTCTTGAGGTCAAGCAAACCTGCCACCAACTTTGCCGCAAGTGGCTCGGTGATCTGGCCTACCAGGAGGGAAAGCTCTTTGCGACCCAGTGGTGGCTGCTTCATGCACGGCGGAATCGAGCCTTGCACGTCAGGCAGTTCGTACTGGTCGGCGTCCGGCTCATTGGCGATCCAATCCTTCAAGTTCTCGATTCGTTCTTCAGCGTCTCTCAAATCGTAGACCCTGATCCAACGATTCAAGGCAGCGACAAACTGGTAAAAGAACGCTGCAGGCAGTGTCAGATGAAATCCCTCAAGCAATTTCAGCGTGGGGCCAAAGACGACGCAACCCGCCTGGGACGGCTCGACGGTCAAAAAGAGCCTCTGCGGATTGGCTTCGTCCTCGTCGGCCCAGGCGCAAGGAGATGAGCTGACCCTTGCTTCCAAAATAAAGCGGCGTCGAATGGCAGCTCCACCGTGCGCGTCAATCCACCGCTCAAGCGTAATCCCGATGAGCGACGTTGGCTCGCATACCGCCCTCGTCCAATCAGTGGGGATCGCGATGTTCAACTCGACGAGAGATTGGGCCAGCAGGACAGCGAGGCAGTCATCGGCAACCAAACGATGCACCAGCGGGACGCGGTCGAGTCGGGGAAGTGTTAAGCTGCTACCTTGTGCCATCAACTGACCGGTGGAAGCCAGCCGGGCGGCGCATCGAGTGGCGTGTGGCTGTAAGCGCGACCGCTCGCATCCACGGCGGCGGTGAAGAGAGCGGAGGCGCGTATCAGTTCCGGGCATCTTGCAAACCTCCCGACGAGTGTCTGGTAACGGGCATGGCGGCCCTGGCGAAGGTTTTCAAGCTCCGCCAGAACCGCCTGCTTCGTTACCTCCTTCCGTTTGGGATTTCGGTTCATCGGGTCACCCCTTTGAACCAATGGCTCTCGAGAACCTATAAAGCAGCTTGTCCCCGACGACTTCCGGCCCGGTGATCGTGGCCGTCGCGATGTCGGGATATTGCTGGCTGTACAGGTTGCGGGTTTCCTCGGGCGAGAGGTCTTTTGAAATCTCCGGAAGCCTCACGCCATTGAATTCGTAAACTTTCTGAAGAACGTGGCTTTCCATTAGAGTGCGAGACCTCCCTTCGGTTGAGTTGAAGCTGCTTCGGGCGATGTCGTTCCGAACAGCCCCGGTGCACCAGCCGACGCCGGAGCTGGAGCAGTTTCGGACGGCGTTCCCGATGCGGAGGACGCTGTTAAGCCAGGCTCAGCTGCCGTCGCGGTGGTTCCTTTGTCGTGTGGCTTCTGAACTGCCTTCTTGCGTTCCTCGGCCTTCCGCTTTGCTTCCTCCTGCGCAGCCTTGGCGGCAGCCTCCATCGTGGCTTTTGCTTCGGCCAAGGTGCTGGCGGTTTGTTGGTGGGTTTGGACGTAACCGGCCAAATGCTTCCCAAGTTCGGCATCGAGTTCCTCGGGCGAGCCGGTGTAGGTGAGTGGGGTAGAGAGAGCCGGATTCTCGTCGGCCTTGGCGTGGGGAATGACGTTGACGCGCAGCGTCTTATCATCCACCTTGGCCACCGTGATGAGCACGGTGCGGCCGGCAAGAAGCGGCATGAGTTCGACGAACACTTTTCCTCCTTCCTCGGCGCGGGCTGATTTGTAGCTTCCTTCAGCACACGCCATCAGTTCTGTCAATTGGTGAGACGCAGACAAACAGGTGCGCCCGCAGCAGGGCTAATTGGTGATAGAATTCGACTGTCTGGGGTGTCATGACACCGTATGTATCTGTATGTATCTGTCGGACGGAAATCGAGGCTACCTTTTCCTTCGAGAAATCGTAGGGGCTGAAGAGCCGGGGTCTAGGCGTGTCAGCATTGTGGTGCATGATAATTAGCGCGTAGCGAAATTCGTTTGAAACTTTCGGAAATATATCCTGATCCTGATGTAATCCTCGGGCTAGAGCCGGAGGAGCTCGGCGGGGGACTTCTTCGTTATCTGGCCTCCAGGTTCCCATCGACTTCGTTCAAGCGCGGGAACTTTTTCAACCCGCACGACCCAAGCCTTACAGGCGATTATCCTTCTAACTACGATTCTAAGATTCGAAGGGCTCTGGCGACTGCCTGGAATTGGTTGGAACGCGAAAGCCTGATCGTGGCGGACCCTTTGAACCAAGATCGTGACTGGGTCATTGTCACCGAGAGAGGAAAGCGTCTTGCCAGTTCAGCCGCGGCCTTAGAAGCCTATCGGCGGGGCGCATACTTGCGTAAGGAGGTCCTGCACCCGGGCTTACTGGAACACGTCTATGCTACATTCCTGCGTGGTGATTACGACACTGCTGTGTTCCAAGCATTCAAACAAGTGGAGGTTCTAGTCAGGGAAGCGGCGCGGCTCCCCCAGGAGTTGATTGGCACTGACCTTATGCGCAAAGCTTTCAATCCAGACCGCGGACCGTTATCGAAGCTCGGCGGCCACCGGTCTGAGGAGCAGGCGCTCTCAGACCTATTCGCAGGCGCTATCGGGTGGGGCAAGAATCCACCGAGTCATCGCAACGTAGAGATTCCAGCCGACGAAGCTGCTGAGCTAATCATGCTCGCAAGCTATCTTCTGCGCGTGGTGGATGGACGACGCTTGACAGGTGCTGCTGAACGCGAAACGTGATTATTGGCTGGTTCACTCTTCTACCAACCGAGACGTGCACTCGTAGCATGTTTGAACGGCCCGAACTGAACAATGACTTTCTCCGAACAAGAAATAAAATTACAACTCGCCCTAGATCCAGCGTCCGGTGGGGATCTGGAAACAGTCGATGCAATGGTCAGGGTATTCCCTTTGGAAATCCGGCCGAGCATCAGTACAGTCTTTCATCTAACAGAATCTGCGCTCGGTGCGGCCTATATAGTCCTGACCATTATTGCGGTTGGAGGCTGGGTTGCCAAGAAAACGTTTGGTCCGCTGCTTGACGAGATTGGTAATCGTTTCAGAGATGCCGTTTTAGCCTACGGAAGGGGAGGAAGGCGCCAGCCTCCAGGAGTTGGTCTGTACATCGGCAAATTTGAGAACGTCGAAGTGCGGATTAGTATTCCCACCGAATCTCTCCTGAGTTGGAAGGATGAAGAAGGACAATTCAAGAAATTAGCCGAGTACATTATTGAAGGATTTGGAGAGGTCACGTCGCGAAAGGCGGAGCGGGTCACTCTGATGTGGGATCCCACCTCCCAAGCCTGGGTGTTTTGTGACATCTGGTCCGTCGACATGAGTTCCACGTACGACTACTACATCTATGACCCACGGTCTGGTAAGTGGGAGAAAAAGTCATTGGGTGGACAACGTGGGAAGGATTCGACTTGAGTGTGACCAGCCCCTAGAAGCTGGTCGGTTTGGATCTTGGGATACCCGCCTCAGAAGGGGATGTCTTGGTCTTGACCCTCGGCGGCCGTATTGTTGAACGGGTTATCGCTCTCGTCAGCGGGTTCGGTGACCTTCGGCGATTCAGTCGGTTTCGCGTCGTTTCCGTTCTTTGCCGGCCCGAGAAATCGGATTGTGTTGACGACCACTTCCGTCACATCGCGTTTTTCGCCTTGGCGGTCCTCGTAGCTCCGCAACTGGAGTCTTCCTTCGACGAACAGAAATTTGCCCTTGGTGACATACTCGCCAACAATCTCCGCGCAGCGACGCCACGCCACACAACGGACCCAGAGCGTATTTGATTTCTTCTCGCCTTGGCTGTTCTTGAAGCTTTCGTTCACGGCCAGAGAGAAGTTGGCCACGGGAGTC